>Ga0074044_10003302_pt1 | contig 13789 bp, 14 predicted proteins | sample BogForMeECP23OM1_FD_94443 | JGI IMG/M metagenome (GOLD analysis project Ga0074044, IMG submission 94443) | Bog forest soil microbial communities from Calvert Island, British Columbia, Canada - Bog Forest MetaG ECP23OM1 | ecosystem: Environmental > Terrestrial > Soil > Wetlands ... | reverse complement strand
TTGACGGAGGCAATCCAGCGCATTTATGCCTCGACCTTCAGCCAGCATGCGAAAGGCTACGTCCGCGTTACTCCTTACCGCACCGAAGAAGAGAAGATGGCGGTGATTCTGCAGCAGGTCGTGGGCGCGCCGCACGGCGAGCGCTTTTATCCCGACTTCTCGGGGGTGGTGCGGTCGCACAACTTTTACCCGGTGCCTCCAATGGCGTCGGAAGATGGGGTGGCGGCGGTGGCGCTTGGAATGGGCAGGGAAGTGGTGCAAGGCGGAAAGTGCCTCACGTTTTGCCCGCGCTATCCGCAGAACCTGGTGCAGTTTTCTTCCGTGAAAGACATCCTCTCGAATTCGCAATCGGAATTCTGGGCGCTGGAGATGAATCATGCGGAAACCAGTGATGCTGAAGACGAGGATGGTCTGGCCGGGCTGCGTGAGGTGCGCTTCGCGCTGCGGGACGCGGAGAACGATGGCACGCTGCGCTCCGTAGCCTCCACCTATAGCCGGGATAATGACGCCGTTTACGACGGCATGAGCCGTCCGGGAACGAGGATCGTGAGTTTTGCGCCCGTACTCAAGCATGAGGTCTTTCCGCTTGCCCCCATCCTGCAGCAACTCTCGGCGATTGGCGAGGATGCTCTAGGGCAGCCCGTGGAAATCGAGTTTGCTGTCAGTTTGCCGTATGGAAACGATGGTTTGGCGGAGTTCGGTTTCCTGCAGATTCGGCCGCTCGTGCTATCGCGCGCGGGAGAAGAACTGAGGATGGGAGAGGTGAATCCGGCCGATCTTGTCTGCCGCAGTGCGATGGTGCTGGGCAATGGCCGCGTGCAGAATTTGTACGATGTCGTGGTGGTCGATTTTCACCGCTTTGAGCGGGGCCACAGCCAGGAGGTCGCCGAGGCGGTCGCGGCGTTCAACACCAAGCTCGCGCTTGAGAACCGTCCGTATGTTTTGATCGGCGTGGGCCGGTTGGGGTCAAACGATCCGTGGCTCGGCATCCCCGTCGAGTGGGATGAGATTTCGGGGGCGCGTGTGATCGTGGAAGCCGGATTCCGGGATTTCCGAGTGACCCCGTCGCAAGGCAGCCACTTCTTTCAGAATCTGATGGCGTTTCAGGTTGGTTACTTTACCGTGAATCCAGACGCGGGCGAAGGCTCGGTCGACTGGGCATGGCTGACCGCCCAACCAACAGCGGAGGAACGCGGGTGCGTGCGCCATCTGCGATTTGACGATTCGCTGCTGGTGGTGATGAACGGCAAGGCGCGCGAAGGGATGATTTTCAAGCCGGGAGCGGGGACGGGCGCGCCACGCGCCTAGCCTAGGTCAACACTGTTCCCGACGAACGAATGCCGCCCGACATCTGGCCCATCAGCGCGTCATTGAGAGGCCGGAATATACACTCGGTCGGCCGATACAAGGTCGACATTATGCACTTCGGTTCTCAGCTTTATCCTCTGCATTCCGGACTTTTTCTGCGGCTTCGCCAGGAACGTTAACAAATATTGATGATTCAGCCGGCCAGCCAGATCCTCGAGATAGGGAGTAAAGTTCACGGCCGGCCCATTGAAGCCGAGGTAATACGCTTCGCCTCCCGTTTCTTCCGCAAGCTGTGCGAGGTACAGCTGTCCCCAGTAATTAAGCCAGTGACTGTGCCCGATGTGGCCGGCACTGGGCGCGTATATGGCGGAGACAAGTATGCCGGCCCGTTGCGAATCCTCGATCGCCGCCGCCAAATAGGGATCCTGCATGTCGCCAACTCCGTAATAGGGGTCGAACCCATTCGTGACCATCAACACTTCATGGCGACTGCCATCTTGCTGCCAGTGCTTCGCCAGGTCGCTGAGGGAGAAATACGGGCTGGCATTTGCGCCGTAATAGCCAAGTGGCACGCGAAGGGCCTTGGCGGCGAGATTATGGTCATCAGTTAAATTCTGCTCGATGTGAGCGGCGCCGTTCTGCATGTAGGCGACACCGATCTTCGCGTTCACCGGCTGTTGTGAGATGAACTTCTTGATATCGGCAAGTTGCGTGTCAAGCGATGGGCCGGAGGAATCGTCGATGAGGATGAAGAGCTCCAGTCCGGCATGATCGCCTTGGGCTGGCACCCAGTCCAGGACCTGATCGCGCTCTTTCCCTTCATACACCATCACATCCTCGCGAGTGAGGTTTGGGATTTCGGAACCGTGATGAGCCTCTACAGTGACGACCATGTGCACTGGAGTTCCATTCGGGTTCGGATTTTGCTGAGCGCAAACAACGCGACTGTCCAGCGCTGCCAGTGTCAGACACACGAACAAGCTAAGTCCAAATCGTCCTGTGTTCATGAACGCCTCCTAAGGAATTCGGGGCCTCGTGTTTTTTTGGCGAACAGCCCATCTCATTCTGCCTATTGGATTAGATGCCCCGAATGGCAAGCGCGTTGATTTCGTGGTCCAGAGAAGAGGCGCCAGTCGACTCGTTAGCGGCAAATTCCTGTTGACACCAATTTTGTTCAAGGATAATGTCCTTACGGTGTAACTTCGTCGGCTTTTGGTCCGACTCTGCTTGCGCGCACGACCGGCTGTGCCTTGGTCTTATATTTCTCTACCGCGCGTTCAAGGAGTTGGGTCATGTCAAAAGCTGCTTATCTTGCTGCTATCTGTGTCCTCGCGAACTCTCTGCTCGCGGTTTCCGGACGGGCGCAGCACTTTCCTCCCAGCGAGGACACTTTCGTGAGTAGCGGCAGGCCCACCGCCAACTTCGGCTCCGGTGCCATTCTGGTAGTCAGTTTGGGCACGACCACATACATGAAGTTCGATCTGCCCGGAGTTCCGGCCGGCTCCAGCGTCGCCAAGGCAACCCTACGGCTTTACGTGGATGGGGTAGTCACTGGTGGCGGATTCGATGTTTATAATTTGCCCGCTACTCCCGGTTGGTCAGAGAATACGCTGAAGTACAGCACGCCGCCGCCAGCGCGGAGCGTGTCCGCTACCGGCGGTCATCCCATTGTTGTGTCTGTCTCAAGCCTGAACAAATTCCTGTCGATCGACATGACGGCCGCGGTTCAAGGTTGGTTGAGGAACCCATCCAGCAACAATGGAGTGGCATTGGCGGTGACTGGAAATACCGGCTTGTTCTCGTTTGACAGCAAGGAATCGCTCTTGCCCAGCCACGTGCCGGAACTGGAAATCGTGTTGGAGGATCCGGTTGACGCGGGGGACGAACCGCGTATGATCCACATCAAGGCGCACTGCACCAATGGTCTAGCTTGTGCATCGGGCGCCTGCCCGACAACGCATTCCGATGGCTTGGGGCAGGACTATTACAACTGCCTCCCGCTCGACACCTACACTCAGACGACGGCGATCGAAGCAGGCACCGCCTATGAAATCTCGATCGGAGGGTCAAGCGCCAATGTCAGCGGTGGCTGGTTTTGCTCGAACAACTCGCTCGTGTTTGTGTGCGCGACGAACCCGTCCGGGGATCCGCTTTCTTGTTGGGGCTACGAAGGATCGGAGACGGGCCAAGTCAGTGGCCCCAATTGTCCATGGGTCGAATCCGGCACGTGGAACTAGCCGGAGACTTTCAATCTGAAGTACGAACGGTTAAGAGATAGCATGCGTCCGTAGTCCGCGGGACACTTGGCAGACCTTCTAAGCCCAACGGCTGTTTACGACAGCTTGCGGCCACAACTAGCGGGAACCGGCCATTTTGGCGCTTTTGCACAGTAGCCCATCGGTGCCATTCCCGTGAAAGAGGAATATGAGTACTCTGTTTTTGAGCAGGCTTCGGGGGAGGGCTGTTCAACGAGCGCTCTGTGACTCAACTAGTCACGAGCGCTTTCGTTTTTGCGGCGGAAACGGCCTGCGTGATCCGAATTGCGCTAAGGCCAAGACAGCAAATCACTAATCCACATGCTGCGGGGCCATCTCACTTCCCGGCGAGGAGCGACTCGGATTGCATCTGTGCCTGCGGAAGATTTCGAGAGAGCTGGGCGGCGCGTTCGAGTGCCGCATTGGCTTCGTTGGTGAGTCCCTCTTGTTGAAATGCGTGGGCAAGCAACAGGTAGCCCACGTCGGTAGGTTGCAGCGCCATCGCGTGCGAGAATTGCCGAACTGCCTCGGACACATCGCCCTCCCTTTCGTCGATCACGCCGAGTGCGATCATAACGGACGGTTGGCCGGGCGAAAATTGTAAAGACGTTTCGAAAGCCTGCTTCGCCTTGATCGAATCCCCCATTTGGCGATAGGCGTACCCGAGACTGGCATAAGCCCGAAAAGCTCCTTTTTGACCTGTGAATTCTGGCCAAGAAAATATCGATTGTATGTTATCTCGCGGGGTGGTTTGGGGACTAAACCGTTTGAGGTTCAAAAGAATGGCGCGCCCTGAGAGATTCGAACTCCCGACCTTCTGGTTCGTAGCCAGACGCTCTATCCAACTGAGCTAAGGGCGCTTGGTTGGATTTGTTCGATTATAACGGAAAGCAAATCGCTTCGCCCAGAGCCACGTTGCACCCGAGCCTGAAGAAAGCGAGGCTCCTCCACCGATTCGTGAGGGCAGTTCGTCCTTGCGGTCACCTAATTGTTTTCTGGTCCAACGATTATCGGAACCATCGCGGAGCGCGGAATCGGCTCTTGACTTCGCAGTTGTCAGGACGCAAACCGCCTTTCTGTCAAGGGTTTCGGCGGACAACGCAGCTTTGAAGATGCCACCCGGGTGAGCACGTTGCCCCATGCCCGGCTATAATTCTCCGCCGGTGCGGGTAAAGTTTTCCATTCGCACGCAAAAGCTACCTGCTCACACGTTCTATGGATGAATGTTGGCAAGCTTTTAGAAATGGCAGCCGACCTGCATCGTCCTCCAGTAGACGAAGTGGCGCGCAACGGGGCATTTGGAATCTACTTCGGCCAGAGGTCTTTTCCGGATGCCCCTTTGCAATCCCCAGTTTGCCCGCACTCTGTCCGCGTTCTCCGGCAGCCCTCCCCCGAAGGTTGTCCGCACCCTACCGCAGGGAACCGGGCAGAGTGCTGTTTCCTTCTCGCTACCAAACCAATACAAAGGCCGCTAGCTTGTCACGGAGTATGTGTCGACGGCGCTGCCGTTACGCGCGACGTTAATTCGCGCACGGGTCTCTAGGCGAGAACGAGTTGCTCCTGCACGTCGATGCCGGCCTGACGGAGCAATTTGGCCACGGTTGCTGCCTTCATGCGTGAGGCGTCGAACAAAACCCGCACCGTGCGCTCCTTCTCTTTGAATTGAATGCGCTGGATGCCGTAAACCTCCCGGAGGCTGTCAATGGCTCGGAGTTCATTCTCCCCCGGCGTATTCTGGTAACGGAAAGCGGCTTCAAGATAGGTCATTTCATTTCTCCGGGCGGTGACGTTCGAAGTTTACTCTTTGAGTATCTAATAATGGGAGCATTCCTCCAAGAGAGATCTGACGGGAATACTAAAGACTGCTATGGATAAGATGAACACGGCGACGCCGATGTCCTCAGCCGTGGACCCGGTGTGCGGGATGAAAGTGGACCCGGCCAAGGCGCGTTTCAAGTCGCAACACGCGGGGAAAGACTATTTCTTCTGTTGCGCTGGCTGTCTGGACAAGTTCCGCGCCAATCCCGACAAGATTTTGTCCGCGCCGCCAAAACCCATGGGGCCGGGGCTGGTGATGCTGGGGATGCCGGCGGCAGCGCCCGCGACCGGAAAGCCGGTTTCTCTTGGTCATTCGGACGTTGGGGCTGGCGCTGGTGACTCTCACTCCGTTCCACCGGCAGCGCATGGAGCAGCTGGGCGGGACTCGCGGTCGTACATCTGTCCCATGTGCCCGGAAGTGCGTCAGGTGGGGCCGGGACCGTGTCCTAAGTGCGGCATGGGGTTGGAGCCGGAGTCGCCTGCTCTGCCTGCGACCAAGACCGAATACACCTGCCCGATGCATCCGGAAATTGTGCGGACCGAGCCTGGAGCCTGCCCAATCTGTGGCATGGCGCTTGAGCCGCGGACGGTTGCTGTCGAAGAAGAGAATCCCGAGCTGCGCGATATGACGCGGCGGTTCTGGATCAGCCTGGTGCTGACCTTGCCGCTACTGGCGATTGCGATGGGGAGCATGTTGTGGCCGCATTGGTTCATGGGAGGGTTCGACCTCGTCAGAGGGAATCGGATCGTGATGACGCCGTGGAGCTCGATTCTGCCATGGCTTGAGTTCATTCTCGCAACTCCCGTTGTTCTCTGGTGCGGCTGGCCGTTCTTTCAGCGCGGATGGGCTTCGATCGTCAACCGCAGCACAAACATGTTCACGCTGATTGCGATGGGTACGGGCGTAGCGTACGTGTACAGCGCGACGGCAACGCTGTTTCCGGGGATTTTCCCACCTTCCTTCCGCACCATGAGCGACCGGCCCGACGTCTACTTCGAGGCGGCCGCAGCCATCGTCACGCTTGTTCTACTTGGGCAAGTGCTGGAGTTGCGAGCACGCAGCCAGACTTCGAGTGCGATTCGGGCGCTGCTGGATTTGAGCCCGAAGATGGCGCGAGTCATCGCAGAAGATGGTTCGGAACGTGACATCCCGCTTGAGCAGGTGAAGCCCGGAGACAAGTTGCGCGTGCGCCCGGGCGAGAAGATTCCCGTCGATGGCGTGGTTCTCGACGGCGCGAGCGCGGTGGACGAATCGATGATTACGGGCGAGTCGATGCCGGTCGCGAAGGGAAGTGGCGCCCGTGTGATTGGGGCTACCGTCAACGGAACTGGTGCGCTCGTCATGCGCGCCGAGCGCGTGGGCAGCGAAACCATGCTGGCGCAGATTGTGCAGCTGGTCAGCCAGGCGCAGCGCACGCGCGCTCCAATTCAGCGCCTGGCCGATAAAGTGGCAGGATGGTTTGTGCCGGCGGTGATCGCGGTTTCGGTTGTCACGTTCATTGCCTGGGCCGGGTTTGGGCCGGAGCCGCGGTTCGCGCACGCCATTGTGAATGCGGTCGCCGTGCTGATCATTGCCTGTCCCTGCGCGCTCGGCCTGGCGACGCCGATGGCGATCATGGTGGGCACAGGCCGCGGCGCGCACGCCGGCGTGCTAATTAAGAATGCCGAAGCGCTGGAGACGATGGAGAAAGTGGACACGATCGTCTTCGACAAGACGGGGACGCTGACGGAAGGGAAGCCGAAGGTGATGGGCGTTTCGTTGGCGCCAGGCGATACGGAGGTGGAAACGCGGCACGCGGAGCGGATTGGTCGCGGAGAGCAACCAATGGATGCGGCGGAACGCGCCGAGTATGCGCGCTCCGCGAACGAAGTGCTTCGGCTGGCGGCTAGCGTGGAGCGGGCGAGCGAGCATCCGCTGGGAGCCGCAATTGTGGCTGCGGCCCACGAGCGCAAGCTGAAACTCTCCGAACCAACGGACTTCCACTACATTGTTGGCAAGGGTGTTCAGGGCGTTGTGGACGGAAAGCGCGTTGCGGCCGGCAACGGCGCATTGATGGTCGAGGTGGGGGCGTTCGAGCGCGCCGATACTGTCTTCTTGCATGCGAGAGCGCCTGGCGGGACCAACTTGCTGATAGCCGTGGACGGCAAGTTCGCAGGCAGTTTGGCGTTCGCGGATCCGATCAAGCCTTCGGCTGCCAGCGCGGTTCGCGAGCTACGGCAATCTGGCGTACGAGTGGTGATGCTCACCGGAGACAATCGCTTCGATGCGGAGATAATTGCCAAGAGCCTTGGGATCGACGAATTCGAAGCGCAGGTTTTGCCGGGCCGCAAGGCTGAAGTCATCAAACGTCTGCACGACGAAGGCCGCGTTGTTGCGATGGCGGGCGATGGCATTAACGACGCTCCAGCGCTTGCCCAAGCTGACGTTGGTATCGCTATGGGAACCGGTACCGACATAGCGATGGAGAGCGGCGGAATCACGCTGCTTAAAGGAGACCTTGAAGGAATTGTGCGGGCGCGCAAGCTGAGCCAGGCGACCATGCGCAACATCCGGCAGAATTTGTTCTTTGCTTTTGTCTACAACTCAATCGGCGTTCCAATCGCCGCGGGCGTGCTGTATCCGGTGTTTGGCATTTTGCTCAGTCCAATTCTCGCCGCCGCTGCGATGAGCTTCAGTTCGGTATCAGTCATCACGAATTCGCTGCGGCTGCGGAAGGTAAAGCTTTAGGTCTTAGGTGTTAGGTGTCAGGAAAAAAGCGGCGACTGTCGGTAGCTTCCTGAGACCTGAGACCTGCCGTTACAGCTTGCTTAAGTAATCGGTAATTTCGGGACTCGTCCACTCCACGGGGCCGATGAATTTGCGGCGGATCACGCCGTTGCGATCGATGATGTAGGTTTCGGGCCAGCCGAAGGTGCCGTAGAGAGTGCTGGCCTTTTTGGATTCGTCGCGGACCGTGACCATGCTTACGCTATAGTCTTTCAGGAATTTGTGGTAGGCGGCATCGTCGGCGTCGATGCTGACGGCAAGCACCGTGACGCCTTTGCTTTTCAGCGAGTTCTGCATGCGCACCAGCGCCGGGGTTTCTGCCACACAGGGCGGGCACCACGTCGCCCAGAAGTTCAGCACCACGACTTGGCCGCGAAACTGGCTGAGCGTGATGGTGTGGTCGGAATCCTGCACGGTGAAGTCCGGAGCGTTCGAACCAATGCGGGCGGGGTGATTGCCGCTGTAGCATCCGGGGAAGAAACCGATCAGGGCAGCCAGCAATCCAATGGTGGTGATACGGAACGTTCGGGTCACACCGCTATAATAGCGAAAAACCGATGGTTGTTTCAGGTTCGTTATCGCAAGTGGGTGTCGCGATTCCCGAAGTCTCGATCATCGTTCCGGCACGGAACGAAGAGGCGAGCCTGGGCGACTGCCTGCAATCGTTGTTGGCGCAGACTGGCGTTCGATACGAGATCATTGTCGTTGATGACGGCTCCACGGACCATACGCGCGCTATAGCTGAGAGTTGTGGAAATATACGCGTGATTAGCCCAGGGCTATTACCAGAAAGTTGGACGGGAAAGAACAACGCGGTGGTTGCCGGAGCGGCCATCGCGAAGGGCGATTGGCTCCTTTTTACGGATGCGGACACGGTTCACTTGCCGGGATCGCTGGAGCGTGCCCTGGCCGAAGCGAAAGAACACGGCGTCGATATGCTCTCGTACTCGCCCGAGCAGATGGTCGGCAGCTTTGCGGAAAAGACCGTCATGCCGGTGATTTTCGCTGAACTGGCGGTGGAGTATCCGCCAGCAAAAGTAAGCGACGAGAACTCAGGGATCGTGGCCGCCAACGGTCAATATCTTCTTGTTCGGCGTGTTGCCTACGAACTGGCCGGCGGGCATGCGGTGGTCGCAGGAGAAATTCTGGAGGACGTAGCTCTGGCCAAGGCATTCCGCCGCGCTGGACTGCGCGTTTATTTTCGCTACGGTGGAGACGTGGTCCGCACCCGCATGTATCGAAGCTGGGAGCAGCTTCGCGAAGGTTGGACGAAGAATCTGGCACTGTTGTTTCCGCAATCGCGAGGGCGTGCGCTTTTGCTCGCGGCGTGGTGGCTTTGCGCGTGGCTGACGCTTCCGCTGCTTGTATTGGCAGTCGCATTGTTCTTGCGTGTTCGGCGGGCGAACTTCAGCTTGGGGACGACGCTGCTGTCGACAGCACTTGGGCCGCCGCTATTTACATATCTGCTGCTGCGGTCGCAGGGCGCGCACGTGCGCGGAAGTGTATCTTGGAAGGGGCGCCAGTACCGCTCCAATCAAGCAGACCAAGCGCAGACCACGATTCATAAGGCGCGGCACGTTCTGAAAACTGGCTCCTGATTCCATGGTCTATCTAACTCGCAAAGCTGAATTCTCGGCATCGCACTACTATCACAACCCCGGGTTCACGCCCGAGGAGAACGCTCGCCTTTTCGGCAAGTGCAATAATCCCAATGGACACGGGCACAATTACACGCTTGAAGTTACGGTGAAAGGGGTGGTTGATCCTAAGTCGGGCTTTGTGGTCGACCTCAAACAGTTGAAGGACGTAATGAACAGGGAAGTGCTCGATGCGCTCGACCATCGCTTCCTGAACAAAGAGGTGCCCGAGTTTGTCGCGCAGATTCCGACGACGGAAAATATTGCGATTGCGATCTGGCAGCGGCTTGAGCCCAAACTCAAGTCGGCGCACTTGCACCGCGTGCGCGTCTATGAGACGCCGGATTTGTTTGTCGATTTCTACGGAGAAGCATGAAGGCCTATCTGACCCGCCGCTACATGGTGTCGGCTTCGCACCGCTTGCACAGCGAAGAAATGTCGGCGGAGGAGAACCGCGTGACTTATGGCAAGTGCAACAATCCCTACGGGCACGGGCATAACTATATGATCGAGGTCACCGTGAGCGGTCCGGTTGACCCGCAAACTGGGATGGTGTGCAATCTCGTAGACCTGGATGGCTTCGTGCACCAGCAGATTCTCGATCGCTACGATCACCAGAACCTGAACCTGCTGCCGGAATTCGCCAAGGGCGTTCCGACCACGGAAAATCTGTGCATCTCGATCTATCAAATTATGAAGCGCGGGTTCGACAAGGCTCATCTAGACAAGGTGCGGATTGAAGAGACGATGCTGAATTCGTTTGAGTATGCAGGAGGGGAGTCGTTAGTCGCTGGTCGTTAGTCGTTCGCGAGCCGCGACTTTGCTAACGACCGACGACTATGGACCATCGACCACAAAATGAAACCAACAACTGAACCCACGTCCTTGACCAGCGCCAGCTTTGAAGATTTGGTGCGCGAAATGATTGTCCGCCTGGGCGAAGATCCCGAGCGCGAAGGCCTGGCGCGCACGCCCGTTCGCGTTCACAAAGCGATGCAGTTTCTGGTCCAGGGCTATCAGGAGGATCCGGAGGCGCTGCTGCGCAAAGCGCTCTTCACCGTCAACTATGACGAGATGGTGATCGTGAAAGACATCGAGATGTTCAGCCTGTGCGAGCACCACATGCTGCCGTTTTTCGGCAAGGTTCACGTGGCCTACATCCCTAACGGAAAAGTGATCGGGTTGAGCAAGATTCCGCGGCTGATCGAGGTGTTTTCGCGCCGATTGCAGATCCAAGAGCGGTTGACCACGCAGATCGCCGAGACTATCCAGAAAACCATCGAACCGCACGGTGTGGGCGTGGTGATCGAGGCACGGCACCTTTGCATGATGATGCGTGGCATCGAGAAGCAGCATTCCTCGGCGGTGACCTCGTCGATGCTGGGCTGCTTCCGCGAAGAAGAGGAGACGCGGACGGAATTCTTGTCGCTGATCCGGCAGCGGACGAATGGGGTTTAAGTCGCTTAGCGAGTCAGGGGACTGACTGCGGCAGGCTGACGGCACAAAGCTGAGGTCATGGCGCGAAGTGATGAAAAAGAATAGTTCATTACGCTTGGGCAATCGTCTTGCCCTCGTCTCCGGCGCCAATCGCGGCATTGGCTTCGAGATCGCAGCCGCGTTGGCGGGTGAAGGTTGCGACCTGGCGATCACCGCGCGAGATGCCAAAACACTATCGCAGGCGGCGCGAAGAATCGAAAAGCTTGGTGTGCGCGTGCTCGCCCAGACCTGCGATGTCCGCAGTCCCGAATCGGTGGATTACCTTTTTGCTTGCGTGCGCGCGCTTCGCAGGCCGCTCGATTTTCTGGTCAATAATGCGGGCATCGGCCATCCGAATCGCGCCGTTGCAGATTTGCCTTATCCAACATGGGTGGACGTAATCGATACCAACTTGACCGGCATGTTTTTGATGACGCAAGCGGCGTTGGCGGTGATGAAGCGGGGAAGCGTGATCGTCAACAATCTCTCGGTTGCCGCCGAGCGCGTGTTTCCTGGGTCTGCGGCCTACAATGCTTCCAAGCACGGAGCCTTGGGTTTTACGGACACGCTGCGCGAGGAGTTGAGGCCGAAGGGAATCCGCGTGCTCGCTTTGATGCCGGGCGCGACCGATACCGATATCTGGAAGACGCTCTGGCCAAAAGCGCCGCGGCGCAAGATGATGGCTCCGGCGACCATTGCGCGCACGGTTGTGGATGCGTTGCTTTTGCCACCCAATAGCGCGATCGAAAAGCTGGTTGTGATGCCGGCCGGAGGAGCGCTCTAAATGTCCACCCTAAATCGCGTAGCCGCGAGGTCGCTTTCAGCATCAAATTCGTATCGGCAGGTTCTATGTCGTTGTGGGATTACTTCAAATCGCTGAACTCGCGGGAGCAGCGGCTGGCGTGGGCCGTCGCGATTGGCGCGGACGCTCTGCAAATTGTGGCCTTTCCGCTTTTTGCCGAAGGCGGAGCTTCACCCGCCGATTGGGTGCTGGATCTTTTTGTCGCCTTCGTTTTGACCCGTCTTCTCGGATGGCATTGGGCATTCCTGCCGTCGCTGGCCGCCGAACTCATTCCGGGCCTCGACCTTTTTCCGACCTGGACTGCAGCGGTATGGTTCGTAACGCGCCAGCAGGTGCATAGCTCGGAGCCGGAGATTCTGCCACCGGGGCCTGCGCCCGAGCCGCGACCGTAGCGATCAACGCATGAACCTGCAGAAGTCGGTGATCAGGCTCGCGTGTGTTTTCTTGGCACTAACCGGGCCGAAGGCACGGCTACCATGTCCCATAACGATATCGGTGCGGACGTTCACCAAACACTTTAATCATGATTACGCCCGCTGCGAATCCTCCCACATGCGCCCAAAAGGCGATTCCGCCCTGTTGCGCGGTTTCGGCAATCACGGTCACGGTTCCGCTGAAGAACTGGTACAAGAACCAGAACCCCAGCATGAGCCATGCGGGAACATAGAAAAAGAAGATCGGCGGAAACCAGACCAGCACCCGCGCGCGAGGGTAGAGGATGAAGTAGGCTCCCATCACACCTGCGATTGCACCGCTGGCGCCCACCGTGGGCAGACGCGAATCAGGATTGAGAAGGATCTGGGTCGTCGCGGCCGCGAGTCCGCTGGCGAAATAAAACACGACATATTTGAAGTGGCCGAGAAAGTCTTCCACGTTGTCGCCGAAAATCCACAGGAAAAGCATGTTGCCGGCAACGTGCATGAACGACGCATGCAGGAACATGGACGTGAAGAAGGGTACAATCGCCGTGGCCGGGCTGGCGTGGGAGTGCCCTGAAAGTACGGCGATCGCGTGCCGCGGCACCAAGCCAAACTGCATCACAAAGGCATTCAGCATGCGCGGGCTCTGCGCTCCGACCGAAAACTCCCAGAGATAGACCAGCACATTCAGCGCGATTAAGAAATAGTTGATGAACGGCGTTGAGAACGAGGGCTGATCGTCACGAAGAGGAATCATTCAATTTGCAATCTGGTAGTTTGTAATTGGCAATTGCGGGCGCGTCCGGAGATTGCATCTCTGTCCGGCGGCGGTTCGCTTGAAATTGCCAATTCCAAATTACCAAATTACACAATTTCATGAACGGCGTCCTCATTATCGATAAACCGCAGGGCTTGACCTCACACGACGTGGTGAACAGGGTGCGCCGGATTCTGGGTCAGCGCTCCGTGGGGCACCTAGGAACGCTCGATCCGTCCGCCACTGGAGTGCTGCCTATCGTCGTCGGCAACTTTACGCGTCTGGCGCAGTTCTACATGCACTCGGAGAAGCGATATGAGGGAACAATCCGCTTCGGCTTTCCTACAACCACGTACGATGCCGACGGCGACCCGACTGCGCCGGCGCAGAGCATAATTCTGAAACTCGAAGAGATCCGGGTCCTGGCAGCGCAGTTCCACGGCATGCTGGAGCAGACGCCCCCTCCTTTTTCTGCCAAGAAGATCGCCGGTGTTCCAGCCTACAAATTCGCCCGCAAACATCAGGTAGTCACGCTCAAGCCGGTACAAGT
>Ga0074044_10003301_pt1 | contig 13792 bp, 6 predicted proteins | sample BogForMeECP23OM1_FD_94443 | JGI IMG/M metagenome (GOLD analysis project Ga0074044, IMG submission 94443) | Bog forest soil microbial communities from Calvert Island, British Columbia, Canada - Bog Forest MetaG ECP23OM1 | ecosystem: Environmental > Terrestrial > Soil > Wetlands ... | reverse complement strand
GCGGAGTGGCCGGGGGCGCCGCCCCTCGCGGGAAGATGCCGCCGGCTTCGCGTGTGGCGCCTCAGGGTTCCCGCGCCACGCCTTTCTTTTCTTCCAGGGGCACGATCCAGCCGTCGAGGAGCTGGATCATGCGATCGCCGTAGGCCGCCCAGTTCTCGTTGTGGGTCACCTGGATGATGGTGGTGCCCTGGCGATTCAGCTCTTTCAGCATGTCCATGATCATTTTTCCCTGGCTCGAGTGCAGACTGCCGGTGGGCTCGTCGGCCAGGAGCAGCTTCGGATTGCCGATCACCGCGCGCGCCACGGCCACCAGTTGCTGCTGGCCGCCGGAAAGCTGGCTGGGGTACAGGTCCTTCTTCCCCACGATCTGGAAGCGGTCCAGCGTGTCCGCAACGATGGACTGGCGTTCCGCTTTCTTCAGGTCGCGATAGGAAAGCGGCAGGTCCAGGTTCTCCGCCACGGTCAGGTCGTCGAGCAGGTGATACTGCTGGAAGACGAAGCCGATGAAGCGTTTGTGCAGCTCCACGCGCTGCTGCGGCTTCATTTTGTGCACCGTGTATTCCAGGAACTGGTATTCGCCCTCCCAGGCGCTGTCCAGCATCCCCAGGATGGCCATGAGCGTTGATTTTCCAGCGCCCGATGGGCCCATGATGGTGATGAATTCGCCTTCGCGGATGTCCAGATCAATCCGCCGCAGCACCCAGGTGCGCCCGGCGCCGACGGGGTAGGATTTTTCCAGGCCTCGCATGCGAATCATCGTTGCTCCTTAAAGAACGAAAAACCGTGCCCCTCACTGCTTCCTAGCCGAACCTATTGTAGCCTCGACTTCGCCGGTTTCGCGCAGGCGAGCTGCAACTGCAGCGACAACCGTCCCTGCGGGTCTCCCACCAGTCACCAGCGCGCCCTCCGAAGCGGCTCTTTCGCGTAGGAGGGTCACGAGTCACCAGTCACCGTAACGCAGTCACTCATATCTCAGCGCGATGATGGGGTCCACCCTCGTGGCGCGCCGCGCGGGAATATAGCAGGCCAGGAGCGCCACACCGATCAACACCAGCGGAACGCCCGTGAAAGTCGCCGGGTCCAGCGCGTGCACTCCGAACAGCAGCGCCGAAACCGCGCGGGACAACAGGAAAGCCGCGAGCAGGCCCACCAGCGCTCCGGTGCCCGCCAGCCATAGCCCCTGACTGAGTACGAGCCGCAGGACGTCGCGTTTCGTGGCGCCGAGCGCCATGCGGATGCCCAGTTCCTGCTGCCGCTGCTGCACGCTGTAAGACATCACCCCGTAGATCCCGATGGCCGCCAGCAGCAGCGCCAGCATGCCGAACACCAGCAGCAGCATGGCGCCGAAGCGGGCCGCCCACAGCGCCGCATCCAGCACCTGGGAGATCGTCTGCACCTGAACGAGCGGGAGCTGCCGATCGAGTTCCTGTACCGTGCTGCGCACGGTGGGCAATGCGGCCATCGGGTCGCCCGTCGTGCGCACATGTAGCGTCACACCGGGCGAATAGTGCTGGAGTATCGGCAGGTAGAACTCGGGTGTAGGGTCTTCACCCAGCGTATTCAGTTTTGTGGTGCGCGCCACGCCGACGATCTCGAGGATCCACGTCTCGCCCCAGCAGCGGAACCGCTTCCCGATGGCATCCTGCCCGGGGAAGAATTTGTCGGCGAACGCCTGGTTCACCACCGTCACCAGCGGCGCGCCTACTTGGTCCGTTTCCGCGAAGGCCCGGCCCCGGAGTACTGGTGTGCCGGTCGTCTTAAAATACTCGGTATCCACTTGGTTCACTGCAGTCAGGATGCCGTTCCGGCGGTCGGAGGCGTCCACACCCTCTGGAAACACCGTCCGCGCGAATCCCCCGGCAAGCGGTCCGGCGGAGGCCACGGAAGCGTCGCTTACCTGCGGGATGGCGCGCAGCCGCTCCATCAGCCGCCTGTAGAACTCGCGCCCTTGCGCCTCGGCATAGTTCTGCGCGCCCAGGTCGAAGTTCATTACCAGCATGTTCTTGCTCTCGAATCCGGGATCGATCTGCTGCGCATTGTGCAGACTCGAGAGGAACAATCCCGAGCCGACCAGCGCGATCATCGAGAGCGCCACTTCCGCCACGATGAGCCCATTCCGAACGGTGTGGCGTCCTCCGCCCGAGCCGGAGCGTCCCCCGCCTTCTTTCAACGTCTCGTTCAGGCTGAAGCGGATGGCCTGCCACGCCGGTAGCACCCCAAAGACATACGCCGTGCCCAGCGCCAGCACCAGCGTGAAGGCCAGGACGCGTGGATCCATCGTCAGATCAATATCTCCCGGATTCAGGAAGGGCGGGCGGAAGGCCATCAGGGCGCTCCGGAAGCCCGCGGCAATCGCCAGCCCCGCGCCTCCGCCCGCGAGCGCCAGCAACATGCTTTCCGTGAGCAGCAGCGTAACCAGCCGCGACCGCGTGGCGCCCAGCGACATGCGCACTGCCAGTTCCCTGCGCCGGTCGGCGCCGCGCGCCAGCAGCAGGTTCGCCAGGTTTGCGCAGGCGATCAGCAGGACCAGGCCCACCACCGTCATGAGCAGGGCTCCTGCTTGCACGATTTGGTCGCGCCCGTTGGCGCCCACCGTGGTCAGCGCCAGCGGCAGCAGCCGGACGTTGCGCCCTTCGTTTTCGTTGGGATACTCCTTGGAGAGCTGGGTCGCAACCGTCTGTAGGTTCGCTTCCGCCTGTCGCAGGCTCACCCCGGGCTTTCTTCGCCCGAACACAAGGTAACCGCCGAAACGCCGCTCAGTGAAAAAGTCGCGCACCAGCCCCGTGAGTACCTGGTCGTGCATGGCGTCGGGGATCCACAGGTCCGGCGAACCGACCGTAAACGTTCCCTGGAAGCTTTTCGGCGCCACACCGAGCACCGTGTAGGGCTGCTGGTTCAGCGTCACCGGCTTTCCGACGATCGCCCCATCGGCCCCAAAGCGGCGCTGCCAGAGCCCGTAGCTCAGAACCACGACCGGGTAGCCGCCCTCCTTTCGCGCCTGCTCGGGGTCAAACGTGTTGCCCAGGGCGGCGCGAATGCCGAGCACTTGGAAATAATTGCCCGAGACCAGTTGGGCGTTGAGTTGCTCCGGATTCCCCGCGCCGGAAAGGTTGACCCCGGTTCCGGTAAAAGAAGCCAGGCCCGTGAGCACTTCATTCTTGTCGCGCAGGTCCAGATAATTCGGATGCGAAAGGGGCAGGAACTGCTGCTGCGCGGTGCTGTTGCGCGCGTCGGTGCCCAGCACAGCCACGAGCTGCTCCGGGTCCTCGACCGGCAGAGGCCGCAGGAGCACGGCGTTCACCACCGTGAAGATTGTGGCGTTCGCCCCGATCCCCAGCGCCAGCGTCAGCACCGCAACCACCGCAAATCCCGGCGATTTGCGCAGCATCCGCAGCGCGTACCGAACGTCCTGCCAGATCCTGTCCATTTGTCTCTCTCCCTTCCTTCCAAACTCCAGTCTCGAACTTCCATCCGCCCGAACTCACTCGTACCGCAGCGCTTCCATCGGGTCGACGCGTGCCGCGCGCCGCGCGGGGATATAACATGCCACCAGCGCCGCCCCAACCAGGAGCACGATCACACCTGCGAATGTCAGCGGATCGGTAGCCGTCACGCCAAACAGCAGCGACTCCACTGTGCGTGTGAGCGCCAGCGATCCCGCAAGCCCGATGGCGACACCAATGAGTGCTGTACGCAGCCCCTGGCCGAGGATCATCCGCAGAACGTCACCGGAACCGGCGCCGAGAGCCACACGCATGCCAATCTCGTGCGTGCGGCGGCTCACCGAATAGGCCATCACGCCAAACACGCCTGCCGTAGCCAGCAGCAACGCGGCGATTCCAAACGAAGCGATGAGAATCAGGTTGAACCTGCGCGAACCCAGCGAATCGGAATAAATCTGGGAGAACGTCTGGAACCTCGCCGAAATATCCGGGTTGAGCTCGTGCAACATCCCGCGCGCTGCCGAGGTGACGGATTGCGTGTCGGCATCGCTCAGCATCGTGACGGTAATCGTGGGGCGCGGCCGTTGGAACAGGTTCACATAAACGGTAGGACGCGGCGGCACATCGAGGCCGTACTCGTGAATGTCGCCCACGATCCCGACAATGGTCAGCAGGCGCAAGTCGCCATCCATGTTTCCGAATTCGATGGTGTGGCCGATGGGATCCTGGCCCGGCCAGCGGTCACGAGCCAGCGATTCGCTGATCACCGCCACGTGGGGAGAATCCGCGCCGTCGCGCTCGTTGAAGATGCGTCCTCGAGTCAAGGGAATACCCAGAATCTGGAAGTATCCGTCCGTGGCCACGCAGAAGTCCGCGATTCCGATGCGCTCCTTTTGGCCGAACAGGGCGCCGAACTCGTCCGGGGATTTGGGAACCTCATCCTGCGTCATCAGCAGAAACATTCCATCGGGAAGGCCGCCTTCCACCAGGGGGAGGGCACTCGCTGCGCCAACCCTGCGAACTCCCGGAATTTGTTTGAGCCGGTCCAGCAGATTGGAAAAGAAAATCCCCTGCCCCGCCTTTGCTTTCGGATCCTCTACCCACGGAAGGGCTACGTCCATGGTCACAATTTTCTCCACGCGGAAACCAGGATTCACTTCGAGCACCTTCATCAGGCTGCGCCCGAGTAACCCCGCCCCGACCACCAGCACGAGCGTGATGGCCATCTGCGCCGCCACGATTGCCCGGCCAATGCGCTGGCTGCTTTGCGAACCCGCTTGTCCGCGCCCGCTTTCCTGGAGGCCCTTGCGCAGATCCCCGGCAGTGGCCCTCACGGCGACGAATGCTCCGAGTCCGACAGCGACCGCTGTGGAAAGCAGGAACGCGAACACCAGCACGGGAATGCTGATGGAGACGCTTTCGAGCCGCGGCAAATTCTCCGGCGCCAGCGCAACCAATCCCGCCACGCCCCAGTACGCGGCCAGTACGCCGAAACCGCCGCCGATGAGCGCAAGCAGGAACGCTTCGGTAAGAAATTGGCGGATCAATCGTCCGCGCGCCGCGCCCAGCGCGCTGCGAATGGCGAGCTCACGCTCCCTCGCCGTGGCTTGCGCCAGCAGCAGGTTTGCCACGTTCGCGCACGCGACCAGCAGAAGAAATCCCACCGCGCCCAGAAGGACCAGCAGCCCCGTGCGAGCTTTGCCGGTGATGGAGTCCTGCAGCGGGACCACAATCCCGTCTTTGAGCAGATAATCGCCTTTCTCGCTGGACGTTTCGTGAATGCGTCGTGCGATCGCGCTGATGTCCCCATCCGCCTGCTGGACGCTTATCCCGTCGCGCAGGCGTCCGACGCCCGAGTAGTTATGCGAGGTTCTGCTGGTGTTTTCGCCGTCCAGATCGGCTGGAACCCACAAGGCCGTGTCTGTCGGGAACTGAAACCCGGCCGGGAGCACGCCGATAATCGAGAACACCTCATTATTGATTTTCAGACGCGACTGCGAAAGGTCCCGAGACGCCCCGAGATATTGACTCCAATATCCGTAGCTGGCCAAAACGACGGGGGCGGCCCCCTTCTTGTTGTCGCCGGCGCTGAAATCCCGGCCAATGATCGGCTGCACTCTGAAGACTCTGAAGAACTCGGGTGTGACGGCTGCAACAGACGTGCGTGTCGGCTGCGAACCGCCGGAAACGGACACGATGAAGTCGCCGTACTTTGCAATCGCCTCAAAACTGTGGTTTTGATCGCGAAAATCGTCGAAGTTCGGGTCCGCAAGGCGGGACCACGTGCCCTTGGAATTGATTTCGTAGATGGCCATGATCCGGTCCGGCTTTGCGTACGGCAGCGGCCGCAGCAGCACGCCGTAAACAACGCTGAAGATCGCCGTGGTTGCGCCGATGCCCAGCGCCAGCGTCAGCACCACGAGCAATGTGATGCCGCGGCTCCTTGCCAGCGTGCGAACCGCATACCGGACGTCATGCAGCATCGCTCCCATATTCAGCCTCCGTCACTCGTATCGCAATGCCACCAGCGGATCCACGCGCGTCGCGCGTCGCGCCGGAATGTAGCAGGCCAGCAGGCCGGTCGCGGCCAGCAACGCCGCAATCGTGGCGTACGTCCACGGATCCCGCGCGCTCACGCCGTAGAGCAGACCCTCCATCGCGCGCGTCAGAGCCAGCGCGGCGGCCAGGCCGATCGCGAGCCCCAGGAGCACCATCCGCGCGCCCTCGCCGATCACCAGTCGGAACACGTCCGATTTCTGCGCCCCCAGCGCCGCGCGGACGCCGAATTCATGGCTGCGCTGCGAGACCAGGAAGGAAATCAACCCGTACACGCCGACGCTGGCGATCGTCAGCGCCAGGACCGCGAAAATGCCCAGGAGCAGCGTCGGTATCCGCTGGTTGAATACTGACTGTGCGCGTGCTTCCTCGAACGTGCGCAGGTGGGCGATGGGCTGGTCTTTGTCCAGACTCTTTACCTGCGCGCGAACGGCGGCGCCAATTCCGGCGGGGTCGCCGGCCGTCCGCACGCTCACGTACATGCTGTATTCCACGTTCTGCGCGAGCGCCACGTACACCTCCGGCGCCGCCCGCCTGTTCAATTCGTTGCGGATGTCGGGCACGATCCCGGCCACCGTCATCCATGGCTGCGTTCCGCCCTCTTCGTCGAACCGAACGTGCATCCCCACCGGGTCCTGTCCCGCGAAGTAGCGTTCCACCGCGGCCTGATTCAGCAGAATCACGCGCGGGCTTCCCGCCGTGTCCTGTTCGGTGATGCCGCGGCCTCGCAGCATCGAGATTCCCAGCGTCGTCAGGTAGCCGGGAGTCACCGACCGGTAGTTCACCTCATGGAACTGGCCGGGGAGCGGCGCCGGGCGCCCCTCGATCAGAATCCCCGTGGTTCCGTTCTCGCCCTCGAGAGGCATGATGTTCGCCGCCCCCGCGGATTCCACTCCTGGAAGCGCCCGAACTCGTTCGACTAATTGCGCGAAGAAGGCGGCGGCCTTCTGCTCGTCCGGATATCGCGCGCGGCTCAAACTGACTTCCATGGTCAGGATGTGGCCGGTCTGAAAGCCGGGATTCACGTCGAGAAGCCCCACGAAGCTCCGCACCATCAGCCCGGCTCCCGCGAGCAGCACCACCGCGAGCGAGATCTCTCCCGTCACCAGACCGCCGCGCACCCGGTTCTGCCGGGCGCTCCCGCCCGATTGCACGGCGGCCTGTTTCAGCGAACCGTGCAGATCCGGATTCGAGGCCCGCAGCGCCGGGGCGATGCCGAATACCATCCCTGTCCCCAGCGATAGCAAAAAGGTGAACCCCAGCGCCGGGAGGTTTACTCCGATTTTTTCCGCGCCCGGGATGGATTGCAGGAAGCTGCTTGGGAAGAGTCCGGGAAGCAGCGCAACGCCCACGAGCGCGAAGCCCACCCCTAGCGCGCCTCCGCACATCCCCAGCAGCACGCTCTCCGTCAGCAACTGCCGCGCGAGCCGCCCGCGGCCCGCGCCCAGGGTGGCGCGCAGCGTCAACTCCCGCCTGCGCGCCGCGGCCTTCGCCAGCGTCAGGTTGGCCACATTGGCGCACGCGATCAGCAGCAGGAACCCCACCGAGGCCAGCAGCAGGACGAGCGCCGGACGGTAATCCCTCACCACGTCGTTCAGCAGTGGTACCACGCCGACTCCCCACCCGGCATTCGTCTTCGGGTACTCCTTTTCCAGCCGCTGCCCGATGGTCCCGAGTTGGGCCTGCGCCGCCTCCACGGTCACGCCCGGGCGCAGGCGTCCCACCACGTACAGGTAATGGGACTGCCGCGCCCCGGGAGAGTTTGGGTTCATCGGGAGTGGCGCCCACATCTCCCCGCCCGGCGGGTAGTTGAATTCGCGCGGCATCACGCCCACCACCGTGCGGCTCACGTCGCTCAGGAGTAGCGATTTCCCGATGATCTGCGGATCGCCGCCGAACCGCCGCTGCCAGCATCCATAACTTAAAATGATTTCGTGATCGTTGCCCGCCACCCCCTCTTCCGGCAGGAACGCCCGCCCCATCAACGGCGTCATCCCCATGGCCGGAAAGAATTCGGGCGTGACCTTGAATCCCTGGAGCCGTTCCGGGTTTTCGATCCCCGCGAGGTTCACCGTCCACCAGGCAAACGCGCCGAGAGATTCGAACACGTTGCTCTGCGCGCGCCAGTCCAGATAATTCGCCACCGCCACTTCGTTGTGCTCCACGCCCTGCGCCGGGCGCGTTTCCGATACCTTCACCAGCCGGTCCAAATCGCGAATGGGGAGCGGGCGCAGGATCAGCGGATCGAACACGCTGAAGATGGCCGTGTTCGCCCCGATTCCCAGTGCCAGTGTCAGGATCGCCACCGCCGTAAACGCCGGCGACTTCCGTAGCATGCGCAGCGCGTAACGAACGTCTTGCAGCAGCGTTTCCACGGTCAGGGCCTCCTCATTCATGCCGCAGCGTGACAATCGGATCCGTTCGCGCCGCCCGCCGCGCCGGCAGATAACTCGCCGTGAGCGCGACAACCAGCAGCAGCACCGAAACGCCGCCCAGCGCCTCCGGATCGAAGGGGCTCACCTGGAAGAGCAGGCCGGAAAGCACGCGGCCCATCCCCACCGACGCAATCAGACCGGCCACCAGCCCGATCCCCGCAACCCGCGCGCCCTGTCCCACCACCAGTCGCAGGATGTCGCCCCGCTGCGCTCCCACGGCCATCCGCACCCCGATTTCGTGCGCGCGCTGCGTCACTCCGCAGGAAATTACGCCGTAGATGCCCACCGCGGCCAGGAGCAGAGCCAGACCGGCAAATGCCGCGATCAGCTCTGCGGAGAGGCGCCGTGGCGCGGTGTTCTCCGCCACGATTTCTTCCATCTCGCGCAGGTCGAAGACGGGCACCCCGGCATCCACCGAATTCACAATGGAGCGGAGCGCGCCGGCCAGGCTCGTGGGATTCGCGGAAGTCCGGATAATTAGCGCGCCACCCTGGCCGGGCCGCTGTTCATTCGGCACGTAGGTCTCGAAGCGCGAGGGCTGATCCACTCCGTAGTTTTTTACGTGCGCCACCACTCCGACCACCGTCCTCCAACGCGGCTCCTCACCCGCGCGCGGCGGGCCGTCCACGCTCATTCGCTTCCCGACGGGGTCCTCGCCCGGCCAGGTCTGCGCCGCCAGCGTTTCGTCCACGATGCACACCCGCGGCGCGGTCTCCGTATCGCGCGCCTCGAAATATCGTCCGCGAAGCAGCCGGATGCCCATGGCGCGGAATGCATCGGGAGTGAGCCTGCTCATATCTGTAGAGGGAAAATGTCCGAGCGGCGGCATGGGGCGTCCTTCTGTGTAAAAGCTGGTTTGCCATCCGCCCAACAGGGGGGATTTGAATCCCGCCGCGTCAACGCCTGGAAGCGCCTCCGCCTTCTCCACCACCTCGCGGATAAACGCGCGGCTTTTCGCCTCGTCCTGGTAGGGAACGTCGGGAAGCGTGAAGGAAGCGGTGAGCAGGTGTGAGGGATTGAACCCTGCGTCCGCGCGCATCATCCTGTAGAGGCTTTTGCTCATCAATCCCGCCCCGGCGAGCAGCACCAGCGAGATCGCCAGCTCGCCGACCACCAGCGCGCTGCGCAGCCGCCCCGTCGAGCGGCCCATGCCGGATCGTCCCCCTTCCTGCAGCGCCTGCTGCACGTCCGCTCGGGACGATTGCATCGCCGGCAGGATGCCGAAGAACAATGCGGTGAACACGGTCAGGCCCAGGGCGAAGAACATCACCGTGCGATCGAGAGACGTCTCCGCCAGCCGCGGCACCGCGGCGTAAAACAGGTGTCCAAATCCCCGGGTGAGCGCAGCCGCCAGCAGCAGCCCCAGCACGCTGCCGGCCAGCGCCAGCACCAGGCTCTCCGTCAACGATTGGCGCACCAGTCGCCAGGCTCCCGCTCCCAGTGCTCGGCGGACAGCCAGCTCGCGGCTCCGCTCCGTGGCCCGCGCCAGCAGCAGGTTGGCGATGTTGGCGCAGGCAATCAGCAGCACCAGTCCCACCGCGGCCAGCAGTGCGAGCAGCGGAGGCCGCACGTCATCCACATAAGCGCCCAGAAGCGTAAATGCCTCGGCGCTCATTCGTTCATTCGTGTCCGGATATTTCTGCGCCAACCGGCTGGCGATGCTCTTCAACTCCGCGCGCGCCTGCTCCAGCGTCACTCCCGGCTTCAAGCGCCCGATGCCATAGATCCCCGGGTGCTCGTCGCGGCGAGTGGGCCCGCCTATCCGGTCTTCCAGCCGCCACAGCGAGGCGAAAACGTCCATGCGCTGCCACGGGCCATGCATCTGTCCGTTCGGGAGCACCCCGATCACCGTGTAGGGCTCGCCATCCAGAATCAAAGTTTGTCCGAGCACTTTCGGGTCGCGTCCAAATTTCCGCGCCCAGAAGCCGTCGCCGAGCAGCACCACGCGCTCCGCGCCCACTCTGTCGTCTTCCGGAGCGAGTTCGCGCCCCAGCACCGGACGGATGCGCGTAGTGGGAAAATAACTCGCGGTAATCAGCCGTTCCCGCAGGCGCTCCGACTCCCCCGTTCCGCTCAGGACCACGTTGTTCGTCTGATAGGCTGTCATGCTCTCGAACACCGTACTCATGGCCCGCCAGTCGTTGAAATCGGCCATGGAGATGCTCGTGTACGGCACGAGTGGCGTCCACTCCGTGAGGAACACCAGCCGTTCCGATTCCGGATACGCCAGCGGCCGCAACAACACCGCGTTCACCACGCTGAAAATGGCCGTGTTTGCGCCGATGCCCAGCGCCAGCGTCAACACAGCCACCAGCGCGAACCCCGGCGATTTGCGCAGCATCCGCAGCGCGTAGCGAACGTCCTGCAGCAACGTCTCCATGCTTTCCCTCCACCCGAAAACGGCCCGTGCCTCACTCGTATCGCAATGCCACCAGCGGATCCACGCGCGTGGCCCGCCGCGCCGGCAGATAGCACGCCAGCATCGAGATGGACACGAGCAGCAGTGCCACTCCGCCAAACGTAATGGGGTCCGAAGGCCGCACACCGAACAACATGTTGGTGAGGAGCCGCGCCAGTCCCAGCGCCACGACGATTCCCGCGCCGATGCCCGCGAGTACCAGGCCGAATCCCCGGGAAAGCATCATGCGCAGAATCGTGCCGCGGTCCGCCCCCAGAGCCATGCGAATGCCGATTTCGTGCGTACGCCGGCTGGCCGCATAGGACACCACGCCGTAGACGCCCACCAGCGCCAGCACCAGTCCCAGCCCGCCCAGCGCGCCGGCAAAGGCTGCGCCCATGTTCAGCAGGAAGAATCCGTTCCCGCCCCCCAACGCTTCCTCCATGGTCAAAACGTCGTAGACGGGAAGAGCGGGGTCGAGCGCATGAATGGCCTTCACTGCGGTGAGCTTCAAATCCCGCGGATCGCCTTGCGTGCGGATCTGCAGCACGTGTTGGGACACGTAGTGTTGGCCGATGGGCACGTAAAAATAGGGCAGGGGATCTTCAAACATCCATTCGTACTTTCCGTCCTTGGAGACGCCCACCACCTCAATCGCTTTGCCCTCCGCGGTGTCGTAAAAGAAATGTTTGCCGATGGGATCCTTTCCGGGCCAAAGACGGCGCGCCATCAGTTCGTTGATCACCGCCACGTGCAGGGCGGAATCCTGGTCCTGGGTGGACAGCGCGCGGCCGCGCAGGATGGGCGTCCGCAGCGTCTCGAAATAATCGGAGCCTACCGCGTTATACCCGGCGATGGGATTTTTCTTCGCCTCTTCCGGCGCCTGATCTTCCCGGCGCACGTAGGCGCTGGCGTTGTCGCTATTCATCGGATAGGTGGAGGATAGTGTCGTCGAAGCGACACCGGGCAACGCGCGCACGCGCTGCTCCAGTTCGCGGTAAAAGGCGCGGCCGTGCGCCTCGTCGTATCCCTGCTGCGCGGGATCCAGGTTCATCATCAGCATGTGGTCTGGCCGGAATCCCAGATCCACGCTGTGCGCGTTCCCCAGGCTGCGCACAAAAAGGCCCGCGGCCACCAGCAGGACCAGCGAGCCGGCCACCTGCGCCACCACGAGCGCATCGCGGAGGCGATGATGCCCGTCGGCCCCGGCGCCGCGTCCTCCCTCGCGGAGGACTTCTTGAACGTCGGCGCGCGATGCGCGCAAGGCGGGCAGCAATCCGGAAATCAACCCCGCTACCAGGGCCGCCGCTGCCGAGTAGGCAAAAACTCTCCAGTCCATGCTGAAGTCCATCCGCAGTGGAAAGTCGCCCGGCAACTGGATGGCGGAGAGCATCCGGCTGGCCCACGCGCCCACGGCCGCGCCCGCCGCGCCGCCCAGCAGAGCAAGCAGCAGGCTCTCCGTGAGCATCTGGCGCACCAGGCGCACGCGGCGCGCACCCAGCGCCGCCCGGATGGCGATCTCCTTGTAACGCACGCTGGCGCGCGCCAGCAGCAGATTCACCACGTTTACGCAGGCCACAAGGAGCACCAGGCCCACCAGCCCGAGGAACACGGAAGCGACGATGGGCAATTGTTCGCCGTTTTGAGGAGACGGCCTCGCCAGATTCTCCGGGATCACGTGCATCTGGATGCCTTTATCCGTGTCAGGGAATTGCCGGTCCAGGCGCCCCGCAATGACCTGCAGCGATGCCTCGGCTGCCCGCCGGCTCACGCCGGGCTTCAACCGGGCAAGCACGTCGAGCGAGTGCGAGTCTCGTTTGGTGAACAAATCCTTAGCCGCAGGAGTGATTGTGGCCATGCCCAGGGGTAAATAGGCCTGTGTCTCCGCCACAGAAAACGTGCCATGAAAACTTTCCGGACCGATGCCGATCACCGTGCAGGCATGTCCATTGACCTCCACAGTTTTGCCCACCACCGAGGGATCGCCGCCGAATCGATGCCGCCAATACGCGTAGCTCAGCACCACCACGGGGTCCGACCCGGGATTCTTCCCCTCTTCCGGAAGGAAGAACCGCCCCAGCGCGGGCTGAATTCCCAGGAAGTTGAAGTAGTCGCCGGAGACAAATTCCGCGAAGACGCGCTCGGCCCGCCGGTCGGCGCTCAGTCCGAGGAACTCCCGGTCCATGGCCACCATGCCGGCGAACGCGTCGCTCTGCGCGCGGTAGTCCTGGAAGTCGAGATACGAGATGCGGTGGGGCTTATCATTCTCGGGATGCGAATTGGCCAGCACCATGAGCTGCTGCGGGTCCTTTACCGGCAGCGGCCGCAGCAGAAACGCGTTGACCACGCTGAACAGCGCGGAGTTCGCGCCGATTCCCAGCGCCAGCGTCAGCACCGTTACGGCGGTGAAGCCGGGGTTCTTCACCAGCATCCGCACCGCGTGTCGTATGTCTTGCAGCAGCGTGTCCATTTTCAGCCTCCCCCAAAACGTGACTGGTGTCTCGTGACCTGTGACCGGCGTCTCCGACCCGTGAGCCATCTCCGTTCTCCGTTCGGGGCTCTGGGTTCACGCCCGCGTTCGCCCGCTGCAGGCAACCCCGACCTTTCCTGTTACCTCTCCTCACCAGTCACCAGTCACCAGTCACCAATCACCGCCTCACTCGTACCGCAGTGCCACCATCGGATCCGTGCGCGCCGCGCGCCGCGCCGGCAGCCAGCACGCCGCCAGCGTCACCGCCGCGAGCACCAGCACCATGCCGGCTAACGTAGCTGGATCCCCCGCGCTCACTCCAAATAGCGAGCTCGCCAGCACCCGCGACGCTCCCATTCCCCCGGCCATTCCCAGGATCAGTCCCGCTGCCACCAGCGCCATTCCCTCCCGCACCACCAGCCGCAAGATGTCCGCCTGCTGCGCCCCCAGCGTCACCCGCACGCCGATTTCGTGCGTGCGTTGCGAGATG
>Ga0074044_10003300_pt1 | contig 13793 bp, 14 predicted proteins | sample BogForMeECP23OM1_FD_94443 | JGI IMG/M metagenome (GOLD analysis project Ga0074044, IMG submission 94443) | Bog forest soil microbial communities from Calvert Island, British Columbia, Canada - Bog Forest MetaG ECP23OM1 | ecosystem: Environmental > Terrestrial > Soil > Wetlands ... | reverse complement strand
GTCTCCCCCGAATCTACGCGCCCGCCCAAGCTTAACTCGATCGAACCGCCGAGGTACGGATCCGTATGCCAGGTGGTGTGGGAGGGGCGGTGCCGCGAGGCATCCCCCTATCCCGATCTTGGGTGGAGAGCTGACATCCAGTGATCGCCTAGGAACGGCGGGAGTCCGCCCGAACCAGGCCTTGATCGAGGCACCAGCAGAACGTTGAGAAGGGTGGTCAGCGGACATTCCTATGCAGCCGCTAGGCGCCAGAGCCGCGCTGACATCCCTGACGAAGATGCCTCGTCGCCTCGACGCTTGGAAGCCCTGGCGGATCATGCGCCTGGGCGAGACGCCCAGCGAACGTGTCGAATTCGCCGAGATTGGCGCAGGAAGGACCCGACTGACCGTCGGCGCCGGCAATGTGTGCCATAACGACAGCCGCTATGTGCAGATTATCCGTTCGGCACATCATGGTCCCGGGGCGCGTTGCCGCCGGAATTTCCCGCGCGCCGGAGGCGCGAATCAAAATGTGCAAGACTTGCGATCGCGGCAGTTAGCGCTTGTCTCAACTGTCCTGCCGGCCGTCGGCGCGCGGCCGGCAGCTTCAGGGATTGTACAGAAGGTCGAACCAGCGCAATATTTGTCGGCACTCACGGTCCAGGTGGGCGATGACGGTAAGAGCCGGCAGACCATCGGCAGCCGCGATTGGCGTCATTTGCAAGGCGCCCCGGGTGGGGCTTGCGAAGACCAGACTGATTCCGCGCCTTGGCGCTGAGCGCGCTGCCGAAATTTCCGCTTGCTTCCTGCGAGACATCGCCGCGTCGATAGCGTCCCTGCCCGCCGCAGTTGATGCGCGAGGGTACGCCATTTTCGCTCCGTCAGACGCCGAAGAAGAGATGCGCGCGATTATGCCGCCTCAATTCGGACTCGTATGCCACGCAGACGGCAATCTTGGTCGCGTCCTGTTCGGAGCGACGCGCGACTTGCTGTCCTCGGGCCATAGCTGCGTGCTGTTGGTCAATTCCGACAGCCCGACATTGCCGCCAGCGCGACTGCGCGAGGCCATAGAGCACCTGAGCTTGAGCGGCGATCGCCTGGTGCTCGGTCCCGCGACGGACGGCGGCTATTATCTCATCGGGCTCAAGACGGCGCATCCGCGGGTCTTCGAAGACGTGAGATGGGGCAGCGACGTGGTGCTCGCGGAAACGCTCGGCCGCGCAACGGAGATCGGTCTGCCGGTCGTCCAGCTCGCGTCCTGGTACGATGTGGACGACGCGGAGAGTTTCGCGATCCTGAAAGCCGAGTTGCGCGCTCAGTCGCCGGAATTTGCCGGAGGCGGCGACGCGCGGGCGACTCGCGCGTTTCTGGCTTCGATCGGCGAGATCGAACCAACAGCGTCGATCAGTGGCTGATCCCGCCGCCCCGAAAATGCAGCCTCCGACCGCAATGCTGTGCCTGGCCGCGCTCGGCGCAATAGGCTTCGCCCTGACCGTGTGGTCAGAGCAGCTCGTCGAGCATGACCGTCTGAGGTTTCTCCTCCTCGTCGGCGCGCAGTCCCTGATCGCGCTTGCCGGCGCCGTCGTTGCGCGCAGAGCGCCGGATACGACGCGTCTGCTGGCGATCGTCGTCGTGTTTGCGATCGCGCCGAGGCTCTATCTCATGCTTCAGAAGCCCACGCTTTCGGGCGACATCTATCGCTATGTCTGGGACGGGCGCGTCGACATCGCCGGGTTCAACCCCTTCCTGCACGTGCCCGCTTCGCCCGAACTCGCCTTCCTGCGCGACCAGACGATTTATCCCTGGGTCGACAAGAAGGATTACGCCATCACGATTTATCCTCCGGTCTCGCAAGCGATTTTTGCCGTCAATGCGCTGCTCGGCGGCGGGGTGACGACGCTGAAGGCGCTGCTGCTCGGGCTGGAAGGCCTCGGCGCTGCGGCGCTGATCTCGCTGCTCGCCACTCTCAGGCTCCCTCGCGGGCTGGCCGCGCTGTACCTGTGGCACCCTGCGCCCCTCTGGGAAATCGCGGCGAACGGCCATTCCGAAGCCGCGGTGATTGGCCTCATGCTGTCGGCCTTCGCTTGGGGCGTTGCGCGCAACCGCTCGTACTTCGCCGGCGCTCTCATCGCCCTTGGCGCGCTCGTCAAGCCGACGGCAGCGCTCGCGCTTCCCTGCCTCTGGCGGCCCTTCGATTTAAGGCTTCCGGCGTTTGTCCTCTCAGTGGCGGTTCTTTGCTATGCGCCCTTCGCATCGGCCTGCGCCGGGGTCCTGGGCTTTGTCGGCGGCTATGCGCGTGAACAGGGGCTCGGCGCCGGAACCCAGTTTTACGCGTTGCGACTGCTGGCCGGAGACGGCGCCCCGCCCGTCTGGGCCATTGTCGCCTATTATGGCGTGGCCGCCGCGGTTCTCCTCGCGCTGATTGTCCGCACTTGCAGCCGACGCGACGCTGCGCTCGAAACATCCTTGACCGACGCAGCCGCCACGCTCGTCGCGTTCCTGTTCTTCTTGTCGTCGGACTTGCCTTGGTATTCACTTATTTTGCTGCCATTTGCGGCATTGACGGGCTCCTGGGCGTGTTATGCGATGCCGACGGCGGGCTTTCTGCTCTATCCCGTCGGCGCCGATCGTTTCGGCCTGACGCCGATGATGGGCGCGACGGCCTACACCGTACTGGCGGTCGCCGGCGTTCTCGCGGACGGCACGCGATGGGCTCTGCGAAGGGACGCGAGCGCATGAGGACGGGCGACCTCGACGCCAAGCCGCCGCCGATCGACCCGCAGCGTTATTACGAGGCGGGAGACCAAGCGCGCCGGCCGGTCAGCGCGCGTCCTCCGGTATGCCTCTATCTCGAGACGACGAACCGCTGCAATCTGCTTTGCGCGACGTGTCCTCGAACCTACGAGGAATTGGAGCCGCCGGCCGACCTTTCCTGGGGCTTGTTCACCCGGATCGTCGATCAGGTTCCCGACCTCAGCCGGGTCGTCCTGCACGGCGTGGGCGAGCCGATGCTGGTCAAGAATCTGGCCGCGATGGTTGGTTACTTGAAGCAGCGCGGAGTCTACGTTCTGTTCAATACGAACGGCACCGTCTTGAACGAGCGGAACGGACGGGCCCTTATCGACGCCGGTCTCGACGAACTGCGCGTTTCGCTCGACGCTGCGACGCGCGAGTCGTTCAAAGTCGTGCGCGGCAGGGACTATTTCACGCGTATCCTGCGAAACGTGCGCGCCTTTCGCGATCTGCAGGAGCGCGAGGGCCACGAAAAGCCTCGGGTCTCCGCGTGGTTGACAGGCTTGAGAGAAACAATCGCCGAATTGCCCGCCTTCGTCGAAGTCGCCCACAGCATTGGCGTAAGGGAAGTCCATTTGCAGCGTCTCGTCTATTTCGATAAGGACCCCATCGGCCTCGCGCGAGCAGACCAGGCGCTGTTCGATCAGTTGCATGCCGAAGATGCGGCCGCTCTCGGGGCTGCGGAGGCCTTGGCAAAGTCGCTCGGCGTGACGTTCTCCGCTTCGGGCGCCGCTTCGGAACCCGGCGTCAGTCTCGAACGAAAAACGAACGCGCACCCCTGGTCGCTCTGCAGCCGACCCTGGACTTTGATGTATTTCACCGCCAACGGCCGCGCGCTGCCGTGTTGCATCGCGCCCTTTTCGCAGCGGGGTTACGAGCATTTCGCCCTCGGCGACGCCACTCGCGAGACGCTGCAGGAAATCTGGAACGGCGCAAAATACCAGCAGTTCCGCGAGAAGCTGTGCTCCGATCAGCCGCCGGCGACCTGCGCCAACTGCGGCTTGCGCTGGAGCCTGTGAGGAATGCGGTTCGGCGAGGTCATAACCTTCGTCTCGCTGGTCATTCCCTGTCTGAACGAAGAAGCGGCGATCGGCGCGATCGTCGGGGACTGTCTTGCCAAGGGGGTCGACGAGGTGATTGTCGTCGACGGCGGCTCGACGGACGCAACTTCGGAAATGGCCGCCACGGCCGGCGCGCGCGTTGTCGTCGAGACTCGGCGCGGCTACGGTCGCGCCTGCGCGGCAGGGGTCTCGGCCGTCGCCCTCGAGACCGAAATCATCGCCTTCATGGACGGCGACGGGTCCGACTCGCCGCAGTTCTTGCCCGAGATCATCGAGCCGATCGCGACAGGGCGCGCGGACTTTGTCATGGGATCGCGCGTGCGCGGGCGGCGACAGGAGGGCGCCCTCACGCGGCAGCAGATCGCCGCGGGTCGCGTGGCGGGGCTCATGATGCGCGCCCTTCATGGCGTTCGCTTCACCGATATGTCGCCCTATCGCGCAATCAGGCGAAAAGACCTCGCTGGCCTCGGTATGCGCGAAATGAGCTACGGCTGGAATCTCGAAATGCAGATGCGCGCCGTCGCCGCAAGGCTGCGCACGCTGGAAATTCCCGTCGACGCCCGCCGTCGCATCGGCGGCGTTTCGAAAGTGTCCGGCAACTTGGTTGCGGGGATGGCGGCGGCGTGGATCATCGCCCAAACCTTTCTACGGCTCGAGTTCGAGCTTCGGCGCGAAGCGAGGCTGAGCTTTTGACATTCGTCTTTCGGGGAGCGGAGCGGCAGAAACACGGGGCTCGCAGGATGGGGCGCAGGCCATGGCGAACGTGCGTCAATCGCGTCTCCGTGACTCCTGAAGGCGCTTTGTCTCGATGTCGAACGTGCTATAAAGCGCCGACGACCTCCGGGGGCGCCGAGACAAACGGATGTCCCTCTGCCGAATGACCTGAAACCCCTGCAGCAGGTATAGAATAGAAATAGAGACCTCAAAAAGCGCGGCGCCCCCCGCTGAAGTTACAGCTCTAAAATCAACCTCAAGATTGAGGTGTGACAGTACTTAGCGATTCAGCGGATACTGGTTAGGTGGTCAACCCTGTACGATTGTGAGGGCGACATGAACCATGAGACCGCAGTTTCCAAAAGCAAAGAAATAGCGGATGGCGTATTGGCGGCGAATGCCGCTCTGCATGACAGGGCGGGGAGCTTCTCGGCTGAGGCGATCGACTCGATCAGCCGCGCGGGACTGTTTGGGATGACGCTGCCTGCCGCAGTCGGCGGCTCCGGTTTGGGGCCCCGCACGCTGTCTGCCGTCATCGCGAACTTCGCCGAGGCGGACGCATCGGTCGCGATGGTGTTTCTGATGCACTGGTGCGCCAGCGCAACGATCGCTTCGGCTCGGCCCGCGGCGGCCGTCGAAGACACTCTGAAGGAGATATCCGCCGGTCGGCATCTCACCACGCTTGCGTTTAGCGAGTCGGGCTCGCGCAGCCATTTTTGGGCGCCGGTGTCGCGCGCGCGGGCAAACGGCGCCGGCGTCTATATCACCGCCAAGAAATCGTGGGTGACCAGCGCCGGTCACGCCAAGAGCTATGTCGTCTCGACGCTCGCGCCTGAAGGGGCGGCGATGACCGATTCCTCGCTCTATCTCATTCCCGCCGGCGCCCCCGGGCTTACGGTCGCCGGCCCCTGGGACGGCCTTGGCATGCGCGCCAATGCGTCCGCGCCGATGACGCTCGAGGATTGTGAAGTTCCCGCCGCCAATCAACTCACCGAGGACGGCGCCGGGTTCCAGGCCATGCTGAACGTGGTGCTGCCGCTGTTCAATCTGGGAAATTCTTCGGTGTCGTTGGGCCTCTGCCGAGCGGCGGTCGCCTCGACAACCGCGCATCTCAAGAGCGCCCGCTTCGATCACCTCGGCCAGAGCCTCGGCGAGAGTCTGCCGACGCTGCGCGCTCAGCTGGCCGCGATGAAGATCGAAACGGACGGCCTCGCGGCGAGGATCGACGACTTGATCGACCACCTGGAACGACCAAACGACACAACAATGCTGCGCGTGTTGGAAACCAAGGCCGCGGCGGGCGACGCGGCAATTTCCGTCACCTCGACGGCGATGCGCGTTTGCGGGGGAGCGGCGTTCTCCAAGCACATGAACGTTGAACGCTTGTTCCGCGACGCGCACGCCGGGGCTGTGATGGCCCCGACGGGCGATGTCCTGCGCGAGCTGATCGGGAGGGCGCTCCTGGGAATGCCGCTCTTTTGAACGGAATTTCGACCAAGAACCACAGCACCGCAGCGATAACTGAGGTTTCAGGGGGAGAATCATGAGCCGGACAATCTGGGTCGGCGCTGTCGCCTACGATCCCAAAGTGGTTACGATCTGGGAGGGCATGCGACGCTACTTTCACGAGGAGGCCCGACTTCCGGTCGAAGTCGTTCTGTTTCAGAGCTACGAGGCGCAGGTCGGCGCCCTCCTCGCTGAGGCCTCCGATCCCATGCCCAGGATCGACATCGCCTGGAACACCAATCTCGGGTACCTGCAGGCGGATGCCTGGAGCCGAAGCCTCTGCCGTCCGATCGCCATGCGCGACACGGATCTGGGCTGGATGACGAAGATCGTCGCCGTCACGGGCGGGCAAGTTCGCGGTCTTGCCGATTTGAGGAACCGGACCCTGGCGCTGGGGAGTCGCGACAGCGGTCATGCTGCGATCCTGCCGGTCCACTTTCTCGAATCGGAAGGCCTGGTCGAGGGCAAGGATTATCGCGCCTTGCGCTTCAACAGCGACCTCGGCAAGCATGGCGACACGGGGGCAAGCGAAGTGGAGGTCGTCCGCGCCGTCCTCGACGGCAGGGCCGACGCGGGGGCGATCGGCAGTCCGTTCTGGACGACAGTGCGCGCCGAACGCCTCGTGCCGGAGGGCGCCCTGACCGAAATCTGGACGTCGCCGCCTTACAATCACTGCATGTTCACCGCTCGGCCCGACCTCGATCCGGCGCTTGAACGGCGGTTCGCGGACGCCTTGTCAGGCATGAGCTACGACAACCCGACCCACCGCGCCGTGCTCGACGCAGAAGGGCTGAAGCGCTGGGTGTCGCCGCATCTCGACGGCTACGCTTCGCTGCGAGAGGCTTGTCTTCGACAAGGGTTTTTCGAGAAAGCGGGCGCCGGCTCTCCCGCGGCATGAGTCGCGCGTCCTCCCGGAACGTATTCGAAAACTGAAGCTGGTCGCGTCCCGTGCGTCAGGCGCAATTGAAGATTTTCGCCAAAGCGCGCCGATGCCGGTTTTCCTGGTCGAAGGCGCGGCGCACCGCGGACAGGGATTGCTCGAGCGGAAAGATTTCGGAATTCACGAGCAAATCGGCGTCCTCGGCGCCGACCGGGTGCCAGTAGACGCCTTCCGCGGTGATCGTAATCTCGGGCGCGAGATCCGCCCTGGCGAGCGCGACGCCCTGTGTCGCCTGGCCGCGCAAAGCGACGCCACGGATCACCCGGTCCCGGGCGTCGATCTTCTGCGCGTCGAGGAAGCGCCTGAATTCCTCGGCCTCGTCGTCGCTGAACACTGTCGCCGCCAGACGCACGCGGAACCCCTCCGCTCGAGCGCGCTCGATGCCCTTCCACGCGCGCGCCCAAGTGCCTGCCCCCCGATGCCGGTCATGCCGTTCGGGCGTCGGACTGTCGAGGCTGATCTGCAGGGTCAGCCGATTACGCGGCAAGGCGCGCAGCGCTTCGAGCCGCGGTCCCGCGAACAACATGCCGTTGGTGAGCACTGTCGTTGGCGCCGCGGCCGCGCAGGCCGCCAAGATCTCGCGGATATCCGCAAGAAGGAAGGGCTCGCCGCCGGTGACGAAGATTTCCGCGATCCCGAGTTCCGCGGCTTCCCGGGCAATCCGACGGATCGTCTCGAGACCGAGCGCCCGCCGCGGCGCCTTGGGCGACGAGCGGACGCAGCAATAGTCGCAACTCAAATTGCAGTCAAAGTTGGTGTAAAGCCACAGACGCGAGCCGAGCGGACGACCGCCTGCAGCGTTCGCGGGGGCCTCGCCGCAGCGGATCACCCAGCGGGTGCGACTTTCCTCCGTCGTGGTTTCGATCAAAGCGTTGCGCGTGAATCGGCACCAAAGCTCAAGGTCCGCGCCAAGGCTCGCATTGTCGCCCGTGAGGGCGATAAGATCCCCGTCGCGACTGCTGCGCACCGCATCGATCAATTCGGGCAGCAGGCCGCCAGCCAATGTCTTGTGGCCCGCATCGAGCTCAATGTGCGCGTGCATCCGCATTGCCGAACCATCGAAATTCGAAGAGCGTCCAATCAACTTTATTGAGAGGAACGGGTCAATCGACTGTATCAGACGACCGGTGCTCGGCCTCGGCCTGCAATGCCAAAATCCGGTCCCGCATTTGCCCTGAAAATATGCATTGTTGGAGTGAAACGGATGCCCCAAACGCCGCGAAGAGGTGACCGAAAGGACGCGGATCAGCTGCCTGACGCCAGTTGCGGAGACTTCCAATGTCGGTTCAAGACAAGTTCGACGCCTATTACGAGGCGGATTCGAGGCCGACAAAGCGCCGCCGGTCATTGTAGCGGTCATGAGGAAAGCGACCGACGACCTCACCGACGCCGGTCAGGCTGAGCGGGCATTGAGGGCGGGGGCTCGCGCGGCGCCGAGCGCCGATGGCTCCCACGCACTGCCTGTCTCATGACGCGCCGCGTCGACCCAAGGAGGGAGGAAAATGGCCGAGGTTCAGCAGTCTCCGCTAGACCGCAAGCGCGTCGTCATTATAGGCGCGGGCTTTGGCGGCCTGTCGGCGGCCAAAGCGCTCGCCGATGCGCCAGTCGACGTGATCGTCATCGACCGTCACAACTACCACCTCTTCCAGCCGCTGCTTTACCAAGTCGCAACGGCCGGCCTCTCGCCCGCCGACATCGCCTCGCCGATCCGCAGCGTGCTGAGCCGACAAACCAACACGACCGTGATTCTGGCCGATGTCGATGGCATCGATCCTGTCGCCAAAACCGTTCAGGCCGAAAATCACCGCGTGCCTTACGATCTCCTGACTATCGCGACCGGCGCCAGGCACAGCTATTTCGGCCACGACGATTGGGCAAAGTTTGCGCCAGGTCTGAAGCGCATCGACGACGCCACCGTGCTGCGTCGCCGCATCCTTCTGGCGTTCGAGAAGGCGGAAATCGAAACCGACGCCCAGGAGCGCGAGCGTCTCTTGAGTTTCGTCCTCGTCGGCGGCGGCCCGACCGGCGTCGAAATGGCCGGCGCCATCGCCGAACTCGCTCGCAAGGCGCTCTCGGCGGACTTTCGCTCGATTGATCCGCGCGCGACCCGAGTGACGCTGATCGAGTCCGGTCCGCGCCTTCTCGCCGCCTTTCATCCCGAGCTGTCGGAGGCGGCGCGTCGTTCGCTCGAAATGTTGGGCGTCCAGGTGCGTCTCGGCAAGCCGGCGACGCAGTGTGACGAAAGTGGCGTCGAAGTGGACGGCGAACGCATCGACGCCCGCACCATCATATGGGCGGCGGGCGTGATGGCGTCCCCCGCCGGCCAATGGCTCGGCGTCGAGACCGATCGGGCCGGACGCGTGACGGTCAATCCGGATCTGTCGGTTCCCGGCCATCCCGAAATCTTCGTGCTTGGCGACACCGCCCATGTCGCCGGCGTCGATGGGCGTCCGTTGCCCGGCGTCGCCCCTGTCGCCAAACAGCAAGGGGTTTATATCGCTCGCCTGATCAAGGCGCGTCTAAAGGGCGGGGACCTGCCGCCGTTCCGCTATCGGGACTTCGGGTCTTTGGCGACGATCGGCCGCAAGAGAGCGGTCGTGCAAATGGGCCGCTTCCGCGTCACCGGTTTCGTCGCCTGGCTGATATGGTCGACCGCCCACATCTATTTCCTGATCGGGTTCCGAAACCGGCTCGCGGTCGTGCTCAACTGGGGCTGGAACTACATTACGTTCGGGCGCGGCGCCCGGCTGATCACCGGCCTTACGGGGTCGCGAATGCCGCCGATGGAAGCAGTCGAACCCGAGGCGCCGAACATGGTCGTGAAACCTGAAAGCGCCGTGACGCAGGTCGCGTCTCTCGTAACGGACAGGGCCGTACAGCCGAAAGAGCAACCTGCGTAACCAGGGAGACCGTCAAATGGCGGCGGAGAGACAGAAAAACGTGGCTCGGCGCTTTCGGCTTGAACGATCGCCCCAGGTGAGGCAATCCTCGGCGACAGTCAGGCAACTCGTGGGCGCAATTCGCGAGCCGCGCGATTAGGAGCCGAGCGATGCGAACAAACCCGTTCACGGATGTTGCGGCGTTTCTCACGGGGCCATTCTACCACGAGCCCTCGTGGATGCATTTCCTCTATTGGGTCGTCGCGTTGACGAGTCTGACGGTCGCGGTGATCGCCGCAGCGAGTGTCCCAGGCCAATTGACGGTTTCGCACGTGGGCCGGTTCATTATTCGCTTCATCGTCGGCAGCTTTTGGTGGCAGCAGGCGCTGTGGAAGTTCCCAACCGATCTCGGGGGACTGAAATACTGGACCGAGCAGATGGCGGCGCATGCCGCGTTCGAATTTCATAGGGAGTTCGTCCAGAACGTCATCCTGCCGAACTTCACTGCGATTGGCGTTGCAGTCTTCTTCATCGAGATCGCGATCGGGATTTCCCTGACGATCGGATTCCTAACGAGATTGAGCGCTTTCGGCGGGGCCCTGTTCATCGGCAATCTCTGGCTCGGCCTCTATCAGGTAGAAGCCGAGTGGCCGTGGAGCTACTTCTTTCTCATCATGCTCCTGGCGATCTTCTGCTTCGACGCCTACGGTCGCTCGTTAGGGTGTGACGCGCTGGTTCGCGGCGACAAAACAATTGAGCGACGACTTCCGAAATTTATCCGCGTGTTTACTTAAGACGCCGGCGACGACGGAGAACTCGGGCACGCTGCGAACAATCGCTTTGAGCACTTTGAGCGCGCCCGCGACGCCATCGGCCTCGCCTTTCTCGAAATCGTCGCCGCTAAGGCCCATAGAATTGGTGACATGGGCAAGGCACAGCACGCGCTGATCTTTGACGCGCGCGAACGTGTAGAGCGCCGACGCCTCCATCTCGACGGCGAGAATGCCCTTTTTGCGCATGGCGTCGATGGCTTCGGCCGTCTCGCGGAAAGGAGCGTCGGTTGTCCAGCTCGCCCCGACCCGCACGTCCATTCCCGCCAAAGCTCTGACCGCCGTTTCGATGAGATCGGGCGAAGCCTCGGCGTAGTCTTCCGGCGGCACGTAATGATAGCTTGTGCCTTCGTCTCGAACCGCGCGGTCTAACACGACGAAATAAGGTGGCGCGCCCGCCGGCGTCACTAGTCCCGCAGAGGTCACGCTGATCAGCAACCGGCATCCGCTCGCGAACAGTTCTTCGGCGACAAGCACGGCGAATGGGGCGCCGACAGCTCGGCCAACAATGCCGACTTCACAGCCGGCAAGCTCAAACCGGTCGAGCTCCGTATGGTAACAGGCCCAAGCCGCCATCGGCCTCGCGAGGCCCGTTTGGCGCAGCCCTCGGACGATATCGCCGTCGGGGTCGAGGATGCAGATGGAGGGCGCGGGGACATCATCCAGTCTTTTCTGCCGCCGCGCTTCGCGCAGCAACGCCGTCGGCTCGAAGACGGAGGGCGCTTTCGGAAATTTATTGTCGAGGATGGGGGCGGAGGCTATGGCGAAGCTATTTCAATCGCATCCGAGTCATTTCGCCAGAAGGTTATGCTACTTTTGACCGGTTCGCGCATTCGAGAATGCCGCCAATTATCCGCCTAAAGAGGCCGCGCGGAGGCGCAGGTCCCACATCCCAGCGACTGGACGACCGCGTCGCCGACTTCAGCCGTACTCATAAGTGTCCGTGCGGCCCTGTGTAGTGTGCTGAGTGCGTCAAGGATAGAGTCCGCCTTGGGTCGAGAGCGGCGGTCGTCCGCAAAGATAGCGGAAATAGAAATTACCCACGACGTTAATCGAACGCGGGATTATCGCCCGCCCGCGAGCGGGATCGCTTGCGACAACCATCGCTCAATTGAGCGTGCGGCCGGGCTGGCGCACCCCGATAAGTCTGGGTTGGACGCAGATGGGAGGGTCAAACACCGCGCCGATCCACAAGCGGCGAGGGGCTCAGAACGAGAGGTCCCGATTCACACCGACGCTGCGCGCCGCCGAGACGATCGACGCCCAAGCCTCGCTTGGCAGCGGTACGCCGCTCGCGGTGCGTTTGGCGCGCGCGGCGCGCTCGGGCTCGCCGGGCGTCATGATCGCCTCGCCCGGTATGGCTTTGGCCCGTTGGAACCAGTCGAGATAGCGCGTCATATCGCCGTCGAAGACATATGAGGGGTCGACCCGCTTGGGGTCGACATAGAACGAGAACATGCCGTTGGAGAATTTGCGGCCCGGCCCGGTCGCGCCGTTGCCGGTGAGCCGCCGATGAGCTCGCAGAGCAGCGCGAGGCCTGAGCCCTTATGCTCGCCGAAGGCGCGGATTGCGCCGGCGCCGCGCGGGCCGTCTGAAGTCAACGGGCCGTAGAGCAGCGCGGGGTCGCCGGAGAGGGCTCCGTCGGGACCGATCAACGCGTACGGCGGCAGCGGCTTGCCGCCGCGGCTCGCGACATCGACCTTGCCTTCAGCGACCAACGATGTTGCGAAGTCAAGCACGATGGGCGCGGCGCCCTTGCGCGGAATGCCGGCGCAAAACGGCGCCGTTGACAGCCGACGATCCAATCCACCGAACGGCGCGACCAGGATCGAGCCGGCGGCGTTGACGAAATGGATCGAAATCAAGCCCGCCGCGGCGGCGCGCTCCGCCCATTCGCCGACCCGGCCGATATGGCCGGAATTGCGCGGCGAAATTGCGGAAAGGCCCGTCGCCCTCGCTTTTTCAACGCCGATGTCGACAGCCCTCAGCGCCATTGTCTGACCGAAGCCGAAGCGCCCGTCGACGACGCCGATGACCGGCGTGTCAACGAGGCGTTCGATCGATTGGTTGGGAATGAGGTCGCCTGCGCGGACCCAATCGACGTAACGCGGCACCCGGATGACCCCGTGGCTGTCGTGGCCGGTGAGATTAGCGTCGACGAGCGAGGCGGAGACGCGGCGCGCTTCTTCGGAGCGGCACCCGACGCAAGAGAAAATCTCGGCGCAGAGATCCCTCAACGCGTCGGCGGGAATTTGAATCGTCGTGTCGGCGCCTTGGACTGTGCGCCGCCGAGATAAGCGTCACGGATTCGCTCGTCGCTCCATAGCGTCACGGGATCGCCCCCTAATGCGAGGCGGCCAGCCTCCAGGACATATCCCCAGTCCGCCACCTCAAGCGCCATATGTGCGTTCTGTTCGACCAGCAATACCGTCGTTCCCCGCTTATGAATTTCGGCGATGATCTGGAACACCCCCTGCACGATGACCGGCGCGAGGCCGAGCGAGGGCTCGTCGAGCAGCAGCAGGCGAGGCTTGGCCATCAAGCCGCGCGCGAGCGCGACCATCTGTTGCTGGCCGCCCGAGAGCATCCAGCCGAGCGCGTCGGCGAAGCGCCGAAGGTCGGGAAAGAGACCGAACATCGCGTCGGCCTCGCGCCGGATCGCCGAGCTCGACGCGTTGCCATTCGAAGCGCCGAGCATGATGTTCTCGCGCACCGTGAGGCCGGGAAACACGCGCCGCCCTTCGGGCACATGGGCGACGCCGAGCTTAACGATCGCGCGCGGGCCTAATCCCGCTATCGGCCTGCCGTCGAGCAGGATCGAACCCGAGCGCGGCGCGATGAGGCCGGAGACCGCGCGCAACGTGGTCGACTTTCCCGCGCCATTGGGGCCGAGCAGCGTGACGACGGCGCCCTCCTGGATCATGAAGGAGACGCCGCGCAATACCTCGATCTCGCCGTAGCTGACGCATAGGTCTTCCTGCTTACCCATATTGTTCAGCCGCTCTGTGTATGGTACAAAGCATGAACAGGAGAGGTTTCGGGGGTGGCGGAGCGATGGCACGTAACTTGGTTCAGTTCCAGAAAGGCCTTT
>Ga0074044_10003299_pt1 | contig 13797 bp, 12 predicted proteins | sample BogForMeECP23OM1_FD_94443 | JGI IMG/M metagenome (GOLD analysis project Ga0074044, IMG submission 94443) | Bog forest soil microbial communities from Calvert Island, British Columbia, Canada - Bog Forest MetaG ECP23OM1 | ecosystem: Environmental > Terrestrial > Soil > Wetlands ... | reverse complement strand
TGTGGTTCCATCGCTGCGGACCAAGGTTAGTGATGGCACTTCATAGGTGTCGGAGAGTTTGAAGAAGTCTCGTAGTGAATACGCTTCAACGATCTCGTTTACGTCAAGCGTAGCAGAGGCACCAGCCGATGTTGTGAATGGAAGTTTCAGTAAACATTGGAGAACTTTTTCAACTTGGCCTGTCCAGAGTAGTTGGCTTTCCCAGTCCCAGATATCAAATCCGATTTCCATCTCGGCGAGGGTGGTGTTTATGCCGTCCAGACAGATGTCGGCAACCTTTCTTACTAGCCTAACAGTATCTGGATCTTTGCTTTCGTATTTGCGTCCTATTTCTTGTACCGCAGTTTCTGGATCAGCCTCCCTTCTAATTGAATCAATGATTCGTGTCAATAGTTCCTTGTTGGTTGATTCAAATTCACTTGCGATACCTGTCCACTCATCCAGGTTTCGTTGTAGCTCCATCTGTTCGTCTTGGGAGATGGCTGATGAGCTTAGTTTGCGTTTAGTTGTTTCTATTTCGAGCGCGCAATTTGTGCAGGCATAAAGTCGTCCCAGCCATGTGTCGGGTTTTCCGTCGGGTTTTGGTTCGTTGATTAATTTGTATCCATAGGCAAGGATCGACACTTGACGCCCTGCGTCGTTTACGTAGAATCTTCTCTTTATTGAGTGGCCGCGTGCGCTCAATATTCGGGCTAGCGCGTCGCCGAGTATCGTGTTACGAGCGTGACCCATCGTAAGGGGACCGCTTGGGTTGGCACTCGTATGTTCAACCGCTATCATATTGGGTTTGTCTGTTTTTACTAAACCGTACTCTTCATTCTGTGATATTACGGACTCGAGAATTAATTTGCTCACTAGACCGTAATCTAGTTTGAAATTTACGTATCCGGAAACGTGCTCAACGCTCGCAATCATCGATCCCTTCTCAACTTTGATGGCTAAACATATTTGGGTCGCGATCTGATCTGGGGAGTGGCCTTGTTGCCTGGCGATTTCATGGGCGATGGAGGTTGATAATTCCCCAAAATTCGCATTCGAGGGTGCTACGAGTCGAATCTCTTTGTCTGCCCAATCCTGAAAAGTTGAAGATATGGCGGCGCGGATTGATTCGGCACATTCGACTTTGAATTTGTGAAGCACGTTCATGTTTTTCAAGTGTCCGATCTGCGTACGTTGAATCGATTGCCTCAAATGAACCATCCAGCCTATGAATCCTGCTATCGAATCGGCATCGTGGGTTTGATCACCACTATTATAGATCCAATTTGACACCAGCAACGCAGGGCGGGTAGCCTAGCCAGGACATGGCACAGGCCTCCGGAGCCTGAGGTCGGGGGTTCGAATCCCTCCCCGCCCGCCAAAAAACTCAACGAGCCTTACCGAAGAAAGAACTTAACTATGCAAGCCTGGGTTGCGGTTGCAGTTGATGAGTTTTGGATCCGACTGTTGCATTGATCAAAGGCGATGGAACAGGCCCGGAACTGATTGATGCTACTCTGAGCATAATCAAAGCCGTGAATGGTTCTGTCAATTTTGTGAATTGTGATGCAGGGTTCGAGTGGTGGCAGAAAAATGGTGGGCCGACATTAATTCCTGAAGCGAGCTGGAAAATTATAACGTCCGCAGCAGCTTGCTTGAAGGGTCCGACAACAACCCCTGCCGGCCCAAACACGCCACGCAGCGTTGCTGTCACTATCCGTCAGGGAAAGAAGTTGTACGCTAACATTCGACCGATCAAATCATTTCCGGGAACAAAACGCCCTCTTGGCGATGTTGACTTAGTGTGTGTTCGAGAGGCTACTGAAGGATTGTATTGCGGGATAGAGCATAGGTTGTCGGATGACGTAGCCATAGCTTTTCGCAAGATCACCCGAGGGCCGAGTGAAAAATTGGCAAAACGTGCTTTTGAGGAGACAAAGCGGCGTGGTTGGAAGCGTACATACGCTATCACTAAACAGAACATTCTGAAAGAGACGGATGGACTTTTCATGGAAGCCGTGAGAAGAATCCATTCCAGTTACCCAGACATTACGGTTGACGAATATTTCATTGATAATTTCGCGCAGCAGCTAATCAAAAATCCGCAGCGATTCAATCAAAGCATCGTGTTCGGAACTAATCTTTTCATGGACATAATTTCCGAGGAGGTTTCAGCTCTCGTGGCCAGCATAGGTTGCATATATTCCGCGAACTTCGGCGATGATTACGCAATGTTTGAACCGGCACATGGAAGCGCGCCGCAGTATACTGGGCAGGATAAAGTGAACCCTACTGCCACTCTGCTTGCAGGAGCATGGATGCTGGAGTATCTTGGAGAAAAGACAAAGTCGGAAGCGATCTTCAAGGCCACCGAAGTCGTAATCGCAGAAGGAAAGACAGTTACCTACGACCTTGGAGGAACCGCAAAGCTCTCCGAGATGGCTAATGCGATAGCAGTCAAAGCGAAGACATACGTCTGACCTGTTCGAGAGAAGGATTTTGGTCATGCATTGGGATTACATGGAATCGTGTGATTCTCGACACATATCTTATTTGGCGGTTCCGTCGTTATTTTTATCATGTCGAAAACCCGAAAAGATTACTCCGACGAAGAAGTTGAAGAAATAATGGATATGCATGCACCCAAGGATCCGTTTTCAGTGAAGGAGTTGCGAGCAGCGATCCAGGATAACCCGTTTCTCGTGACTGGAATGGTGTTCACATTCGGCCTGCTACTGGGCTTATCATTCGGCAAGCGACGCAGACGTTAGCTGACCTGAAAGTCTTATAACCGTAGCATAGCTCAGCTATCTGTCCGGGTTCGCCCTTGTCAAAAGAGAAAGATAACGTTCGCGACGTTGTAGATCAAGTAAAAGATCTACGGAAGAATATGGACAAGAGCCTCGTCGAAGTCAAGGGTCAGTTGAGGTTACTTCAGAAGGAGGCAACAAGAACAGTCAAAGACAAACCATTGTTGGCGTTAGGAGTTGCCTTCGTCGTAGGAATGGCGGTAGGCATCGCGCTGTCAAAGTCTAACGATTAGCGGCGACATAATTGTCGGGCGACGACGAGAAATCATTCATCGAGAAAATATTTCAGGAGCTAATCCGTAGAACACTCGGTAAGGTTTCCGAATCAATCGAACGATCCATAAAACGTGCTGTGCGTAAGGCCGCAATGGCCTTCGGAGGAGTTATCATAGCATTACTTGGATTCACTTTCCTGGCGGTTGGGATCATTAAGGGGTTATCACTTCTGATGCCAAACTGGCTCGCTTGGAGCCTAGTCGGAATAATCATACTACTAGTCGGTATCTCACTAACGTTAGCAAGCGTAAATCGTTAATCGGTAAACAAGATTCCGAAAACCGACACGGGGCGCTTCATTCTAGAAATTTTATCAGCTTTCCAGAGCCTAATTTTTCCGAAACTATCTTCCGTTCCGCTTCGCTGAGCGGCTTATATTTTAAATGAGTCTCAGTGACGCCAGCGTATCTTCCAGCAACGACGTAAGCGTTCGCACCTTTCTCCTTGTAGACTGTGATAGGCTTGTAAACTGCGTACTGGTCGCTGCCCGCGTAAACGTAGGTGATCGCGTCGTCAAACTTTTCCTTGTCCTCAATCTTAAGGAGAACAATGTTAGTATCGTCAGGTTTCATGAGCCAACACTGTGAATGATCCGTAAAAACTCTTATGCCAATTCGTCATTAGATTTGAGGTTCTCGTTTGTGCCAATCGGTCACGGATTGGTAGGCCTGAGCCACTTCGAGAAGCGCTAGTTCTTGCCAGGGACCCGCGACAAGTTGCATTCCAATCGGCAGTCCACTTGACGTGAATCCGCATGGAACGGATATCGCCGGTAACCCCGCGAAGTTGAAGGGTGCTGTCAATCTCGTAAACTTTCGGGCTGCTGCTACCGGATCGAGGCCGGCACACGGTGGTGCAGGGCTTGGGGTGGTCGGAGTTATCAATATGTCAACTTGATCAAACATTCTGATTCTGCTCCTACGTGCCTCAACTAACGTTCTGTGAGCCATCGCCACATCTACGCTCGCCATAGCCTCTCCCATCCTCAACCTCGCACGAACATCATCTCCTATCTCAGCAGCGTTATCTCTCAGATGATCCTTATGATACGCCGCGGCATCTGATAGCAAAACGATTGCCTGCCATTTCAAATCATCCTCGACGCCTGAATAATTGCCTTCGACAACTTGTGCTCCCAACTCCTCTAGTCGACTGCGTGCTGCATAAACTGCCTTAGTTACTTCGTCGTCAACTTGTTCAAACATGTTACTCAGAAACAGGAATCGTAGTTTCTTAACCGTTGGCCGCATAGTTTCTGAACGCATAAGCGGAGGTCGAAACGTTGAAACAGGATCGAGCGGATCGTATCCGTTGATAGCTTCAAACAGGATCACTGCATCCTCAGCCGTTCGGCTAATTGGTCCTGCATGATCCAGGGACCAACTTAACGGTATAACGCCACGCAAGCTCACGCATCCATAGGTTGGCTTCAAGCCGACTGTTCCGCAAAATGAAGACGGAATTCTAATAGAGCCTCCCGTATCGGTTCCAACAGACCCTGAACATAACCGACTCACCACAGCAGCGGCCGATCCTCCGCTCGAACCTCCTGGCACATGTCCGGTATGCCAAGGATTGATTACGGCCCCGAAATGTGGATTTGCGCTTGTTACACCCAACGCCCACTCGTGGAGATTCAACTTACCCAACATAATGGCGCCAGCATCGGCCAATTGCTGAACAACATATCCGTTCTTTGTCGGAATATTCGTAGCGAGTAGCTTTGAGCCAGCGGTTGTTTTGATTCCGCTAGTTTCGAAGACATCTTTCAGGGCAATCGGGATTCCATGCAATTTACCACGATACCTTCCAGCTTTCAATTCATCATCCGCGGTGCGCGCAGATCGAAGTGCATCGTTATCGTTTATCGTGATGAACGCGTTCATCTTGTCGTTCAGTTGCTTGATGCGTGCCAGGTACGCCGAAGTGAGTTCGTATGAGCTCAAGTCACCTTGACGAATCAGATCAGCTGCATCCTTCAACCCTAGCAGGGTAAGATCCAAACTCTTCACCGCAACGGATAGTGGACATATGTTCTGATAAAAGTGCGTCGATGAACCATACAAAATTCACGTTGACTGTTTGGGTTAATTATGCAGCTTTACTGTGTTATTTCGAGGCTGAACATTGGTTACACAGCATCACATAATCTCTTTCAGTTCTAGATCAAGACGAGAATTCATCGACATTACATCACAAGTGGTCGAAATAGTTCAAAGGTCCGCTGTGAAAGAGGGGATCTGCGTTATCAGTGCGCCTCATGCTACGACAGCAATTCTCGTCAATGAAAATGAGCAACGCTTGATCGACGATATGCTTGCAAAGATCGAGGAACTTTTTCCTTCATCCGCTCTGTACTCACACAATTCCATCGACGACAACGCTGATGCCCATCTCGCAGCTGTATTCATTGGACACTCGAAGACATTCCCCATTTCAAAAAGAAAGCTTGTTCGCGGCACATGGCAAAGCATATTCCTGATCGAACTGGATGGGCCGAGACAAAAACGAGAAGTGCATATCCAGACCCTCGGCGACATTTAGCGGTTATACAACGGTTAATAATCCGTAATCTTCAAGGAAAACGCGTACCGTATGATGATGACCTATAATCATCTCCGCCTCCGGACAGCCTCGTGAGGCCTTGCGGTCTGCACGACTTGGAGGAAGAAGCTTTAAACCTGATAGTTGGGGTGTTGCCAATAATCAAGAGGTATGGAACCTGCCTGAAGAGAACAACGTAACTTGGGTAATTGGCGGACCTCAGGGTGGCGGAATTAACTCCGTTGCTGAAACCTTCGCGAAGTCTTGTGCTCGCGGCGGTCTGAATATTTTTGCAAACATCGAATACCACTCAAACATCAAGGGGGAACATAGCTTCTATCGTGTACGCGCGTCTGACAAGGAGATCAGATCACACGTCGACTGGATAGACCTCCTTATCGCCCTTGACAAGGAAACCCTGTTCGGTGACATTCACAAGGAATTTCCGACGCATGATGGGCATCGGAACGAGGTTAGTCCGGGCGGAGGCATAATTTATGATTCGTCACTAAAATTGAAAGCTGAAGATATCGGCCGACCTGACGTCAATCTTTACCCTATCCCGTACATGGAAGTTCTCGTTGGAGCATTGAAAGAAGCGGGGCATGAAAAGGAGCTAAGCAAGTACCAGGTAATGGCTAACACCGTAACGTTCGGAGCATCAATAGCGCTCTTGGACTATGATTTCAATCTCGTAGCCGATTCCATTAAACAAGGATTCACGGGCAGAAAGGCGGCGTTAGGCGATCTGAACGTAAATGCTGCACGTCACGGGTACGAATACATTAAGAAGAATTTTGTCGACGGCTTCCCGTACAAGCTTCATCCTATAAAATCTGATCAGAAAAGAATGGTTATGCGAGGCGTTCAAGCAGTCGGGGCAGCGAAATTTAAGGCTGGCTGCGCTCTTCAAACCTACTATCCAATCACTCCGGCAACTGACGAGAGCGAATTTCTGGAGCATTATGAGAAGAACTACAATATCGTTGTCGTGCAGGCTGAAGACGAAATATCTGCAGTTCTGATGGCCGCTGGAGCAGCCCACGCAGGTGTCCGCGCCTCAACTTCAACTTCCGGCCCAGGATTTTCACTCATGTCTGAGGGAATGGGCTGGGCAAGTCATACGGAAGCCCCAGGCCCAGTCATCATCCTATGGCAGAGAGCCGGACCTTCGACAGGGCTCCCGACGAGAACCGAGCAGGGGGACCTACAATTCGTGCTACATGCAGGTCATGGCGAATTCCCGCGAATAGCGATAGCTCCGGGAGATGCATCCGAAGCGTTCTATGATACATTCGATTCGTTCAACTACGCTGAAAAATTCCAAATGCCGGTAGTCGTAATTCTCGACAAATTCTTAGCCTCGAGTTACCAAACCATACCCATCCTTGAGAGCCTGGACTTGAAGGTTGACAGGGGACAGATAGCTACTGAAGCGGACCTAGCTTCAAATCCAGCATACAAACGATACGAATTTACACCGACCGGGATCTCAAGCCGAGCGCTTCCAGGAACCAGGGGAGGGATCTTCCGCACCACTGGAGATGAGCATGATGAATTCGGCCATATATCCGAAAACTCCGAAAACCGGGTTAAAATGATGCAGAAACGCATGCGAAAGATACAGCTCGCCGCAGAGATGATTCCTGACACTAAGAAGGCGAACTTCTTTGGGCCACCCCAAGCAGATGTGACCTTGGTAGGATGGGGAGCAACCAAGGGTGCAATACTTGATGGAATGCAAGACCTTGAAGCCGACGGGATTAGATGCAACTTTCTTCAAATCAGATACATGAGCCCGTTCCCAAGCGAACTAGTAACGAAGTATCTTACAACTGCCAAAAAGAAGATACTGATCGAGAACAATTACTCAGGCCAATTGGGCTCGATAATACGGGAGAAAACGGGCATAACGATGGATTCGAAAATTTTGAAATACAATGGCCGACAATTCTCGCAGAATGAGATATACGAAGGAGTTGAAGAGAGCGCAAAGAACGGTGTCAAGGAAGTGGTAATGGCTCATGCTTGAACTCAAAGATTATAGAACGAAAGTTCACAACGACTGGTGCCCTGGATGCGGAGATTTCGGTATTCTGAACGCCATACAGATGGCACTGTTCGAAATGAAACTTGAACCACACGACGTCGCGATCTTCTCAGGAATCGGTTGTTCCGGAAAGACACCGCACTTCGTCAATACTTACGGATTTCACACACTTCACGGACGATCACTCCCAATCGCAACCGGCGCTAAGCTAGCCAACACCGCGCTCACTGTAATCGCCGTAGGGGGCGACGGAGACGGCTATGGCATCGGAGCAGGCCACTTCGTTAATACTGGAAGACGAAACCTTGATTTCACTTACGTTGTGCACGACAACCAAGTGTACGGGTTGACCAAAGGACAAGCCGCACCTACGCTTCCAAAAGGGGAGAAAACAAAATCGATGTCAGCTCCAGCGATAGTTCAAGGCATCAATCCAATAGCCCTCGCAATCACAGCAGGATATACGTTCGTAGCAAGAAGCTACGCTCTTGACGTTCGACATTTGAAAGAGATTCTGAAGGCGGCTGTACTCCACAAAGGTAGCGCTCTAGTTGACGTACTCCAGACCTGCCCAACCTACAATGACATCAACACCAAAGAATGGTATGCTGGGACAGAACTCCCATCAAAAACTCCGAGACTATACAAACTCGAAGAAACTGGATATGACGGCGTCGTCAAAAATGCGCAGGATATGAACGAAATAAACGAGAAGAAAGGACAAGCAATAATCAAATCATTCGAGTGGGGCGAAAAGATACCCATCGGATTATTCTACCGCAACCAAGAACCAACCTTCGAAGAAATGATAGCAAGCCGAATGCCAGTGTTCAAGGAAGTACCCCTAACAAAGCAGGATCTTTTCCACCGCGATATCTCTCCAATATTCGAATCGCTAACCTAAATTTTTCAGGTTAGCGAATCCTCGTTTTTCCTCCTTTTTCTCATACTCATCTTATGCTAAGAAAATAGATATCTTGGCACCCAGCAAGCTCGGGTGCTAACTAAATATCTAAGTAAGCCGTTGGTTGTTCGAAGGATGATTAATTGCCGCAGGAAATAGGAGTACTTCTCAACGTTTTCGTCGAATCACAAGAACTAGAAAGCGTATCAAGTGCCCTTGAGAAGATACCTGAAGTAGTTGATCTTTTCGAGATCACAGGAGAATACGACTTGGTCGCCCATATTAGAGCACCATCGATAGCAGCGTTCCGAGAACTCTTGAAAGATCACATTCTCAAAATTAAGGGAGTTCGGAGCACGGTTTCTGCTGTTGTAGTTCACACGCACAAGCAAGAAGGCAAAGTGCGACCGGACTAGCGCGCACCCAACAGATGACTTGACTTCCACTGAAACAGTACTAGTCATGATTCCAATTTCAAACCGAGAGTCTTTGAAACGGATGCGTGCTTCGTATGACTAAAGAAATCGGAATCACTTCGAAGAAAGCTGAGGATTTGTCGGAATGGTACACGCAAATAGTGACCAAAGCCGAACTGGCGGACTACGCCCCCATGAAGGGGTTTATGGTTCTCCGCCCGTACGGTTTCGCGTTGTGGGAACAGATTCGTGCATATTTCGATCGACGCCTAAAAGAGTCGGGGCACTCGAACGCTTACTTTCCACTACTAATTCCTGAAAGCCTTCTTAAGAAAGAAGCAGAACACTTCAGCGGTTTCACGCCTGAAGTCTTCTGGGTAACACACGCCGGGGAGAATAAGTTATCTGAACGATTAGCAGTGCGTCCCACTTCTGAAACCATAATCTACGATGCTTACTCAAAGTGGGTTCGCAGCTGGCGCGACTTACCACTTCTCATCAATGTTTGGAATTCCGTCCTTCGCGCAGAGATAACTGCCACGAAACCATTCTTGAGAACAAGCGAATTTCTTTGGCAGGAAGGGCACACAGTGCACGCGAGCCAGGAAGATACCGATAAGGAAGTCTTGCTGATCCTCGAATATTATCGACAACTGATAGAAGACCAATTGGCAGTTCCTGTCTTGACAGGATACAAGAGTGATCGGGAGAAGTTCGTAGGTGCACTCTACACGACAACTCTTGAAGCAATGATGCCAGATGGAAAAGCAATCCAGATGGGAACATCTCATAATTTAGGCCAAAACTTCTCGAAACCCTTCGATATCAAATTTCTAGGCAAAGATGGACAGAATCATTACGCGTGGACGGCATCATGGGGAGCTTCCTGGCGGCTCATCAGCGCCATGATAATGCTTCACGGAGACGACCGAGGACTCGTAATTCCTCCCCGCATTGCACCCATTCAAACCGTGATTGTTCCGATCTACTACAAGACCGGTGATCAAGAAGTTATCAAGCAGAAATCACAATCGATCTTTAACGAACTTACAAATGCGGGAATCGCAGCTAATCTCGATAATCGAGAACAATATACGCCAGGTTGGAAATTCAACGAATGGGAAATGAAAGGTATCCCACTCCGTATTGAAATCGGACCTAAAGACGTCGAGAAGAAACAGATCACTCTAGTACGGCGAGACAACAAAGCCAAAGCCGCGGTAAGGGAAGACGAAGTTGTTGCTGAGACGAAACGTTGCCTAGAGGATATACAATTGAACCTCCGAACCAAAGCAAAAGCAATCCTTGACGCGTCCATCACGAACACCGATGACTATGAACAATTCAAAAAAACCCTAAGCGAACGCGGTGGATTCATCCATAGTTCCTGGTGTGGAGAAGTCGCCTGCGAAGATAAGATCAAAGCCGAGACAGGAGCCACAATTCGAACGATACCGTTCAACGAAGAAGCATCAGGAAAATGCGTTTTGTGCGGCAAACCTTCTACAAAAATGGCGTATTTCGCGAAATCATACTGAACTCCACTTGCAATTCACAACGTTTAAAGCGTTTGCGAGGCCAACAAGCGAGTAACAATCTCGGTAGTGAAAATAGTTGACGAAGAAACGAAAATCGCGAGGCCGAAGCAAAGGTGGCAAAGGCCGAAGCGAGATGGTCCAGTGCTCCAACTGTGGTAGACCAGTCCCAAGAGACAAGGCGAAACGTGAAACAAGATGGACGTCACTCGTCGATCCGTCCTTGGCTCGTGAGCTTCGATCACACGGCACGTACATTGCTCGAGAGGCGGTAGTTAGAGTCTACTGCGTTTCCTGTGCCGTGCACTTTGGACTTTCGAAGGTCCGATCTGCCAGCGAGAGACGTTACTAACTAGTTGTGCTCTCACGCTGTAGTTTCCATGCGGCGCAGCAGAGTATTCTAGGCTCTCGTTACCTGAGTCGCCCGCGAATCTCATCTTTTCTTCTTCTCGCTTCTTCTTGTGTCATGCGAAAGTCTGGTCCAACCTGCTCAACCTTAATGGATGCTGCGGCAGAAGCGAATAGAGCTGATTCAACAATACTTCTCGTCCGATCATATTCCACAAGGAATGAACCGGCGTACGTGTCGCCGGCCCCCGTTGGGTCTATGGCGTCCGTCTGAAATGCGGGGATGTAAGAGACATGACCGGAGTCAAGAAGGACAGAACCACGATCTGCTAAGGTCACAATTGGTATCTTAACGCCTAATTCGCGAAGTTGTTGAAGGGCCAACACGGGATCCGCATTTCCCGTTATAGTTTCGCTTTCATGTTCGTTCGGTTTTACGAAGTCAACCAATTCTGCGATTCTTTTGAACTGATCTCTATCGCAATTATGAATAATTTTTCCATCTGTTCCAACTGACCGCACTAATCCTTGTGGATCCAAGAAAATTGTGCTATTGGTTGATGTTCTGATGTATTTGATGAGTTCGAAGTCAACCTCACCCAAGATGGGGCCGATTAAATAGAAGCTGCTCTTGAGAAACTCTTCAGGAATACTTTTGGAAGTAATTTTTTCTGCCACTCCGAGTACCTCCAACGTTCTGTCTCCTTTATTGTCATAGACGAGGCGAAAACCTCCGGTACATTCACCTTCAGCATTCAGACTCGCCTCGATACCATACTTCTTCATGTCGAGGTTGAATCTTTCAGAGAAATCTCTACCGATACTACCGATCAGTCCGACCTTCTGCATTCCAAGTCTTTTTACGGCAAGACAAGCGTTCGTGCTGCAGCCTGATAGCACTCGTCCGTCGGTCCTTATTGCCGGTGTGATTATGATGTCGTAAACCGGGTTCCCTATTCCTACGAGGTTGAACGTCAATTAGGTGCTCCCCGCATGTTTGAACGTGAAATGAAGACGCTGTATTACGGTAATATGAGATAATATGCCGACTATGATCACACAGGATGGCAAGGCTAACGGGGTCAGCGGCTCAAATATCGAGCCGAGTAGAAGCAGAACAATTTTCTCTTGGCGTTCAGCAACGCCAACCGTACAACTCTTCAACCCACCGACAGATTCGGCTTTCGCCCGAGTGAAGCTGGCCATAATCATGCCGAACAAACAAAAAATAACCAATACCCAGTTAGCGAGTCCTCCAATTCCGATTCCAACTAACACGAAAAATTCGGCATACCTATCAAGCACGTGATCATACACTGCCCCAAACCTTGTTGTCTTATCGGTCGCTCTAGCTACTGCTCCGTCAAACATATCGACAACTCCCGACATGATAAGACCAAGTGCTCCCAACAGCGGCATACGTTCCCCATAAGCAACGCCCGCGCATGCCGAAATCATCACGCTTACTGTCGTTATCATGTTCGGCGTGAGACCCATCGCGCCCAACCAAACCCCCACGGGTCGCATAGCCGTTTCGTATTTTTTTCTAATCCTTCCCAGCAAGCTAGATCAATGCTCGATCTGAACACGGAAACTTAAGACCTTTCGCGAGCAGAACAATCATATCGAGCGTTAGATGTTTCGAAACCAACTTTTTCAGCAAGCAATTACCCTTACATGCCGATTCAATTGGGTAAGGTCGATAAGGGACAACCGTGCAGCGTAGTCGGATGCCTAAATTCAGCCATCCGCTCCATTTCTCCAGACAAGGTATCAGGAACAGGTCTGAATATAGGCACGGCACGCAGAGCATATTTCTGTAAAGCGCACTATCGTGAGTTTAAGAAACTCACGCGAAAGGATCGCCAGTTAGACAAATGGCGGTTTTCAGCTTAATCTCGCGAGGGCAATAAATGAGACTTCTCCTATTACACTGTAGTGAATTCGAATACACGGTGCGCGAACAAGCGGTAAAGAATCCTCCTGAGGAAATAAACGACAGTAATCGACACGGAAAGTACGAAAATGTACTAGTGAGCTTCTGTACAATAGAGAAGGAAGATGAAGATGATCCAGAGCAAGTTGCAAAGGAAGCGAGTGAGTCAATCTTAGAAGTTGCGAACTCTGTCAAAACAAACCGAATTCTAATTTATCCCTACGCTCACTTGTCAAGCAGCCTGGCTGCTGTCAAAGCAGCAATGAGCGTTCTTGTTCTGCTTACCGAGAATCTGAAATCGCAGGACCTCGAAGTCTATCGCAGCCCCTTTGGATACTACAAGGCCTTCGCTCTCCATTGTTTAGGTCATCCTCTATCAGAATTATCACGAACAATTCGTCCAGAACAAACCAAACGAGTTGAAGCAACTCCGATCAAGGCTGATTACAAGATTCTGGCACTGGACGGTAACATCTACGAACCCAACGAGTATCAGTTTAAACCTGGTGAAGACGAGTTCAAAATCTTGGTTGAGAAGGAGGCTCTCAAGAAAGGCCTGAGCGGTGGCCAACCGCGATTCCTAGACTACTGCAAGAAGTTTGGTATCGAATGGGAAAGCTTCTCTGACATCGGACACATGCGATACAGCCCCGAAGGAGTAATGATCTTCGACCTAATCAGCCAGTACTCATGGGACGCCGTAACGGCTGCAGATCTACCGATCCTTCAAATCAAAGGAACAAACATGTTCGACCTATCAGTTCCAGCAGTCAAAGAGCATGCAGATCTCTTCGGATCCAGGCTGTACCGACTTGAGGTCGAGAACAAGAGCCTTGTAATGAGGTATGCCGCCTGCCACCAACAGTTCGCGGCAGTACGTAATTGGACCATAAGCTACCGTCACCTACCCTTCGGGACATTCGAAGTTGCTGACTCATACAGGTTAGAGCAGAGCGGAGAATTACTCTTGTCCTTCAGACTTCGCAGATTGAATATGCC
>Ga0074044_10003298_pt1 | contig 13800 bp, 9 predicted proteins | sample BogForMeECP23OM1_FD_94443 | JGI IMG/M metagenome (GOLD analysis project Ga0074044, IMG submission 94443) | Bog forest soil microbial communities from Calvert Island, British Columbia, Canada - Bog Forest MetaG ECP23OM1 | ecosystem: Environmental > Terrestrial > Soil > Wetlands ... | reverse complement strand
CGGCGCCTGGTGCCACGGATTGGGCGTAACTCCTTGCTGGGCAATCGCTTGCGTTGACCCAGGTCCGGATTCTTAACTCCTTGATATTCATAGACTTACGATGGTGGTGTAGAAGACCAGTTTGACCGTCCGGCGAGAGCGCAACGCAATTCAGGTAATGCCTATCCCATCTGAGTGTCTTGTCAAGGTTCCAGACAGAGTAATCGGCAACCATTTTCGGTTGCGGGGGGCTTGGCGGCTTTCCAGCCTCCGCTTGCCGCCGCCTTTCCTCCCGAGCGGCAACCTCGGGGAGTAATCGGTCTCGAGTCCGTCTAACGATCTCGAGGGCCGACCGCGATTGGCCATCGCCGGGATCTGAATTGCCTACCCATCTCAGTAGGCTGTCATAACGTTCGAATGCATGGTCGTTCTGTCTTTTGGCCAGATACTTATCGCCCTGCTCTTTGACTCTGATGATTTCCTGTCTGAGATGCTCCTTGGACCACTGGAAGTGCAGATACCCAAAAAACGTCATCAGAATGATCGTTGGTATCGACGCTCCGATAAAAACGACTGGGTCTTTCCAGAACGGCCGGCGGGAACCGGCTGCCGGCTGGCGTTCTGTCTCAGGCGGTACACCTCGCGATTCAACCGGGGGGGCGAACACGACACCTGGTCTGCCAGAGAGGGGCTCTCCACTCTGCGGATTGGAGGATTCTGCGATTGTGAAACGGTTGTGACAGCCAGGGCATTTGACGGACGAGTGGTTGTAGCCATCTGGCAAGCTGCCAGTCCTTCCGCAATACGGGCAGCACACAGTCAGGTGCATGGCTGCCCCCTTCGGCAACGGGATTGACTTCGATCGGCAAGCCAAGCATCAACTCTATGGCAGAAGTTCGGAACCAGGACATTCAACCACAGAGCAAAGATCCCGTAAGCCAGCCGGTTCAACGAATCGGCCTCAACTTCTACGTGGCCGCCTTGACCATCGCCCAGATGCCGGCGCGCGTCGCCTCGGGTAGCTTGGGCCAGGCATCGACGATCTCGGCCGAGTGAAGATAATCCCAGTCCCCGGGACCGATCCGGCGGCACGATTGCGGAACCGTTGACTCTCCGACGGTGCACGTTCAAGCCATCGAGAGCCTGGCCATTTGGCTTCTTCGGCATCGATCTATCCCCCGACCACAAGGACGCCGCCGGTGGGACGGGGCTGGTGAAGGTTCGCCGCGCCCACTGGAGCGGCCATTCGCCGGATCATGACTCCCGGCTCTCCCCCCAGTGTACGACATCCCACCATCGGACAATACGTGGGTCCGGGTCGAATTCCCGGCGGCATCCCCTGCCGGGGCGCGGCCCGATCTACCCCGGGGAGTGGTGTCTCAGGAACGCGCGGCCTTGACCATCGCGAGGAGGAAGTTTTGGCCACGCACTTGCGACTGGGAAAGATCCGTGGTCTGAGGCGTCGCTGGGCGTCTCGACGTCCGTGAGAATCGCAGCTGGTACTCCAAACCCCTCATCTTTCCCGGACAACTGTGCATGGCTAAGTCTTCAAGTCCAGCGGACGCGGTGGCGTCGCTGAGCGCAAGATTCAGCCACTCTTGCGGGATCAATGTCTCGCTGTCCAGTTTGGGCCTCTGCGCCAGAACGTGCGAGCGATACCACGGGCTGTTCTCTCCTGGCTCGCGGCCCACGGCTTCCAGCCAGACCTTGTCTGCAAGTCCCACTGGACTGCGGGCAAGGTGGGCGTGCGGGCACATGGTGCTTGGGACCACGAAGTGTTTGCACGAGACTTGGAATGGTCGGTTTTCCAGTGCGTCGCGGTCCCCCTGGTCGCTCAGAAGAGCGAAATGGCCGCTCAGAAGGGCGAAATGGCCGTCAGGGCGGATCGGCTTGCCGATGGCCACAAGTCTTTGATACCCAAGCGATTAGATTGCGTCCCATGACCTTGTTCAACCCCGTTTTTAATTGCCTGACGCCTATAGTCATAAAACGATCAAAAACGCAGGCTGATGAGGGACTCACTACAGCCGACGAAGCTGGCTATGTCGTTCTGCGTCAGCCCCCAGCCAGCAAGCTTGCGAACCTGTTCAGGATCGATGTTCTCCGTGGAAAAACCGGCCTGACCACCCAAGAAAATGAGTGCGAAAAAGGCAAATTGCGCCTCCGCGAAAATCGGCGATCGATCGTCAGGGCGGGTTGCCCACCGCGAACTTGCCGGGGAGCAAGGTCACGAACTCCGGGGAAACGGAAAGGGTGAGACTCTGGCCCTCGCGGAGACCGGGAGACTGGTTCTGGAGCACCCGGGCCGTGATCGGCCAGTCGCCGGGCCCGCGCAGGTCCACCTGGCGGATGGCGCCGCGGAAGAGGATCCGCTCGATCGTGGCGGGAAAGCGGTTCCAGTCGGGAGGGATCGAGGGGCCCAGCGCGAGGGTCTCGGGACGGATCGAGATCGTCACGGGCGTTCCCTGCGCCAGAGTGGAACCGCTGCCGGCCGCCTTGGCGACCAGACGGCCCAGCGGCGTGCGCACCACCACCTCGCGACGGGACTCGCTGCCGTTGCCGTCGATCTGACCCTGAAGCAAGTTGGTCGGGCCGAGCAGACGGGCGACGAAGACGTCGACCGGATGATTGTAAAGCTCCTGCGGCGGGCCGACCTGGAGAATCCGCCCCAGATCCATGACCGCCAGCCGATCCGCGTGCGCCAGTGCCTCGGGAACCACCCGGGTCAGCAGCAGGGTGGTCACCCCCAGCTCGCCGCGCAGCCGCCGGATCTCGTCCCACACTTCCTCCCGGCCGCGGGTGTCAAACTGCTCGAGCGGCTCGTCGAGGATCAACAGCTCCGGCCCGGTGACGACCGCCCGCGCCAGCGCGACCCGAAGGGCCTGGGCGCGAGAGAGTTGCTCGGGCTTCTTGTCGGCAAGACTGTCGATCCGCAACATCGAGAGGATCTCCCCGACCCGCTGAGCTCGCTCTGGCCCCTTCAAGCCCTTCAGCCTGATCGGGTACGCCACGTTCTCGGCCACGGTCATCCCGGGCCAGAGTGCGAAATCGGGAAAAACCAGGCCGACCCGGCGCTCGTGCGGCGGCAAGGCATTAACGATCCGCTCGTTGAAGTAAATCTCGCCGTCGTCCCGCTCCTCGAGCCCCGCAACCAGGCGGGCCAAGACGGTTTTTCCCGCACCCGATGGACCGAGCAAACAGAAGAGCTCGCCAGGTGCGATCTCGAGCGACGCGCCCTCGACCGCGGCGACCTGCCCGTACCGCTTGACCAGCCCTTCGACGATGACGCGAATCATGGAGCGACCGGCCTTCAGCCTGGTTCAGGATCGGTCTCGAGGCCGAGGAGAACTCGGCGGCGTTGCCCCGGTGGCAGAACCCGCGCCGGCGACAAGCCGCGCGACACGACGATACCGTTGCCGGGCCCAGGCTGTCCATTCCTCGCGCAGCCAGGCACGAAACCGAGGCTCGCGCACCAGGCGGCCACCGGCGGCTTGCGCCAGCTCGGTCAGCATCGCCTGATCGATTGGCCGGGCCGGCCGCAACCAGCTCTGCACCAGCCAGAAACGCGGCTCGGGATCGGGAGCAATCTGACCGGCAAGGTCCTGGACCATCGCCAAGGCGCTCTCCCCGCCACGCGACTGGAGCTTCTCGACCGATGCCGGCGGCCAGGGGGGCGGCTCGGTCAGCCAGGCCTGCGCCTGCGCCGATGCCGGGTCGCCCGCGCGAGCCACGGCGCTGGCGGCGGCCAGCAGTTCCTCCTGGGCATCAACCAGCGTGGCACCGAGCAGATCGGCCAGCAGATCACTCGCCTCGGGGTCGAGCTCCGGACTTTCCCGGCCTGGCGTGGCTCCGTGATGATCGGCCAGAAAGCGGAGAAACGCCCGCGCCTGTGACTTGTGCCAGCTTCCCCGCAAGATGGCCGCGCCCTCGTTCCAGGGGACGACGGACGGGTCGCGGTCGCCCTCGCTTGCGGAGCCTGGCAGGGCGGCAACCCGGAGCGTTTGCGCGGCCTCGCCACGGTTCGCGGCGGCCGCCGCCGACCCGCTCTGCCAGCCGGGACGATGAAATGCATGGGAAAAAAGCAGGACCAGCCGGGCATAGCCGGCTCGCCACGAACCCTTCTGCAATTGCCCGGCGGCCCATGTCATGGTTGGCGGGTCCACGCGTGGATCGTCGAAGGCGGCGTGTTCCCGAACCTGGGAAAACCCGCCGCTCAGGGCGATCTGCTGCCGCCGGGCGACGAGCCAGTTCGGCGCTCCCTGGCCGTCCAGCGGCTCGAGCTGCCCGGCCCGGGAAAGACGGACGTACTCGGTGAGCGGTCCGCCAAGCAGAACGTCGACCGGTAGAGCGCGAGTGCCCAGATGGTCCAGGCGCGACCCTGGAGAGAGCTCGACCCAGACCAGCCTGACAGGCACCGGCCCGGAGGTCTGCTCGCGAAATTCTTGTTCCAGTTGCTCTTGCTCGGACCTCGGCCAGGTCGTGGCGATCCGCAAGACATCGGTGTCCAGGCCCCCCGAAATCGACTCGACGACACGCGCCGCGGCGCGAGTTGGGTCCCTCGCGCCGCACCCCGCAACCCCCGCGAGCAGCCCCGCCAGGCAGAGGAGTTCCAGCGAAGCAAGGCGGGCGCCGGAATGAAGATCGCGGTGGGCCATGAGATCAGTTCGACGCGTCAAGGTTTGCTCGCTCAGTTCCGGGGCGAGGCGGTCGAGGCCCCGAGGTCCACCTGCAGCTTGACCTCGGCGCCGTCGCGCCTGACCACCACTTCCACCTTGTCGCCGGGCTTGAAGCCCTTCAGGCTTTCCATGTAGTCGTAGATCGTGCCGATCGGCTTGCCGCCGATGCGGATGATCGAGTCGTTTCCCATGAGCCCGGCCTTGGCCGCGGGACCGCCGTCGCGAACACCCGTGATCTTCAACCCGGCCTTTGCCTCGTCGGCGTAGTCGGGCATGACGCCCAGAGTCACGCTCATGCCGGTCGATGCCGACTGACTCTGGCGGCCGTTGCGGCCGGGGGCCACAATCCTGGTGAACGCGGGGCGCTCGGGCCGGCGCACCAGATCGAGCACGATCAACTCCAGGTAATCCGCGATCCGTGCCATGCCGGTGTAGTTGATCCGGTCCGAGTCGTCGCTGGGACGGTGGTAATCGGAGTGAAGGCCCGTGAACGCGAACAGCACGGGGATGTTCTTGGCGTAGAACGACTGATGATCGCTGCCGCCGAAGCCGTCGGTCATGCCCGAGACCTTCTTGATGGTCAGCCCGGCTGACTTGCCCAAGGCGTCGACCAGGGCGTCGATTCCGGGCGAGGTCCCGGTGCCGATCATCGTCAGCTCACTCTTGCCGTTGAGTCGACCGACCATGTCGAAGTTGACCATCATCACGGTCGAGCTCAGGGGATAGAGCGGGTGCTCGACATAATACTGCGACCCGAGCAGCCCCCGTTCCTCGCCCGAGAAGGCCATGAACACGACCCGTCGGGGCAGCCGATCGGGGCGCGAGCTCATGCGACGGGCTATCTCCATGACCATCGCGGTTCCGGAGGCATTGTCGTCAGCGCCGTTGTGGATGTCGCTGGAGAGAAAGGCCAGCGAGCCGGACAGGAGTCCTCCGCGGCCCAGGTGGTCGTAGTGGCCGCCGATGATGATGGTCTGCTCGGCCAGCGGGCCCGAACCCTCGAGCACGCCGACCACGTTCCTGGTCTCGACCGACGGCCGGTCGATCGTCAGCTTCGCGGACAGCAGGACGCCCTTCAGAAGCCGCGAACGCGGCTTCAAATCGCCGTCGATCTGCTTCTCCAACTCGGCCAGGTTGGGCTCGCCCGCGGCCGCGAGAATCCGATCGGCAAAGTCGCGGGTGAGCATCGCGAAGGGCACCTTGCTGATCATCTCCGGCCCGCCGGCAACCAGGCCCAGAACCTTGTCCGTTTCCCCGCGCAGTCCGGCCAGGTCGTTGACCAGCAGCACGATCGCCGCGCCGTGCTGGAACGCGTTGGTGGCCTTGTGCCGGAAGGTCGCGTAGTCGCTAGTTTTCTTGCCGGCAAACGGACTGTCGTCCCGGTCCTGCTGCGGCTCGCGGCGAATGATCAAGACCGCCTTGCCCCGCACGTCGATGCCTGCGTAGTCGTCATAGTCGAGCTTTAGCGCGCTGTCCTTGGCCGTGATCCCGTAGCCGGCAAAGACAATCGGAATCTGCTCGGAGGAACCGCTCGAGCCGACTGCCAGGGGACTGAACTCGGTCTTGGGCTCGGCCTTCAAGAACTTGCCATCGGGCTTCAGGATCGCCAGTTCGGCCGGCTCTCCCAGCCGGGGGCGGCCGGTAAGGGGAAACTTCTGGAAGTAGCCGTCGGCACCCGGTGCGGGCTTCAGACCGAACTGCTTGAACGTCTCGGCGATGTAACGGGCGGCATCCTCGATGCCTTTGGTCCCCGGCGCACGACCCTCGCGAGCGTCCGCCGCCAGATACGACACATCCGACTTCAACCGCGCCTCCGCGGGAGTGAGAGCAGGAACCGCCACGGTACCCGGAGTTTCGGATCCCCGGTCATCCGCGATCGCCCCTCGGTTCACCGGCATCGTCACAAGCAGCCAGACCACAAGCGCACTTCCCAGCAGCAGCCCGAAAACGCGTCGTGGTCCTGTTTCAAACACGCGGAAGCGCATGCCAGCGGGTCCTTTCTCAACAAGCCCATTTGCTCTCGACCCCCTGATTCTCAATTCTGGTCAAGAGATCGTCAAGCTTGGACGGGGCACAAACCACGCATGTCACGTGAGCGTCGCCGGCCGGCGAATGACCAGGCGCGCCCGCGCGTTGCACGGATCACCGCAATCCGATACGCTCGATGCGGAAGACTGACATCTGTCTTGTGAGCCGGGGAGTCGAGCCATGAGAAGAGCTCGCTTCATGAGCAGAGCGTTCGGGGGCAACTTGCTGGCGAGCCTGGCCCTGCTGGCACCGTTTTCCTGCTCGCACGCCCAGGCCCAGACTGAGACGGCCGATGCGGCGCTCCGCGATCGGGTGTTGCAGCTCATCGAACGGCTGGACGACCCCAAGCCGGAAGCCAGGGACGAGGCCCAGGCCCGGCTGATCAAGCTGGGCGCCAGGGCTTTGCCGCTGCTTCCTGATCCGGCGAGCGTCACCAGCAAGGAACGCAAGGAACGGCTGGAGAAGGTTCGCGCCACCTGGCGGCAAGCCGAGCAGGAAACCAGCACCGGCGCCAGCCGGGTGACGATTCAGGCCAAGGCGATCCGGCTCAGCGAGGCCCTCGGGTTGATCCAGAAGCAGAGCGGCAACGGCATCACGGATCTCCGCGAACAGCTCGGCGTCGAAGTCACCAATCCGGCCTTCGATCTGGACATTCAGAACGTTCCGTTCCACGAGGCCCTCGATCGAGTCGCCGGGCTCGCCGAGGTTTCGGTGAACGCGTTCACGGGCGACGGCACGATCGGCATCACGGCGGGAACGCCAGCGAAGGATCCGCTCATTCAGTACGTCGGCCCGTTCCGCGTCGCCTTCAAGCAGTTCACCGAGGTTCGCGACCTGCAAGCGGGAACCTCGGCGGCCAGCGCTCAGCTCGAGGTCGCATGGGAACCCCGGCTTCGTCCCATGCTGCTGACCCTCAAGTCCGACGGTCTGGCCGTCAAGGATGACAAGGACCGCGAGGTCAAACCCCAGGCCATGATGGAATCGAACGAGGTTGTGCTCCGTCCCGAAAACCCCGCGGTCGAGATGAACCTGAACCTCGAGGCCCCAGACCGCTCGGCCGTGAGGCTGTCGAGCTTTCGCGTCAAGGCCGATGTCACGCTGCCGGCCGGCATCAAGACTTTTCGCTTTCCCAGCCTGGCGCAAGAGAACGTGACGCTGAAGCAAGGCGATGTGAGCGCGACCCTGCAGAACGTCGAGCTCGACGAGCAGGTCTGGAAGGTCAATGTCGAGCTCGTCTATCCCGGCAACGGGCCCGCATTCGAGAGTTATCGGCAGGGGCTGTTCAACAACCGGATCTGGCTCCAGAAAGCCGATGGCTCACGGTTCGAGCACAATGGCGGCTTCTCCAACACCAGCTCCGACGGCGGCAAGCTCGGTTTCGAGTACCTCTTCGTCGATGTCCCCGGCAAGCCGGCCGACTATCAGCTCGTCTACGAGACACCGAGCAGGGTGGTGACCATCCCGCTCGAGTTCGAGTTCAAGAACGTGCCGCTGCCGTGAGTGCATGCCTTACGCTCCGGAGGCGAAAACGCCAGGCTGCGGAGGATTGGCCATGAGGGCGGTGCGGATGCGGTTCTCAAAACTCGTATCGGCTGCCAGCGCCTTGAGGAAATCGTCCTTGCTCAGCACGTACAGTTCCATCGTTGTTCGCGCTATGACGGTCCGGCGAATCGGCCTCTTGAAGTAAGCAGAGATCATACCGAAGCTTTCACCGAAACAGAGTTCCTCGTCGAAATTACCGCCCACGTAGGCATCGGCGATGCCCGAACCCACCACATAGACGCGATCGCCTTCCTCTCCCTCGCGAACGATCGTCTCGCCCGGCTGGCGGATCTCGACGGTCATGTAGCTGGCGATCCGCGACAGGGTCGACTCGCTCAGCCCCTTGAGGATCTCGAGCTGAACCAGGGCCCGGCAGATCCGCACGGCGATCCGGGTCAGCGAGTTGGTGACGATCCTGCCGCCGACCAGGCTGACGATCCGGTCGGCGTGGTCGATCACGCGCTGATCGTGCGTGACCAGCAGCACCGTTGTCCGCGTCGGCCCATCGGCCATGTTGCGCAAGACCTCCAGGACTGTCTGGCTCCCCTCGGCGTCGAGCGAGGCGGTCGGTTCGTCGGCAAGCACCAGGGCCGGCTGATTGACCAGTGCCCGCGCGATGGCGACTCGCTGTTTCTGGCCGCCGGAGAGCTCCGCCGGAAGATGGTTCATCCGTTCCCCAAGACCGAGCTTGCCCAGGATCTCGACGCACCGGTTGTTCATCTCCTGAACGCTGTCGCGCCGGAGTGCGGTGGCCATGCGCACGTTCTCGATCGCGGTGAGCGAGCTGAACAGGTTGTGCTGCTGAAAGATGAAACCAATGTTCTTGCGGAGCTCGACCTGCTCCCTTTCCGTGGCGCGCGCGAGGTCGTGGCCGAGGACCTCGAGGCTGCCCTCCTGCATCCGGCGCAGGGCGCCGATCAGGGTCAACAAGGTCGACTTGCCCGAACCCGAGGGTCCCGTCATGATCACGACCTCGCCCCGGCTGATCTCCAGGTCGTTGTCGAAGAGGACCTGGGTCCTCGTCTCGCCGCTCCCGTACGCGTAGTTCACGTCTGCTGCGCGGATCACCACATCCGCGCGGGCCGGCTGCATCACCGCGACGGAAGTCAAGGTGGAAAAGGTTCCGGTGTCGGTCATGGCGGTGTTCAGGCAGCACCCCTCTCAGGCGAAAAGCTGGGCAGGATCAACCGACAGGAGCTTGCGCGCCGCGTAGGCCCCTGACAGGACGCACATGATGACCGAGAGACCAAGGATGGCGAGAGGATTGTTCCGGGACAGGTCCAGCGGCAGGCCAGTCGCCTCGTGAACCCAGCGAAAGAGGAGCAGGCTCACCGCCAGTCCCGCCAGATAACCCAGGAGTGCAAGGTAAATGCCCTGCATCACGACCACCCGGAGCAGCCTGAGATTCGAATAGCCCATGGCCTTGAGCGTGGCAAACTCGCCGATTCGATCGCTGATGTCCGAGAATAACACCTGGTAACAGATCACGCAGCCGACGATGAACCCCATGACCACGCCGATGTAAAAGACGGTGCCGACGGGGGCCACCTTGTCCCAGAAATCACGCTCCTTGGCCATGAATTCCTCGAGCGTGAGCACTCGGACGTCCGCCGGCAGCGCGGACTGGAGGCGCGCGCGGAGCGCGATCAGGTCGGTTCCGGGGCGGACGCGGAGCAGTCCCACCGTCACCGCACTGTCGCCCTCGGTCCTGCCCGCCAGATCGGGAAAAACCCGGAACAGGTTCCGATCGCTCATGATCAGGTTGCCGTTGGACTGCGAGTTGATTCCCAGCTTGAAGGTGGCGACGAGCTTGATCGTGTGGCCGGACAGCTCGGAGACCTGCCCGGCGGCGAACTCGCCAAAGCTCGCCGATCGCGATAACGCATCGGCCATGGCCGTATCCGGGCGATCGAGCGCCGCACGCTGTTCCTTCACCTCGTCGATATTCAGGACGTCGTCCTCGGGACGGATGCCGACGACGCAGATCCGGTCCAGCGATCCGTCACGGACATCGCGCCAGTAGCCCGATTGGGTCTCCACGTAGACCGGGCTGATACCGGTGACCTCGGGGAATTCCCTGGCCTGGACCATCCGGCGATAGGGAAAATGATAGGGGTCGGCCAGCGAGTAGAGTGTCCGGCTGATGATCACGATCTGGCCGTCGAGTCGTTCGATCACGTTGACCATGCTGTCGAGCATGGCGTGACGAAACCCGTTTTCCATGAACATCAAGGTGACAGCAAACGCCGTTCCGGCCACCGAGGCCAGCAGCCGGCGCTTGTTCTCGGTCAGGTTTCGCCAGGCCAGCGGGATGATCAATCGAGGAAGCATCAGGGTTCCGGTTCTCGCGCGACTGGTCACTCTCTTGGCTGGGTCGATTCAGAAGAGCTCCGTGGGCTGGGCGCCCCGCAGCTTCGAGAGCGACAGAAATCCCGACAGGAAGCCCACGACAATCGCCAGGAAGAGCGTGATCAGCAGGTTCTGGGCCGTCAGCCGCATGGGTATTCCGGCCAGCTCTTCGGTCGCCCGGTAAACCACGATCGCCAGGATCACGGCAAAGACGTAGGAAATTACCATGTAAATCAGCGACTGTTCAACGACCACCCGCCCCAGCCGCGAGAGCGAGTAGCCCATGGCCTTGAGCGTCGCATATTCGGGCAGGTGCTCGCGCACGTCGTTGGAGAGAACCTGGTAGACGACCACGGTGGCCACGACCATGGCCACCAGCACGCCGAATGCGAAGAGCTGGCCGGTCGACGTCTGGTTCACCCAGTGATCGGTCTCGCGTGCCAGGATCTCGGCCCGGGTGAATGGCTCGACGTCGGCGGGAAGGCGGGCCTTCAGCTCGTCGCGCGCTGCCGCGACTAGGCCGTCCCGGACCTTAAGAAATCCGAAGCTTATCTGGCCCGGAGGGAACCTGCAAAGCGACAGGAAATTCAGGTCGCTGCAAATCACCGTGGAATCCGCGGCGAAACCGCGCAGCATGGGGAAGCCGCCGACCAGCGTGACGGCCTGATTGCCCAGCTCCCAGTCCCGGACCTGGTCGCGGATCTGCCAGCCGAAATCGGGGTGGGACTGTTCGTTGAGCAAGACCCGGTGCTTGAGGCGAAGCCGATCCTTGGCCGCCTCGATCCGGCCGCGGATTGGCTCGTGAAACAGGTTCTTGTCGAGGTCGATCCCCATGACGAACAGCTCCCGGCGCTGGAGCGGACGAGGCAGATGGGCGCCCCAGAGCCAGCGCTCGATCGGGCCGGGCGACGGCTCGACATCCCGATTCGACTCGCTCTGGCCGATCGGGTATGCGGGGCACCGCCAGAGGTTGAATGTCGCGTACATGGGAGCAGCCCGGACCACGGCCGCGACGTCCCGTGCCTGGGTCAACCGATCCAGGGGAAAAAATCCCGCGCCGTAAAACTGCTCGTACCGGGGCGAGACCAGCACGATGTCGAAGTCGACTTGCTCGAAGTTATTGGCTGCCGTGATCTTGACTGCCTCGAGAAAGCCGAGCTGAAGCAGGACCATGGTCAGGGAAAACGCGACTCCCGAGATCGCCGCCAGCGACCGCCTGCCGCCGTGGGCCACATTGCGGAGTGCCAGTGGTGGGGTTCGAAGCCGGGATAAGAGCGGCGTCACGATTTCGACTATCTCCCGTTCCGTCGCTTACCGGGTGCGGGTCAACGGCCGGCGGCTCCGGCTGCCGACTCCGCGGCGCTGCGTGCGCCGGGTTTGATCGCCGCTTCCACCTCCATGTTGACGAATCTTGCGGCCAGGGCCGGATTGTCCAGGCCGATGGTCACCTTGACCACTCGACGGTCCTGAAGGGCCCGGGGGTCCAGGTTGGTCAACTGGTTCTTGCCCACGATCGAGCCGATCAAGGTCACCTTGCCGGTGACTGCCTGATCGAGCACCCGAACCGTGGCGGGATCGCCGGTTCGGAGCCGGGGGATGTCGGTCTGAAAGACCTCGGCGGTCGCGACCATCGCCGACAGGTCGCCCATGGCAAGCAGCGGGCCGCTGCTGACCTCACCGGCGTGGGCCATCAGCTCGAGGACCCGCCCGCCGAAGGGCGCCCGCACCTCGGTCTGGGCCAACCCGGCGCGGGCCAGATCCGTCTGCCGGTCGAGCAGGTCGAGGTCGGGACCCTTCTCGCCCAGCTCCTCGTCCTCCAGCTTGCGCTGGCGGGGAACTAGCTCCTGGGCGACCTGGTACGACTTGATCTCCAGCTCACCCCTCAGGTTTTGTGTTTCTGCCTCGAAATAGCGCAGCTCGAGATCGAAGCGGTCCTTCCCTTGCAGGGTCGGCTGGAGTTCTTTATACAGCTTGGTGATTTCATCGAACCGCTGCTTGGACGAGAAAACGCGCATGGCCGATTCGAGCTTGGACTTCTGAAGCTTGTCGAACTGCTCCCGCTCCAGAGCCAGCTTCTGTTTCTGCACCGATCGCTGGTGCAGGGCCCGCGTCTTCTGCGCTTCGGCCAGCGCGAGCTGGGCCTGGGCCTGGTCATGCCCCTCGAGGATCGCCAGCACCTGGCCGGGCGTGACGCCTTCCGCCGGGCCGACTTCGATCCGTTCGATCCGGGCGCCCGGGCGCGCACCCACGATGAGCAACCCCGAGGCCGGCTCGAGACGGGCCAGGGCGTGCACGTCGCCCGGCTGAACAGGTGCTTTCGAGAGCTGGCCTCCACTGCCGGTAGTCTCCGGCTGGAGCGCGGAGACGTGGTTGTTCAACCAGGCCGAGAAGAAGATCAGCGCAATCGAGAGCCAGAACCACGCGCCGCTCCTGACTATGGCGCGAGCGACGCTGGTGGACCTACTGGTTGCACGTTCTTCCATCGCACGAGCTCCGAACACGATCAAGAAGCCTAACGCGGACGCTGAGCAGGCTTGATCATAGTCCAAGCCGGAGTCGTGATCCAAGATGATCTTGGGGAAGAGTCAGGTACGTTTCCTTTCCGAGCCACCGGCCGGAAATTGGGTTCGTTTTGCATAAAGAGTGCCGAATGCGTCCAACGTTAACTATCTGATGGCAAAAGATTTGTGGCCGTTTTCCATTGGCTTTGTTTTGGCGCTTTTTGAGGCGCCTTCACGTCTCAAGGGAGGCTCTGCCGGACGCCAGCGCTCTGGCCCGGCCGGTCTTTCGCGTCCGTTCCCCCGTTGGACAAGATTCCAATCCTGTAGTTGTTCGAATTCTCAATGACACGATTGGAATCGTGTCCCAGGACCCGGCCCAAGCTGACCTCTGGCATGGGCTCGCCACTCTGCCCTCCATCGTAGCCACCCGACTTCACCGCGCACTGGTCCTCCGCCATCGAGCGTCCACCATCCGTCCCCGCGGCATTCCTGATCCGCCAACTGACATGCGCCATCCGCCAGATGGGGGTCGCCATCCACCAGATGGCATTTGCCATTTGCCACCTGCCATTCGCCATCTGCCATTCGTCATTTGCCATCTGCCATTTGGACGAAGCGGCTTCGCCGCGGGATGGGGGGAGCGGGCTGGGTGGTTGCGCAGGATGGAAGGGATCTGACCGTCGAACGAGTCGGGTGTGATACCCTGGGATTTCCGGCCGTTGTGG
>Ga0074044_10003297_pt1 | contig 13802 bp, 12 predicted proteins | sample BogForMeECP23OM1_FD_94443 | JGI IMG/M metagenome (GOLD analysis project Ga0074044, IMG submission 94443) | Bog forest soil microbial communities from Calvert Island, British Columbia, Canada - Bog Forest MetaG ECP23OM1 | ecosystem: Environmental > Terrestrial > Soil > Wetlands ... | reverse complement strand
GAGCAGCATGTACTCAGGGGGGTCGTCCGACTCGAGTGCCGCGCGGATCAGCAAGTTATTGCCGCCACAGAATCCACGGTTAGGATAAACGACGGTGAGTTCGCACCACGAGCCCCAGCCATTTTCCTCGATTGCGTGGGCCAGCTGCTGAGCTACGTCATCCCCAGTTCCGTTCTCGCAGACCGCGACGCTGGTCCCCGAGACCCGGCGTATCTCCCTGCTCAGCGACCGCAGGCAGTCAATAGTCAGGTCTGGCACGCGATAACAGACAACCACAAGGAGAAGTTTCATGAAGATGACCCGTCAAGTATTTGTCAAAGCCCTCGGCGGCGTTATATGCTAGTCTAGAATGCTCGTGACAACCAGGGAAACTCACCATGGTGCCGTCCCTGTTGGCGCGCTGCTTTAACGTCCGGCGAGCTTCTGTGCGGGAATTATGAAAAGGATCATGTGAGCTGATCATGATTGTCAAGGACCATCAAGCCCTGGAAATTGCATGCCGGGTCAAGGTAAAAATCAACAGCCCGAAACGTCCAATTTGCTGCACGATTTCAACAGCCTCGCCGGAATTCTCCCGGACTGATACTGTGAGAGGCTGATCCGGCGCGAGTCCAGCTTCACGGGGGAGATCGGTGACCAACAACTTCTCAGATGTGCCCGTGTTCGTTCTGTGCGGCGGCCTGGGAACGCGCCTTCGCGAGGAAACCGAGGTCCGCCCCAAGCCCATGGTCCCGGTAGGCAATCGTCCCATCCTCTGGCACATCATGCGAACCTATTCCCATCACGGGTTTCACCGCTTCATTCTCTGCCTCGGCTACAAGTCTGACATTATCAAGTCCTACTTTCTCAATTATGCATCGATGAACAGTGACTTCACCGTCGAGTTGATGACGAACAACTTGACGGTTCACTCGATCGACCACGGGGAAGACTGGGAGGTAACCCTGGCTTACACCGGCGAGCTGGCCATGACCGGAGCCCGGGTCAGTCGTGCGGCGGCCAAGTATCTTGGCGATGCCAGTCATTTCGCCGTTACTTACGGCGACGGCGTGACCGACGTCAACCTCGGCGAGGAATTCCGGTTTCATCTCGAGCAAGGGCGAAAGGGCACCGTCCTGGGAGTTAACCCCCCCTCGCGGTTCGGTGAGCTCAAAGTCGAGGCGACCAAGGTGGAAGAGTTCAGCGAAAAACCCGAGTTTTCCGACAACTGGATCAATGGCGGCTACTTCTTCTTCCACCGTGACTTTCTGTCCTATCTTTCCCCTGACGAGAACTGTGTCCTCGAGCGCAACCCGCTAGTCCAACTGGCGCGCGATGGCCAGCTCAGCATGTTCAAACACCGCGGCTTCTGGGCCTGCGTGGACACTCAGCGCGATCTGGAATACCTGAACAAACTCTGGGCATCTGGACAGGCATCCTGGGCCGTCTGAACCGTCAATTCCTTCCTTCCTCCACAACCTCGGATTTTGACATCCCATGAAAGTCTTCGTCACTGGCCATCAGGGTTTCATCGGAACTCATCTCGTCGATCTCCTCAAGCAAGAAGGTCACACCGTCGTCGGCTGCGATCTCAATCTCTATGAGGGATGCAACTGGGAGCCCAAGGTCAAACCCGACAGGGAGCTTGTCAAGGATGTTCGCAGGGTCGAGGCCAACGACCTCGATGGCTGCGATTGCGTGATGCACCTGGCTGCGATTTCCAATGACCCGATGGGGGCTCTGAACGCCCAGATCACCTTCGAGGTCAATCGTGATGCCTCCATCCGCCTCGCACAGGTTGCCAGGCAAGCAGGCGTTCCGCGCTACCTGTTCGCGGGAAGCTGCTCCGTTTACGGCCAGGGAGAAAAGCTCGACCTTGACGAGAATGACCCGCTCAACCCGCTGACCGCGTATGCTCAGTCCAAGATCGAGACGGAGGCAGCCGTCTCAAGACTGGCCGATGACTCGTTCACTCCGGTCTTCCTCCGCAATTCCACGGCCTATGGCCACTCGCCAATGCTCCGCATTGATCTGGTCGCCAACAACCTGCTGGGTTCGGCCCTGGCCTATGGCGAAATTCGCATTCAGTCAGATGGTTCTCCCTGGCGGCCGCTCATCCACTGTCGCGATATTGCTCGCGCGTTCCTTGCTCTGGCTGCCGCCCCCAGGGCTGCTGTCCACAACAAGGCTATCAACATCGGGGCGAACACCGAGAATTATCAGGTTCGCGATGTGGGCAACCAGGTCCAGAGGCTGATTCCCTCGGCGCAGATCACGTACACCGGCGAGGTTGGCGCCGACCCCCGCAACTACCGCGTCAATTTCGATCTGCTCTACCGGCTTCTGCCTGACTTCAAGCTCCAGTACAACCTCGCCACTGGGATGGAGGAACTGCACCGAAGGATGGTCGAGCATGGTTTTGGCAAGAAGGAGTTCGAGGGAAATCAGTTCGTCCGATTGCGCACGCTCAAGAATCGGTTTCACCTGCTCGACTAACACGAGGCCATCATGATCTTCACCGAGACACCCATTCCGGGCGCGTTCTTGATCGACCTGGAAAAACGAGGCGACGACCGGGGTTTCTTCGCCCGGGCCTTTTGCGAAAAAGAGTTCGCTGCACACCAGCTTGTTACACGATTTGTCCAGGTCAACAACTCGCTGAGCGCTCAGAAGGGCACGCTTCGCGGCATGCACTATCAGCTCGCACCCAGAGCCGAGACCAAGTTGGTCCGTTGCATCCGTGGGGCACTTTACGATCTCATCCTCGATTTGCGACCGGGTTCTTCCACTTTCGGACAAAGTTTCGGAGCCGAACTGTCCGCCGACAACCGCCGGATGATGTACGTTTCCAAGGGCTTCGGGCACGGCTTCATTACGCTGGCCGAGGATACCGAGGCCTTTTATTTCGTCGACGAGTTCTACGCCCCGGAATGCGAGCGGGGCGTCCGCTGGAACGATCCCAGGTTCAACCTTTCGTGGCCCCTGGCTCCTATTGTGCTCTCTGATAAGGACGCCAACCAACGCGACTTCGACCCAACCTGGCACCTTCCTGCCTGAGCACGGAACCGTAACATGAAGATTCTCTTCACAGGTGGCAGTTCGTTCACGGGATTCTGGTTCATCCGGGAACTCGCGGCCGCCGGTCACGAGGTCACGGTGATCTTTCGCAATCGCGCCGAAGATTATTCCGACGATATCCGGCGCCAAAGGGTTACGATTACCTCCCGGCTTTGCCGCGCCGTTCATGGCTGCTCATTCGGCGATGCTTCGTTTCTGACCCTGGTAGGAGAAGGAAAGTGGGACTTGCTTTGCCACCACGCCGCCGCCGTGACCAACTACAGGAGCCCTGGCTTCGATGTGATCGGCGCGGTTCAAAATAACACACAGAACCTGCCCGCCGTGCTCGATTCCCTCAAATCAGCAGGCTGCTCCAGGATCTTGCTCACCGGCAGCGTCTTCGAAGGCGGCGAAGGCGCAGGCTCCCAGGGTCTCCCTGACCTTTCTCCCTATGGGCTGTCCAAAGCGCTGACCGCGCGGGTGTTTCGCTACTATTGTGCCCAGGCCGACCTGAGTCTCGGCAAGTTCGTGATTCCCAATCCTTTTGGCCCGTACGAGGAACCACGCTACACCGCTTACCTGATGAAAACCTGGCTGGCCGGAGGAACGCCATCATGCTCCAGCCCGGCCTACGTCCGGGACAACATTCATGTCTCACTGCTGGCGAAGGCTTATTCCCGGTTCGCTCAAAGCCTGGAAGCGACCCCCGGATTCAGCAGGATCAATCCGAGTGGATACATCGAGAGCCAGGGGGCTTTCAGTCTCCGGGTGGCCCAGGAGATGCGGCCGCGACTGAACTTACCCTGCCTGGTGGAGCTGAAACAGCAGAGTGATTTTCCCGAGCCGCGGATTCGCATCAACACCGACGTTCCCAATGCCAACGCCCTGGGCTGGAATGAGTCGGCAGCCTGGGATGACTTCACAACATTCTATCAACAACTCTATGCGAAGCTGCTGAAAGCGTAGTGGCGTGACGCGCTCTGGATGCCGCTTCCCGAGGAGGCCATTGTGATGTCACACCGCCAGCGCGACCGCACCAGCAATCAGGAGCCACCCTGGCGGTATCCATGGGGATGGCGCTCGTGCCATTTCCAGGCGGTAAGAACGATCTCCCGGATATCAGTATAGCGGGGCAACCATCCCAGCTCCCGGACGATCTTTTCCGGCGTTGCGATCAGTACCCCCGGGTCGCCCGGTCGACGACCAACGACTTTATGGGTGATTGGGCGGCCGACAGCTTCCTCGCAGGCGCGAAGTACCTCGAGTACCGTCACGCCAGTTCCAGAGCCCATATTGTAGGTTCTGCCCATACCCGGCTCCACGGATTCGACGGCTAGCTGGTGCGCCTGGGCGAGATCCTCGGTATGAACGTAGTCGCGCACGCAGGTTCCGTCACTAGTGGGGTAATCACCTCCGAAGATGAGAAGCTTCTCGCGACGGCCCAAGGCAACCTGAAAGATCAGCGGGATCAAGTGGCTCTCGTGGCGGCGATCTTCGCCATGCTCGCCGTCGAAGTCAGCACCGGAGGCGTTGAAGTACCTCAGCAGGGTATAGCCCAGACCATAAGCTCGGGTGTAGTCCTTGATCAGCCACTCCGCTGCCAGCTTGGTCGTACCGTATGGCGTCTCGGGAAGCTGGGGCGAATCCTCTCGCAGGGGCATCTCGGTGTGGAATCCATAGGTCGCGGCAGTGCTGCTGAAAAGGATTTTGCGCACTCCGGCCGTTCTCATCGCGTCCAGCACGCTCTTGGTTCCCAGGACGTTCGCGCGGTAGTACGACTCCGGATCGGCGATCGAGTCAGGGACCGATGCGAGCGCTGCGAAGTGCATCACCGCTTCGATGCGGTGCTCTCGCAGCACCTGGGCAAGGCGATCGCTCTCGGCGATGTCACCCACGACCAGACGATTGGAAGCGTCGGGGACGGCCACCACGTTCCCCTCGACGAGGCTGTCATAAGCGATCGGATCATGACCGTGATGCAGCAGCCAGCGGAGGCAAGCACTGCCGACGTATCCGGCCCCCCCGGTCAGGAGAATCTTCATTGATGGGTTCCTTGCAGGTCCAGAATCATTTCGACCGCGGCCGCGAAGTCCGCGGCCGTCAAGTAGCTGCCGGTTGAAAAGTGAGCCTCGAGTCCGGAAGGTATGGTCCGCCCCGACGCGACCAGAATGCTTCTGCATCCGGCATTAAGACCGGCGAGCACATCGCTTATCAGATCGCCGACCATCCATGAATCTGCCAGCTCCAGACCGATCTCGGTCGCCGCCTGGAGCAACATGCCAGGGCCGGGTTTTCGTTTGGCGTTTTCGATCACGGTTCGATCATCTCCGGCAGGAGCATCCGGGCAAAAGTAGATGGCGTCAAGGGCAGTGCCGCGCTCGGCCAGTTGCCGATTCATCTCGACGTGGATCTCGTGCAGTCTAGCCTCGGTGATCATGCCCCGGCCAATCGCGGACTGGTTGGTCACCAATACACAGACGAAACCGGCACGGCGGAGTCGCATGAGCGCAAGGGCGGCACCAGGTAAGAGCCGGACATGGGCCGGGTCGGAGAGGTAATGGACGTGTTCGATAAGAGTGCCGTCACGGTCAAGAAAAACTGCCGGGCGAAGGTGCTGTGTCCGGGGATCGCGGCGAGCTGAAAAGATTCGAACCGCATCCTCTCGGGCTCGCTCGAGCGCTCTGTGAGTGCCGATATCCAGGTGATAACCACCCCAGACCCAGCCGCGCATTCGCCCCACAAATCGGGGCAGCACGTCGAATCCCAGGTCGAATGCCTTGAGTGCGGCGATCTCGCGATACGCGCTGGCTTCGATCACGTACAGGCCCGCATTTGCCAGGTCGGTGGTGGGTTGTTCGGGTTTCTCGATGAATGAGACGATCCGTCCCACGGCATCGAGTTGGGCGATTCCACAGCTCCGGGGATTCGGCGCGCGGAACAGAACCATGGTAAACGGGTCTTTGTGGGAGCGATGGAATTCGAGCAGAGGACGGAGATCGATGTCGCTGAGATTATCGGCATAGATGATCACGACCTGGTCGGCAAGGTCGGCAAGGACGGCATTGGCGGCGATTGTGCCGGCTGAGCCCAGAAGCACTGGCTCGTGCGATTCGACCAGGTGAACCCTTCCTTCGGAATTAACCCCCGCGATATAAGCTCGAACCTGCTCAGCCAGGGCATGGGTGTTGACCCGGGCCTCGTCGATCCCCGCCTCCGCCAGGCGATCAACCCAGTAGTCTAGGAGGGGGCGGTCAAGGATCGGGACCAGGCATTTGGGTACGGTGTCTGTCAAGGGACGTAACCGGGTTCCCAGCCCCCCCGCCAGCAGCAGTGCCTTCACTCGTTGCGGAATACTGGGCATGTTGTGGTTTCTTGCTCAAAACTTATCTTTAATTGTGGATGAATATATTCCGGCTGCCATGTCGAGCGATATGGAAGGGAAGCTCTCGAGGGCGATTCAACGCTTCGCGGATTGCCCGGTGCCGCCACGGAGGAGCGATCAAGAGCAAGAAGCCTCCACCGCCGGCGCCGAGCAGTTTGCCGCCGACGGCGCCCGCTTTACGGGCTGCCTCATACCACTCGTTGACCTGATCGTTGCTGATCCCGAAGCCCAGCGACCGCTTCAGCTCCCATCCTTCGTGGAGCAACGATGCGAACTTGTCGAGGTTCCCTTCGCCGGTTAACGTTAGCCGCATTTTCGCGGACAAGTCGCGCATCTGGCGGAGTACTTCCATGCGGTCGGCCGTGCCGCTTGATTGCTGCTCCAGGATCCTGTTGGCGTCACGCGTCTGGCCGGTGTAAAGCAGCAAGGTGCGCTGTTCCAGTTCGGTCAGGGTTTCAGCCCGACAGGGGAGCGGCTCGATGTCCACGGTGTCATCGCTGTTGAAGCGGATGTAGTTGATTCCGCCAAAAGCCGCTGCGTACTGGTCCTGGCGGCCGATCGGCTTGTTGAGAACGTCGATCTCGATACGACAAGCTTGTTCGGCCAGGAGCTGAGGGCTGACGACCCGATGCTGGTAGGCGTACAAGGCATTGAGCAAACCGACTGTCAAACTGCTGCTTGAGCCCATTCCGGTGCCAGCCGGCACGTCGCCAATGGTCGTGATCTCCAGTGGTTCGTCAATTTCTGCTTGTCGCATTGCCTCGCGGACGAGTTCGTGTTGGACTCCGTCGAGCGTGCTGGATGTTTCAGTACGGGAGTAGCTGACCCGGATTGTCGGCTCAAACCGCCGGTGGATCGTCACGTACATGTGCTGGTCGATCGTGGTGCTCAGGACGGCCCCGTACTCCCTTCGGTAAAAGGCTGGTAAGTCGGTCCCACCGCCTGCGAAACTGACGCGGTACGGAGTCTGGGAGATGATCATCGCGGTTGACTCTGGGAGTTGGACAGGTTCGGGGGCGTCGTCGGTTCCAGCACTTCAGGTCCGGTCGAATGCTGACACAGGTCGTGGAGGACCCGACCGAAGAGGAAACGCGCATTGCGAGCATAGCGAGAAAACAACCTTCGCGGTTCCAGCATCAAGCGAAATGCCCATTCCAGACCCGTTTTCTGCATCCACCGCGGGGCCCGATTGATTCGGCCCGCTGCGAAGTCAATGGATGCCCCGAGATTCACCGCCACCGGAACCCCAAGATCCTCGAAGTGGGCCGAGAGCCACCGCTCCCCGTGAGGCATCGTGGCCGCCAGGATCAGGATGTGCGGCTGCACCGTGCTGATCTGAGCTCTCAGCTTATCATAGTCCTCGGCGGAAAGTTCACGGAAGGAAGGAGCTGCCAGGCCGACCACCTGGAGTCCGGGATAACGCGCAGTAAGCTGGTGCGCCGCCTCTTCGGCCACACCGGGTGACCCTCCTGCGAAGAACATTCGGTAACGCTTGCGGGCGGCCAGGTCACAGAGTGCGAAGATCAAATCCGAACCGGCGACTCGCTCCGGCAAACGTACAGGTCGATGCCGAGCGGCCCAGACCAGAGGAGCACCGTCGGCAACCAGGAACGCTGCGCGGGCGTTGATCTGTTGAAGGTCGGGATTCTCCTCGGTCAACATCGCATAATGCGTGTTGGCCGTGATGAAGAAGCTGGGCAGGCCTCTCTCGATCAGAGCCGAGACGGTCTCGACCGTCTCGGCCAGAGTCATCGGCGTAAACGGCAGTCCCCAGACCCAAACGGGCTCAATGGTAAGATTCTTGGTCTTAGAGCTCATCACTTGGCATTCTGGGCTTGATCTTGTCGTTGGCCTTCTGGGGAAAACCAGGAAAAATAGGTCGGTCGATGTCCTCGTCTGAGGATGGGCTATCATCGACCAACCATGACAGAAGTAGCAACTCAAGCCAGACCAGGATCACGGCGAGCGGCATCATCAGCAGGATGCCTGTCCAGTCATGGGCAATTTTCTTGGCTCGCTCCCCGTCGATGAGGTAGTAGCACCAACCCGTAGCGACGATCCGCACGATATTGCTTAACAGGGCAATCGGAATGGCACTTGCCAAGACCACGATCCGCTTCAAGTTTGCCAGGGGAAACAGTATGATGATCGCGGTTACCGTGGCGGCCAAGGTCATGAGCATCGACAGACCATTGCAGGCTTGGGCCACCTCCAGGGTCTTCAGGGCACCCGAATGATCACGAAGAGTGATCACGTTCCCCTCGTCGATCGCCCACAACCCCGTCAACTGCGTCACGAAAACACTGCCCAGGGTAGCGATCCGCTGAAGAGGCAGCGCGATCATATTATTCATCGACTGGGGCAGGGGCAGCATGAAGACCAGGAACACCACGGCGGGCCAGCCTCGCTGCAACAACGACCAGCCTCCCATGGCCAGAATCAGGCAGGCAACTGCTGGTACCAAGGTGGCGGTTTCGAGCCATTGGCTGTTGCGCTCATAGGCGAATATCCTCGCGGCCAGAATCGCGACCAGCGGAATCCAGCTCCACCAGAGAAACCGGCTTGCATACCAGTCGATTCGTGTATCAGCCAGCCGTTGCCAGAAGATCGCCAGGGCAATCGGGATCACAAGGAAACCGTGAGAGTAGTTTGGCTCATCGGTCCAGACCGCGAAGAGATTTTGCAAATTCGGCCAGTAAGCCCACCCCAGGATTCCCATTCCAATGGCCAGGGCTAACAGCCGGGGAGGGAGTGTTCGAAGCCGCTTCCAGATGGATGAAGCTCGACCAGAAACGGGTTCCTCGGTCGATGGGTTCCGGCCGCTTGCCACTTCATTCGCATTGACGGACGGGAGATGGGCCAAGAATGAACTCCTTCTGTTCCTGCGATCAGAGGCGTGAAGCAACATGCCGCCGAATTGGCTCCAAGCAACCGCGAATGTGCATCTGCCGTCATTGGACAGAAGTGCGAGAAACTTATCAATATCACGTTGACGAGCCACTGATCAGGACAGGGAGTCACCCTCTACGCTGTCTTGCTTATGGGGTAAGGCGTGCGAGGACGAGTGGGGTATGCGTCTCCGGCCCGTCGCCTGTCGCAGATCCCGGGCGACCATGCGAGTGATAAACCAGGCGTTCCGGACATAGCGCCCAAACAGGCACCGGGGTTCGAGCCCGAGCCGGAACGCCCATTCCAGGCCTGAGTTCCGCATCCAGCGCGGGGCGCGGCGGATTCGCCCGGCGGCAAAGTCGAGGGATGCTCCGACCTGAACGCTGACCGGCACTCCGAGTTCCTCTAGGTGTTGATAGATCCACCGCTCGCCCTTGGGTTGTCCGAACGCGACCATGAGGATGTGGGGCCGAGCCGCGCGGATCCGCCCAATTAAGGCTGCCTCCTCCTCCCGGGTCAGTTTCTGCAACGAGGGACACTCCGCGCCGACGACTTGGAGTCGGGGGTAGAGCTCGCGCAGACGGAGGGCCGCCTGCTCGGCTACTCCCGCGGCGCCCCCTACGAAGAACAAACGGTATCCCAGCTTGGCCGCCTCCGCACTCAACTCGAAGACCAGGTCGGAACCGGCGACTCGTTCCGGTAGCGGCGATCCCATACAGAGCGAGGCCCACACCAACGGGGCACCGTCGGCAAGAATGAGGGCCGCTTGAGTGTTGATCACTTGGAGGTCAGGGTTCTGCTGGCTCAGCATCACATAGTGGGTGTTGGCCGTAATGAAAAAAGTGGGCCGGCCCATCCCGATCAGGTTCCCGATCACTGTGACTGTTTCAGCCATCGACAAGGGAGCGAAAGGGACTCGCCAGACCCAGGCAGGGTCGACAACCCAAGGTCGCTGCTGACGCGGGTCCGGGAGCCGCTCAACATTGCGCTCATGCCCCCAGGCGTATCCTGGATGGCCAGAAACATCAAGGGGCATCATCCAGCTTCTCATTGCAACTCTGTGTATTGCTACCCGACTTCACGCATGATGGGCGAACGTCTCGAGGGAGAAGTCCCTCGATCGCCACCGACCTCAGGACCAGGGCACAGACTCCGTTCCCGTGGGTTGCTTCCACCCTACAATTCTGAGGTACTTGCTATTTTTTCCGATTCAATCGATGATTGCAACAGGATGCCCAGCTTCACCCGTCGTACCTCTGTGTTACGTCGGGGAGAAACGCTGGTTAACACGCCATGAGCCTTCGCCCTGATGAGATCAATACGACAGGCCGCCTGAAGAGGCCGTTCTGGCGGTCACTTGCTGTTGCGGGGATCAAGAGGCCGGATCATGGTTTTCCGGCTGACGACAATCTCCCGAACCCACACGCGATCGCCGGTGCGGCCCACAGGAGGAGTCTAGATCGTGCTGGCTGGATTGGCTGGAGATGTTCGCTGCCGAGCGTAGGAATAGCGGCCGTAGTAGGCATCGGAAGAACGCATTCCGTTGATCACCGTACCGAGCACCGGAATCCCCGCGATGTCGAGTTGCCGTCGCGCTCGCTCGACCTGGGGCGACCGGCTGATCCCAAACCAGGCCGCGAGCAAGGCGCCATCGGCCCAGCGCCCCAGGATGAGCGCATCGGGAACCGGCAGGATAGGAGGAGAGTCGATGAAGATCAGTTGGTAGCGCTGACGCAATTGAGCAATCAGCATCGGGAAGTTCCGCCCCTGGAAGATGCGGCTGGTATCCTGAACCGGGGTGCCGGCGGACAGCAGGTGGAAGGTACCCCCTTGTACGGGAATGACAACGTCTTCGATCTTGGCGCCTTCGAGCACGTCGCTCAAGCCCGGGCCCTCGGGAACATCCAGGAGCGGGCAAAGGGCCGCTCGCCGCAAGTCGGCGTCGATAAGCAGGGTGGAAATCCCGGCGTTGCCACATCGTGCCGCCAGTTGAGCGGCCAGGGTCGTCTTGCCCTCTCCGCCGACGGCGCTGGTGACGAGCACACACCGGCCCAGGTCGGCGCCATGCTGATCGCCGCAGACCGCGAACCGCAAGTGATCAAGGCGCTGGATGAACCGCTCGATCTGGTCGTCGATCATGGGCCCACCCAGCTTGTGGGCTGACCGGGTCGTCGGCAATGGCGGTAGCGCGTACACTTCCGACTGAACCCGGCTGGACAGGAGGTCGGGGTCACCCACTCGCTCGGATCTGACCTCCAGCAGCAGGAAGAGCCCCAGAACGCCGAACAAGACAGCCACCGGCAGGAGAGCCATATACCTCAGTCGCTTGTTGTTATTCGGGACCCTGGGGAGTTCGGCTGGATCGGTCCGCTCGATCTCGATTCCTGCCTTGTCTTTGCTGAACTCCAACGTGTCCAGCTTGCGGTTGACCTGGTCGAACATGTTGTAATACCGGCTCAGGTCGTCTCGCTCGAAAGTGGCCTCGAGGGCGTCGGTGTGTGAATGTTTCTTTTCGACCTCGAATTTATTGATAAGCTCGGTGAGCTTCCGACATTTTAAGCGAAGCTCTTCGATCTTGTGCTTGATCTCGGTGGGCGTATCGAGCTCAGGTGCTCCAGATGCACTCGTGGGTACGAGGAGTCGCTGGCGGATCTCCTCGCTCTTGGTCCTCCAGAGGTCGGTGTACTCCTCATTGAGATTGGTTAGATGCCTCTGGGCCGCGACCATGGCTGGATCGGCACCACGCCGCGCAACTCCCTTAGTGTGATCCAGCTCTGCTGTCGTCGCTTTGATCTGGTCGATCAGAGAGGCAACTTCCGGGTCATGCTTGAATGCCTGCGCGACCTGATCTCGCAACTGCGCGTTGTTTGGGTAGTCGGGGCTGTCGCCGGCCAACTGTGTCTGCTGCTGCGCCTCCGCCTGCTTTGCTGAGAGTCGTGCTTCGAGTTCCATGATCTGAAACTCGGTTTGCATCAAATGGTCCTTCGTGGTCCTGAACTGCTCCAGAGACTGGGCGTTGAAAGACGGCTGTGGTGTTTGCTCGTTGTCGTCGGACTTGAAGCTGATGTTCGGCTTGGCGAATTCGACGTTCCCGTTCTCGGCGTATTTGCGCAGGTTATCTTTTGCCGCCTTGATCTTCACCTCAAGACCGTCCTTGTAGGCCTTGAAGCCTTGAGCAATCTTTTTCGCGAGTTGCTTCTTCGCCGTGACTCTGTTGGCAGTAGAGGTGCCCACGCTTTCGCTTACTGTTACCTCTTCATAGGCATTGATGACCGCGTTGACAATGTCACGAGCCTCATCCGGGGCCGTGGACTCGATGGCGACCCGGATCCAGTGTGTGTTCGGAACGACCTGAAGAACGAGCTTGCTGCGGAGATCGTTCTTGGGGTCCTTTGATTTCTTGAGCATGGGATAGTTCGCGATCGATGGGTCATCCCGCGTCAGCGCGAGCTCGAGCACGGGATTGCTCCTCATGGACTCGATCTCGGTCGAGAGATAGGTGGGTTCCGAACCATTCCCGAATGGATTCGCGGAAGGCCCGAAGAGATCGGGTTGGTTCGATTCGACCTTGACCATACCAATGGCCGCGTAGCTTGGCTGAACATATTGATCGATCAGGTAAATCCCTGGAGCTACAAGAACCAGCCAAAGGAGGAGAATGAGCCACCAGTTACGTGCCAGCCCGCGGAGGAGCATTCTGAGATTCACTGATGATGGTGGTGCAGGAGACGCCACCGCGACCTCGCGGGGAGCCACAATTACCTGAGCTGGCAGCCGTGATGAGGCAGCCGGCAGTCGGGCTGGTAAGTTCGCGCTGGCACTGTCCGTGGTGTCCATCGTGCAGTTTACTCAATAAAAAGTGAGAGAACGCGGATAAAGCAGTCTGCCCCTAAAAGCCACGGCTTGGACTGCTGGTTCTCTTGCCGACAATCCGGGTGAACTTTGTATCGGTCAGGATTCTCTCCGAGCGGCGGACGATGTCACCTGAGCATATCGTACTGCCTGTCGTCGGATCAGCGACCGAGCGAGGTAACCTTGCTTGCCGCGATTCTCCCATGATGGAGATCACCTGATCCGGCTTCGTCTTGGTCTGTCTTCGTCGAACTGTAATCCAACTCGTTGACTCTAGTCAAATCAAAATCCCCGCTCACACTCATCCTCCAAGAATTCACTTCCTACGTTGTCCAGGAGCAACATGATTCGGCCGTCAAGTTCCGATGGGATGAAAAGGCGGCTGATCTTTGTTATAGCACTCAGGTTACCCAAGTTTAAAACGAGTCGCTGGCTCTTTTGATGGCATTCCTGGCCAAGGATTATTGCTATCTTAGGCCTCTTGTGGCTGCGGGGCGGGGAATGTGCTAGGTTTTCTAGCGGCACCATGGACCCGGGTCAGTTGTTGAGCGACGGTTCTCGACGACTTTCTTTAAGGACAGAACCCAGGTTCTGGGTGAAAGCATGACCTCGTCGTCCTTTCGGGGCAAAGGATGGCTTGGTC
>Ga0074044_10003296_pt1 | contig 13807 bp, 9 predicted proteins | sample BogForMeECP23OM1_FD_94443 | JGI IMG/M metagenome (GOLD analysis project Ga0074044, IMG submission 94443) | Bog forest soil microbial communities from Calvert Island, British Columbia, Canada - Bog Forest MetaG ECP23OM1 | ecosystem: Environmental > Terrestrial > Soil > Wetlands ... | reverse complement strand
TCGCTGTGACCGATGAACATGCCAGGTAGAGTTCGCAGCAGCCCACCCGTGAAACTGCCACGGGTGGGGCATCCCGTGTCGTGTTAGAGTACGGCTGGGCCAGCCCCCCACCCGGTTGCGACGCCCGGACGGATCCCGCGAGGCATACCCGGTGGGCATCAACTATGCTCTTTCCCGCCTGTCCAGCTGGCCAAGGGCACTCCTTCCACGACGAAGAAGTGCACATAGCCAGACTGATCGCCGGCTACTACAACTGGCTCCCGCGAACTCACCGCGCACTTGAATAGAGGACTCTCTGTTGTAAACGACGTCAAGGCTTCTCCTTCAGAGACCTTCCAAAGCTTTAGTTCGCAATCCTCCGATGCTGAAACGATAAAACCGCCACTGGGGGAGAACGCCACCGAAGTCACTCTGGCCAGATGGCCTTCAATCACCCGCACCGTCTTTCCTGACTCCACATCCCAGACTCGCAAAGTATGATCGTCGGAACCAGACGCGGCAAACTGCCAACTGGATGAGGCCGCCACCGCATTTACCCGTGCTTTGTGTCCCTGGTATGATCGAACCTCGCTCCCCGTCTGCAAATCCCAAAGTATAAGGTGAGTGCCGTTGCCAGCAGTCAACGCGAACCGCGAATCCGGACTGATCGCCAACGACCTTGGCCAGTACCGCGATAGCTGAATGGTTAGGTACTCCTCTGCTGTATCGATGTTCCACAGACGCATTGTACTGTCGTCGCTCGAAGACAGAACCCGGGAGCCGTCTGGCGTCACCGCGATCGATACAATCCGATCGGTATGACGTTCGAAGCTTTGGAGTTGTCGCTCCGATCGGCAGTCCCACACCTGGCAGCCCCCCCACATTCCACCCGACACAATTTTGGATCCATCCGGCGTAATCGTGAAAATCTTCTGAGAGTTCTCGATAGTTTTCACGCTGGCCCCCGTCTTAACATCCCAAACGCGCATGGTGTGATCTTCTGAAGACGACAATGCATTTTCTCCATTGGGCATTACCTCTAGACCATGAATGCGGTCGCTATGCTCACGAGTCACAGCCGGCAGGACTGCCCGGGTCAGGTCCCAGACTTTAAGCGAACCATCGTCCGATGCGGAGACTGCGCTCCGTCCGTCCGGTGTGACCGCCACGGAGTTGACTCGGTCGGAGTGACCCTCGAGCACTCGCTCTCCTCCGTCTGTCAGGTTCCAGATGTGAAGAGTGTGGTCGTCGGATGCAAAGATGAACGATCTGCCATCGGGCGCGGTTGCCAGACTTCGGATTCCGTTCGTCCGGTTCGCCACAATCTTAAAAAGCGATTTCGCGTCTGGCTGGATATCCCACAGCACCACGCTTCCTTCCGCCGACGCGGAAATAATGCTCTGGCCGTCAGGGGTTGTGCTGACGGCTGTCACTTTCGCCCGGTGGCCCTTCAGTACGCGAACTTCACCGCCTTGATCAAAACGCCAGATCCGCAGGACTTGATCACTCCCGCCGGAAATCAGCGACTGCCCGTCGGGGGTGAGCGCAATGCAGTTAACTTCCGCGCTGTGGTCACGAAGGATCGACTCAACAGTTCCCTGATCCAAATTCCAGATGGCCACCCGGTCGTCGGAGATCGACGCGACTCGCTTCCCGTCCGGAAGACCGATGAGTGCGCGAATCCAGGCATGAACATGGACTGAACGTGCCTCCTTGCCGGTGGCAACGTCCCAGACTCGAAGTGTGCGATCGTCTGATGCCGACACCACTCTTTCGCCATTGCCCAGCACCGCAACCGCTCTTACCCAATCGGTGTGCCCTGTGAGTGTGCGCTCTAACACACCTCGGCGCAGATCCCACACTTTTACCGTGCCGTCGTCTGAACCAGAGACCGCCCGTCGGCCATTGGGAGTCAACGCGACCGATCGCACCCGCGAGGCGTGACCGACCAGAGTGAACATCAAGGAGCCGCCGGGTGCGGTCAGCAAGCTTCGCACAGGCCGAAACCAAACCCCACCTCGCCACTCACTTGCCTGGATCCTGAGCCTGTCAGTAACACTCGATCGGCCGATTTGCAATCGCGCCAAAAGTTGTCCGGCGAGTTGGTCAACACTGCCCGCCAGAACGTAAGCTGAAAGCCGCAGCGCTTCCTGGGTAAGCCTTGCACCTGGGTCCGTGGAAGCGCACCACTCGTAGTCCATCAAAGCCGAGGTCACGCCGCAGGCGCGTAGTTTTGCGTGGATCCATCGGAAGTCCGTGATCAGCGCCATCGCTTCGTCGGTACGGCCGGCTTTACGCAGATGCCAGGGAAGGTTCTCGAAAAAGTACCCGTCCCGCGGACCGTCGGACCAGTAGCCAGGACAAAGACCGGCGTAGGACTGAAGCAACTGGTTGTGCGCCTCCTTCAGCTTTTCAACCCCCAGTCGATGACGCACGTAGTCGAGCAGCAGGTCATGGATCCCGATCCGGCCATCCTTTTCGCGGGTCACCAGGGAGAGATCGACCAGTTGGTCCAACGTATCCTCGACGTCGTATTGGCCTAGGCCCCAAAGCGTTTTCACCGCCGCTTCCGCGATAGGTGTGTCTTCTGGAAAGACGGCGAACGCCAGATACCTGTCTCGAACGTTATTCTCCAACGCGTCCAAACTAACGTCGATCGCTCGCAGCAGGTCAGGATGAGGATATTCTGGGAAGCTTTGGCGAATCCTGTCCAAATCCGCGTTCCTGAGCCTGTGCAGCAAAATAGTCCAACGATTCGTTTTCCCTCTCAGCAGCGCGCCAACCATGGCTAATGCCAGGGGTAGACAGCCGCACTCGTGTACAATCTCTTCCGCTTCGGGGGGGAGCCCCGAAACCGGGCAATCTGCCCACAGCGCAATCAGTTCGAGTGATTGCTCGTGGTTCAGCACATCAAGCGCCTGCTGCCGCGCCCCGAGAGAGACTGCCGTACGAGCGTCTCGTGTGGTAATCAGAAGACGGCTGCGCGGCGAATCGGCCACAAAAGGAGCGGCGTCACGAGGGTCCCAGATATCATCCAGCACCAGCAGCACCGCTTTTTCTCTTAAGTAGTTCCTCAGTTGGTTACTGGCCGATTGCACGCTGTCATACCCCTCCAAAGAATCTCCCGCCGCTCGAGCCGCTTCCCGGAACAGGGGCAGCAGATCCCTGGGGCCCTTCCCAATATTCAGCCAAATCACGCCGTCCGGAAATGCGGACTGGATGGTCTCGTCGAGACAGAGCGCTTGGGCAAGAATTGTCTTACCGACTCCTGCCATTCCCTTCAAGGCCGTCAGTGCGATTCTGCGCGACGATCCATCGTCAAGAATCGCGCTTCGCAAAGTCTCGAGTTCCTCTCTTCGATCTACGTAGTTAACGGGAAGAGGTGGTACCGTGACGTAGGTGTGGCGATAAGACGAAGCCAATACGCCCCCGGATCGGTGACCAATATCTTCCAAAAGATTCACGAACTCGTCTCGATATGTCAAATCATTGGAAAGATCTCTGTATTGCTTGGATTCGAGGTAAACTGGGCAGTCAACATTAGGTTGACCTAGTATCGGAATCACACACTTTCCCTTGCGGAGGGAACGCAGATGTTCGGCCCGACACATGTCCGAATCGAACGCTCCTCGCGATAATATCGCTAAGACGACATCACTCCTCTCGAGCGCAAGCTCAATTTCCGTTGTCCAACTGCTCCCGCCCTTGAGCCTTGCCGTATCGATCCAGACGGTGTAGCCCTCGCGCCGTAGATCATCCGAAAGACGAACCGCAAGCTGGCTTCCATCCTTGTGCGCGTAGGAAACAAACAACCGGCTTACAGACGCGGTGGGCATGTCGAACCAAACTATCACCGATGATTGCGCTTTTCTAGACCATCGGCGACCGGGGCTCCCAAAGCTTTCACCCCGCACAAAAACGGGTTCCCAGCCCTTCTCGCGTTCTTGGCCAGAGGGCCGGGCTCTTAGCTGACATCGCGGCGGCCGGCCACCAGATACACGTCAAGCAGCTCACGACGCCGCGCTGTTCCTGGTCCGTTGCTGCTCATGCACGAAACACTGGGTCCCTCCACTCCGGTCGGGATGACAATCCATAAGAGATATAGCAAGAACAGAAGGCACCCCGACGCGAGCTCGGATGTCACAGCTTTTCTTTGCAACCACGACTGCAGAGTCAGCGTTCTTGACTCCAAGTTTCCCAACAAGATATTATATGCATATAACCGTTAGCTCTTTGAAAATTGGAGGATCTCCGATGACCTCCTGCGCCGTGGGGGCTCTGATCAAGTTTTGGCGAGCTAACTCCTTATTCTGGAATATTTTACGTATAAGTCCTTATTCCTCAAAGATTTTGGTGGTAGTGTGGCCGTAACCCCATCATTCCAAAAGATCAAGGGGGAAGGGGGTGCCACTACTAAAGAGTAAACTGTCCCAATCTGGGAAGGCAGGCTAGTTCACCTTGCTGATGATCCAGGCTCCGGTCTCTATGCTCCGCCCGAGACCCACTCCGCTTGCCGGGCGCCCCCGTGGCTCATGGCGTAGAGAGTGAGTTCGACCCGGCTGGAAATCCCCAGCTTATCGAAAATGTGAAACAGATATTTTTTCACCGTGTGCTCGCTAAGCCCTAGTTCGCGGGCTACTTCGCGATTGCTGAGTCCGTCTGCAACCAGAGCCACGACTTGCTCCTCACGAGGCGTGAGCAACCTCAGTCCACCAGCGTTCACCATGCGCAAAGAAGGTACCTGGGTTACAGTTTCGAGCAGGTATTGCAATTGCTCGCTATTCGCCCACACTTGCCCCTGATGAACACTCTGGATGCACTTGCACAACAGCCGGAACGGATAATCTGCAAAGCAGAACAGCCCCTTCACCCCGGAACGGAAGGCATTCACCACCGAGTCTCGAGTCGATTCGCTGAGCACCAGAACCTTGACGATGTGCGGATGCGCCAGATGCAAACGGCGAACGTTGGCCATATCCTGACTGGCGAGTTTGGGATGATCGGCATTCATGAGAATTACGTCGACGGGAAAGTTTGCGATGGCGCTCAGGATGACCTTCATATCCACACCGCACGAGGTCACCCGGAATTCCGGGCGACGCCGCAGCGCGCCCACTAATAACTGGCACTGCATCTGATTGGAGTCGGCGACCAGGACCCCGATCGTAGTCGAAGGAGTTACGCGTGCAGATCCCATAAATTCACATCCACGGTATACCTATTTCGTTAATCATAGGGCTACGGACGAGTAGGATGCTGTGACAAAGCGACGCCCTGGCGAGACTTATTTGTGTGCAAAACTCCGGGAGAACCCGGCAGGAATCGCGGCTTTCCCGATATTGCACAGCGGCATAATGGATAGCAACTGTTGGCCCTAACCGCGTTTCGGAGGAAACGCGTTGATTCGCCAATTGGGCATGAAGCCCCCGTCAAGTCTACTTTGGCAGGTGCAACCAAAGTGGTAACTGATGAACTACCCGTTAAAGACGGAACCTCACCTCTCGCGTTAATCTAACAGCCTTCGCGTAACCGCCAGACTCGCCGTCCCGCGCCCGAAACAGGGTGACACGCCGCTCCGTCTGAACTGGATACTTTTGTGGACGATACTTCCCATGTCTTGTCACTTCGAGCCCAGCGGAATAGTTTCAGGATGTAAGAAACTATAGAAAGGCTGCAGTTCCTCGGTAGTGAGTCGAGGCCTGAACGGAAATGAAGATCAACCATAGCGTGGTCTATCGCGTTCTCGCTCTCACCTGCTGCCTCCTGCAGCAGGGATTGATGGCCGCCGCGGCTCAAGAGAAGCAGCCAAGCGTGACTGCTGCCCAGACCGGGTCCGCGGTTACCACGAAACCCGGTGTGGCGGGCGGTGCTGAGACAACCTTAGCTTCGAGTCCAGCCCTGACGGGGGTACGCCGTCCGCTTTACCGGCTTTGCAAAAGCGATTTGTTGACGATTTCTTTCACCTTTTCTCCCGAATTTGACCAAACCGTAAGCGTACAGCCCGATGGTTACATTGCCTTGAAGGGTGCAAAGCAGCTGTCCGTCGAAGGACTAACCGTTCCCGAGCTCCAGGAAGTCATTGCCCGGGCTTATACCGGCGTGCTGCATGATCCTGAGGTCACGATCCTGCTGCAGGACTTCGACAAACCATATTTCATCGTTGGTGGCGAGGTTAACCATCCCGCCAAGTATGAATTGCGTTCTGATATCCGGGTCACGGAAGCCGTTGCCATCGCCGGAGGTCTGACGGCGCGAGCCAAACACTCCCAGATCGTGCTGTTTCGACGGGTTTCCGATGACCTCGTCGAGTCCCGCCTGCTGAACGTGAAGGCCATGCTGGAATCAAGAAATTTGGCGGAAGACCTCCATCTGAGGACCGGCGACTTTTTATTTGTACCGCAGAATCTGATTTCCAAAATCAAGCAGTACCTGCCCACTTCCAGTATGAGCATGTACGCGAGTCCGACACAGTTTTAGGAGGCCGTGCGCAACAACCGGGGCAAATCCCCCGCAATTACAAATCGACAGAACTAGAACAATGGCCAATTGGACTCCATATGCCGGAGGAACTTAGACTCATCCCGAGATCGGCCCGCGTGCCCTCCCCTACCTTGCGCGACTTGCTGGCAGTTGTATTCCGGCAACGGCGGCTCGCGCTTGTCTCCTTTATTCTGATTTTCCTCGCGGTCGTTCTCTATGGGTTGATCGCGCCTCCTTACCAGTCAGAAATGAAAGTGCTGGTGAGGCGAGGCCGCGTCGATCCTGTGGTTACGTCTACCCCGAGCCAGGCGGAATTCGAACGCGAGGCAGTAACCGAAGAAGAACTGAACTCCGAAGTGGAACTGCTGCACGACGACGAAATCTTGCGCACGGTGGTGAAGCAGTCTGGCCTGATTTCCGAAGGCCACTCGTGGTTCTGGAGTCTCTGGGGCGACTCCGAAGAGGCACAACTGGCTCGGGCGGTGCGCCGGATCGATAAGCGGTTGACGGTCGAGGCGGTGAAAAAAGCTACGCTGATCGGCGTATCTTACAAGTCGTCTGATCCAGCCCAGGCTGCCCAAGTGCTCCATTCTCTGGCGACTGCGTATCTGGCCCGCCATGAACAGCTGCACCGTCCTTCGGGAGAATTCAAGTTCTTTGATATGCAGGTCGTCCAGTCGCGCAGCGGTCTGGAGGAAGCAGAACTGCAACTCATGAGGTTTGGGGCCGATCAAGGCGTGACCTCAGCCGCTCTCGAGCGCGATATGACGCTGCAAAAGTTCAGCGAAGCCGATGCGAATGCGCGCCAGACCCAGGTATTAATCGCCGCAACCTCGGAGCGTGCCCGGGTTCTGGAGAAAAAGCTGGCGTCCTTGCCCGAGCGCATCACTACACAAATGCGCGACTCCGACAACCCGCAACTGTTGGAAAAGATGAAAGCCCGGCTGCTCGAGTTGCAATTGAACCGAACCCAACTGCTCACCAAATACGAGCCCTCCTATCGGCCCGTTCAGGAGATAGACCAGGAGATTGCGGAGACCAGGGCTTCCATTGCGGCTGAGGATAAAGCACCGATCCGAGAACGTACCAGTGACCAGGATCCAGATCATGAATGGGCCAAGGCTGAATTATTAAAGACCCAGGTCGAACTGAATGCACTGGGCGCGCACGCTACGGCCGAGAACATTCTTTTGGCGCATTACCGGCAGGCGGCGAGTCAGTTGGGCGATCGCGCCATCGAGCAGGAGCAGTTGCTGCACGATTTAAAGGCGGCCGAGGAGAAATACCTGCTGTATCTGAATAAGCGGGAGGAGGCAAGAATTGGCGATGCGCTCGATCAGGGCGGCATTCTGAATGTAACCATCGCTGAACAAGCCACCGTCCCCGCACTGCCTCAGTTGTCCGCCTTGGGCTTCGGATTCGTTGGCCTGGTTGGCGCCGGTACGCTGAGTATCACCTTTGCCTTTGTTGCCGATTATTTGAATCCGGGCTTTCGAACGCCTGATGAAATGGTTGCCTATTTGGGGAGTCCGGTGCTGGCTTCTTTACCTCGCAGAACCGTATAGAGAAAGTGTGGATCTCAAATGTGCAGATCGCATGAACTGGAGTTCGCTAGAATGCACGGCGTGCAAATCGGCAGGGTAGCATCCGTGCGAGGAAAGGACCAATGAGCACATTTGTCGATCTGTTGCCGCAGACACTGGACAACTTCTGTGAACCGCGAACCGTCGAAATCGAACCCGAGGCCTCTCGCCCGCTCGGATCTGCGGTTTGGGACCCCGACGCGTTTGCCGAGGAGCAGATCCGCGGCTTGATACGGCAGGTTTTCCTTCCGGGATGGCCGAAGCCGGCTCATCAGGTCGTATTCAGTCCCGTGGATTCAGAAACTGATATCAGCGCAATTTGCATGCAGGTTGGCCTGGCGCTCTCCGCACAAGTATCGGGAACAACCTGCCTGGTCGAGGCAAACCTGAACAGTCCCGGATTGGAACAGGTTGTAGAAAGGAACGGTCACGATTTGATTGCCAATCAGGAACGTTCCGCCTTCCGAGATCCGTCCAGCCGACTCTCCAACGAACTGTGGCTTGTTCCCCGGAATGTCTTTCTCGGCGAAAACGAAAACGGCTTGTCAGGCGCTTGGCTGCGTGACCGACTGGCTGAACTGCGTGCGAGCTTCGACTACACCATACTCTACGGACCGCCAGCCGGAGTGGGCAGCGAGGCAGCTTTGCTGGCCACTCTATCTGACGGCATGGTACTGGTCGTCGAGGCAAACTCGACCCGGCGCGTGGCCGCGCAAAAAGTAACGGAAAAGTTGCATGCGGCCAATGCCCGTTTGTTAGGAGCCGTACTGAGCGGCCGGACGTTTCCCATTCCGGACGTGATTTATCGGAACTTGTAGGAACTTACATGCAGCTTCTTGTTGATGCGGGAGCGATTGCACAGGATTACAGATCGTTTGCACCAATATCCAGGTAACAGGAATTCTTGTCGGAGGCAACCGAGAAACTTCGTGGAAAACAGGTCAAAAACCATTCGGGACTCAATTAGCGGAGCCGCGTTCAAAGAATCGTCGTAATGACAGCTGCACCCAACCTTTCCCTATCCCTGAACATTCAAGCAGCCCGCTGGTATTCGATTCAAACCCGCTACCGCTTCGAAAGAAAAGTAAACGCTCAACTCCAACAAAAAGGCCTGCAGACATTCCTTCCCCTGCTCCACGAATTCCACCACTGGAGTGATCGTCGTCAACCCGTCTATATCCCGCTCTTCTCCGGCTACACTTTCGCGCGCTTTGAATTGTCGGCTGGGCTGCGCATCGAACTCCTCCATACTCAAGGGGTCATTGACTTGATCAGCTTTAGAGGAGTACCAGTTCCTATTCCGCCCAAGCAAATCGAGGATCTGCAAAAGCTTTTGTCTCAAAAGGTCCCATGCTCCCTCCATGCGTTCCTAAAGGTTGGACAACGAGTAAGGATTCGCGGAGGCTGCCTCGATGGCCTGGAAGGAATTCTGGAACAACGCGGCGAAAAAAACCTGGTGATCTCCTTGGAATCGATCCAGAGCTCTGTCGCTATCACCATCGAAGGATACGAACTGGAAATGATCTGAAGTGCGTTCACCCTTAACAAACAGGTCCGCAACCCCGAGCCGCAAGTTTGCGTCCCCCTCCCGCCTGATCCCAGGAGCGCAAGCACCGTTCGACGGCATTCCGCGGAAAAAATCCTCTTCCGCCACCGTAGACGGGCGATTCTGGGAATGGCAAGGTCCGGACGGTTTTGGCGCGCCCAGGAAGCGTCGTTTTTCGGAAGTCCTGGCAGGCACTCTGCTGCCGACGCCTTCGATGTACGGCCTGCGCTCGAATCTCACCCGCCAGATCGCCGCGGACTTTTTTTTGGTCATCTTTAGTTTCGCGGCAGTCGGCCATCTACTGCTGTTGCTTGAGTTCGCCATCCGCCACGACCCGGCGGCGCTACTCAGGCCCGAACCGTTTCCCACGGCCGGTGCTGGATTGCTGTTGCTTTATGGCGCGCTGTTCACCTTGCTGGGTTTCTCGGAGCGCCTCTATGATCCCGAAACTGTTCAAATGCCTCGTCGGGAGCAACTGGTCCTCGGCAAAGTTGTCTTTTGGTCAGCCGCCCTGGTTGTCGGAGCGGTCAGTTGGTCGGGACCTCAGCTGATTTCCCTCACCAGCCTAGCCGCCAGTGCGCCTCTGAATTTCCTCATCATGCTCGCATGGAGAAATTACTGGCGACATCTGCCGGCGCAGGCGCACAGCCGGCGCGATATTCGAAACGTGCTGATCATAGGAGCGGGAACGGTTGGCCGCAGACTGGCCGCCAACATAAGTCAAGATCCCGCCGGCAGATATGTGGTCGTTGGCTTTCTTGACCAGACCGAGCCTGTCGGTGGGAACGTGCATGGCCAAATCGAAGACCTCGCACGCATCGCGCGAGCCGACTTCGTTGATGAGATTATCCTCACCGCTCCGCAGCAGGCCGACATGGCTCGCTGGGCCATTCGGGAAGCACGCCGCAACCAGATCGATGTTAAAGTCGTTCCCGATCTTTTCGGCTTTGAGCCGGATGATCCGCTGGTTTTCGAGAAGGTCGGCAACATACCGGTCCTGACCCTGCGCGAGGAACGCATGCCTGTCTTCGCTTTGTTCCTCAAGCGCTCAGTTGATACCGTTTTGGCGAGCCTCGCGCTGGCACTCGCCTCCCCTTTGCTTGCCATCATTGCGGTGGTCGTTAAGTTGGAATCATCAGGACCAGTCCTCTACCAGGCCGAGCGAGTAGGGTTAAAAGGAAGGCGTTTCCCCTGTTACAAATTTCGCACGATGAGCATGGATGCCGACCGCCTAAAAGAGCATCTGCGTGCATGCAACCAGCGCCGAGGGCCCTTCTTTAAGATCGCCGACGACCCCAGAATCACCCGTGCAGGACGGTTTCTCCGTCGTTACAGCCTCGATGAGTTGCCCCAACTCTGGAATGTGGTGCGCGGAGAAATGAGTCTGGTCGGACCGCGACCCCATCCGCTCGATGATTTCGAACGTTACGACTTGGGTGATCTGCAGCGTCTGGGAGTTCCTCCGGGACTTACTGGGCTATGGCAAGTGACCGCGCGCCGCGATCCATCGTTTGAGCGCGGCCTGGCTCTCGATCTCGAGTACATCAGAAGCTGGACCTTATGGCGGGATTTCCAGATTCTTTATAAGACGGTTTCCGTGGTTCTGCACGGAAGCGGTGTATAGCTATGTCCTCAACCCCATACCCAGCAGCGCGAATTTCCGGCAATACTGCCTTGGCGTGGACAGTCGGCGCGTCGCTACGGCCGCTGCACGCACTCATCGCGGCCCCGTCGCAACTTTTCTTAGCTACCCTGGCGCTGATGCTTTTCCATCCCCCAGATTTCAATTTCCATTCCCTTGATCGACTGGCGTTTGGGTTGCTGATTCTTATAGTCCTGCTGCGCTCATGCGTGCTGCGGCAGCCGCTGCAACTCCGTGGGCCGGTAACATGGCCCATGCTGGCCCTCCTGCTGCTCGCATTCTACGGTGCCGTTTCTCAGCCCAACGACGCCGAGACCTGGAGCCTGTTTGCGGCCAAATGGCTGGTGCCGTTCACGCTATATCACTTGGCGGCCCACATCTTCGATGACGCCCAATCTTTGCGAAGATTTGAGACTTTCTCATTGATCGTGCTCGCTTACCTCAGTCTCACCGCCATATTCTTCATGATGGATGCCAAGCAACTCATTTTCCCCCGCTACATTCTGGACGAAAGCTTGGGCTATCATGCCGACCGCGCGCGTGGACCATTTCTGCAGGCCGTGGCCAACGGCGTCACTTTGAATTTGCTCGGCGTGGTTGCCCTGAATTCATTCCGCCGCAAGCGACTGCGGGGAGTGCTGGCGCTTCTCTTGCTGGTCGCATTGCCGCTGGCCATCGTTGCCACCAGGACCCGCGCCGTCTGGCTGTCGTTTTGCCTGTCAATTCTTGTGTTGCTTTTCTTTTCTCCAAGCCGGCGGTTGCGACGCGCCTGCCTGTGTTTCGTACTCGCCGGCATCATGGCACTCTCCGCGGTCGTCACTTTTTCGGATCGCAATTTCTCGCTCAGCGATCGACTGCAAGAACGCGGACCCGTGATGTTCCGTATGGCTATCTATCAGGCCGGTTGGGAGATGTTCTTAAAGAAGCCGCTGGCCGGATGGGGTGCGGCCGATATGCAGACCGAACTTTCAAAGCGGATCAGCGATTTTCACCAGGAGCAATTCTTTTTTCACAACACCTATCTTGAGATAGTCGTCCAATACGGGCTCGTCGGGTTGCTGCTCTACCTGTGGATCGTGTTGGATCTCTTCAAGCTAGGTCGGAACCCGAACCGCCCCAACCCACGCAACGGCCGCGACTTCTTGGATCAACAGTTCCGCGCACTCTGGCCGTTGCTGCTGGGAGTGTACCTGCTGAACGGCTCGTTTGTGGTCATGAACTACCAATTCGTCAATGGATTCCTATTCACCGTGGCCGGATTGCTGGTTGCACAGAACCGCCGCACCGCCGCAGCCCAACCCAAAGCTTTAGCAAGTTGATGCCAACCGTTGCTTACCTCACGAATCAATTTCCTTCCCCGGTCGAGCCATATGTGGTGGAAGAAATTCGGGAGCTTCGCAGACGCGGGATCACCGTGATCCCATGCAGTGCGCGCTATAACCCAACCGCATTGGATTCCGAACTGAAAGCCCTGGCCGCCGAGACCCTTCACCTGCAGCCGCTTCGGCTCCAATTATTGATCTACGCGGCGCTTCTGTGCTTCGTGAAGTTGCCCACGCTCGAGGAGTTCTATCGCCGCGCCCTATTTCAAGGAAGCGAGCCCCTTAGGCAGCGGTTGCGCGCGCTTCTGCATACCTGGCTGGGAGTCTACTACGCACTGCTTCTTGAAAAATCGCGCGTGGAACACATTCACGTCCACCATGGATATTTCGCATCGTGGATCGCAATGGTGGCGGCTCGCTTCCTAGAAATCGAATTCAGCATGACTCTGCATGGATCGGATCTGCTGCTGCACGCCGCCTATCTCGATGCCAAGCTCAAACACTGCATGTTTTGTGTAACCATCTCTGAATTCAACCGGCAGCATCTTCTGCAAAGCCATCCCACGATTCCACCGGACAAGATCGTGGTCCAGCGCATGGGAGTTGATCCGCGCGTAAACAACCCCTCCCCTTCGCAACCTGCCCGCGAAAACCGCAACCTGGTGATGCTTGCAGTTGGACGCCTGCACCCCGTCAAGGACCACGCTTTCCTGGTTCGAGCTTGTCGCCTGCTGAAGGACCGCGACGTTCCCTTCTCATGTGCCATTGCGGGCGACGGCCCCGAGCGCGTATCCATCGAAAAGTTGATTCATGACTTGAATTTGCAAGATGAAGTCCATCTTCTTGGCCACTTGCCGCGCCAGCATCTCGACCCCCGTTACGCAGCCGCCGACCTGGTCGTGCTTACCAGTCTCAGTGAAGGCATTCCCCTCGTCCTCATGGAAGCAATGGCTCGCGGCAAGCCTGTCTTGGCCCCGGCCATCACCGGCATTCCGGAACTGGTGTTGGACGGCAAAAATGGTTTTCTGTATCGCCCGGGCTCGCTCGAAGACTTTGTCGCCCGAGTCACATTGGTCCATGACTCGCAATCCGCTTTAGGCTCGCTTGGCCGGGCGGCCCACCAGCACGTGTTTCAGCATTTCAACCGCGAAAAAAACCTCGCCGACTTCTGCAATCTTTTTCTTAAGCACATTAGCCCTACTAACATCAGCCCAAACTTGGAGCACTATTCATATGAGGATCCTATACTGCAATA
>Ga0074044_10003295_pt1 | contig 13808 bp, 9 predicted proteins | sample BogForMeECP23OM1_FD_94443 | JGI IMG/M metagenome (GOLD analysis project Ga0074044, IMG submission 94443) | Bog forest soil microbial communities from Calvert Island, British Columbia, Canada - Bog Forest MetaG ECP23OM1 | ecosystem: Environmental > Terrestrial > Soil > Wetlands ... | reverse complement strand
CCGACGGCGGTAGTGATCAACGTGGGACGTGGGCCGGTCATTGACGAGGCGGCACTGCTCCGTGCGCTAACGGCCAAGCGAATCAAGGGAGCGGGGTTAGATGTGTTTGAGCACGAACCGCTACCGGCGGGACATCTGCTGTACAAGCTGGAGAATGTTCTGTTGTCGCCGCACTGCGCGGACCACACGGCCGACTGGCAGGATCAGGCGATGCGCTTCTTTCTGAAGCAGTATGGCAAGTTTGAGAAGGGCGAACCCTTGAAGAACATTGTCAATAAGCGGCTGGGATATTGAGCGAGGGGTGCCCCTGCAGCAATGAAAACGGCCCCGAACGGGCTTGGAGCGATCTCCGCAAAGCCGACTTCGGGCCCGGAATAGGTTTCGCTTGCCCGACTTCGGCCCTGCCCGTTACGGAGCATGATCGACAGAAGTACGAATCCGCGTTTGCCGAACTCGCGACAGCGAGGTTTTCATCAGCGTCCGAAAGCTCAACACCTCTGTACATTCCACACGCCTACGGCAGGTAGCGGTAGGGAATTGTAGCCCTCGCCTGGAACTTGTTGCCGACTGTCATACATCCCCCTAACACCTCGAAGGCCTTGGCCCCGTGAGACGCCTTGTCTTGGGACGCTCGTAGTCGGCCCAACGTTGTCGATGAACAAGGGTATGGACACGCCTGTTCTCGAGAGTTCCCCTGACTGTACGCGAGTGTGCTGCCCAGCTCGCCTTGCATTCAAGAAATCCATGGCGGAGATCGATAGAAACCGCTTGACAAGCAGAGACGGTTGGACTACTGTGCGGCGATTCACACAATCGTGCTCACCATGACACTTTTGTGTATAGGAGGGGCTGATTGAAAATCCGAGTCGTAATTCCCATCTGTCACAACACATTTAATGACGAAGCCCTTCGCGAGTTCAGTCAATATGCTTCGCCGGGAACCGAGATTTCCGTCGCCAACATTGCCGAAGGGCCGCGGTCAATCGAGAGCGAATATGAGGAAGCGATGTCGGTGCCGGGAATCCTGGCGCTGGTGCAGGAAGCGGAGCAGGATGGCTGCGACGCGGCGATTTCCGACTGCTTCGGCGATCCGGGCGTCCGGCCGGGGCGTGAAGTGGTGAGCATTCCGGTGATTGGTCCGGCCGAGGCTGCGTTTCTTCTGGCTGCCGGACTGGGGCAACGCTTCTCGATTGTGACCGTGCTGAAGAGCGTGGTGCCGATGATTGAGCACCTGGTACACGCGGCGGGCGTGGGTTCGCGGCTGGCGTCGATCCGGACGATTGATATTCCTGTCCTCGACCTGCAGGACGCGGAGGCGATGAAGAAAGCGCTCTACCGGGAGATGGTTTCCGCGATTCAGGATGACGACGCGCATGTGCTGGTACTGGGATGCACGGGGATGATGGGCGTCGCTGAGGAATTGCAGGCGAAACTTCATAAGGCTGGATTCGAAGTTCCGGTGGTGAGCCCGACGGCCGCGGCTGTGCGACTGGCGGAGACGATGGTGCGCATGGGAGTGCGCCACAGCCGGCTGACTTACATGAAGCCGAAAGACATCGGTCTGCGAGTGACCGCGATATGAAACCGGATCCTGAACCAGCGAGGTTTCTCTGTGCTGCAACTGATGGTCGACAAACAATCGGTGATCCCGGCGCACGAGCAGATCAAGAACCAGATTCGACTGGCGCTGGCGGTGCGGGAGTTGCATCCCGGGGACTATTTGCCCTCGATCCGACGGGCGGACAGCCGGCTGCACGTGGGGTTGGCGACTATCAGGCGGGCTTACGAGGAATTGGCGGATGCGGGAATTGTCACGCTGGAGCGGGGACGGGGAGCGTTTGTCAGCAAAGACGTATCGACCGCTTCGGGGAGTTCTCCGATCCAGCAATTCGAGGAAATTTTTCAATTTCTGAGCAAGGACCTGAAGAAGCGGAAGCTGGTACCGTCGACCTTCGCGCGCTTTCTGTTCGGGCGCACCTTGCAGGTGGAACAGAAACGGCCATCGATCGCGGTGATCGAAGAGAGCATGACGCTAGCCCTGGATTACGTGCTGCAGATGGGGCAGGCGTGGCAGTTGCCGATTGCGGGGGTGACGGTACGAGAACTGAAGGAGATGCCGACGGCGACGCGTGCGGAGTTTTCCTGTTTTTTTACCGACTACTACGTACAGGGAATCGTGAAGAGCCTGCTGCGCGCGCGGGCACCGGTGATCATCCCGCTGGATGTCGAATTCCAACCCAAGATGAACGAAGATCTTGGAGGTCTGAGCCGCGGTTCACAGATTGCGCTTGTGCTGGAGGATTCCGAGTATGAACGCAAGGCGGCTTACGTGCGCAATCTTTTCGAGAAGGCCTTCCAGGCCAAGCAACTTAAGTTCCATCCCCTGCGGGAGAGCGAAGTGGCGCTACCGAAGCTGCTGGCGGACAAGAGATTTTCGCGAGTTTATGTTGGCAACCAGATCTGGGATCACCTGGATGCGGAGACGAAGGAACATCGACGCATTCGCCGTCCATTATTCAGAATTACGGACGAATGCATGAAGCGAACGTGGAATTTGATTGGAGTTGTTTGAAATTTGAGGGGGACACTATGTCGCACTCGATCGGCCGCACACGACCGTTGCAATACACGCTCATAGTATTTAGCGGATTTCTGTTGATGGTGCAGATAGCCATCGCCCAAACGGGCACGGCTACCATCGCCGGCACGGTCACCGATCCCGGAGGCGCGGTGCTGGCCGGTGCGAAGGTTATGGTGAAGAATCTGGACACGAACCACGAAAATACGGTCACTGTGGATTCCGCGGGGGCGTATGTGGCGGGAGGATTGGCGCCGGGCCATTACGAGTTGCGCGCCGAGAATACGGGCTTCGTAACCGCGGTGCGAACCGGGATCACGCTGACGGTTGCGCAGGCGGTCGAGATCAATTTCTCGCTGAAGATTGGGAGCATGTCACAGCATGTGGAGGTGCAGGGAGAGGCGCCGCTGCTCGAGACGTTGACGTCCGCGGTCAGCGGGCTGGTGAACGAAACGCAGATGGAAGGACTTCCGCTGAATGGACGCGATCTCTCGCAGCTCGTTCTGCTTCAGGCAGGCGTGATGCCCACACCAAGCGCGGGGCCGAGTCCGTTTCAGAATGGCGGCTTCGCCAAGTTTTCGGTGAACGGCCAGCGTTCCACCTCCACCAATTACACGATCGACGGCACGGATGCGAACGATCCCGATTATGCGTTGTCTCCGGGCGGAGTTTCGGGGGAATTTCTGGGAGTGGACGGCATCCGGGAGTTTCGCGTATTCACCAACGACTACAACGCCGAGTACGGGCGCAATGCGGGCGCAATCGTGGAGATGATCACCAAGTCGGGGCAGAACGCGATGCACGGTTCGCTCTTCGAATTTTTCCGCAATGACGCGTTTGATGCCAAGAACGCCTTCGATATTGCGAACCAGCCCATTCCGCCATTTGTCCGCAACCAGTTCGGTGGGAGCCTCGGAGGGGCGATCGTCAAGAACAAGACTTTCTTTTTCGTGAACTACGAAGGCTTCCGCGAAAGCAAGGGGCTGACGACGATCGCGACCGTTCCGGACGCGCTGGCGCTGCAAGGCTACTTGCCGAGCGCAACCGATCCCAGCGCATGCACGTCATCGAATCTGAGCGGGTGTGTGAACGTGGGCATCAACAGCAAGGTCGCGCCATTCCTGGCGATATTTCCGGCAGCGAATGGAACCGACTTCGGCAACGGGTCAGCGGAACTGACCAGCTCGAAGCGCCGCAAGACGCGTGAGGATTACGGCATGATGCGGCTTGACCACGCCTTCTCCGGTAACCACAGCGTGTTCGTGCGCTACATCATCGATGACAGCTTCGCAATCGTGCCGTATTTGAGCACGCTGGCACCAGGGTTTCCCGGGAACAACACGAGCCGCAACCAGTACTTTACGATTCAGGATCAAAAGCTGTTCAATTCGAATTGGCTGAACCAGGCATCGTTTGGTTTCAACCGGACCACGTACCTGTCTTCGCTGCCGAATCTCTACCCGAACCTGTCGATCTCGCTGGTGCCAGACCGGCCGATTGGAGTTCTCTCGCTGGCTGGCTTGACGCCGATCGGAAACAACCTGATCTATCCACTCGCGGATTATTCGAACGTCTTTCAGTTGGATGACAACGTTTCCTGGACGCACGGACGGCATACGACTCGCTTCGGTGCGGAGTTCCGTAGGAACCAGATCAATGGCCCGTTCGATCTGTTCGTGAACGGCGAGTACGTGTTCGAGGATCTTTCGGCATTCGGAATTCCATCGCTTAGCAACAATCCGTCCATCGAGAATTTGCTGAAGGGCATACCGCTGGTCTATGTGGGCGTAACGCCGAACGGTGCAGACTCGGATCGCGGCTTCCGGCAATCCGTGTTCGGGGGTTATGTGCAGGATGACTGGACTGCGACCCGGAACCTGACACTCAACCTGGGGATCCGGTACGAATTCAATTCCAATCCGAGCGAAGCGCACGGCAAGGAATCGAACATTGTTAATGTTGCCACCGATAAAACAGTCGAGGTGGGCAAGTTGATGAATTCGACTCCCAAGGATCTTTTTACTCCGCGGTTTGGATTTGCCTGGAAAGTGGGTTCGGACAACAAGACCGTTGTTCGCGGGGGGATTGGGCTTTTCTACGACCAGATCTGGGGCAACATCTACGGCAATGCGCGGTCGCTGCCGCCTTTCTACCAAGCGGTGGAGAACATCTTTCCAGAATTCCTCAATCCCACCAATGCGGCGGTGAGCGGTACAACGGCCAACGCCACGTTGACATATTACCCGAAGTGGCCCCAGGTGTTGCAGTACAACTTCAACGTACAGCGTGAAGTGTTTGCGAATTCCGTGTTGACGATCGGGTATATCGGAACCCGCGGCAATCACCTCGGCCGGCTGGGCGATGCCAATCCCAACGAGGGTCCCACGGGACGCATTAATCCCAACTTTGGGTCTATCGAGCGTTATGTGACCGATGCGCAATCCTTTTATAACGCTCTGCAGGTGACATTTGAGCACCGCATAAGTCACGACTTAACAGGTCAAGTAAATTACAACTACGGGCACTCGATCGATGACGCCTCAGGCTACAACCCGAGCGATGCGGTCAACGAGACCGGTGCTTCGCAGAATTTCTTCGACCGGAAGGCCGATCGAGGGCGTTCGGGCTTTGATATCCGCCACACTTTGACTTTGAACGCCCTTTACCAGTTGCCAATTGGTCCCGGAAAAGCAATCGGAAATGGGGCGACGGGTTTCGCGGGCAAGGCGATTGGAGGATGGGAAGTCTCGGGAATCGGAAGCTTCCACAGCAACGTTCCATTCACGCCGGTGCTGGGCTTCGACAATGCGGGCGCAGAGTCGATTGTCAACAGCCAGCGGCCAGACATCATCGGCAACCCGTTTTCGGGGACGTGCCCGAATGGAGCGCGGGTGGGCACCGTGACGTGCTGGTTCAACCCAACTGCGTTTGCCGTGTCGGCACCTGGAACTTTCGGCGACGCTGGCCGAAACAGTCTGAGGGGCCCAGGCTATGCGGAGTTTGACTTCGCGGTGATCAAGAACACAAACCTTACCGAAAGAACGATGCTGGAGTTCCGAGCGGAAATTTTCAATCTCGCCAATCATTCGAATTACGCGGTACCGACAAACACGGTGGGACCGAATGGAGCTGGCGGCAACGGCGACGCTATTTTCGTGGGCCCCACCACACTGGCGGGCAATGCAGGCCAGATCTTCAGCACTGTCAGTTCATCACGGCAGATTCAGTTCGGGCTGCGGTTGAGCTTCTGAAAGGGACCATTTGAATGCGATCGCGAATTAGTGTGCAAGATGTCGAGGATGCCGCTGTTGGGGGGGCCATCCTCGGAACCGGAGGCGGGGGGGATCCGTATGTCGGGAAGTTGATGGCACAGCGGGCCATCGAACAGTACGGATCTCCGGAAATGATCCCGCTCAAAGAAATCCCAGATCACAAGATCGTGATGATTGCCGCGGGGATCGGCGCACCCACGGTGCTCGTCGAAAAAATTTTACGCGGGGACGAAGCCGTCACGGTTTTCAAAGCGCTACAGAATTATCTGGGGAAGAAAGCTTATGCCGTGATGTCGGCCGAGGTCGGCGGCGTGAATGGGACGATTCCCATTGCGGTGGCCGCCCATCTCAAGATTCCGGTGGTGGACGCCGATTGCATGGGGCGTGCGTTTCCAGAGATACAGCTTGTGATCCCGCAACTGTATGGTGTTCCGGCAACCCCTCTGATCATGGCGGACGAAAAAGGAAACAGCGTTGTGCTTTCCACGATCAACAATGAGTGGACGGAGTCGATTGCGCGCGCAGTGGCCTCGAAAATGGGCGGGATGGCGCTGATGGCGCTCTACACAATGGATGGGAAGACGGCAAAGCGTGCGACCTTGCCCGCCATGTTGAGCTTTACCATGAAGATTGGAAAGACGCTGCGCATTGCGCGCCAGCAGAAGCTCGACATCCTAAGCGAGTTATTGAAAGTGACACAGGGCGTGAGACTGTTCAAAGGCAAGATCGTCGATCTTGACCGGCGCACGGATAAGGGACACGTGCGAGGGGTGGCGATCATTCAAGGGTCGGATGATTTTGGCGGACAGAAGCTCAATATGCAGTTTCAAAACGAAAACCTGGTCGCGCGAACGGGAGAGAAGGTCCTGGCGACGGTGCCGGATCTGATCACGATTGTCGATCAGGACACCTGCTTCCCTATCACGACCGAGGGCTTGAAGTACGGCCTGCGGGTCACGGTCATTGGAATTCCGTGCCATAAGAAGTGGCGGACTCCGGCGGGCATCGCGCTGGCGGGGCCCCATCACTTCGGATACGACATTCCCTATAAGCCGATCGCCGTCCGTGGAGGAACGAGGAGATCCCATGCAGCATCGGCTCGGAATTGACGTTGGCGGCACGCACACCGACGCGGTCATTCTTGACGAAAAGAATACTCTGGTCGCCAAGACCAAGGCGCGCACGACGGCGGACGTGAGCTCGGGCATCGAGCAGGCGCTGAAGCAAATCCTCGAGCAGCCGGGGGTGGAGGCGGACTCGATCGTGCACGCGATGCTGGGGACGACACACTGCACGAACGCCATCACCGAGCGCAAGCATCTGAGCACCGTCGGAGTGATCCGACTCGGCGCGCCCGCTACGCTCTCAATCCCGCCTCTCTATTCGTGGCCGCCCGATCTGCACGCTCGCGTCGCCAAGAAGACGTTCATTATTGACGGCGGACACGAATACGACGGCAAGGAGATTGCGTCGTTCAACGAAAAAGAAATTGCTGGCGTGATCCGCCAACTCAAAGGGAAGGTCGAGTCGGTCGCGATCACGGGCGTATTTTCGCCGGTGAATGCGGCGCATGAAACGGCGCTTGGAGAGCGGCTGAAGGCGGCGCTAGGCCCCGATGTATCGATCACGCTATCACATGAGATTGGCAGCATCGGCTTGCTCGAGCGCGAGAACGCCACGGTATTGAATTCGGCGCTGATGAAAACTGCGAACCTGGCATTTTCCGGATTTCTGGCAGCGATGAAAAAGCAAGGTATCCACGCGCAGCTTTTTCTCGGTCAGAATGACGGGACACTGATGTCGGTCGACTATGCCTTGTGCTATCCGATTTTGACGATTGCTTCAGGACCTTCCAATAGCCTTCGCGGCGGCGCTTTTCTCTCGGGGCTGAAGGACGCCATCGTGGTTGACGTCGGCGGCACGACTACCGATGTCGGAGTACTGGTTGGTGGGTTCCCGCGAGAGTCGGCGCTGGCCGTCGATATCGGAGGAGTGCGGACGAATTTCCGCATGCCGGACCTCATCTCAATCGGGTTGGGTGGCGGAAGCCTGATTCGTAACGAGAACGGACGAGTTCGGGTAGGCCCGGACAGCGTCGGCTACAAACTGGAGGAGGAAGGGCTCGTCTTTGGAGGCGAAACATTTACGGCGACGGACGTTGCCGTTGCCGTTGGCCGCGCTCATCTCGGTGATTCCGGAAAACTTACGAAAGCCGCCATCGCGATCGCTCCGAAGGCGGACCGCGAAATCCAGCAGTTAGTGGAGCGCTGCATTGATGCACTGAAGCTGAGCGCTGCGGCGGTGCCGGTGGTACTGGTGGGCGGCGGAAGCATCCTGTTGCCGGACAAGATTGAAGGTGCGTCGGAGATTCGTCGTCCCAATCACTTCGACGTGGCCAATGCGATTGGAGTCGCGATCGCACCTGTGAGCGCGCAGATCGACCGCGTATTTTCTTATGAGGAATTTTCGCGCGAGCAGGCACTGGACGAGGCGCGGAAGCAGGTTACGGAGAAGACGCGTCTGGCTGGCGCCGATAAGAGCAAGATCGAGGTCGTGGAACTTGAGGAGATTGCGATGGGCTATCTCCCGGGGCACGCGGTTCGCATCAAAGCCAAGGCGGCGGGTCCACTGGCCCCGGGACGGACGACGTCGCGCGCGTCGGCGCAGTAGTCCGGGCCCGCGAGATCCCATAGGGCGAAACGGCGATTGTCTGGCCGGTTTGCGCTCGAACTGAGGAAACACTTATGCGATCGATTTACCTAGAGAAGCTTTCGTGGCCGGATGTAAAGGCGGCGATGCAGAGCGGCGTGGACACGGTTATCTTCGCTGTTGGCTCGACTGAGCAGCACGGCCCGCACCTCCCATTGGCTTGCGATACGCTCATCGGAGAATCGCTGGCGGATATGGTCGCTGAGCGACTCGGCCAAGCGCTGATTGCTCCGGCGGTGCGGGTGGGCTGCTCGGAACATCACATGGCTTTTCCGGGAACGATCAGCATTGAAGCAGCGGAACTGCAGGCGGTGCTGCTGAACTACATGCAAACGATTTTCCGACATGGTTTCCGGCGGGTGGTGATGATTCCGAGCCACGGAGGAAACTTCGCGACGGTGGTCAAGGCGGCGCAGGCGGCGCGAGACAAATGGCCCGATAAACAAGTGGTGGCCTATGCCGACCTGAATGGCCTGCTGGAAAAGGCATTCAAGATGTCAGAGAAATTCGGCATTAGCCCGGGCGCATCCGGAGCACACGCCGGAGAATTTGAGACATCAATCCTGCTTTCGACCCATCCTGATCTGGTGGACATGAAGAAAGCCGAGGAAGGATTTACGGGCGAGTTTTCGGCGATCATTCCCGAACTCCTGGCTCACGGAATCGCACGGGTTTCTGCCAACGGAATTCTGGGCGACGCGCGGGTGGCGGATGCGAGCCGAGGGCGGCAATATCTTTCGGCCTGGGTCGACCTGATCATGGCGGAGATTGAACGGCCGCAAGCCGCATAACTGGGGTCAATGACCGCGCTTCTGATTGCGGGGGGAGCCTGATTTCCATGAGCGACCTATCCACCTCCGCGCGCGAATTACTCGCCGACGATTTCGCACTGGAGCGAGTCCCGATCACGAACCGCAAACCCATGAGCGACATTTTGTGGATTGAGCTGGGGATTGTGACGGCAATGTCCGAATTTGTGATCGGGTCAGCTCTGGGTTACGGGATGACTTTCTGGCAGGCGTTCGCGGCGACTTGCCTAGGTACCGCATTGCTGCTGATAGTGAGCGTATTGATCGGCGTGGCCGGAGCGTGGGAAGGTTTGCCTTCGGGAATGCTCTCGCGGTGGAGCGGGCTGGGACGATACGGTTCGTGTCTGATCAGCCTAGTGATCGTGATTGGCTGCACGGCATGGTTCGGGGTGCAGAACTCGATTTGCGCCGAGGCAATTCGCCGTTCGATGCATGGGCGGCTCAGCTTTCCGGCGGCAGCGGCGGTGAGCGGAGTGCTGGTTACGGCTATCGCCACTCTGGGCGTGCGTTGGATCTCGAAAACCGCGAGCGTGGTTGTGCCGGTGTTCCTCGTCATGGTCGCGTATGGGACGTACCGGATTCTGGCCAGCGCATCGTTGACGGGAATCGTTTTGACGCCGGCACCGGGGCCTCATCTCGGCATACTAACGGGGGCCAGCATGGTGGCTGGAGGTTTGATGATCGGGGCGATTGTCGCTCCCGACTTCACTCGCTATTGCCGAAACGAAGCCGACGTTTTCTGGGCGATGCTAATTTCGCTGCTGGTGGGTGAGTTCGGACTGGGCCTGGCGAGTGTGCTGCTGTCGCACGCAGCGCGCACGAGTGACGTGATCGCGATCATTTTCGGTGTCGCGGGCTGGCTGGGGCTCGCGGTGGTGGTGCTGGCGACGCTAAAGCTCAACGACGTCAATCTCTACAGCTCTTCGCTGCATCTCGCCAATCTCATTCAAGTGGTGTTCGGGCGGCGCGTGAATCGAGGAATCCTGACAGTGTCGCTGGGGAGTGTGGGGGTCTTGTTTTCGATCCTCGGAATTCTCGATCACATCGTAGGCTTTCTGCTCATCCTCGGTGTAACAGTACCACCTATCGGCGGCGTCATCATTGCCGACTATTTCCTGCTGCGGCGTGATCGCAGCGCGCTCACCGCGAGCCGCTCTTCAATGACGCTCCCGGCTCAGTGCGAGACGGTGAATCCGGTAGGACTTGCGGCGTGGTTGGCGGGATTTCTCGCCGGTTACTTTCTCCATTGGGGTATCGCCGCGCTGAATTCGATCCTTGTCGCGGGCGCATTCCATTTTGCATTAATGAGAATACTTGCCGTGTTGGCAAAACGTCCGGTGAAACATTTTCGAATGGCGCCAAGCGTGACATCGCAGCTTTAGTATCTAGACCTCATCGGAGGTATGGTGGCGGGCGCAAAAACTGGGGCAAAGAAAGCTTCGAGTAAGTCCAAGAGTTCTGGATCTGAGCCATCGAATTCATGCGCATTAGGGACTCGGGTGAGGAACATGCGAGCCCTTGCTACTTTGGAGCGGGTGATCCACTCTAGATCGTCTCCCGGGCTTGGAGGAAGATAGCCGGGTCGGTACGGAAATCGGCCTAGCGGAAGCAATCTGTGCGAACTCACCCGTCTTCGGCTGGCGGATAACGGACATGGCGGAGGTAATCCAAAACGCGGCCCCGATCATCTGGGCCCAATTAGGGTCCGTTAAGAGTTCCTTGCAACGCCAAGGCTGGCTGCCAGTGCCGTTGAATGTCAATCAGTGCCGTTGAACGGGACCATGACACGGAAGCGGTCCGGCAGTCCTGCCTCAGTGGGGGTCCACAAACGGGCTTCGGGGAAACTCTGGGTTGGAGCGGCGTTCGCCGCACGCACGCTTCCCCCAAGCCGACATCTAGCCCGCTTGGTGCATCGCTCCCTCGCGCCGATTGGATCGCACAAAGCCTTCTGGCCGCCGCGCCGCAGATGCCATAGCTTACACGCCCATCCCGCCCCCGCCGAGTTTCTCGATGACGCGGTAGTGCGAGATGGTCTGGCCGATCATTCGGGAGATGCCTGGCTTTCGGGTCGCTTCATTCTACGGACGCGGCTGCGGCCAGTCAACGAATGGCGGCTGGGGTGACGTCAAGCTGCTTGTGTAAACACGGAGAGGGTGCGGGTTTTCCATTCCAGATTGAATCTCTGGAAGATGGAGTAAATGATTCGATCCACACTTTCTACGTTCACAAAGCACACCATGGGTCGGGTTCTCCGCCGCACTTCCACGAAGCAGCGCTCGATCAGATTCGTGGTGCGGAGTTTCCGCCACAGGTGCCGGGGAAAGGCATAGAAGGACAGCAACTCTGGCAAGTCGCGTTCCAGTCGTCGCACCATCGGCCCGTATTCCCGGCGCCACCGCGCCCGGAACCGGCGAAATGCCGCTTCCGCCTGGGCCCGGCTTTCCGCCAAGTACATCGCCTGCGCGTCCGCCTTGGCTTCGTCGTAGTCGCGCTGGCGCACCTTCTCCAAAATGTTCCGCATCTTGTGCACCCAGCAGCGCTGATGGCGCACCCGCGGATAGACGGTCGGAATCGCGGCCGCTAAACCAGGGCAGCCGTCGGTCACGATCAGGCCGAGGTGTTGGCCTTCCAGTCCGCGCCGGTACAGATCCTGCAACAAGCCCTCCCAGTGGGACTGGCTCTCACCCTGGCTGCGCAAAAACGCCAACAGGTGGCGCGTGCCATCGCGCCGCACTCCGTAGGCCACCAGCATCTGCACCCGCTTGCGCCCCGCTGGACGCCGCACTCGCAGGCTCACCCCGTCCAGAAACAAATAGACGTAGTCGTCGCTCAACCGCGCTTCGTGAAACTGCCGCACCGCATCGTCCAGATCGCGCGTCAGCTTCGATACCGTCGTCGCGCTCACCACCTCTTCCGTCAGCAGGGCCACCACTCGCCCCACCGCACGCGCACTGATCCCGCGCAAAAACGCCTCTCGGATCAGCATGGCTACCTCGTCGGCCCGCCGCTGAAAACGCTGGATGCCATGCGGCAGAAAACTCTTCGCTCGGGTGCGAGCCACGCGCAGTCGAATCGTCCCGAAGCGAGTCACGAAGTCGCGCTCGTAGTAGCCATTGCGATAATCCCGCCGCTTCCCCGTCCTCCGTTCATACCGTCCCCAGCCCGAAAAGCGGTCGCGCTGCCGCTGCGATTCCAGTTCCAGGAACCCTTGCCAAGCCAGCTTCGTCTGGCCGTACACATCGCCCCAGAAACTCTCTTTCATGTCTCTCAGAAAATGTTGGAAATGCTCGGTGATTGGGATTATCTTCGCCATCGGGTGTAGGTCTCCTTTCCAGGAACGGCTTTAGCTTGTCAGGCCAAAGCCAACTTACACCCTCCCGCTTTTTACACAATCAAATTGACGTCACCACGGCTGGCACGAGCGTGTCGAACCCGGAAAACTTGCTTTGGGAGGGGGCACGTGGAAGCGGCGAGATAACTCCCGGTTAGTCGGCCAACAGGAAGTTATCCAGAAACGGGCTTCGGGGAAACTCTGGGTTGGAGCGGCGTTCGCCGCACGCACGCTTCCCCCAAGCCGACATCTAGCCCGCTTGGTGCATCGCTCCCTCGCGCCGATTGGATCGCCCAAAGCCTTCTGGCCGCCGCGCCGCAGATGCCATAGCTTACACTCAAACTACATGCTCAACCGGGGCTATGCCTACACCACAATCATCAGCAGAAAATACCATGGACAACCCCTGCTCTCCCACTTGGCAAGCCTTTACCCCCACTCAACACCACAAGCCTGGCAACAAAAACTGAACAACGGCGAAGTCACCCTCAACCGCGTCACCGCCACAGGAAGCGAATCGGTCACTTTAGGCCAAACCCTTGTCTGGAACCGTCCACCCTGGATCGAACCAGACTCCCCTCAGCACTTCGAAGTCCTGTTTGAAGACCCCCATCTGTTGGCCGTCAACAAACCCAGCGGGCTGCCCACCCTCCCCGGCGGCGGCTTCATGGAAAACACCCTCCTGCGCTGGGTGCAAAAGCAAACCCCCAACGCAAACCCTGTCCACCGGTTGGGCCGAGCCACCACCGGCATCGTCCTCTTCGCCAAAACACCGCAGGCGGCCTCTAATCTATTCGCAAACTGGAACACACCCAAAATTCAAAAAATCTACCGGGCGCTGGCTCAAAACATTGCACAGCACGACGCCTACGAAATCCTCACACCCATCGGCCTCGTACCGCACCCGCTCATCGGTTCCGTGTGGGCCGCCAACCCAAGTGGCAAACCGTCAAAGTCATTGGCAAAGGTGATCTCACGCACCATCAGCACCACAACATTTGAGGTTAGCCTAAATTCGGGCCGCCCTCATCAAATCAGAATCCATCTGGCATCCATCGGCCATCCCCTGGTAGGCGATCCTCTGTACGGCTTAACCGGCCAGCCTCTTG
>Ga0074044_10003294_pt1 | contig 13808 bp, 15 predicted proteins | sample BogForMeECP23OM1_FD_94443 | JGI IMG/M metagenome (GOLD analysis project Ga0074044, IMG submission 94443) | Bog forest soil microbial communities from Calvert Island, British Columbia, Canada - Bog Forest MetaG ECP23OM1 | ecosystem: Environmental > Terrestrial > Soil > Wetlands ... | reverse complement strand
TTTCGCCTCCGGCTGCCGGTCGCGGGAGCAAGGAAGTAGCGTCTCTTCCTTAGGCGGCTGTCCGGCCTCTTGTCCGGATGCCCACCGACCGACACACGGCCACAGGCACGTGCGAAATTGGGCAAGTTCGGAAATAAGTGATTTAGCCGAGCGGTGCAAGCTTTTTAGTTTTAACGAGACGTAAAAGCTGTGCGCATTCGCGGCGGGTCGCCGCGGCGATCGCTTCAGTTGGCCGTGAACGGCTCGACGCGGCGCGCCCCGCGGACGAACTGCACCATGATCGCGATGCCGCAGAGCACGAAGACCCCGTCGAGAATGCGCGCGCCGATCGCGCCGAGCCCCGCCAGGCTGGCGATCGCCCAGCTCCCGGCGAAGGCGGCGCCGAACACTTCGGCGCTGATCAGGATGGCCGCGCTGACGACGGTCAGCACGTTCAGCCAGAGGATGCGCCGGCGGCGCTGCGGTTGAGGTTTGTTCATCACAGGTCCAACTGGCCGTTCCATTGCGCCGGCACTGTCTCCGAAAGACGCGGCCGGATCAAGGCACTTTCACCTCTCCCGTTCCGGGAGAGGTCGCGAGCGAAGCGAAGCGGGTGAGGGCAAGCAGCGCCTCAGCGGACCCTCACCCGGCTCGCAGCTTTGCTGCGAGCCACCCTCTCCCGGAACGGGAGAGGGTGAAGAGATCAAGCAGCGTCGCGCGCCGACTTCTGCGACAGCAACCCAGCCTCGACCAGAGCGCCGCGGATGCGGTCGATCTCGGCGCGGCCGAGCTTGACCAAAGGCGGCCGCACCACGGCGCGCGGCAGGCGGCCGAGCAGCACCAGCGCCTCCTTCATGCGGTTGTGCATGTCCGCCCAGGGATCGGCATAGAAGACGCGGGCGAGCGGATAGATACGGTCGTTCAACCGCCGCGCTTCGGCAAGGTCGTTGGCCTTGACCGCCTGGAACAGCGCCGATTGCAGGTCGGGGATGACGCTGCCGCTGCCGGACAAGAGCCCGTTGCAGCCGAGCACGAGCGAGCTCAGGAGCCACGCGCTATGAGTCGTGAGCACGTTGACCGGCCGGTTACGGCTTTGCAGCTCGCGGATGTGCATTTCGTGTTGCGGCACGTTGCCGGCCCAGTCCTTGATGGCGCGGATGGTCGGCACCTCCTCGACCATCTTGAGCAGCGTGTCGCGCGGGTAGCCCTGGCCGGTGGCGAGCGGATACTGGAACACGATGATCGGCAGGCTCGACGCATCGGCGATGCGCTTGAAGTGCTCGACCGCCATGGCCGGCGATTGCCCAAGCGTGAAGGGCGCCGGCGGAAACACAAGGAGCGCCGAGGCGCCGCTATCCTCCGCCATGCGGGCGATGCGCGCGGCCTCGAGGCTGCCGTCGGCCCACACCCCGTTGACGATGGGCAGCCGGCCGCCGATCTCGTCCTGCGCGATGTCAAGCACGCGGCGCTGCTCGTCGAAGGTGCAGGACGCCACCTCGGTCGAGTGGGCATTAAGGGTGATTGCTGTAATGCCCTTGGTCGCCGCGACATCGCGCAAATGCTTGCGGAAGCTGCTCTCGTCGATCGCGAGGTCTTCCGCGAACGGCAGGAGGACCGCCGGAATGACGCCGTGCGGCACATAATGGGCGTGGCGGGGCATTTTCGGCTCTCCTTGCGGCTCTGCTGGCCCCTATATATCACGCCTGTCTCCGCATTTAAAAAGACCTGCCGATGACCGAAACGAGCCAAGCTCCCGCGTCAGTCAATCCGTTTTTCGCGGATTGGACGACCCCCGATGCGGTTCCGCCGTTCGACCGCATCAAGCCCGAGCACTTCCGCCCGGCTTATGCGCGCGCGATCGCCGAGCATGAGGCGGAGATTGCGGCCATTGCCGCCAATGCCGAGCCGCCGAGATTCGAGAATACGATTGCCGCGATGGAGTTGAGCGGGCGGGCGTTGTCGCGCGTCAGCGACGTCTTCCACCTCCTCGCCGGCGCGCATACGAACGATGCGCTCTTAGAGATCGAGCGCGAGATCGCACCGCAGATCGCCCGCCACTGGAACAAGATCAATACCAACGCGGCCCTGTTCAGCCGCGTCGACGCCCTGATGCGGCAGGCCGGCGCGTTCGACCTTGATGCCGAACAGAAGCGCGTGCTCGAGCGCTACCACAGCACCTTCCGTCGCGCCGGCGCCGGGCTCGATGGCGCGGCCAAACAACGCCTCGCCGAGATCATCGAGCGCCTCGCCGCGCTCGGCACGGCGTTCAGCCAGAACGTGCTGGCCGACGAGCAGGGCTTCACGCTCGCCCTTCACGGCGAGGCGGAGCTTGCCGGTCTACCCGATTTCATGCGCGAGGCCATGAAATCCGAAGCGCAGGAACGCGGCCTCGATGGCCATGTGGTGACGCTGTCGCGGTCGAGCGCCGAGCCGTTCCTGCAATTCTCGGACCGGCGCGACTTGCGCGAAAAAGTCTTTCGCGCCTTCACCAGGCGCGGCGACAATGGCGGCTTAACCGACAACAAGGCGATCATCGCCGAGACGGTGCGGCTGCGGGCCGAGCGGGCGCGGCTGCTCGGTTTCTCCGATTTCGCCCATTACCGGCTCGACGATGCCATGGCCAAGACGCCCGAGGCCGTCCGCAACCTGCTGGACATGGTATGGGCGCGCGCGCGCAAAAAAGCGCTCGCCGATCGCGACGCCATGCAGGCGCTGGTGCAGGAGGGCGGCGGCAACTTCACCTTGGCGCCATGGGACTGGCGCTATTACGCGGAAAAACTGCGGCAGCGGCGTTGCGATCTCGACGAGGCGACCATCAAGCCGTATCTGAACCTCGATCGGATGATCGAGGCCGCCTTCTATACGGCGCAGCGTCTTTTCGGCCTCACCTTCTCGCCGCGCACTGATGTGCCGATCTGGCATCCCGACGTGCGGGTGTGGGCCGTGCGCGATCGCGACGGTAATCATGTCGGCCTGTTCTTCGGCGACTACTTCGCGCGTCCGTCAAAGCGCAGCGGCGCCTGGATGACCTCGCTGCGCGAACAGGAGAAGCTCGCCGGCGACATCCGTCCCCTGATCGTCAACGTGACGAATTTTTCCAAAGCCGCCGAGGGCGAGCCGACACTGCTCAGCTTCGAGGACGCGCGCACGTTGTTCCACGAATTCGGCCATGCGCTGCACGGCCTGCTCTCCGCCGTCACCTATCCGAAAATTTCCGGCACCAATGTCGCCACCGATTTCGTCGAGTTGCCCTCGCAGCTTTACGAGCACTGGCTCGAACAGCCGGCCGTGCTGCGGCGCTTCGCGCAGCATTACGAGACCGGCGAACCGATGCCGGAGCAATTGCTGCAACGGCTCATCGCGGCGCGTAATTTCAATATGGGCTTTGCCACGGTCGAATACGTCGCCTCGGCCATTGTCGATCTCGATTTCCACTCGCTGTCCGCGGTCGCCGTGGCCGCCGCGGCCGAGCCGATCGATGCCACGGCGTTCGAGGCCAAGGCGCTGTCGCATATCGGCATGCCGGACGAGATCGTCATGCGGCATCGGCCGCCGCACTTCGGGCACATCTTCTCCGGCGGCGGCTATGCGGCGGCCTACTACAGCTACATGTGGTCGGAAGTGCTCGACGCCGACGCGTTCGAAGCCTTCGAGGAGACCGGCGACATTTTCGATGCCGCGACGGCGGAGCGGCTACGCGAGACGATTTACGCGGCCGGCGGCTCGCGCGATCCGGCCGAGGCCTACAAGGCCTTTCGCGGCCGGCTGCCGAGCGCCGATGCGCTGTTACGCAAGCGCGGGTTCACCGAGCCCGCCACAGCGGCCACGGCGGCCACGGCGGCCACGGCGGCTTGACCATGGCCGCCCTGCACAGCGCCGGCCACCGCCGTGGCGTCGTCTGCGCACCGCATTTTTCCGCCGCGGAGGCGGGCCGCGCGATCCTCGCCGAAGGCGGCAATGCGCTCGAAGCCATGGTGGCCATGGCCGCGTCCATCGCGGCCGTTTACCCGCACATGAACCATCTCGGCGGCGACGGCTTCTGGCTCATCCGCGAACGATCCGGCCGCGTCCGCGCCGTCATGGCGGCGGGCGCGGCGGGCCGTAACGCGCGGCCGGAGCTTTATCGCGAGCATGAAACCATCCCGCCGCGCGGGCCGCTCGCGGCGCTCACCGTGCCGGGCGCCATCGGCGGCTGGATGCTGGCGCTGCAAGTGGCCAAGGCGAACGGCGCAAAACTGCCGCTCGATGTCCTGCTGGCGCCCGCCATCGCGCATGCTCGCAAAGGTTACACGGTCTCGCGCAGCCAGGCGCGGCTCACGCAGGAGCATCTTGCAGAGCTGGCGGCCGTGCCGGGTTTTTCCGAAACGTTTCTGGCGGACGGCAAGCCGCCGGCGGCCGGCACCACACTGAAGCAAGAGGCGCTCGCCGCGACGCTCGCGCATCTTGCCCATGCCGGGCTCGACGATTTTTATCGCGGCGATGTCGGTCGCGAGATCGCCGCCGATCTCGAACGCATCGGCAGCCCGGTCACGCGTGACGACTTGACGCGCTACGAGGCCAAGCTCGCCGAGCCGCTGCGCGTCGATCTGCCGTCGGGCACGGTCTACAACACCGACGCACCGACCCAAGGCATCGCCTCGCTGATGATCCTTGCTTTGTTCGACCGCTGCGGCGTCACCGAGCCCGAAGGATTCGATCACATTCATTGCCTGGTCGAGGCGACCAGGCGCGCGCTGTGCCTGCGCGACCGTACCGTCACCGATCCGGACTATCTCGCGCACCCGCTTGAGCGCTGTCTCGAGCCGCGCTTCATCGCCGGCGAGGCGATGAAGATCGACCGCCGCAAGGCGGCGCCCTGGCCGCTGTCCTCCGGCGCCGGCGACACCATCTGGATGGGTGCCGCCGACGCCACCGGCCTCGTCGTCTCCTACATCCAATCGCTGTACTGGGAATTCGGCTCGGGCTGCGTGCTGCCGGCGACCGGCGTGCTGATGCAGAACCGGGGGCTGAGCTTTTCGCTGCAAAGCGGCGCGCTCAATCCGCTGGCACCCGGGCGACTGCCGTTCCACACCCTCAACCCGGCGCTCGCGGTCCTCAACGACGGACGCATCATGGCCTACGGCACGATGGGCGGCGACGGCCAGCCGCAGACGCAGGGAGCGGTGTTCACGCGGCACGTGTTGTTTCGTGAGCCGCTCGCCGAAGCGATCGATCGGCCGCGCTGGGTGCTCGGGCGGACCTGGGGTGCGCCGAAGACCGCGCTGCGCCTGGAATCACGCTTCGACGGTAATCTGGTCGAGGCGCTCGCCGCAGCCGGCCACGATGTCGAGGTTTTGCCGGAGCCCTATTCCGACGTCATGGGCCACGCCGGCGCCATCGTGCTGCACAAGGACGGCAGTTGCGAAGGCGCCCACGACCCGCGCGCGGATGGCGGGGCTGCGGGGGTGTGAAAAAAGTAGGGCGGATTAGATTAGCCAAAGGGGTAATCCGTCATCTCGTGTCCATTCTCTGCTGCTCAACACAATGAGGCGATGCTTAGACGTTTTGGTCGGCGGGTCTATTGCCGGTGACTCCCCAGATGATCTTCTGTGCTGATTCATCGATAGGAACGCCATGGGCAATTTCAACGGCTCTGAACTGCTCCAGAAATGCTGGTAGGGAACGTGAAGAATAGGATGGAAGCAATATCGGAATAACGGGCGCACCTCGATTCACAAATTGAGCAATTGCCGTCCTGATCTCTAGGCGCTCCCAAGGGCCCACACCGCTGGCCCCAATACAAATGCCGAACGCTTTCGTGTAGGGAAGAACCCTCTCTATTTCCTCCTGAAACAAGTGTCCTGGTCTTACCTGCACATCATCAAACCAAACCTCCATCCCCCGCTTTTTGAGTACGTTATGTATCGCTCTTACTTCGTCTCGGTCTTTACTGTTATATGCAAGGAAGATGTCATACAGAGTTTGCTGACGAGGACTATTAATCGACGGTAGCCCTCTGGTGACGGTAGTCCAAAGCGAGTTTTCAGACTCAATGCCTATCGTGAATCGATTAAAGATGCCATCGATTCTAATACGCAATGAAGCAATCTTCTCCCTTACGTGCGGGTCTTCCGCATAAGCAGAAACGACAAATACCCTTACATCCGGTCTCATCGTAAAAGCGAATTGAATCAAGTCTAATCCATCAAATAGCTCTCGTCTTTCATCGTGCGTCTCGGGCCGAAAATAGAAATCGGTCACTACGACAGCGATGTCCAGTGCTTTATCCTCCAAAAAGGAGGCGGCCTGCACTAGAGACTCAGCCACGAGCCCGATAGAGGACGTTCGATCGCTAAGCTCCCTGAGAATCCACCTTGCCGACGAGGGATCATCATCGACGATCAGGATGCAGCGACCCACGAGCTAGTCCCCACCTGTCCTGACGGGGCAACGAATTTCGAACAATGCCCTACGCGGATCTTGAAGATACATATCACCCCCAAACCATTCGCGAATAATCCTCCTGGATAAGTACAGCCCATAACCGGTGTTGGCGCGACCGCTGGAGGTGCCGGCGTCAAATATTCTACTCGGTGGCTGCCAGACGGCTTGATTTATGCCAGGACCTTCGTCCCAAAAGGTAAAGACCCAATCGTTTGCAATTCGCTTCAATCGCATGTGTATAGCGTTTCGGCGCATTCTTGGACGTGATTTTTGCGCTTGAATCGAGTTTATTATCAAGTTCATAACAACGTTTTCCAGCAATGCGGGCCGGCCATGACTTTGTACATCGTCGAGTTCGGTGACGACATTTACATTTGCCTGCTGCAGGGCCAGATGCATAGTTGCAATGGCCCGCATCATGACTTCGCGAAGATCAAATGGCTCGGGCTCAAGGTTCTGCCGAAACGGAGCGGCACGCATTTTCTCAACCGAGTCTTGTAAAGCGCCAAATGTGGATTGCGCTTCCTCCATGATCACTTGGAGGTGGCGGTATGTTGGATCACCTCCGAACAATATCCGTTGCTTGGATTGCAGGGCGTTGAGTGATGCCCGGTGATCTCCGACTCGATGCAACAGATCATGCATGAGTGCACGGATTACCTCGTAATGAGTGAGGTCCCTCGATATGTTTAGGAGGCTTTGATCGCCATCGTTCATATTTGTACCGTCCAGTTACCGAGCAAGCGTGGCCCGGATGGAGCGGAGCGACATCCAGGATCAACCTGTCCCCGAGTCGCGCTTCCGCCTTAGCGCTGCGAGCTTAGGCGGGTCGCTCCATAGGCGCTACGTCCTGTTCACGCAGCCCGAAGCGCCTTGATGCGTTTGGCATCCTCGGGTTTGAGATTCCGCCGCGCCAACTTCAGATCGTAATGGGTTTGCAGATTCAGCCAAAACTCCGGGCTGTTGCCAAAGTACAAGCTCAGCCGAAGCGCAGTGTCGGCCGTGATGCGGCGCCGATTGTTGACGATCTCGGCAATCCGGTTCGGCGAAATCCCGATCGCTTTCGCGAGTTGGTTCTGCGACAGACCATATTCGGCAAGAAATTCTTCCTTCAGCATCTCGCCGGGCGTAACTGCTGCAAATTCATTCTGCGCCATCGCCGTCTCTCCTCAATGGTAATCCACGATCCGAACCTCATGCGGCTCGCCATTGATCCATTTGAAGATCACCCGCCATTGATCATTGATCCGGATTGAGTGAAATTCCCTCAGATCGCCCTTGAGCTTCTCCAGTCGGTTCGACGGCGGTATCGCCAAATCGTCCAGCCGGCTCGCGGCGTTGACCGCTTCGAGTTTACGCTTGGCCCTACGGGCGATCCGCTCAAATTGGGGAACCCGCTCATCGTGAAACAGCGCCTCGGTATATTTGTCGCCAAATGAGCGGATCATCGATCTAATATACCGAATACCGGTATGCGGTCAAGCACGCAGGAAATTGGAAGTGTTCCGCCTACGCCGCCTTGGCGCGAAGCGTGGGAATCTTGCTCACGTCCTCTTCGCGCTCGGCATGCCAGGTATCGTAAGCGGCCTGCATGCGCACCCAAACTGCGGCGCCGTCGCCAAACAGCTTGCCAAACCGGACCGCGATCGCCGGAGAGACCGACCTGCGCTCGCGCAAAATCTCGTAGAGATGCTGACGAGAGATGCCGAGATGCCGCGCAATCTCGGTCTTGGTCCGCCCGGTCGCCGGAATCACGTCCTCCCGCAGCAAAGCGCCGGGATGAGTCGGGCAGCGATCCGGGTTGAGCTTGGCGACATCAGTGTTGGGCTTGGCGACATCAGTCATAACTGTCTCTCCTCAGTGATATTGCTCGAAGTCGATCCGAGCGGGCGCCGAAAGGCGCGATTTCTTTCGACCGCGCGTGCGAGGCGCGGCAGCGCTGTTTGCGAAGGGGCGCAACGCCTCCCGGCGCTCCACCACGGCTTTGCCGTTCGGCAGGATTGCCGCCGATTGGCCTCGGCTCCAGGCCGCGCTTCCTGGGACGGTGGTTTGCGGCGGGCGCTACCGGCCGTCCCCGTCCTCCAGTGCAGCGAAGCTCCTCGCAGACCGGTCGTAATGCCGGTCAGGCGGTGTTCGGAACCGCCCGGGAGCGGGGTTACGCGCCCCGCGCGCGGGTACCGCCCTCGCTCCGTTTCAGGGATCGTCCTCTAGAAACGCCCGTCGATGAGCAAGATGATGAGTATATAACTGAAACGGGGACACATGTCAAGCGCAAAATCACCGTATCGGTGACAAACGCCTCCGTATCGTTTGTTACACTGCCCAGTTTTCGGTAGACAGACCAGGAATGTCACGAAAATCGGCCGCGTTGTTGGTCACGAGAATACAGCCGCTGCTGATCGCATGGGCGGCAATCATGCGATCGTAATCCCGCCCTCTTGCCCAGCCGCATTGGGCGACGATCCGGCCATAGGCGACAGCCGCCGCGGCATCAAACGGCAGGACGGGCAGACCGCGCAGCAAAACCTCCAAGCGAGCCTGCCGGATGGCCGTGAATTTGGAATCTCTGTAGATGCCGCGCTGCAATTCGGCGAGACTCAAGGCCGACAACAGAACTTCGCCGCCATGCTCGGCGAGTTTATCAAGAACCCTATCCGTGCCGTCGCGGGCATGGATGGCGATGTTGGTGTCGATGAGGTAGGCCACGATCCCGCCGAACGATTAATCCCGCCGCCGCACGGGGACTTCGATCGGTTGCCTTTTTTCGACGTGACGCGGCTTGGGCATGCGCCGGAGCGCGGCAACAACATCGCTCATATTATTGCGCGCCGGAAAGATCGTGATGACGTCGCCGAGACGGGTGATTTCCAGATCGAGGTCCGTATCCGCATAGGCCAGTTCCGCCGGAATGCGAACGGCTTGGCTGTTGCCCGATTTGAAGGCACGGGTCCGCGGCATGGCTGCTTCCTTTGCTGCTTCTGACATTGCAGCGAAGGCCGCGCCGCGTCAATCCTCGTATATACAATGGGCACCCGCGGAGGGCTATGGCTCCATCGGGCTCAGCCCCAGCCGCTCCATCAACTCCCGATCGCGGTCGCGCCCGGGATTCGGCGTCGTCAATAGCTTCGGCCCATAGAAGATCGAGTTGGCGCCGGCGAGGAAGCACAGCGCTTGCGTCTCCTCGCTCATGTCCTCGCGGCCGGCCGAGAGCCGGACCATCGATCGCGGCATACAGATGCGGGCGACGGCGACGGTGCGCACGAATTCGATCGGGTCGAGCGCGCCCGAATCTAACGTACCTTGGTCGGCGAGCGGAGTGCCGGCGACCTTGACCAGCATGTTGATCGGCACCGATTCCGGATGCGCCGGCAGGCTCGCCAACACGGCGATCATGCCGATGCGGTCCTCGCGCGTCTCGCCCATGCCGACGATGCCGCCGCAGCAGACGTGGATGCCCGCTTCGCGCACGTGATCGAGCGTCTCCAGGCGATCCTGGTAGATGCGCGTGGTGATGATTTTTTCGTAGAATTCCGGCGAGGTGTCGAGATTGTGATTGTAATAGTCGAGGCCGGATTCCTTGAGGCGGCGCGCCTGGTCGGCCGTGAGCATGCCGAGCGTCGCGCAGGTTTCAAGACCGAGCGCCTTGACGGCCTCGACCATGTCGCAAACGGCATCGAGGTCGCGATCCTTGGGCGAACGCCACGCCGCGCCCATGCAGAAGCGGCTGGCGCCTGAATGTTTCGCCGCGCGCGCTTCGGCCACGACGGCCTCGATCGCCATAAGTTTTTCCGCCTGAACGCCGGTCTCATGGTGCGCGCTTTGCGGGCAATAGGCGCAGTCCTCCGGGCAGCCGCCGGTCTTGATCGAAAGCAGCGTCGAAATCTGCACCGCGGCCGGATCGAAATTTTGGCGGTGCACGCTCTGGGTGCGGAACATCAATTCCGGGAACGGCAGATCGAACAGCGCGCGCACCTCCTCGCGCGTCCAGTCGTGGCGGACGGGATAACCATCACCTCTCCCCGATGGGGAGAGAGCCTGCCCCGGACTTGATCCGGGGTCGGCGCGCGGAACGCGCGACGGGTGAGGGGGTTCGGGCCTCACGGTCGGAGCCCCCTCACCCCAACCCTCTCCCCTCCGGGGAGAGGGAGTTCGTTGCGATTGCTGCTCGGTTTTTTCCACAGCCACACTTCTCCACGTTCCGGAAAGCAAGTGTAGCCCGAATCAAGCAGAAGCGAAATCCGGGGCCTGTCTGGGCTGGAATGCCCGGCCCATTCATATCAGAATGCCAAACCGGATTTTGCGGGGGAAATTATGATTCCAAGACATGCGTTTGCCGTTGCGGTTGCGAGTTTGCTTGCCGCCAGTTACGCGATCGGCCCGGCGGCCGCGGAGGATTGGCCGACGCGCGCGGTGACCATGGTGGTGCCGTTCCCGCCCGGCGGCGGCACCGATGTGCTCGGGCGGATTGTCGGCCGGCGTCTGTCCGAGACCTTGGGCCAGCAGGTCATCATCGAAAATGTCGGCGGCGCCGGGGGCATGATCGGTTCGGCGCGCGTCGCCAAGGCGGCGCCCGACGGCTACCAATTCGTCCTCGGCAGCAGGGCCGACGCCATCAACCAGACGCTGTACAAGCATCCCCTCTATAATCTCAAGGAGGACCTGGCCCCGGTGATTCTGATCGCGGATCAGCCAATGATCCTGATCGCGCGCAAGGATTTGCCGGTCGACGGCTTGCAGGACTTCATCGCCTACGTGAAAAAGAATCAGAGCACGCTGAGGTCCGGCTCGGCCGGCATCGGCTCCACCGGCTATGTCGATTGCGCGTTGTTTAACCAGGCGATCGGGGTCAAAGTTCAGGACATCCCGTACCGAGGCGGCGGCCCGGCTTTGCAGGACCTGATCAGCCAGCAATTTGATTATTTTTGCACCTTGAGCCCGACGGCGGTGCCGCCAGTCCAAGCCGGTTTGGTCAAAGCCATCGCGATGCTAAGCCGCAAACGGTTGCCGTCGCTGCCGAACGTTCCCACCGCCCACGAGCAGGGGATGGAATTCGCGGCCTCGACCTGGTTCGGCTTCTTGGTGCCCAAGGGCACGCCGGAATCGATCATCAAAAAACTCCACGACGCCACCGTCGCCGCGATGGATACGCCCGCCGTGCAGCAGCAGCTGGTCACGACCGGCACATTCGTGGTGCCGCCCGAACACCGTTCGACGGATTATTTCGAGAGCATCATCGTTCCCGAGATCGAGAAGAACGGCGCGCCGCTCAAGGCCGCGGGAATGTCGGTCGAATAAGCGTCAAGGCGTTCTCACGCCGCTGCAAAAAGGCGCCGCCTACACCACCGCGTGATAGCAGAGAAACCATGCCCGATACCCCGCCCGACCGCCTCTCGACGAATCCGCGCAGCCCGTATTTTGACGCTGAGCTGCTCAAGCGCGACATCGGCGTGCGCTTCAAGGGCGTCGAGAAGACCAATGTCGAAGAATATTGCGTCAGCGAGGGCTGGGTCCGCGTCGAGGCCGGCAAGGCCAAGGACCGCCACGGCAATCCGCTGACCATCAAGCTGATGGGAAAGGTCGAACCGTATTTCAGGGACGAGAAGCAACAGTAGCGACGTGCACTTCAGTGCAGCGTCTTGCGATCGGCGATCACATGAAGATCGAGCAGCCCGATCAGAGCCGCCCGATCCGCCTCTGCTTTGGCCATTTCATTCGCCGCTTCTTTCGCGGTAGAGCCGTTCGAACCCGCGACGACGATCCCGCCCAGCACCGCCGCGACAGCCGCCACCATTACCGTCGGATCGAACCGGATCGCGCCGAACAGCATCGCGGCAAGCAGGATGCCGCCGGCGACAATAGCGATGCGCCCGGCCAGGATGAATTTGCGGCAGTTCTCGATCCGCGCGGCGAGTTCTTCGATGTGCGCCTCGAGACGCTCGATCTCTTCGTGCGGGTCGCCGTCGTCCATCGCGGTCCGCGCCGCCCCTCGCGCGCTACGCCTACTCCGCCGCGACCCGCGTCGCCGGATCGACCGCCTCGACCTTCGCCGCGCAATATTTGAATTCCGGAATCTTGCCGAACGGATCGAGTGCGGGATTGGTGAGGAGGTTGGCCGCCGCCTCGACGAAGGCGAACGGAATGAACACCACGCCGTCGGGAATGGCGTCGTCCTGCCGCGCGGCGAGTTCGACCGTGCCGCGGCGCGTCGCAACGCGGATCATGTCGCCCGGCTTGATGCCGAGCTTTGCGATGGTGCCGCGCGACACCGAAGCGACCGCGCCCGGCTCGATCGCGTCGAGCGTCGCCGCGCGGCGCGTCATGGCGCCGGTGTGCCAATGTTCGAGCTGGCGGCCGGTGGTGAGGATGAAGGGATAGTCCTCGTTCGGCTGCTCGTCCGGCGGCTTGAGTTTTGCGGCAACGAGCTTGCCGAAACCGCCCGGGCGCGGGAACCCTTTGTCGAACACGACATCGCGGCCCGGCTTGTCCGGCGCGTCGGCCGGATAGGTGACGGCGCTCTCGCGCTCGACGCGCTCCCAGGAGATATTATCGAGCGACGGCATCAGCGAAGCCATCTCGGTGTAGATGTCGCTCGGATGCTGATAATTCCACGGCAGTCCGATGCGGCGGCCGATCTCCTGAATGAGCCACCAGTCGTGCTTGGTCTCGCCCGGCAGCGGCAGCGCCTGGCGGCCCATCTGCACCTGGCGATTGGTGTTGGTGACCGTGCCGTCCTTCTCCGGCCATGCCGAGGCCGGCAACACCACGTCGGCATAGACCGCGGTCTCGGTGAGGAAGAGGTCCTGCACCACCAGATGCTCGAGGTGCGCCAGCGCCTCGCGCGCGTGATTGAGGTCGGGGTCCGACATCGCGGGATTCTCGCCCATGATGTACATGCCCTTGATCACGTCGGCGTGGACCGCGTTCATGATCTCGACGACGGTGAGGCCCTTCTTCGGATCGAGCTTGGTGCCCCAGGCGTCTTCGTAGCGCGCGCGGATTTGCGGGTCCTCGACCGACCTGTAGTCGGGGAAGAACATCGGGATCAAGCCGGCGTCGGAGGCGCCCTGCACGTTGTTCTGGCCGCGCAGCGGATGCAGGCCGGTGCCGGGCCGGCCGATCTGGCCGGTGATCAGCGACAGCGCGATCAGGCAGCGCGCATTGTCGGTGCCGTGGGTATGCTGCGAGATGCCCATGCCCCAGAAAATGATCGCCGACTTGGCGCGGGCGAATTTGCGCGCCACGGTGCGCAGCACGTCGGCCTCGATGCCGCAGATCGGCGCCATCTCCTCCGGCGTGTAATCCTTGATGCTCTCCGCGAACGCCCTAAAACCCTCGACGTAGGTCTGGATGTACTGCTCGTCGTAAAGCTTCTCGGTGGTGGTGGTGTCATGGAAGCAATAGAGCAT
>Ga0074044_10003293_pt1 | contig 13808 bp, 8 predicted proteins | sample BogForMeECP23OM1_FD_94443 | JGI IMG/M metagenome (GOLD analysis project Ga0074044, IMG submission 94443) | Bog forest soil microbial communities from Calvert Island, British Columbia, Canada - Bog Forest MetaG ECP23OM1 | ecosystem: Environmental > Terrestrial > Soil > Wetlands ... | reverse complement strand
TCAGAACGCCCTCCGGGTTGTTGATGGAGACGCGCACCTCGAACGTCGTTACGTTGTCCTTCTCGACCCCCATCGGCGAAATCTTCGTCACTTTGCCGGTGAAGGTCTTGTCCTTGAACGACTCGACCTTGATTCTGGCCGGCTGCCCCAGGTACACCTTGCCGATATCGCTCTCGTCGACCTTGCCTTTAACGTAAACTTCGCTGGTATCGCCCAGCGTCATCACCAGGGTCGCGGTGGAACCGAGCACCAGAATCGAACTCACGGCGTCGCCGATTTCGACGTCCCGAGAAAGCACAATTCCGTCAATCGGCGAGACGATGTCGGTATAGCTGAGCTGTTCTTCCAGTTGCTTCAAATTTGCCTGGTCTTGCGCGACATTGGCTTGTGCCTGCGCGACCTTTGCCTTCAGCACCGTGACCTGCGCCTTGGCCACGTTCTGTTTGTTGAGCGACATTTCGTAGTTCTTCTGCGCGTCGTCGAGGGCCGAGGCCGAAACCACTCCGTCCTTCGCCATCCCCTCCGCGCGATCATAGGCGCGCTTGAGCAGCGGGACATCCGGACCTTCCGCATCGACTTTGGCGCGCTCAAAGTCTGCCTTCGAACTTGTCAAGTTTGCCTGGGCAGCTTCGAGGCCTGCCTCCGATTGAGCCACTTGCGCCTGGATCTCTGCCTTATCGAGTTGTGCCAGGAGTTGTCCCTGCTTCACCCGGTCGCCATACTCAACGTAGAGCTTCTTCACGATGCCGCTGGCTTTGCACTTGATTTCAACCTTTGTGATCGGCTCGATCTTGCCGGTGGCGACCACACTTTTTGCCAGGTCTCCCTTTTCAACCTTGGCAAGCTTCGAGGGATCGATCTTCGTTCCACTGGTGGACGCAATCACCACGCCAGTAACGGCCAGAGCCACAACGACGGCCGCGATCGAGCTCCAAATGATGATTCTTTTGCGCCGCTTCTTTTTGCCATTGCCATTGCCGTTCACAACTGCCTCCTGCTGAACTGAGAGATCGAAACCCGCGATCTACTTGTTGTTACGCGATCGACCACAGAATAGTTCCTGGAAAATACATAGCCGCTTCGCGTCCAAGACCACCCAAACCAGGTTCAGGTAATCGCGCAGAACGCACTTTCATCCCAAGCGGTCAACTTATTAGACCCACAACTTGGCAAAAGGAAAGCGATCACCCGGGGATGAGTCTTCGGACCTGTAACCGATGATTGTAGCGCCGCGGCGGCGACGCCAGCGCCCGATTCCTCGGCCGTGTTACGCCTGTAAAGCGGAAGCCGGCGCGGTGTACGAGGGAATCTATCCCTTTGGAATGTTAGAATTACGTATCCATGATTGCATTCGTGCCGCTGCGGGTGTTTGTCATCCTGCTGCTGGTAGCGGCCAACGCGTTTTTTGCGGCTGCCGAGTTTGCGCTGGTCAGCGTCCGCGAAACGCGCATTCTTCAGTTGATTGAAGCCCATCGCGTGGGCGCCCGCACCGTCCTCAAGCTGCACCAACAACTCGCCCGCGTAGTGAACGGAGTGCAACTCGGCATCACGGTCACCAGCCTCTCACTCGGCTGGCTGGGAGAGCCCTTTCTGGCGCGCCTGGTTGAGAGTTGGATTGGAACCATTCCTTATGCTATTGTCTATGCCCATGCCACTGCCGTCGCCGTGGCTTTCTTGCTCATCACCAGCTTGCATGTAATTCTGGGCGAACTGGTTCCCAAGTCGCTGGCCCTTCAGCGCGCCGAGCGGGTTGCGCTGGCCGTCGCCGCGCCTATGGATGTCTTCCTCACCGTGACCGGGCCCGTCGTCGCGGTGATGAGCCGCGCCGCCGGCTTCGTGCTGCGTTCCTTCGGTACCAATGAAATCCGGCACGGGTCGGTCCATTCGCCGGACGAGCTGCGGCTGATCATCAGTTCCGCGCGCACCTCCGGCCAGCTTTCTTTTGCCCAGGAGGAGATGCTGCTGAACGCGCTCGAACTCGACAACATTACTGCCCGCCAAGTCATGGTCCCGCGAACCAGAATCTTTTCCCTCCCGGCCGACCTCACACTAGAGGATGCGCTGGCGCGAGTCGTTGACGAACAGCACTCGCGGATTCCGGTATTTGACCCGCAGCGCGGCCCCGAGCACATTGTCGGCGTGCTTTACGCCAAAGACCTGATGCGCTGGATGCGGCTTCGTGTCGCCCCGACCATGGTTGGTCCCGCAGTTGCGCGCATCTCGCAGATGAAGGTCAGCCAGATCATGCACGACGTGCTGGTGGTGCCCGAAACCAAGTCGCTGTTCGAACTGCTCGTGGAATTTCAGGTGCGCAAGCGGCATTTGGCCATGGTGGTCGATGAGTTCGGATCGACCGCGGGTGTCATCAGCGTCGAAGATGTCCTTGAGCAACTGGTCGGCGAACTGGAAGACGAATTCGATGTCGCCACCGCCCAGACCGTGGTGGATGCTAACGCGCCCCTCACGCTCGACGGGGCCATCAACATTCGCGACCTTGAAAGCCAATACGACCTGAAGCTTCCGGAAGACGAAGGCTACGAAACGCTCGCCGGTTTTGTGCTTTCGCGACTGCAGAAAATGCCGACGGGGGGAGAATCATTCGAATATCAGGGCCGGCGATTTTTGGTCGAAAGAATGGATGGCCATCGCGTAGCGCAAGTCCGCATAGAGCCGGTAAAGGCTGAAGGCCCGCCCAGTTCGGCCCAAGCCCCATCGCCGGCACCAGCGGCGTCGGTGCAGAAGCCGTAGCGCCGGCAACCTGCCCGAGGGCGCCCTCGCCCTCGGCAAATCGTCGACTGATATGCTCCATGAGCAGCCAAGAGCTAAGAGCTAAGAGCTAAGAGCTGAAACCAGATTCCAATAACTGGCAACTGATTCATGCGCTATATCCTCACTCGCGTCCTATATACCCTCCCGGTCATCTGGCTGGTAGTCTCGACCGTCTTCCTCTTAATCCACTTCGTCCCCGGCGACCCCATTCAGCAGATGCTGGGTGAAGGCGCAGCCGCGGCCGATATTCAGGCAGCCCGCCATACTTACGGACTCGACGTTCCCCTCGGCCAGCAATACCTGAATTATTGGCGAGGCGTGCTCCACGGAGACCTGGGCAAATCGCTCCGCTTCAACCAGCCCGTAACCTCGCTCATCGCCCACCGTTACCCGTTCACGCTGCAACTAACGCTGGCGTCGTTATTTGTCGCGATCATCCTGGCCATTCCCGCCGGGGTGCGCTCGGCCCGCCGCCGCAACCAATGGGACGACCGCGTTCTGAGCGTAGTCAGCCTCTTCGGCCTCTCGTTCCCCAACTTCGCGCTCGGTCCCATCCTCATTCTGTTTTTTGCAGTAAAGCTGGGATGGCTCCCCGTCTCCGGCTCCGGAACCTTCGCCCACTTAGTCCTCCCCGCCATCACCATGGGCGGAGCGCTCGCCGCCATCCTCACCCGCATGGTCCGCACCTCCATGCTCGAAGAGCTAAGCCAGGACTACATCCGCACCGCGCGAGCCAAAGGCCTGCCCGAGCGCACGGTCGTCTATCGCCATGCCCTGCGCAACGCCATGATCCCCATCCTCACCGTGCTCGGCCTGCAATTCGGAGCCTTGCTGGCCGGCGCCATCGTGACCGAAACCATTTTTTCCTGGCCCGGCATAGGCCGCCTGACCATCCAGGCGATCTCCAACCGCGACTACTATCTGGTGCAAGGCTGCATCCTGGCGATTGGGCTGACCTATGTCGCGGTGAATTTTCTGACGGACTTACTGTATTCGGCGGTAAATCCGAGAATTAGGCAGTAAACTCTCTCCCTACCACGGATGACGGGTGCCCCATCCTTGCGCGTTCTGTACGCAAGGGTGGGATTCCACGGAAGTGTCCCGCGTAGAATTTTGTTCCCGGCATCGCCCGGAGTACCCTACCTTAGAGTTCTCAAATGCAAATGAAGGCCAACCGCATTTTCGTGAGCCATTCTTCGCTCGACAAGGAATTCGCCAATCTCGTTGTAGCAAGACTGCGGAAAGCGGACATGGAGCCTTGGGTCGACAGCGAGAATATCCTGGTTGGGGACGACATCCTGGACGGGCTGGGAAGCGGTCTTAAGACAATGGATCTATTCGTGCTGATTGTCTCAGCCGCATCCTTAAAATCATCGTGGGTCGACCGGGAAGTTAAATTTGCGATCTGGGAGGAAATCAAGCGAAAGGAAGCGCTGGTGTTGCCCTTCATTGTTGACGACACTGCGGTTGAAGAACTGCCTTGGTATCTGGCAAAAGTACACGCTCGCCATATTGGGCCTGACGCCTCTGGCGCGGAATCATTGGCTGGCGCAGTCCGAGATGTAATAGACAGACGATCCCCTTCCCATAGCACGCGGAGCGAGAAAGCATCTGGGATTCGCCGCGACGCTCGCATAGACAGGCTGATCCAACACGTCGGGCTTGGTGACTGGGAGTCCGCGACACATGCGGCCCTCGAGGTGGTTAGCGCGACCAATGCCGAGGGACAAAATGAACTTTTGCGGGCGCTTATCGACTACATCGATCTACACGACGACGACGCGCTCTTCTGGGGGGCTCTGCACACGATAGAGTGCTGCGCAGAGCTCGCACCCTCACAATTTGGCTATGCGACCCTGAGCCGGATGGCATCACATCGGAATTTTTCAATCCGGTCAACGGTTGCAGCCATCTGCATGCGATGGGCGCAATTTGCGCCCGATCGAGTCCCTGTCAACTTGTTGCTGAAGCTATCCGTTTATGACGAAGATTGGTACGTCGAGGCGCCCGCCAACGCAGCCCTTAAATCGATTGCAGCTTCAGTGCGCGAAGTATTGGGCGTATTTTTCGTGCGACTGCGTAGTCAAAAGGCAGACGAAAGGGCACATGCCGCCCGTGCCATATTGGAGATTGCCGAAAAAGAGGCGGAGATCCTTGACCCATCGATGATTGCGGCTGAAATCAAACAGCTCCGGTCCGTCTCCGACAAACTGGCGCTACGCTCACTTCTAAAAGCGGCGCAACTAGTCACCAAGACCAACTACCGAAGTGCGTACAAGTACGGTCTGTGAATGGCTGGCCATGCACCAAACTGGTGTATAATGATGCCATGCCAGCAGCCAAGCAAGTCCGCCGCAGCGTCTCCCTTCCCGCCCCCATCGCCAAACAGGTAGACCGCATGGCCAAAGCTCAGCGTTTGAGCGATAACCGCGTCCTCGTGGAGCTCATCGAGTTGGGCATTGAAGCGCGCAAAGAGAAAGAGAAAGCATTTTTTGAACTTGCCGAACGCTTTCGAAGCGCCAGTGATCCGGACGAAGCGAAGCGGTTAGGCGACCAGTTGGGCCTCTTCGTCTTCAAAGACGTGATGAGAAGGAACAGGGGGAGACTCAAGTTCTCCGGTCTCCCTAAATGACGCCATCTTCAACCGCTATTTCTCTCCTGCGCACCGGCCGCCACGAACAGCGAATGCAGTCGGTACCAGCCTGATTAGCACGTTATTGCCCTCACCGCACGCTCCCACGGCGCACGCCTCATCACCTCAAACCGCGCCGATTTCGAGACTATCCACAACCACTGCAAATTCCAGCTCGAAATCTGGTAACCGGATTGCTTCGCTGCTGCCCAGTTTCGCATCATAGCCCCGCGTGATCCTCGTCACAGACCCATTGTTCATCGACGGTCAGAATCGCATACGGATATCTTCCGCCAAACGAGGAGAAACTTATGGCGACTGCCAGTCCGGTTCAGCCAGAAACGTTGCGGACGCTGCCTTCGGATGCGGCGCGCCAGGTTGAGTGGGGATTTGCCGACCGCTACGACTTGCAGTTGCTCGTGCAATCCACGCGGGCCGTGGCACGTGGGCCGGTTGCGCGGTTGGTAGCCAGCGGCGGGCGCAACACGCATGAGTGGACGCCGGAGAAGAATGCGCTGCTCGAGGCCTTTGACGGCGCCGGCATCACCGCCGTGTTCATGGATCCGGAAGAAGGCGGGCTGTTTGCCGGCCCGAAAAACCTGGCGCTCGCGCTGGTGGCGTTTGAGCTGGCCTGGGTTGACGGCGGCGCAGCCACGGCGAGTTTAGCCGGTTGCCTGGCACTTGCCCCGATTCATGAGCGCGGCACCGCCGAGCAGCAGCGCCACTACATGAAGCTGGCGGCTCCGGCGCAGCCCGGCGAAGATCGCAAGCCATTGCGGGGCGCATTCTGCCTGACCGAGCCCATCCCTTACGTTGGCGTGGATACCGGCATGCTCAATGGCAAGTTGCGGATTGTCGAGTGGAAGCCGGGAGAAGAGCCGATCCTGCAAGCGGAGAAGCGCGGGCGCTTCATCACTAATATTGGGTTCGCCAATTTTGTGACGGCTGCGGTTGACTCGGGCGACGAGCGCATCAAGGGCAGTTGCATGGTGATTCTCGAAGAGGGGGACCCCGGCGTTTTCGACCGCGGCACGCCAACGAAGAAAATGGTGCACCAACTCTCCTCGACCGGCGATCCGATTTTCAATTTGCGCATACCGGCCAGCCGCATCGTTGGCGGCTACGACGTCAAAGACGGCGTTATCGTTCCTCGCTACAACCATAGTGAGGTGATCGAAGCCGTTTTCCGGCGCACGCGCGTCACCGTGGGTGTGATGACGGCGGCCAAGCTGCTGTCGTCGGTCGAGCCCGTCATTCGCTATCAGCGGGGAAGATTCCGAGGCGCGGAAACCGCGACGCCAGGCTCGGTGCGGTACGAACTCGGGTTGCAGGCGCGAGAGGATGCGCTGCATCGGCTGGTTGACGTATGGGCAACAGGCGAGGCGAGTGCTTCGCTGGCTTTTACTGCGGCCCGTGCGTTCGATGAACTCGACCCGATCGAGAAAGAGATGGATAAGTTGTACGCCGAACGCGGCGTCATGACCGGCAAGGCCAAGATGAAGCTGCTACGGGAAGCTGCGGACAATGCGGTCGCGTTAATGCAATTGCCCGTCGGCGATGCCCGCAGAGAGCCGTTGATGTCCGACTTGCTGTTGCGCTTTGTAGCGCTCGACTCTCTGGCCGACGTGCTCTGCCCGGCTGCGAAACTCTGGAACACCGGCTGGGGCGCGCAAATGATGCGCGAAGCCGTGAGCCTGATGGGCGGTTATGGCATCACGGAAGACTGTCCCGGTTTCCTCGGCAACAAGTGGATGGACGCGCAACTGGAAGCGACTTACGAAGGCCCGGAAGCGGTGCAGCGACGCCAGCTTTCCGTGACCATGACGAACCCCGTGTTCCTGGCTCAGTTCCGCGCATGGATTCGCGAGATGCGCGGCATCGCCTCCTACCATCCTGGCACGGGCGCCTGTGCTCTGGCCACGGCGATGACGATGTGGCTGTGGACGCTTAATCACCTGCAGCATAGCAAGGACGCCGATGGCAGCAAGTTGTATCAGAGCGCACGTCAGGGCGTGACGTTCCCGCTCGCCGATGCGCTGTGCTGGCTGGTAGCGGCCCGTTGCCAGATTCTCGACGTGCTCCGCTTGCGGCAGCATGGCGCAGAAGATGCTTCGGTTGCCGAGGGTCTGGCCGGTCTCGTCAACTTCCTGACCGATCTCTGCCACGTGCAGTCCTCACGCGCCAGCGGCGAGGTGGGACGCATTTGCGCCGAGCTGGTTTTTGGGTATGACCGGCATCCCGCATGGGACGAGCCGGGTGCGCACGGCTGTTGGCATCAGGATGAGCTCGATGAAATCGAGGGTCTCATCCCCGGTTTCAACGCTTATGCACTCGATGTGATTCAGAGCGACGGCTCGCATCCGCAGAAGGCCGGCCCGTGCGTGAAGTGCCATGGAGCGCAACCGTTTCTTACGTTGCACACGAAGCTGGCCTCCTGCCATACGGGATCGCGTCTCGCGAAAGACCGCGCTGCGGATGCGATCTCGAAGATCATGATTCCCGAAGCACTGGACTATCCCGCATGAGCGCTTCGGTTCCAGAGCCTTCGGCTGCAGTCGAGCGACAGCAGATGTCCGTGGATATCGCCGGGGTCGGCTTCGGTCCCGCGATGGGCGGATTCCTCACTACGCTCTCCCGGCATCTTCTCAATGAAGATGGCACGCCACGCCTGGAAAGCGCGGTCTCGCCAGGCATGCCCCTGCAAGTCCTCTGCTACGAACGCGCCGATGGTGCTGGATTCGGCGTTTCGGGCGCAGTCACCCGCGCACGCGGGATTCGCGCCAGTTTTCCCGGCGTTGATTTCACCCAGATTCCGATGGCAGTTCCAGTCGCGCAGGAGAAACTGGTCTACCTGCTCGATCCGATCGGTGCGAGCCGGCGTTCGCTGGCCATGCGCATCGCGGACTTCAAGACTCGCTTGTTGGGTTCGCTCATAGGCTCGCGCGACTATGCGGTCGAGGTGCCTTTCACTCCAAAATTCATGCACAAAGACGACGGGCTGATTCTCTCGCTCGGCCAATTCAATCAGTGGGTGAGCGAGCAGGTCACCAGTTCCGGAGTCGTTCAGCTTTGGCCGGGAACGCCGGTGAGCGAGCCGATTATCGAATCGAGGACTGAGGGCGGCGCGGTCAGCGGAATCCGCCTTGCCGATCAGGGTGTCGGCCTCGATGGCGCGCCGGGCGATGGATTCATGCCCGGGATGGATGTACGCGCCGCGCTCACGGTCGTGGCCGATGGGCCGGTGGGAGCCGTGGGGCGTCAACTGGATGCGCGCTTCGGGCTACCGCCGGGCAATCAGCAACGCGAGTGGGCGCTCGGCATGAAGATGGTGGTCGAGTTGCGGGAGGACTCCGGTCTCGAAGCAGGAACGGTTCTGCACACGCTGGGATTTCCGGAGCCCGAGATCTTCGGCTTCCTTTACGTGCACCCGGATCGCCTCGCTTCGGTGGGGATCTTTGTTCCGTCATGGCTTCGCAGTCCGGTTCGCACGGCCTACCGTTACCTACAGCATTTCATGCTTCATCCTTATCTATGGCGTTACCTGGAAGGCGGAACGCTGAAATCCTGGGGAGCGAAATCGCTGCAGGAATCGGGGCGGCATGGCGAACCCTTCCTTGCCGGAAACGGATACGCGCGGATTGGCGAAGGTTCGGGCAGCACGAACGTCTTGGCAGAATCGGGCGTGGACGAGGCCTGGACGACCGGTGTGCAGCTGGCCGAAGCGGTGATTGAGCTGCTGGAGCAGAAGAAGCCTTTCACTCGCGAGAACCTTGATCAGACTTACGTGCGCCGTCGCCGCGAGAGCTGGGTGGACGAAGAGTCCAAGATTGCTGCCGATTCGCGTAATGGCTTCGAGCGCGGCGTGGTAACAGGTTTGATCGGTATGGCGTTGGCGGGCGTGACGCACGGCGCAATCTCGGCGGCGACACGCAGGCGGCCTGTTCCTCAAAGCACCTCCGCGCTGGAACAAGTTTATGGATCGCGTATTTCAGCGGCGGAACTCAAGCAACTTGGTGAAGAATGTGCGGCGCACGGCAGCGCGCTGCACGACCGCATCATGGATCGCTGCGGTTGGCCGGAAATCCCGTTCGATGGACGTCTGCTGATCTCGCACCAGGATGCGCTGCTGATGGGCGGCAGCGTGCAGGCCCCGCCGGGCTATGCCAATCACGTCATCTTTCTTCATCCTGAGCACTGCCAGAGTTGCGAGCCGAAGTTGTGCGTGGAAATGTGTTCGGGGCAGGCGATCACCCGGGGCGAGGGCGCAGTGCCCGCATTCGATCGTGAGAAGTGTGTGTATTGTGGCGCTTGCTTGTGGAACTGCCGCAGCAGCGCCGACGGGGAAAAGGGAAACATCGAATTCCGCGCGGGAGCGGGAGGATTGCATTCGGCGCTGAATTGACGCGCCTAGGATTTTTTCAGAGGGACCCTATGAGCAACGCTTATCACATTGTTGTGTGCGCCGGGATTGTGCCCGACCCTCTGCAGACGCTGGAACCGATCACGACCGCGACCGGGCCCGCGCTGAAGAATGAAATGATGCTGCCCGCCGTGCTCGACCCGTGGGCCTCGCATGCGCTTTACGAAGCCGCCAACCTGGCTGCACACGCGGCTGGTAGCAAGGTTTGGCTGGTGAGCGCGGCGCCCAAAGCGAAGTTGCAACAGGTCATGATGAATGTGGCGCAAAAGGCGAGCTTCGAACTGGTTCCAATCGATGCTCCCGCCAGCGGCTTCGCTGATGCGCATGCCGTCGCCGGATTGCTGGCGACCGCAATTCAGTCCATCGCCGGTCTTGATCGCTCACGCCTGTTGGTCTTCGGAGGCTGGGAATCGGCTTCTCGCGGAGCCGGGGTCACCATGCAGTTGGTGGCCGAGCAACTTGGAATCCTTGATCAATTCCAGGGTGTCGACCAACTTGCGTTGCAGCCTGACGGCTCGTTCGAAGTTCTGGAGCGGATTGAAGGCGGGCGGCACATGGTCTCCACCTGTCAAGGCCCTCCTGCGCTTCTGGGATGGGCTACGGGCAACTTGCCGGAGCCGAGAAACAACCCGCAGATCGGAATGGTGAACATGCGCGGGATTATGCCAGCGCTGCAAAAGACCAAGTCCACAGCGTTGCCGCACGATGCTGTTCGCTATCTGAGCGTAGCGCCCCCGAAACAGCAACGGCAAACGCGGATCGTCAAGGATCGGCCGGCGGATGAGATTGCCGCCGAGTTGCTGGAGTGGATCGTGCAGGAGTAGCGCGGTTGATCGCAACCAGCGCGCGGCGCGAGATTTGGCGAGGGCGTTGTTGAGAGTTTAAGTTTCAGGAAAAGAAAACATGTCACAAAGCATTCTATTTCTCGCACACGTTGATGAGTCAGGGACCGCGCTGCCCAAGGCAGCCTTCGAAGCGTTTGGTGCAGCAGTTGATGCGGCCAGGCAACTGGGCGGCACGCTAACCATCGGGCTCGTCGGCGAAAGCGTGCAAGACGCCGCAAACACCGTTGCTGCAAACGGAGTGCGCATCCTCGGAGTGTGCGGGCCGGATTTTGCTCAGCCTCGTTATGCGAGCGATGCCGCGGCCGTCGAAGCCATCTGCCGGGAAGTCTCGCCACAAATCGTGCTGGCCCCGGCGACGTCGCGCTTTCTCCGCGTAATGGCGGGCTTGGCGCATCGACTGGAGGGCAGTGTGGATACGCACATTACGTCGCTCGAAGTGTTCGATGGCGTGCTCACGGCCAAACGCTGGTTCTATCGGCAACGCCTCGAAGCATCCATTCAGCGCGAAGCGCGGCCATGGATTCTGGCGCTCGATTCTGGATGCCATGAAACTTGGAACGGGGCGCCGGCAACAGCCGAGGTCAAAATGATTTCTGTACCCCTTCCTGCCGAGGCAAAACGTACGACGTTCAACGGGGTGCGCGTTCCCACGACCGGCGCCCAAACCATCCGCCCCGACGCCAAGTTGCTTTTTGTTACTGGCGCGGGATGGTGCAAGAAGCAGGCCGACGGCCAGGCTCACCTGCCCGAAGCCGAGAAAATCATCCTTGAGTTTCTTCGCTACTCGGGCGCATCCCTTGGCGGTAGCAAGTCGCTGGTGGATCAGTCCGGAGAGAACGAGGCTGTTCTCGGTTTCATGACCCACCTTAACCAGGTCGGCCAAACCGGAGCGACTCCGCGTCATCCGAAAGGCCTCTCCACGTGCTGCCACGGCGAAGAACCGCATGTGGTGGGCTGGCGCTTCATCAATGAACGGCGCGCCATCAACCTCGATCCCAACTGCGGCTGGGCGCGCGGCAAAGCGGATGTACTCTACGTCGCCGATGCATTTCAGGTGGTGGCGAAGCTGAATTTGCTTCTTGCAGCAAAAGCAAACGCCAAAGAGCCTGCGCTTTCTTTGCCCTAACTCTTGACGCCTCTTCAGCCCCGTCTCCCCATTCTCGGCGGGACCTTCGAGAGTGACCGGTCACGCGCCAAGGTGTAGGCTGGCACTGCTCGATGTGATGTTTACACTTGCTTCAACTCCATCTGCGGTGCTCAACTGCATGGGTCATACTATCGTCGGCCGGGCTGTTCCCGGTGACCGTGTGACTTAACGAACAGCGTGGGCTCTACCGAACTATAGGATCAAGACGATGACCGAGGTCGAAACCAAGTCGCTTCCCGCGAATGCCTACCAGCCGTTGAAGGATGGCGAACTCTACATGCCGCTCGTGCCCCCGACCATGGCGCCGCCCGAGGTGACGTGGCGCGCGGTGCTGTGGGGCACGTTGCTGTGTATCATCTTCGCGGTCGCGTCGGCCTATTCCGCGCTCAAGGTCGGCCAGGGCATGGAGGCGGCGATTCCCATCTCCATCCTCGCCATCGGCTTGGCGCGCGTCTACCGGCGGCGCTCCACCGTGCTGGAGAACATGATCATTACCGGCATGGGTGGCGCCTCCGCCGCCGTGGTGTCCGGTGCCGTGTTCACTGTGCCGGCGCTTTACGCTCTCCACCTCGACCCGCATCCCGCACAGACCATTTTCATCTGCCTGTCCGGCGGCTGCCTGGGCGTACTCTTCCTCATTCCGTTACGCCGCTATTTCGTGCGCGAGATGCACGGCAAGTTTCCGTTTCCGGAGGCCACGGCCATCACCGAAGTCCTCGTCACCGGAGAGAAGGGTGGATCCCAAGCCAGGCTGTTGCTTCAGGCCACCGTCATCGCCGCGATTTACGATTTCTTTGTCACTACCTTCCATGTCTGGAAGGAGTATTTGAACTTCCAGTTCCTACCCGTGATGAAGTCCCTGGCTGATCGTGGGCGCATGGTCTTCAATTTCGACGCGGTTGCCTTCATCCTCGGACTCGGCTACGTGATGGGGCTGCGCATCGCTATGATCTTCTGCGCCGGCGGCATCCTGGTGAATTTCGTGCTCGTCCCGCTGATCTGGTTCATCGGCAGCCACATGGGCGACGTCACCGTCTATCCCGCGACCATCCCCATCTCACATATGACGGCCGCCGAGATCTACCGTAATTACGTGCGCCTCATCGCCGTGGGCGCGATCGCTACAGCCGGCCTCGCCGGCCTCCTCAAGTCGCTGCGCGTGATTGCCGGATCGTTCGGCATCGCGCTGCACGCCTTCCGCCACGGCGAGGCGCCCCAGACGGAACGCACCGACCGTGATATTCCCATCATCGTTATCCTTCTCGGCGTAGCGGTGGGCGTAATCGCAGTGGCCGCCTTCTTTGGGCTCCTTCATGTTTCCTGGACTATCGTTGCCGTGGGTCTGGCGCTGACGCTGCTCTTCTCATTCTTCTTCACCACAGTAGCTGCCAACGCCATCGCCACTACGGCCAACAACCCGGCCAGCGGCATGACGTTGCTGACGGTCATCGTCTCCGCGGTGGTGTTGCTCAAGTTCGGACTCTCGGGAACCACCGGCATGTTCTTCGTGATGGCATTGGCCGGGATGGTTTGTGTAGCACTGTGCGCCTCCGGACAGTTCATTACAGACCTGAAAGCCGGCTACTGGATCGGCTCCACGCCCTCAGCGCAGGAGAAGGTGAAGTTTATCGGTATTGTCGCGTCGGCCATCACCGCGGGGTTAACCATCATCCTCCTGGCCAAAGCCTTCCAGTTCGGCGAGGCCGCGCCGGGCGACATGCGGCAGGTGCTGGTGGCACCGCAGGCCTCCGCACTGAAGGCCGTGGTCTCGGGATTCATGAGCGGCCAGCCAGTCGCCTATATGTTGTTTGGCATCGGCGCCATGGTCACTGTGGTGCTGGAGATGCTCGGCCTCTCTTCCATGGTCTTCGCGCTGGGAATCTATTTGCCGTTGCAGTTGACCACGCCGATTCTGGCCGGCGGATTCCTCTCGCACCTGGTGAACAAGCGCGCGGCGAAGACCGGTGGCGAGCACGGCAGTGCCATCCGCGAGCG
>Ga0074044_10003292_pt1 | contig 13808 bp, 11 predicted proteins | sample BogForMeECP23OM1_FD_94443 | JGI IMG/M metagenome (GOLD analysis project Ga0074044, IMG submission 94443) | Bog forest soil microbial communities from Calvert Island, British Columbia, Canada - Bog Forest MetaG ECP23OM1 | ecosystem: Environmental > Terrestrial > Soil > Wetlands ... | reverse complement strand
TGTGGTCGAATCCTGAAAAATCTCAGCAGGTGATGCGCGAACGGAAGCGCCTGGAGAGCTTGTTGTCGCTGGAAGGCGACCTGGCGCGGCGGACCGACGACATCGCCACTTATTTTGATCTGGCGGGCGAAGGCGAGAACGTCGCCGCCGACTTGCAGCGCGATTTGGATTCGCTGCGCGAACTGGTGGATCGCGTCGAAACCGAGACTCTGCTTTCGGGTGCGAACGACGGGTTGAATGCGATTATGACGATTCATCCCGGGGCGGGCGGAACCGAGTCGCAGGACTGGGCGGAGATGCTGTTGCGCATGTATCTGCGCTGGGCGGAGCGGCAGGGATTCAAAACCGAGATGTATGACTACCAGCCGGGAGAAGAGGCTGGAATCAAATCCGCAACCTTTTCGGTGATTGGGCAGTATGCGTTCGGTTATTTGACCAGCGAAATTGGGGTCCACCGGTTGGTGCGGATTTCGCCCTTCGATCAGGCGAAGCGGCGGCATACTTCGTTTGCCAGCGTGTATGTTTCTCCCGAAATTGACGACAGCATTGAAGTCAATATCAAGCCGGATGATATTCGGATTGACACTTACCGATCGAGCGGCAAGGGTGGACAGCACGTGAATACGACGGATTCGGCGGTGCGGATTACGCATATCCCGACGGGACTGGTGGCCAATTGCCAGAATGAGCGCTCGCAGCACAAGAATAAAGAGAAGGCGATGAGCATGCTGCGCTCGAAAATTTACGAATTCGAACTGGAGAAAAAGCGCGAGGTCACGAAGAAGATTGAGGATTCGAAGCTGGATATTGATTTCGGTTCGCAGATTCGGTCGTATGTGCTGCAACCTTACCGCATGATCAAGGATCACCGCACAAAGCTGGAGATCGGCGACGTGGATCGCGTGCTCGATGGCGATCTGGGGCCGTTGATGCGGGCTTATCTGCGGATGCGGCGAGGGGAGAAGAAGAGCTAGCGGTCAGCCATCAGCCGTCAGGAAGACCTGCGAAGAGATCGCGGGCGAACATTCTTCAAGGATCGAGGTTTGGAGCCGTTGACGAAAGGCAAACGGAAATCGCTAGAACCGCCGCCTCTTGGGCCCCGGCTGCAGCGTGCCTTTCGCTATGCAGCGGAGAAACATGCGGGACAGACGCGGAAGCAGACAGCGGTGCCTTACCTGTCGCATCTGATGGCGGTTGCGTCGCTGGTGCTGGAAGCCGGCGGCGATGAAGACTTGGCGATCGCGGCGCTGCTGCATGATGTGGTCGAAGATTGCGGCGGGATGCCGAGGCTGCGCGAAATCCGCAAGCAGTTTGGTTCGCGGGTGGCGAAGATCGTTGAGGGTTGCACGGATTCGTTCGGCGAGCCGAAGGCGGAGTGGGTGGAGCGCAAGAAAGATTATCTGCGGGAAGTGAAGCAGGCCGACGCCGAGACGCGGCTGGTTTCGGCGTCGGACAAGCTGCACAACGTCCGCACGATTCTGGCGGATTACTGGAAGGATGGAGAAAAGATATGGGCGCGGTTCTCGGGAAGAAAAGAAGGCACGCTCTGGTACTATCGCGCCTTGAGCGACGAATACCGGCGGCGGAACCCGAACCGAATTACGCGCGAACTCGAGATTGCAGTGACGGAATTGGAGCGGGCGGTGGGAGTGAAGCCGCGGCGAGCCCTGGGAGATAAATGATGGCCCGAATGCTTGATATGATTCGCAACTCGCAGGTGCCGTCGAACCTGATGCAATCGGCGGCGCGCGGAGCCCTTTCGGTGCCGCCCGAGGAGACGATTGAAATTCTGGTCTATCTGGCGCTGCACAGCAAATTGTTTGGTGAGCGGGCGCGTCTGACGCTGGCCGGTTGGGATGAGAAAGCCAGCGTGGCGGCGGCTGCCGATCCAAAGACCAGCGCGGAGGTGCTTGGATATTTCGTTTCTGCGGAGAATCTGCGGAGTTGTCTGCTGCCGGCGCTGGCGGCGAATCCGTCGGTAAGCGAAGAGGCGCTCGACAGACTTGCGGCGACGGGATCGCGCTCGATCGTGGAAGCTTTGCTGGCAAGCCCACGAGTGATGAGCGCTCCGAGGCTGTTGCAGGCGTTGCAAACCAATGCCAATTTACGTCCCAATGAGCTGTCCGCGATGGGAGAGAAGTTGGCCGCTATGGAACCGAGTCCGGCAGCCGAGGCGGAGGCCACCGAAGCCGGTCTACCTGACGAAGTGGTCGAAGGCGCAGTCACAAAGTATCTGGAAGAGAATGCGGCGGAGTTGGCCGTCGAAAACGACAAGCCGTTCCAGCCCATAGGAACGATACATGAAGAGACGGTTGGCGAGGCGGCAGCGGAAGCTGAGCCGCAGGCCGCCGCGGCCACGGCCAGCGAAAGTGCCGAGGCGGCCAAAATCGCAGCGGGGAGATTGGCGACGGCTGCGGCGGGAAAGGCCGGAGCAGCCTTAGCTGCTGCTCATGCCAAGAAGCACCTGGTTCCCGCTCATGAGGAGCGGCGCGACAGCACGCTGCAGAAGATTTCCAAGCTCGACATCAGGGGCCGGATCACGCTGGCGATGCGCGGCAACAAGGAGGAGCGGTCGATTCTGATACGCGATTCCACGAAGCTGGTGGCGTTGGCGGTGTTGGATTCACCGAAAATCTCGGATGGCGAGGTGGAAAAGATTGCGTTGCAGAAAAATGTACTGGAGGCGGTGCTGCGTGCGATTCCGATGAAACGGAAGTATGCGAAGAATTACAGCATCACGCGGAATCTGGTGCAAAACCCGCGCACACCGCTCGATCTATCGCTGGGACTGATGAAGAACCTGCTCATTCATGACCTCAAGAATCTGTCGGGGAACAAAGAGGTTTCGGACACGATTCGCAAGCTGGCGCTGCGCATGTTTAAGCAGAAGCTGGAAAAGAAGGGCTAGGACTCAGTACCCAGTACCAGTAGCCAGTGGAACAAAGATGAGGCAATCCGACCCAATTTACGAGCTCTTAGCCCGGGCGAAGACGATCGCGGTGGTGGGATTGTCGGGGAGTCCGATGCGGCCGAGCCACGGCGTTTCCGCGTACATGCAGGCGGCCGGGTACAAGATTATTCCGGTGAATCCGCGGATTGCGGAGGCGCTGGGGGAGAAATCGTATCCGTCATTGCTCGAGATACCGCTTGAAGTGGCAAGGAAGGTTGATCTGGTGGATGTGTTTCGGCGGCCGGAGTACGTGGATGAGATCATGGAGCAGGCGATCCAGTTGAAGATTCCGGCAATCTGGCTGCAGGAAGACGTGGTTAATGAACGGGCGGCGGAGAGGGCGCGCAAGGCCGGAATGTTTGTGGTGATGGACCGGTGCGTTTTGAGGGAGCACCGGGCGCGATTTGGGTAGGGCAGGCTCAGCCCCCAAAAGGGGCAATTGATTTTCAGGGAGCTGCGGTATCGCTAAAGCGATACCCTGATACGAAACTTGAGTGTCTCCGCAGCCGTGCTCAAGAACCGTCGCTCCGGAACGCAGCTCTAGGTAAGATTCAAGCGCGCGCCCTCACCAGAATCACGGTGGCATCGTCGCGCAGGCCATTTCCATTAGAAAATTTCCTGACATCCGCGAGCAGGGCTTCCGGGGTTACGTCTGGTGACTGCATCTGGGCGAGAAGGCGCTCGGCACCGTATTCTTCGCCGGAAGCGAGGTCCGCCTCGGTGATTCCGTCGGAATAAAACGCGATGCGCGAATGCTCGCCGAGGGTCACTTCCGTTTCCGAGAATTTGCTGGCGGAAATTCCTAACGGCATGCCGTGCTCGTGACCGATCCAGCGGTGGCCGGAAGGTTCGACCAGCAGAGGCGACAGATGGCCGGCATTCGCGATGCGCAAGACGCGGCTGGACGGGTCGAGTTCGGCATAGACCATGGTGACGAAGCGGCCGCTGGGAAAATCCTCGATCATCATGTTGTTGAGTCGCAGCAGGACTTCGGCGGGTCCAGAGCCGGTTTGCGCCAGCGAACGCAACATGCCGCGCGTGGCGGACATGAGCAGCGCCGCCGCCGTGCCCTTGCCGGAGACATCGGCAAGAACGAGTCCCCAGCGTCCGTTGGCGAGCGGAATGAAGTCATACCAGTCGCCGCCGACCGAGCCTGCCGGAATCGAAAGTCCAGAGACTGAGAACCCCGGGATCAGCGGCGAGCTGCGCGGCAACAGAGCCTGCTGAATGGAGCGAGCTTCTTCAGCCTCGCGGCTCATGCGCTCGCGCTGTCCGCGCTCGTCACCAAAGCGACGGGCGTTGTGCACGGCGACGGCGACGTGATCGCACAATCCCTGCAACAGACTTAGCTGATCGGAACAGAAAGCATTTACTTCGCAATGGGAAGCGGTGAAAACTCCGACCAGTTCCCCATCGCGTTGCAGCGGGATGGCGACTTCGGAGCGGGTGTCGGGCTCGCAGGCCATGTAGTAGGGGTCGAGGGTGACGTCGGGAGCGTAGTGCATCTTGCGAGTTGAAGCGACGTGCCCTACCATTCCCGCACCCATCTGGATGCGATGGCCCTTGCCGTGAACGCTGCAGCCGCGAACGCCGGCCAGTATGAATTCCGATTGCTCAGGATCGCGCAGATAGAGGTTGATTTCGACGCAACCGAGGGAAGTGGCAACCTCGTCAACGATTCGAGGAACGAGGTCTTCAATGTCGAGGGTGGAGGTGATGCGCTGCGCGAACTTTTGCATGCGCACCAGTTCGGCGATCCTGTGCGCGGACGTATCGAGCATTGGCTGGGCAGCGAAGCCGAAATCCATGAGCGGGCTGGTGGCCATGACGAAACCCTCCTGCCTGTTGTCTACATTTACATTGCAACTGTTTATGAGATTGCGGGAATCAGGTTTCAGATTCTCTTTTTGTTCGGCTTTTTGCCGGGCTTGATGTGGGACCGGGCGCGGGCTGCTTGAGGCGTTTGATTTCTTCCAGACGTTCGCGAATCCGCTTTTCAACTCCTTCGTTGGTGGGGCGATAGTAGACGCGGTTGCGCAGGCTGTCGGGCAGACATTGCATGTCGGCGACCTTGTTTTCGGCGTCGTGGGCGTATTGATAGTCCTTGCCGTAGCCAAGGCCTTTCATCAGGCTGGTGGGGGCGTTGCGCAGGTGCAGCGGGACGGGCTCGGCGGCGGTTTGCTCTACATCTTGCAGAACCGCGCCGTACGCGGTGTAGAGCGCGTTCGATTTCGGCGCGACCGACAGATAGACGACCGCTTGCGCCAACGCGAGGTTGCCTTCGGGCATGCCGATGAAATCGACGGCGTCGCGGGCGGCCATACACAATGCGAGGGCGTTCGGTTCGGCCAGGCCGATGTCCTCGACGGCCATGCGGACTACGCGGCGGGCGATGTAGAGCGGATCTTCTCCGGCTTCGAGCATGCGCGCGAGCCAGTAGAGGGCGGCGTCGGGATCGCTGTTGCGGACGGATTTGTGCAGGGCGGAGATGATGTTGTAATGCTCTTCGCCACCTTTGTCGTAGAGCAGGACACGCTTCTGGAGGGCTTCCTGGATGGTGGCTTCGGATATTTCGGTGGCTCCGGGCGGAGACGCGGCTAGCCGCGTCTCTACCGAAGTTTCTGTGGAGAGCGCGGCGGCTACTTCCAGCACGTTGTAGGCGTTGCGGGCGTCTCCGCTGGAGTAGGCGGCGATTTTGCGCAATGCATTCTCGGACGCTTCCAGATGCATCTGGCCCAGGCCGCGTTCGGTGTCCTCGAGTGCGCGGCGCAGAAGAACGACGATTTCGTCTTCGGTCAGCGGCTTCAGCACATAGACTCGGCAGCGCGAGAGCAGCGCGGAGTTGATTTCGAAAGACGGATTCTCGGTGGTGGCTCCGATCAGGCGAATGCTGCCTTTTTCTACGTGCGGAAGGAAGGCATCCTGCTGCCCTTTGTTGAAACGATGAATTTCGTCGACGAAGACGATGGTGCGCGTGCCATACTGGCGGGCGCGGTCGGCATCGCTCATGACCTGCTTGATTTCCTTGATGCCGGCGAGCACGGCGGAGAATTCGATGAAGTCGGCCTTGGTGATGCGGGCGATGATCTTGGCGAGGGTTGTTTTGCCGGTGCCGGGAGGGCCCCAGAAAATCATCGAGGTGGGGTCATCGCGGTCGATCTGCACGCGCAACGGTTTGCCGGGGCCGACCAGGTGCTCCTGCCCGACGAATTCATCGAGCGTGCGCGGGCGCATGCGGTCAGCTAGCGGACGCGCGCCTGGCGAACTGGAGTCTTCGGGCGGGATGGTCTGGAAAAGATTCACAGGATTCACTTCCGATTTCTTGCGGCTTCGTATAACACGATGCTGGCCGCTACTCCGGCATTGAGGGATTCGACTTGCGCGGCTTGCGGGATCGCGACGTTTTCGTCCATTTCGCGCGTTAGTTCACGGGATAGACCGGCGCCTTCGTTGCCGATAAAGATTGCTAGTGGCAACGTCCATGAGATTTCGGGCAGTGGAGTTCCCTGGTGCGAGGAAGTCGCCAGTAGTCGCACGCCGCGTGCGCGCAGAAGAGGGAGCAGTTCCGCGGAAGGGATCCGCAGGAAAGGCAAACGGAAGATCGAACCCGCCGAACCGCGCAGAACTTTTGAGTTGTAAGGACTGACTGTCCCTTCGGTGAGGAAAACTCCGGCGGCGCCAAAGGCTTCGGCGGAACGCAGGATGGTGCCCAGATTGCCGGGGTCCTGCAGGCCGGCGGCCACGACGATCGGGCCGTTACGTGAGCGTTCGAGCAGTTGCATAGAAGAGAACGCGGGCAGCTTGACGAGGGCGGCCACGCCCTGAGGCGCATCGCTGGGCACGATCGAGTTGAAGAGAGCATTCGGCAGCACGAGCGTTTCGGTGCGGGCGTTGATCTGGGGCAGAAGTTTCTCGGCGAGAGGACGCGCCGATTCGCTGAAGAAAACGGTCTTCAGAGTCAGCGGTTGTCCGCTGCGCAATGCTTCTTCGAGCAGCTTGATGCCTTCGATGGCGCACTCACCCTGGGGAGTGAGCTCGGCGCGGCGGAAGGCGAGCCGCAATTCCTTGAGCCTCTGGTTGTGGCGGCCGGCAATGGGGCGCAAACGGTCGGTTTGCGTGCGCGTTCGCGTTGCCTTCGCGTCTTGCTTCATGGGTTGGTCCCAAAATCAGGATAATACGAGTACACGGTCGGGCTTCGGCCGAAGCTCGTGGTATGGTACATTTCATTGTTTAGTCCGACAACGTTTACTCCCACAAGGCTTATGCCGACGCGGTTTACGCCGGCCATCAGGAAGGAACCAGAGTGCGCGCGGAAATCCTGAAAATTCATGCGGTAACGCCCGAAGCTTCGCTGATCAAGTACGCCGCCGAGCAGATCCAGGCCGGGCAGGTGCTGGGGATGCCGACCGATACGTTTTACGGGCTGGCGGCGGACCCGTTCAACCTGCGCGCGGTGGAGCGCGTCTATGAGATCAAATCGCGTTTACGGCATAAACCGCTGTCGCTGCTGATCGAGAACGTGGATCAGGCGGAAGAATTCGCGCGTCCCTTGCCCGACGATTTTCACCTTCTGGCGCGGCGTTTCTGGCCGGGGCCGTTGACCATGATTGTGCCGGCCGCGTCGCATCTGCCACTGAAAGTAACCGCGAATACGGGGAACGTCGCGCTGCGCGTGCCGGCATGCGAAATTCCGCTGGCGGTGGTGAGGGCGGCGAAAATTCCGATCACGGCGACCTCCGCTAACCTGAGCGGCGCGGCGGAATGCACGACCGCGGAGGAAGTGCAGGGTCAACTGCAGGGGCGCATTTCGCTGATCGTGGACGGGGGGAAGTCTCCGCGGACAATCTCATCGACGATTGTGCACTTCAAGGAAGACGGCACCTGGCAGATTCTGCGCGAAGGCGCGATTCCCGCGAAGGATATTGTCGAAGCTTTGTCTTGAAACCTGGCTCCATGTTGATGCGTTTATGGCCGCTGTTGTTGTTGGCGGTGGTGGGAGCGTTGTTATTGTTTTTCGGTGTGACCGGGTCGCGCATCGTGCGCGCCGCGGCCGAAGCGCCCGCCAAACCAGCAGATGTAATCGCCATCTTCGGGGCCGCCGAGTACGCGGGGCATCCTTCGCCGGTGTACCGGGCGCGGCTGGATCACGGCTACGAATTGTTTCAGAAGGGAATGGCGCCGGTGGTGATCACGACCGGCGGAGCGGCGCAGGACCCGGATTTCAGCGAGGGCGGCGTGGGCCGGGACTATCTTCTGCGGCGCGGCGTCCCGGAGCAGGCTCTGATCGCGGAGACGCAGGGCTCGGATACGGCGCAGTCGGCGGCGCGGGTGGCCAACATCATGCGCGCCAACGGCATGCGGAGCTGCATTGCGGTGAGCGATGCGTATCATGTATTTCGCATTCGCGCCCTGCTGGAGCATGAAGGCGTGCAGGTGGAGTTGGCGCCCCGGCCCGAGTCGCGTCCGCGCACGGTGTGGGAGCGGTTTGTGGCGGTGATTCGCGAGGCGGCAAGTTATCTGGCATGGAAGGCGGGGATGACTTAAGCCGCTGCGAGAACCCAGCTCCTTCTGTAGAGACGAGGCTGGCCTCGTCTCTGCGCACCCCATCTGTTGGCCGCTGCCGAGACGCGGCAAGCCGCGTCTCTACGATAGAAGCTTGAAGATCGCGGCTGCGTTCCTACCATCCCATCTTCTCGCGCAAGCTGGTGACGTGGGCCACGTGGTGGCGTCCGTGCCAGGAGTAGAGGGCGAGATTTTTTTCTAGCGTCATCGGGCCCATCTCAGGATGGCGGAAGGTACGTTTCCAGTCTGCGTCGGTGAGTTTGCGCAGCATCAGCATCCAGCGCTGGTGCAGGGAATCGAGCAACGTCAGCGACATTTCGATGGGAGCGTGCTTGGCTTCGGGCAACTCAGCCCAGAGATTCTCCATGTAGGGCTTGATGGTGGGCTCGTCTTCGGTGAGCGCCAGTTTGAAACGGATATAAGAGTTCATGTGGCTGTCGGGGATGTGGTGTGCCAACTGGCGCAGCGTCCAGCCACCGCCGCGGTAAGGCGTATCCAGTTGCTGATCGGAAAGCCCGCGGAGGGCGGCGCGCAGCCGCGCGGGAGTCTGCTCGACGTCGTTCAGGCATTGCTGCTTTTGTTCCGCGGTAAGCGGGCCGGTGTAGGAAAATTTTCCGATGGGATAGCGCGGGTCGGACATAGACGTTCCTCCGAAGTAAGTAGATGATTTCCTGGTGAACCGCGGTGCGGGAAAAAACGAAGGACAGTTGGCGCCGCGATGACGACTCTGGCTGGCGGGGTGCTGGACGGGCGAGACGCCCGTCGCTCCACTAAAACAACGACTAGCGCACCATGGCCAGGATGCGAACCGGGGCCTCGCCCGGCTTCTTGATGGTCGTTTTGGCGGGGGCGACGATGATGAGCGAGCCGGTTTCCGGGAGCGACGTGAAGCGCGCAGCTCCTTCGACCACGTAATTTCCGTGGAGGGCGAGTTGGCGCGCCAGGGTGCGGTCGGAGGTGAGGTTCACCGGCGTCTCGACCACAAAGCCGATGGTGTACCGCGCGTCGATGAGGAACATCACGGCGTCGCGAGCCATGGGAAGCGGCGTGGTGGACGGGTCATTGGACACGACATCTGACACGACAGCGGACGCGACGTTGGACGCGACGTTGGATACGATACTGGACGCGCGTGGGCGGCGGATGGCAACGACGGCGCCTTGCGGAATCATGCCGTGGCGCGCTTCCCAGGCGGCGATGTCGTCGAGAGAAATCTGCGAGCTGGTTTCAGCCGCGCTCAAATTCATGACCACCAAGGGAGCCACCAGGCGCTCAGGCGGGATCTGTCCAGCCCCCCAAGTGCCGGGAATAAGCGCTCCGGGAGCAATGATGCGGGTTCTGGATTCCGCGGGAGCGGCATGCGGCGTGGCCATGTTTTGGCCGTCGGTCAAGTCGACCACGTGCGAATAGCGATCTTGTCCGTTGGACGCGGGGCGCCGGTCGGCGAACAGCAGAATGGCTAGCACGAGCGCGTAAGCGATGATGAAACTGCGAATCCGCATTCAATTCCTAGTGGAAAGTAAGTAAGACGTAAGTCTTGTTGATATTGTTGCCCGTGGGAGCACGAAGTTCAATCCTCGGTGGGACATGACCCCCTGATTAGCCGAAATGCTTACCGGCCAGACCCTTCGGTTCCGCTCAGGGCAGGCTCGCGGGGGACGCCCGTCCCTCCACTGTAGCCACTAGCATTGGAGTAGAAAACTTTCGTTTCGGTTGCAATATTCCGGTGAAGTCGGGCCAGGGGTTAGAATACAGTTAACTTTCCAGCAGGTTCCAGGCCCATCGCAATCGCCGATTTCGATTCCGGCGGGGGTGCCCATGCTTGCTGGCAGGAACCGAGGATTGCAGTAGAAGATAAATGTTCGGCCGCGAAGAAAAAGTTTCCGCGCTCCGGCTTACTGCCGTGCAGTACGTCGTACTTTTCATTTTCCTGCTCTTAGCCTACGGATTGTGGCGGCTGCAGGTGATGCATAGCGACGAGTACACGCTGCTGGCGGAGAAGAATCGCGTTCGCAATGTGCCGATTCTGGCGCCGCGCGGCAAAATTCTGGATCGCGAAGGCCGAATCATTGTCGATAACTACCCTTCGTTTTCCGCGTTGCTGCTGCGTGACTCTACGCGCGATCTGAACGCGGACGCAGACAACATCGCCAAAGGACTGCACCTGAATCCCGAGGAAGTACGGCAGCGCATCCGGCACTTCTCGTCGATGCCCCAGTACCAGCCGATTTTCCTGAAGGAAGACATCACACCTGACGAACTGGCGTTCATCGAGGCGCACAAGAACGAGCTTCCAGAACTGGAAACGATCATGGCGCACCGACGCCTGTATCCGCGCAACGGCTTCATGGCGCACTTGATCGGCTATGTGGGTGAAGTCAGCGAAGACATGCTGAACCAGCCGCAGTTCGAACTCTACACGGCCGGCGACGTGGTGGGCGTGAGTGGAATTGAGAAGCAGTACAACGACATCCTGATGGGCAAGAACGGATCGCGGCGCACCATCGTAAATAGCCATGGGCGGGAAGTGAGCCGGCTGGATGAAACTCCGGCTGAGCCCGGCAAGCAGCTGAAGCTGACTCTGGACCTGGATTTGCAGATCGCGGCGGAAGAGGCAATCGAAGGGAAGAACGGCGCGATTGTGGCGATGGATCCGCACACCGGTGAAATCCTGGCGATGGTGAGCCGGCCGACTTTCGATCCGAATGATTTTGCGGTGAAGATTTCACGAGACGAGTGGAACAAGCTGGTCAACGATCCCGACAAGCCGCTGCTGAACAAAGCGATTCAGGCCCAGCTTGCGCCCGGCTCGACGTTCAAGGTCATTATGGCGACTGCTGGTTGGCAGGAAGGGGTTGCGCAGACCCTGCACGTAAACTGCAATGGAGGCGCCACGTTTTACGGGCGGCGCTTTGGATGCTGGGTGAAGGGCGGGCACGGCGAGGTCGATCTGCCAAAAGCGATTTACCAGTCCTGCGATGTTTTCTTTTACACGCTGGCGGAGAAGCTGGGCATCGATCGCATCGCGAAATACGCGACCGCCTTGGGATTGGGGCAGAAGACCGGAATCGACCTGCCCAATGAAGTGACGGGTGTGATGCCGTCGGAAGAATGGAAGATCCGGAATTTCAAGCAGAAGTGGTTTGCCGGGGAAACGATTTCAGTCGGCATCGGACAGGGCGCGGTGGCCATTACGCCTGTGCAACTGATGCGCGCGGTGGGCGCCATTTCTATGGATGGGCGCATGGTGGTACCGCATGTGATCAATCCGACGAACCTGCCGCAGGGGTTTGTGGAGACCACGCACTATACGGAAGTGACCAACATTCCGATTGATCCGACGGGATGGACGACCATCACGGATGCGATGAGTCGGGTGCTGTTGCCGGAGGGCACGGCTCCCTCGGCGCACGTTCCGGGAATCGACATTGCCGGGAAGACCGGGTCGGCGCAGATTGTTTCGCTGGCCTTGCGCGCGAAGCACAAGAACGACGAAGATTACGCGCAGAACGGATGGTTTGTGGGATTCACGCCGAGGCGGAATCCGGACATTATTGTGTGTGTGCTGTTCGAAGGCGGCGAGCACGGGAAACTGGCGGCGCGTTTGGCGACCCAGGTGATCAAGGCTTACGTGGATAAACAGCGACGACAGCCTACCAAGCTGGCGGGCGGGTCGGGCAAGGTGGAAGTCGGCGGCTTGTGGACCGATCCCGGCGGCACGGACGCTGACGAGGACGGCGCACACGCGAATGCTGGTGCGAGTTCGAACGGAGACCATTTGCAGGGCGGACGCTTCCTGGTGGATGTTGCTGGCAAACGAGCGCCGCTGGCGGTGGCCGCGCCCGGCATGCGGTGATTTGTCGCGATCCAAAGTTGTTTTGGGGCGTCGGACGCCGCCGAGCTTTGCTCGGCTTGGACGGGCGAGGGCGCCCGTCCCCACACGAGCTGCGGTCGGCTTGGACGGAGCAGGGCCCCGTCACCACACGTGATACCTTAACTTTGAAATGAAGAACGCTGCCCGCACCGCTCTGGACGCCGCATCCGTCAGCGGAGTGACTTATGCCGACGCGCGTGCGGTCTCGATCCGCAACCGCTCGCTGACCACCAAGAACGGACGCGTGGGGCACGCCTCGGAATCCGAGTCGCTCGGCATCGGCGTGCGCGTAATTGCGAACGGTGCGCGGGGCTTTGCCGCGTCGGCGGATTTGAGCCGCGCCGCGGTGGAAGCAACGGCCGCGCGTGCGGTCGAAGTTGCGCGGGCGTCGTCGCGAGTGAAGCGCGAGGATGTTCGTCTGGCTCTCGAACCGGCGGCGGTGGCGGAGTGGACGACTCCTTATAAGGTTGATCCGTTCACCACTTCGGTGGAGCAGAATCTTGATCTGCTGCTGAAGGTTGACGCGGAGATGCGCGCGGTGAGCGGGGTCACGCTCGCCGAGACGGGCATGAACTTTCAGCGCGAAGAGTCCTGGTTTCTTTCGTCCGAGGGCTCGGACATTCATCAGACAAAGTATTCAACGGGCGCGGGCTATACGGCGTACGCGTTTGCCGGGTCGGAAATTCAGAAGCGGTCGTATCCGAATTCGTTTGGCGGGCAATGGCAGAATCGGGGCTACGAACTCATTGAAGAAATGAAACTGGTGGAGAACGCCCGGCGCGTGGCGGAAGAGGCCGTTGCGTTGCACCATGCGGACCAATGTCCGGAAGGCACGGCCACAATTATTCTGGATGGGTCGCAACTGGGCTTGCAGATTCACGAGTCCATCGGGCACCCGATTGAACTCGATCGTGTGCTTGGCATGGAAGCAAATTTTGCGGGCACCTCATTTCTTACTCTGGAAAAGCTTGGTCATCTGCGCTACGGCAGCGAACTGGTCAACGTTGTGGCCGACGCCCGGCAGGAACACGGACCGGGCCTCGGGACATTCGCCTATGACGATGAAGGTGTGGCCGCGCAATCGACTCCGATTATCACTAATGGACGCTTTACCGGGTATCTGAGTTCGCGCGAAACCGCCCATACCATCGGCGCCGCTCGATCGGGCGGAACTTTGCGCGCCGAGGGTTGGAACCGGCTGCCCATAATTCGCATGACCAACGTCAGCATTTTGCCGGGGGAGAAATCGCTGAGTTTGGAACAACTCATCGCTGCGACCGACGATGGCATTTACATGGAGACTAATAAGTCGTGGTCGATCGACGACAAGCGTTACAACTTCCAGTTCGGATGCGAGATCGCTTGGGAGATCAGGCACGGCAAGCGGGTGCGGATGCTGAAGAATCCTTCGTATTCGGGGAT
>Ga0074044_10003291_pt1 | contig 13808 bp, 14 predicted proteins | sample BogForMeECP23OM1_FD_94443 | JGI IMG/M metagenome (GOLD analysis project Ga0074044, IMG submission 94443) | Bog forest soil microbial communities from Calvert Island, British Columbia, Canada - Bog Forest MetaG ECP23OM1 | ecosystem: Environmental > Terrestrial > Soil > Wetlands ... | reverse complement strand
CTATTTCCTGAATCTGCCCGCTCCCAGCGGCGGCGCCAACCAGCCGGTGCCTCCGGACAACGACTAGCTGAGGGATTTTTGCTCGGTAGAGAATAGACCGCAGGTACCCGACGGGCGACTTCCTCAAACCGCTCGATAGGTGCCTCGGAGGAGGTCCGCAGCGATCCCACTCATCGCAAACTGCGCGATGAGTGGGCCACCCGGCTCAGGGCCTTTCGGAAACTTCGACCGTGTTCCCTTCGCCGTCGAGCAACTCAAAGAAGCGAGTGCCCTGCCGGTCCTGCTGTATTGGCCCGGCGCTGACACCGCGGACTATCAGTCTGTCCCTGATTTTTTCGACCTTACGGGTGAAGAACACTGGAGCAGGCCGGGGGGCTGCAGGATCTTTAAGAATGAGAATGACGGGATGAGTCGTCTCGTTGAATTGCAGAGCGACACCATACTTGGAAGGCTGCTCTGCGGCGGCGAGCCTGCGCAGGCCGAGCTTTTCCGCGTACCAGGGAGACGCAGTTGTAACGTCTCGCACCGCGACATAGGTTGGCTGCGATACAGTCAACAACGAAGCCAACGAATGCGACGGCTTGATTTTGCTTTCGAAGAGATAGCTCCGCTTCACCCAGGCAAGCAATAACGAAGTTGCCAAATAGCCTGCCAGAGCCGCGGCACGCCATGGACGTGGAAGACTCTCAGCGAAAGGAACCGAGCTGAGTCCCCATAACAACCAGGACGCGGCGGCGAACCAGGACTTGAGCGGTTTCAAAGACACGTCACCGTATTCCGACAGCACAAACAGCACGGCCCACAAAACGAACAGGCCAAACACTACGATCAGGGCTGGGGTGAGATGAAGGTGCATAAGAGCGGCGAAAACCCGTGTGACGTTGGCCAGCTTAGCACGATGTCAAAGGGTCTTGTCTATAATCAGAAGCTTACCCTGCAACTCAAGGACACGCATTGCCACTCGACGAAAATATTTATGAAATCCGGCGCGAGAAGCTGAAGAAGATTGAGGCTCTCGGGCATCCCGCTTATCCGCGGAAGTTTAACTACAGCCATACCGTGCCGCAGATTCTCGCTGAGTACAGCGGGCAGACGACGGAGGAACTGGAATCTCCGCGGGTGACGGTGCGGGTTGCGGGACGCATCATGGCCATACGGCTGATGGGAAAGGCCGGGTTCGCGCACTTGCAGCAGGATGGTCAGCGGCTGCAGATCTACGTCAAGAAAGACGCGATTGGCGATGCCGGCTACGAACTTTGGAAGTTGCTTGACCTGGGCGATCATATTGGAGTTCGCGGATATCTGTTTCGCACGCGCACGGGCGAACTCAGCATTCATGCCGACGAATTGACGTTTTTAGCGAAGGACCTGCTGCCTTTGCCGGAAAAATTTCATGGGCTGACTGACGTTGAGTTGCGATATCGGCAACGGTATCTGGATCTGGTGATGAATCCGGAAGTGCGCGAAGTGTTTCTGAAGCGCAGCAAGCTGGTGCAGTCGCTGCGGCGGTATTTCGACGCGCAGGGTTTCATGGAAGTCGAGACGCCGATGATGCAGCCGATGGCGGGCGGAGCGGTGGCTCGTCCTTTTAAGACGCATCACAACACGCTCGACATGGATCTGTTTTTGCGCATCGCTCCGGAACTTTATTTGAAGCGGCTGACGGTGGGCGGATTCGATCGCGTGTATGAGATCAATCGCAACTTCCGCAATGAGGGGCTGGGCTGGCGATGGAATCCTGAGTTCACCATGCTTGAGGCTTACCAGGCGTACACGGATTATCTCGGCATCCTGGAAACCACGCAGGGTTCAATCGAGCAGGCGGTCAAGGATGTTACCGGCGGGACGAAGACGAAGTGGGGCGAGCATGAGATTGACTGGGCGCACGCGAACTGGCGGCGGATGACGATGCGGGAAGCGATTGTCCACTTCTGGCCGGAGAAAGCTGGCGCCAAGCCCGAGCGCAGCGACTTCGCGGCGCGCGAGTCGGTCGCGGCGCTGGTCGAGCGCGTGCGCGGCGCGGGGATCAGTTTGGGCTACGATGCGGCGGCGCCGGTGGGCAAGACGATCGCTAATGTTTTTGAGGCGGTGGCCGAAGAACACTTGATGCAGCCTACGATCATTTATGAATTTCCCACCGCCGTCTCGCCACTGTCAAAGCAGAAGCCGGATGAGCCGGACTGGACCGAACGCTTTGAAATATTCGCGGGGAAGATGGAAATCGCCAACGGCTTCAGCGAATTGAACGATCCCGAAGATCAGCGGCGACGCTTCGAGGCGCAACTGAAGGAACGCGAGCGCGGTGACGAAGAAGCGCATCAGATGGACGAGAATTACATCAACGCGCTCAGTTATGGCATGCCTCCGGCGGGCGGGGTGGGTTTGGGAGTGGATCGGCTGGCGATGCTGTTCACCGACTCGCACACGATTCGCGATGTGATTCTGTTTCCGTTGCTGCGGCCGGAGAAAATCTCGACCACAGAGGGCGCAGGGGACACAGAGGGAAAATAGGGCGTTGCTTTCGCGTACCTAAACAATCACTTGAAGTCTTGCTCTAGTCAGCCGATGCTGATGTTAGTTTTCCGCAAGGTCACGGGCAGCGCTGTCTGTAACGTCACTTCGGATGTTGGGTCGGACAGCGCTTTGCTCTTCATGATTCGACTGCTGAGTGATTCAACTGCTGACGCGCTTCCTGATTACTTTGCTGCGGGCGTTGCCGGGTCCTTGGCCGCGCCTTTTTCGGGACCGAAGTTCCTGGTCAGATAATCCAGCATAGCGCTGCGATCGGCGTCGGGGATGACCGCGCCCAAGCCTTCCATTTTAACCAGTTGGTCGACCCACTGCCGGCGCGTCAAGTGCTGCTCGGTGATGCGGCCGGCATTGTGGCAGGTAGTGCAGGCAGCCTTGATCTTGTGCTGCATCGGCCCGGGCGGAAGCGGCTTGCCGGGAGGACTGGGCGCTTGCGCGCTGGCTGGGATGATGGTTGCTAAGAGCCCCAGAAAGATCGCGGGAAGAATTCGTTGGAACAAGCAGAATCCCCAGACACTCACGGCTGCTGGAGCCGATTAGAGTCGCCCCACGGGCGCTGAGAATATGGTAGCAGGAGTTCACGTCTCAGTTCGTAGGTCTCAGGTCAAGCAGGTGGATGGTTTCGAGGGTGGTGTCGCCCACAATTTCCAGGCTCTTGGGGCTTAGCTTATCCATGGTGTCTTGCGGGGTATGATGGAAGACGTTGTTGTATCCGTAGTCGAGGTCGATGACATCGGCACAGGGGACACCACGTTTGACGAAGGGAATGTGATCGTCTTCGATCGCGCCTTGGCTGGCGTAGAAGTGGGACTGATAGCCCAGGCGCTCGGCGGCGGCGTAGATCAGGTCGAGCAGCCAGGGCGCGCTGTTGGTGTCGCGGATGATGTCGAGGTCGGCATCACCGATCATGTCCATCACCATGAGCGCTTTGATCTTCTTGAGCGTGCCGTCTCTCTCCCACTTCTCGGCGAGATGGCGCGTACCGTAAAGACTGTCGGTATCGGACCAGGTCTTGACGGCTTCTTCGCCGTCGGTCCAGACCAGCCAGACGCTGTAGCCATCGCGCTTTTTTCCCGATCCTCCGCCCGAACTCGCGTCGCGCAACTGGTTGGCGTATTCGAGCAGGATGGCGGTGGAAGAGCCGCCGTCGTTGGCGCCTACGAACCCGGTATTGCGCAGCGGGTAGACCGTGTCGTAGTGGCCGAGGATGACGATGATGCCGTCCTTGGTGCCGGCAAATTTCGCGATGATGTTGCGGACGGGAAATTTGCCTTCCACAGTGTCGGCGGTGAAGACATCGTCTTCGACTTGATCGCCTTTGAGGTGGTCGAGAATGTAGCGCTCAAGTTTTTTGTGATTCTCGTTGCCCATGTAGCGCTCGCCGAAGGCGGTGACTTCTCGGGTGTACTGGAAGGCGCGCCTCGAATCGATGTGCGGGAGCGAGGCGGAGTCGGGAGTGGCCGCTTCGGGCGGCGCCGGCTTGGCAACTGGAGTTGTGGCGGCGGTGCTGCTGGCGTCGGCGGAGGTCCCTTTGGAGCAGGCTACGGTGTTCGTCGTGGCAATGGCCAGTGACAACGCCACGCAAATTCTTAACCACAGGGAACACCGGGGAACACAGGGGAAGGCTTTAGGGGAAGTTCTTCCGGTCTTGGATGGTTTCATGGGTGCCCCTGTGGTCCTCTGTGGTCGTCTGTGTCCTCTGTGGTCAGGATTTTTTCTCCGCGCGCTTCTTGCGTTGGTTGGGATGCACGAGCCAGGCGATGGCGATGCTTAGCACATATAAGGCAATCATGGGCGCGGCGAAGATGCACATGTTCAGGATGTCGGGAGTGGGCGTGATGATGGCCGCGACGACGAAGATGGCCAGAATGGAATAGCGGATGTTGTGCCACATCCACCCGGCGCTGACGATGCCCATGAGCGCCAGGAAGAACACCAGGATCGGCATTTCGAAGACTGCGCCCAGGCCGACGATGATGGTCAGAAACAGAGAACTGTATTCGCTGAGCGTGATCATCGGCTGGAAATCCTTTCCGTAGCCGATCAGGAACACCAGCGCCTGCGGGAGGACAACTTTGTAGCCGAAGTATCCGCCGGAAAGAAACAGCGCGATGGTCGAGGCCATGAAGGGGAAGACGTAGCGCTTCTCGTTGCGGTAAAGACCGGGCGAGATGAAGCACCAGATCTGATAGAGCACGAAGGGCGAGGCGACGAACAAGCCGGCCATCATTCCGACTTTCAGATACAGATTGAAAGGCTCAATGGGATTGACGTAAACGAGTTTGGCCGAGAGGCCATTGCGTTGCAGCGCGTCCATGATGGGACGCTGCATGATGGCGTAGATGTTCTCGGCGTATCCCCAACAGGCGAAGAAGCCGACGACGATGGCGATGATGGAATAAACGATGCGCTTGCGCAGCTCCTCGAGATGATCGAGGAAGCCCATGGTGGGCATCTGCTCGTTGTCCTTGTCCTTGTCCTTATCCTTGGCGGATTCGTTCAGGGGTGAGGAGGCGGCCGCTTCAGGCATCGGGCGCTACCTTCCGAGCTTCCACTCCCGGAGCTTCAACTGCCGGAAATTCAGCACTGGGAGCGGGAGCTGGCTCGGGAGACGAGGCAAGCCCCGTCTCTACGGCGGCGGTATTTTCCGCTGTGGGAGTTTCGACCGCTTCCAGTTTTTCCACGGGCGGATTGAAGATGCGATTGGCCAGTGATCCGAGCGGGGCTTGGAGGGGCGGCAGGATCTGCTGCCGGGGACTTCTTCCGCTGGCGTTACTGTTATCGAGGGAATTGATCTCGGACTCGATCTGGGAGCGGAATTCGTTGGACGCGCGCCGGAACTCGTTGAGGAAGCGCGCCACCTGGCGGCCGATCTCGGGCATTTTCTTGGGGCCGAAAAGGACCAGGGCCAGAAGAAACAGGAAGATCATCTCGCCGGAGAAGCCGAAATTCATGGCTCTATCATAATGCGGGATGGGTGAAGCGGGCCACTCGCAAGTTGGAATGGACGAAAACTTTACAAGCTGGAAGCGTCTGCGAAAGGACCTCCCGGTACAGGGCCGGTGAACAGGAGGTCCTTCGCTTCACTCAGGATGACAAGCTTGAGGCGGCTGGTATTATTTGAAGGTGTAGCCGATTGAGGCGCCGACGCGGGTAGCATACGAGCCGGCAAAGTTTGTGTTGTTGTTGATCAGGTATATGCGGGCTTCGGGGCGAATGAAGAAACCGCCCTTGGGATAAAACTTGATGCCTCCGCCGAAGTCTCCGTCGAAGTGGTTGCTGGTGGCGACGAGGCTGCTGCCGCCGGCGATCTGGCAACCGTTGCATTGGTACAAATGAGTGCCCATGGCACCGATGCCGGCGACCAGTTCCAAGTAGGTGTGGCTGGCGAGCTTGGGCGAGTAAACGGCGTTGAAGTTGTAAAAGAGCGGACGATAATTGACTCCTAACTGTGACGCGTAGTAACCGGTTCCCTGAGAGGCTCTCCAGAAGACTTCGGACTCAATCCCAACATTGTGCCAGAAGACCACGTCGCCGCTAACGCCGGGATAGGCACCGCCGGTGAGGGACTCGGGGACTAGACAGTTGCCGCTGCACGAACTAGCGGACGGAGCTAGTGTGGTGCTGACGCCGAAACCCACGTCAATTCTCTGGGCCTGCGCGAAATTCGAGAAACCTGCCACGAAAACGCAGACAAGGGACAAGAGGATGGCGAGACGCGATGTCCGTTTCAATGAAACCTCCGATGGACTAGTTTGATTTTAACAGATTGGATGCAGGCTGAAGGCGCGGCGCTGCCGCTACCGAGGAAGATTTACAAGAATTTGCAGCAGCCGGAAGGCCGTGAAACTTAAGGTGTTATCGCACTCCAGCCGGGGAGCCACGAAAGTGTACACCTTTATGTAATGGCGAATATTCGGCGAATGCTTTTGGCACGGGACCTGAGGTCACAGGCGGCGGATCAGTAAGCCAGCAGGATGCGTAGATCGCGAAGATTGTTTCCCGTGGGTCCGGTCATGACGGCGTCGCCTAGCGCGTCGAAAAGAGGATAACCATCGAAGGCGGAGAGCGCGTGCCGCACGGCTTCTGCCCCGGCTTGATCGCCAGCGCGGTCTTTTGCGCGGTCTTCTACTCGGTCTTCTAATCGGCCTTCTATTCGGCCCAGGGTGCTGCCATCGACTACGGCGCCAGCGGCGAGACTGTTGCCATCGATGCCGTCGGTGCCGGCGCTTAGTACGATAATGTCGTGTCCCGATATTTTTTCGGCGCAGGCGAGGGCGAACTGCTGGTTGCGTCCGCCGATGCCACCGTTGCGAACAGCTACGGTTACCTCGCCGCCGGAGATCAGGCAGACGCGCGACACGGCGCGGCGCAGTTCGCGCAGACGGTTGAGCAAGTAGTCGGCGGCTTGGTCATAGGGCCAGTCGTCGCAGGAGTTATCGACTTCGACGGCAAAACCGGCGCGGGTGGCGGCTACGGCGGCCTCATCAATGGCCACTTTATTCGAGAGCACGGTCCACCAGCGCGCGCGGACGAAAGCGGGGTCGTCGGATTTGGGCGTCTCGTCGAGAGCGTGCTGACGGAAGAGATCGGCGACGGATTTGGGGAACTGATCGATGAGGTTGTATTTCGCGGCGATGCGCTCGCAATCGTGAATGGAAGTGGAATCGGGCATGGTGGGGCCGGAGGCGAGCGCGTCGGGAGTAGCGTCGGGCACGTCGGAGACGAGAATCGAAACTTGTTGAGCGGGATAGGCGGCCTGGGCCAGGCGTCCGCCTTTGACGGCGGAAAGATGTTTGCGGATGGCATTGATCTCGGCGATGGGCGCGCCGGAGTGCACGAGCGTGCGATAGGTGGCGACGAGGTCGGGGAGGGAGATGTCGTCGTCTACCGTCTTTTCTACGATGCTGGAGCCGCCGCCGGAGAGCATGAAGATGGCTAGCGAAGTGGAGTCGAGTGCGTTCAGCGATTTGAGAATGGCGTTGGCTGCGCTGATGGATTCGGCGGTGGGGGTGGGATGTCCGCCGCGAAAATAGCGGAAGCCGCGGACTTGATTCGTGGGCTCGACGGACGACGCGACGATGCCTTCGAGAGTGCTACCGGCTTGAGCTTCGAGAGCGGCGGCCATGGTGTGCGCGGCTTTGCCGATGGAGACGACGAAGACGCGGTGGTAGGCGTCGAGATCGTGGAGATCTTCTCCGATGCGCAGGACGCGGCGCTCACAGTGGATGTTGCGGGCGAAGGCGCTTTCGATGGAGGCGTTCTTCAGCGCGGAGGTGAAGATCTCGCGGGCGACTTCGCGCATGTGGCGGAATTGCCGCTCGCGGGCGGGAGATAGATCGGACATGGACGGGATTATAGAGACAGTTGCTGGTTGCCAGAAGTCATCTGGTAAATGCGCCAAGATGCGGTCGCTGGTGCAATGGGGATGTTACAACAGTGACCGTACAGACAACCGATACTCCTTGTGCAAAGGTGTCGGGTGTGGTGTCTATACCTGATAGGAGTCACGAGAATCGCGATGGAAGTCGATAGAACAAAGACGCCCAGGTCCAGATTTCTTCTAGAGGTGTTCTTCTCAATAAATATTGCGTTTGCCGGGATGTTGGTGGTTTTCTGCGCAATTCCGTCGGTGTCAATTCCATTCGCGCATTTGGAGGTCTACCTTAACCACCTTTTACACATCAGACAAACTGATTACATTCGTGGCTATTTCACCATTTGGATCCCGTCGCTCATATCGGCGCTGTGCATTTGGAACCTGTTCCGTCTTGCCCGTCGCTTGAGTTTCACAAAGGAAATCCTCCGATCTGCCGCTGGCGTAGCGATCATCCTGTGTCCAACCGCAATTTGGACTTGCGAGTACGAGCGAAACGGGTGGTCACTTCAATGGCCGTACAAGATGGTTTTCGGTGAACCCATGCTAGCCCTGATCTGCCTCAGGGTGTTCTTGAAAGCACCGTGGGCTGTTGCGCGATGGGTCGGAATCTCCGCTTTTCTTGCGCACAGCTTGTTCTGGTACTGGTTCACGAGCGATGGATTCCACGCGCTCGAGTGGGGGATTCCGGGCTATCGTGGCCCGGCTGGGTTGATATTGGGTTTCTGCTCTGCGCTCGTTTGGGGTCTTTACATCCGCGAATTAAGGCAGCCCCGCGTCGACGCGGGGACTTTCTGATGTAGCTTCGTTTCAGCTTAGTGGTCATTCGTTTCCGAAGGCCAATTTCTCCCGGGTCCACTCTTCGATGGCTACGCGCATCTCCTTGAGCCTTCCTTCGAAGAAGTGATCTCCGGCTTCGATGCGGACCAGTTTCTTGGGATCAGCGAAGATGCTGACTAGCGCTTCGAGTTTGCCTGGGGGAGCGAATTGATCGCGCGATCCGCTGACGAAGAGTTTTGGCTTCGCGCACGCCCGCAGGAATTCGAAATCGTAGACGCGGTCTTCGATGCGGCCAGCGACAGCGATGGCGGGCAGGCCGAGGGCGATGAGTGCGCTTACACGGTCGTCGTCATAGGCGGCGCGCAATCCGACGGCGGCTCCGAAAGAAAAACCGGCGAAGATCATGGGGAGCGGGAATTCGCGTTCGAGCCAGTCGAGGGCGGCGCGCACGTCTTCGACTTCTCCGATGCCGTTGGCGTGCTCGCCTTCGCTCAGGCCGGCGCTGCGGAAGTTGAAGCGGAGCACGGGGAATCCGAAACTGTTGAGCGCTTTCATGGCGTGGAAGACGACTTTGTTGTGGAGGGTTCCTCCGTAGAGGGGATGCGGATGGCAGACTACGGCGGCGTGCGTCGCTTCGGGCGATCCGGCGTTGAGTAGGGCTTCCAGGCGTCCGGCGGGGCCGGTGAGGAAGAGCGAGCGGATGGTGGAAGCTTCGGGCGGCACGGAATGAGGGTACCAGTTGCCAGTTGCCAGTGGTCAGTGGTCAGTGGCCAGTGAATCAGCCCCTGAAGGGGCGTCTGGGGTAGAACGCTATCGGCATCGCTAAAGCGATGCCCTGATACGAATCCTATCCGCTTAGGAGCCCATCCACTAAGGACTATCCAGCAATCGCAATTGGCTGTTACGCTTTTGCTGCATGGACCTGTTTGCGCTTACCCGGCGGCTGATCGATATTGAATCCATCACTTCGAATGAAAGTGCGGTGGGGAATTTTCTTTGCGACGAGCTGCGGCGGCGCGGGTTGGATGCTCGGAAAATGCCGGTCGAGGGTGCGCGCGCGAACGTGCTGGCCACCTGGCCGGGACATGGTCGTCCGGAGATTGTTTTCTCGACGCATATGGATACGGTGCCGCCGTTCATCTCCTCGTCAGAAGACGCCATGCGCATTTACGGGCGCGGCTCCTGTGATGCCAAGGGAATTATCGCCGCCCAGATTCTGGCGGCGGAGAAGCTGCGCGGTGCGGGTGTTTTCGTCGGGCTGCTGTTTCTGGTGGGTGAGGAACGGGATTCGGTCGGCGCGAAGTTGGCCAATCAGCATCCGATCGGCGCTCGCTTCATGATTAACGGCGAGCCGACCGAAAATAAGCTGGCGCTGGCCAGCAAGGGTGCGCTGCACGTGGAACTTGTGGCGCGCGGAAAGATGGCGCACTCGGCGTATCCGGAACTGGGAGAGTCGGCCATCGACAAGCTGGTGGAAGCGCTGCACCGATTGCACGCGATGAAACTTCCTGAAGATGCCGAGGTGGGCGCTTGCACGAAGAACGTGGGCTCGATTCAGGGCGGGCGCGCTCCGAATGTGATTTCTGATTTTGCCAAGGCTGATCTTTTCTATCGGCTGGTGGGTCCGGCGGACGCGCTGCGCCGCGAGATCACGGAGGCTGTCGGCGGGCTGGCTGAGGTTCGCTTCACGCGCGAGACTCCGTTTTTGCGGCTGCGAACGCTGGACGGGTTGCCGACGATGGTTGCGGCTTTCACCACCGACGTTCCGTCGCTGACCAACTGGGGCGAGCCTCTGCTGCTGGGGCCGGGATCAATTCACGTGGCGCACACCGAGGGCGAATTTGTGGAGAAGGCACAACTGGCGGAGGCGGTCGAGATTTATTGCTCGATGGCGAAGAAACTGGGCTCTTAGCTATTGGCCGTTAGCTCTTGGCTCTTCGCTTGATCTCGGGATTCGGCTCGATCCACACCGAAGAAACCCACGTCTCGAAAACCGCGAGACGTGGGGCACCCTCAGTTTCAGTTGATGAGAACTAGACGCTTCTAGTCTCCGGCAGCTTGCATGATCAGGTGATCGACGATGCGGTGCGCTTCGTCGATGTGGTGGAGGGCGCGGTTGCGCAGGCCGCGCACCGAGGGATCATCTTCTTCGCGGGCGATATCATTGTGCGCCTTGTCGAGCAATTCCAGAGCACGGTGATAGCGGCCTCTGCGTCCTATGTGCGCATCGACCGGCGGATGGTCATTCAAATTCTTGCCATCGTCAATCGCCGCGTGCTTGATCTCTCCGATGGCTTTGTCGATCTCCTCCATGGCGTGATCTTCTTCTCGATCCATGCGGCCGGACCAAGTTACGGGCTCCAGATGAGCGCGGGCGTGGCGCAGGTCGGTAAGCGCGTGCAGGTATGCCGGATGCCTCCCCGGTTCATCGGCAAAGGTCAACGCGGCGCAGGCGGCAACAAAGAACAAGAGTACGGCGCAATATCGTGCAGTTTTCATGATCTCCTCTGGATAAGCCTTTCGGCGGAATGAAGCTTCTTCATGATGAACCCGGAATTGCGGTTTTTGTCTCGGTGTCGGCGTCTCGTTCTCTAGATTCTAGGCACCTGCCCCGGATGGCGGAAGGTAACTTCCGGGCATGAACCCGGTGTTGGACTTTGCGTGCTATTTCCGCACTTGACAGACTGTGTTCCGAGGCAATTGGTGCGCGTTCGGTCGCAGAGGGCCGCATCCTCGTCCGTTCTCGCGATAGACTTTGCTGATGACTACCGGTTCCCACAATGCGCTCGCGCACGCGTCTTCTTCTTATTTGCGTTCGGCAATGCATCAGCCGATTCAGTGGCATGAATTTGGAGAGGAAGCTTTTGCGGCGGCGCGCGCGGCGAACAAGCCAATGCTTTTGGATATCGGTGCGGTCTGGTGCCACTGGTGTCATGTGATGGATCGCGAGTCTTATGACGATCCGGAAGTGGCGGCGATTGTTAATGAGCATTACGTCGCGGTAAAGGTGGATCGGGACGAGCGTCCGGATATTGACAGCCGCTATCAGGTGGCGGTGAGCGCGCTCACGGGACAGGGCGGGTGGCCGCTTACGGCATTTCTTACTCCTGACGGCAAGCCGTTTTATGGCGGGACTTATTTTCCTCCGGCGGACGCTTATGGGCGGCCTAGTTTCAAGCGCGTATTGCTTTCGATTGCTCAGGCATATCGCGACAAGCACGGCGATGTGATGGAGCAGGCGCAGATGGTCGAGAGCGCGGTCTCGCGGGTGGAGTCTTTTTCGGGCGGCGGGACGGTGTCCGCGACAGTGATTGACGCGATTTTGGAATCGGCGCGGAAGATGTTTGACGAGGTCAACGGCGGATTTGGAAGCGCGCCCAAGTTTCCGCATCCGGCGGCGCTCGATCTGTTGATGGATCAGTATGTTCGCACCGGATCGGGCGGCGAAGAATTGCGTACGATTTTTGTCCGCACGCTCAAGAAGATGGCGCACGGCGGCGTCTACGACCAGTTGGCGGGCGGCTTCCATCGCTACTCGGTGGACGAAAGCTGGATCGTGCCGCACTTCGAGAAGATGTGTTACGACAACTCGGAGTTGCTGAAAAATTACGTGCACGCGTATCAGGCGACCGGGGATAAGTTCTTCGCCGGGGTGGCGCGCGACATAATTCGCTGGATGGATGAATGGCTCAGCGACCGCGCGCATGGCGGCTTTTACGCTTCCCAGGATGCAGATTATTCAATGGACGACGACGGCGATTATTTCACCTGGACGCTGGAGGAAACGAAGGCAGCTCTGAATGAAGATGAGTTTGCGGTGGCGACCGCTTATTACGACATTCAGGAAGCTGGGGACATGCACCACAATCCGGCGAAGAATGTGCTCTGCGTTCGGGCGTCGATTGAGGAAATTGCCGGGCGGCTGAAGATTCCGAAAGAGCGGGCGGACGCACTGCTGGCGACGGCTAAGAAGAAGATGTACGCGGCGCGGTTGTTGCGGCCGACACCGTATGTAGACAAGACGGTTTACGCGGGCTGGAATGCGATGTGCGTTTCGGCGTATCTGGAAGCGGCCAAGGTGCTCGATCTGGCGGAGGCGCGGCACTTTGCTTTGCGCTCGCTTGATCGGCTGCTTTCCGAGGGATGGAATTCCGACGGAAAGTCAACGGCGGCGGGCGAGGGCCCCTTCGACTCTCGCTCAGGGCAGGTCCGCGCCACACTGGAGCATGTGATCGCTTACTCCGATCCGAAAGCGGAGCGGCGGGAAATTTCTGGGGTGCTGGATGATTATGCTTTCGCCGTGATCGCTTGTCTCGACGCTTATGAGGCGACAGCAGACTTGAGCTATTTTCGTTTTGCGCGGTCGATCGGGGAGGCGATGGTGGCGGGATTCTTCGATCCGGCGGCTGGGGGATTTTTTGATACGCGCGCGACGCCGGAAGAAAAAGCCGCGCTTGGCATTTTGGGGACGCGGCGGAAACCGTTTCAGGATTCGCCGACTCCGGCGGGAAATTCAGCGGCGGCGATTGCGTTGCTGCGTCTGGATGGTTACGCCAACAATTCATCGAATAATGACGCGTCGTATCGCGACCGGGCCGAGCAGACACTGGAGCTCTATGCCGGGGTGGCGGGGCAGCACGGAATTTTTGCGTCGACTTACGGGCTGGCCGTGGTTCGGTTCCTCCAGCAGCATACGCAAGTCGTAGTCATCGGGAAGGATGCCGCGGCCGCGGAACTGTATCGGGCGGCGGTGCGGCCGCCGGGGTTGAATATGACGGTGCTGCGGTTGGACGCCGATAAGGCGGTCGCGCAAAACCTGCCACCGGCTTTGGCAGAGACGATTCCGAATCTTCCGGGGCTGCGGGACGGGCGATCGTTTGCGGTTGTGTGCTCGGGGTTCACGTGCCAGCCTCCGATTTTCGACGCTGCTGAACTCGCTCGGGCGTTGGGGTCGCGGTAGCGTCCGAGTAGCGGATCAACGTCAGGCTGGGATCTCCGATCCATGCCCCATCAGCGTGGGATCAGGCCCGCCCCGCGAACTCCCGCGTCTCTGTGGATACTTTGACTATTTCTCCTTCTTTGATGAAGAGGGGAACCCGGATCTCGATGCCAGTCTCCAGCT
>Ga0074044_10003290_pt1 | contig 13809 bp, 14 predicted proteins | sample BogForMeECP23OM1_FD_94443 | JGI IMG/M metagenome (GOLD analysis project Ga0074044, IMG submission 94443) | Bog forest soil microbial communities from Calvert Island, British Columbia, Canada - Bog Forest MetaG ECP23OM1 | ecosystem: Environmental > Terrestrial > Soil > Wetlands ... | reverse complement strand
CACGACGCTCCTCGTTTGCGCCAACACCATGACCATGTCGATCCGCGAACGCACGCGCGAGGTCGCCGTGCTGCGCACCCTCGGCTTCACCCGCGGCAGCATTTTGCGACTGCTACTCAGCGAATCCATTGCCATCGCTCTCATCGGGGGCGCACTGGGCGTCCTCAGCGCTACTGGCGTGGTCCTCTTTATGGCTCGTCCCGGCATTGGTCTGCCTCTTTCCATGCACATGACCGCGGCCACCGCGCTCGTCGTCATGCTGGTCGCCGCGTTTGTGGGACTGGTCAGCGGCCTGATCCCCTCCTACCGCGCTTCCAACCTCGGCATAGTCGACGCCCTCCGCTACCTGGGCTAGCTAGTGTGGGGGCGTCCCGCCCGCCCAGCCGAGCGAGGCTCGGAGAGCCCTCTCCGCGATTCAGCACTTCCTCCGATCCATCCCCCAAGTGCTACACTCGCTTGCGATGCGGACCGACATCCTTCCCCTTTGCGACCAGCATTTCCGCACCATGGAGCCTGTCCTGGCTCCCTACAGCTCCGATTTCTCCATCGAGTTCTTCCGCTGCACCGACAAGTTCTGCCATCGCTGCTTCGGCGAGCGCATCGGCTACTCGACGCCGCAGCGCGGAGTCCCACCCGCTTTCGCGCCCGACCAGCCCAAATGCGACCGTCACGGTCGTCCCATGTTCATCATTAGCATCGATCGCCAGCGCAATCATCTGACCTACGCATGCCCTGAACCAGATTGCCCCGAACGGGTTATGCGCACCTGATAGCGGCAAAGGAAGTGCTTTGCTAAATTTCTCGGGAAGTCGCGAACGCGCCGGAGAGAAACTTACTTCTGCAATCTGACTTCTGCAATCTTCAATTCACTTGCGGGTGCCTCACGTTAGCGCCCGGAGTCAGGCCCCGGCACGAGCGCTTTTCACGTGCTGGGGTGACTGTGGGCGCTGACCTGGGCGAACAGTAACGGTCTACTCTCCCACCAGCCATTTCCACTGCTCTTCGCTCAGCGGCACTACGCTCAACCGCCCCTGCCGCACCAGCGGAGAATTCGCGAACACCTTGTGCGCCTTAATTTCCGCCAACGTCCTCGGAACCGCAATCGCCTGCCCCACTTTGATTTTCACCTGCGGGTTCCGCGCGTCGGTCGCATCCACCGATACCACCGTCGCCGTGCCCACCGCGCTTTTCTCATCTCCCGTGTGATAAATCACCAGCCGCTCGCCCGGCTTCATCTCCCGCAGATGCTTCACCGCGGCCGGATTCGTCACTCCATCCCAGATGGTCGTCTTCTCTTTTTCCAGATTGGCGAACGAGTACACAGTAGGCTCAGTCTTGAGCAGGTAATCCAATGGCAGCGCCCCTCCCCCCGGCCACAAACAGCGATCCTACCGCTCAACCGCCCCGAGTCGAGTCACAGGTCGGGCAAACGCGGTCCAGACCTGTGACTGGCCCGGCCTGTTCAGTAAATGTCGTAGCTACGCCGCGACTCATCGATCGAGCACTTCTCGAAACGCTCTTCCAGTTTAGAGGCTACCGAAGTGGGGTCGGTCAGTTCGTTGCGCCAGATATCCCATGCCTTGCCAAAGGCCTCCGCATTCGCAGTCCGCCCGATCCAATAAAGGGAACCAAGATCGTTGCTGGCTAGCGGGGAAGCAATTTCCGCAATATACCCATGACTCTTTCCCCACTGCCCGTTGAAGTCGTTCTTGAGGGTCACGTAGTTCGCCAGTGTGCAGCCCTCCTTCAACTTGAACTGAATCACATCAATGTGTTGCGCGCTGGCCCAGATCGGTGCCAGCAGAGCGGCAATAGTCAGCAGCACTATTCTCATCAGTTGTCTCCTTTTGAAGTGTATTGAAGCGGCTGTGCCGACTTCGGCACGACCGGTTGGATGGCCTCGGTTGCAAGTGGTCAGGACCATCCCCACGTGGCCTGACATAGTAGCGGCGCAAACAACTCTTGTAAACAGGTAATAGCTGCGCGAGAACCCTAGCAGGCGTGTCTGACGGAAGCGCCCCCGTCCGACACCATGATGTGCAAGGCTAGGTCTTGGCCATCTAGGCGCAGTCGCCCCTCGCCTCTGCAATCTGCCCTCTAACTTCTGACTTCTCACCTCTGACCTGCCCCTACGCATTCCCCGTGTTCGCCAGCGCCTCGACCGCTTCCCACGTCGTCGGAAACGTCACAAAGAAATCCTTCACTTTCGTGATCTCCATCACCTTGTTCACCCGCGGCCTGACTCCGGTCAGCACCAGGCACCGGCCTCTTTTCTGATGCGACACATACGTCGCCACCAGCGACCCCAGTCCCACCGAGTCCACGTAGGGAACATCGGACAGATCCAGAATCATCGTCTCCGCCTGCTCGTTCTGCAACGCGCGCTCGAACTGCGGCGTCGTCTCGATCGTGATCGGCCCCTTCAGCAGCAGGATCCGTTGATCCTCCGCCACTCCCTCATAGCGCTCGACTGTCAGTTCTTGCAACCCCATAGTTCACCAAAAGCTTGGTCTGAGATTGTAGGAGACGCGGCCTGTCCTGTCACGTGCTAAAACCCGCAGCCCGTCCCCGCTCTGGCGGGCCACTCATCGATTCAAAGGGAAAGCCTCTCGTCATGCCTGGACAAAATAGATTTTTGGGGGAAACAACGGGGAGGAACAAAGTTCACTTCTTCAATCTGACTTCCGCATTCTGACTTGGGCAACTCGCTTTTGACCTCAGCAATCTGGCCTGGAACCTCTGCCCTCGCTACTGCGGCTTCTTGTCGTCATGATTTTCATAGGTCGAATACTGCCCGCCCGGCCGTTTTAGCTTCACCGTAATCTCCACCTCGGCCTGCTTGACTTCGTAGTCGGCTCCAAATGTCTGGAGCCCCGGCGCCAGCACCTGCACCTCGATCGACCCATACGGAATCCCGTCGATACTGGCACGCCCTTCCGCATCCGTCTTCAGGTCGAGTTCTCCCTTCGTCGCCTTCCCTTTCCGATTTACCGGGTGCAACACAACCTTCGCATCCTTCACCGGCTTTCCGCTCGCCTCACGCAGCACCACGACCCTCACCAGCGCCATCGGCCCTTCATCCTCCTGAGCCCAGGCCCGCCCGGCCACACCCAGCGCCAGGATCGCAGCCAAGCCAACGGCCAGAAGCTCCACCCGCTTTCTCATTGAAATTCCCCCTCGATACAGTGAATCCGCTCTTTGTCCATCTTCAATCTGACCTCTAACCTCTGACCTCTCATTGCGGCTTCTGCTCCTGCGCTTTGTTGTCGCCCGCCTTCTTCTCTTCTGGCTTCTTCACGCTCTCCTGAACGCCCGCGGTTGAGTATTGCTTCACCGGACGCTTCAGCTTGATCGTAATCTCCATCTCCGCCCGATTCACCTGGTAGTCTTCGCCAAACGTCTGGAAGCCCTCCGCCAGCACTTGCACCCGCAGCGGCCCATACGGAATCCCGTCAATCCCTGTCTTCCCGCCATCGTCCGTCTTCAGCTCCATCCCGCCCATGGCCTGCTTGCCCTTTCTCGTTACCGGATGCAGCACCACCGCCGCATTTTTTACCGGCTTGCCATTCCAGTCGCGCACCACCACAAAGTGCATGTTCGACATCGGGCCTTCGTCTTCATCATCCTGCGCCCATGCCGCCCAGGCTCCCACCGTGACCATCCCCAGGCCGACCATAACCGCCAGCACCGCCAGCTTCCTCATGATTCCCTTCTATCCAGCCATCTACTTCGTCCCTTACAACATATCCGACGGAAAGGTCCTGAAAGTAGAGATGCGCGTGGGCATCCGCAGCTGTGGATTATATCGAACCCAATGACAATCGGATCCCGGGACCTGAAACGAGGATTTGAAACACAAAGAGACAATTGCCCGAAAAAAAGAACCCAGCACGGGTTGTTTCACCGTGCTGGGGGAGGAGGATCGCAATCGCCGGCGGCCAGTTTTTGCCGCGCTAAAGGCGTTACACCTTGTGATCCCGCCGCCGCGGCTTTGGAACTCGGGGGAGGGCCTTTCGCCGCGGTACTCGACCACAACTCAACTCGCTACGATACGCACAGCGTATCGAGCGCACCCTGGTTCCGGATCGTCAACGTCGCGCCGCTCAGTTCCACCACGCCGCGCCGTTTGAAGTCCCCAAGAATTCTCGTCACTGTCTCTCGCGACGATCCGATCAGCTGCGCCAGTTCTTCGTGGGTTAGCGCGACCTTGATCCGCACCACGCCATCGCTCACGCGCGCTTCCGACGACCACTGATTAAGCAGCCGCGCCAGCTTTCCCGCCACCGAATGGCACAGTCCGATCGACCGGATCACCTCGTACGCCGCCTGGCAATCGCTGCTCAAATGTTGCGTTGCCCGCAGGCATGCATCCCCGTGCGCTTTCAGAAATTTAAGAAACTGCTCGCGCCCCACATAAGCCAACTGGCTCGGTTGCAGCGTCTCCGCCGTCAATTCATAAGGCGTTTCCATCACCACCGATTGCAGCCCCAGCACCTCGCCCGGCCCTGCAATTTTCACGATCAGCGTTTTGCCTTCGCTGTTCGTCGTCATCAGCTTTACTCGTCCGCGGCACACGATGTAGACGCCCCGCGCCGCTTGTCCCTCCATCAGCACTACCGCGCCTTCCGGATACGAACTCGTATGCTGAATCCGGTTGAAGTCTTCCATCGTTTCGCTCTCGAGGCCGGCAAAAAAACTCTGATCACCGAGTTGGAAATCACGCATATCGTCGACGATCGGCAGACCATACGGGGAATTCGCCTTCGCCTGCGCATCCGCCAAATATCGAAAACTGGAGCCCGCTGTTCTCGCTACTGCCAAAGTCGCACTTGCCATACGGTCGTCCTTTCTCTCTCTCTACTTGCGTTGGTTTGCTCAGCCCGCATTTTGCCTAGGGCAACCTGTGGGCCAATCTCAGTGCCTTCTGCGTATCCCCCTCCTTTCAAGCCCATCGCCCTTTGGAATCAGGCTGTTTCCCACAATCGCCTGGATTCGGTATAGGCCGCGTTTAATTGCGATTTAGGCTACGGCTGCGTATTTTGCCACATGACTGAGTGATCTCCATCACTTATTTGTGTGAGAGTCGCACAATTCTTTGTGATCTCCGCCCCTATGTGCCTCTCTATTCTCGAATTGTTTGGTTTTTGGAACACCCTGGTCTTGCTTGGCGGAGCATCGCCTGCGGGCAAAATGGCAAGGGACGCCGATTCTGCCGGCCGCCCTTTCGCACCCAAACTTCAACAACACAGAATCGGTCGGCCTCGCTTCCCAGGTTCGAAGAAAAGATCAGGCAATGAAATCAGGAGCTTGTCCGAATCTCCGGTACTGTCCTAAATAGTGCGTTGATGATTGGTGGCGGGACTACTGAGGCTACGCGCCTGTGCTTCGACCCAAAGGCTTGTTGAACTCGTCCCCTAGTGCTTGCGCTGCCATATGGATCACGCGCAGGCCAGCCAGAATTTCTCGATCAGTAGTATGCTCAGAGAGTCGGTCGCACATCGCCATGACGACGCTGAGTTTATTGTTTACGACATGAGCCAATGCACATTCGCTAGCGCAAATGGACGGCCTGTTCATGTACTAAAGCGTATAGCAGGGCTGCGATGGAGTCTGTTCGATATTGACCAGTGGTTTACGAAATCAAAGCACTGTTAGGACAGTCCCGAATCTTCCTCGCGCACCGTACTCGGTGAGATCGATACCGGCGACAGCCCACCGGTTTGTTGCGAAATTCATCACTATTACGATCGGACCATCCACATTTTCGGATCTTCATGCGGTTTCAGCCGCTGTGCCGTTTCGTCACTCAGAAACGCGGCCCGCCAGGCCCCGGCCTGTCACCGAGTACCTAGAGCCGAACACGCCAAATCTACCCCTCCTTCTTCCAAATAACGTCCTCATTATTCCGCCGGTCAATCAGTTCATCCACCTTGCCGTTCCGGCCACGGCGGAACAGAATTCGCCCTTCCACGCCCTTGCGAAAGAAAATCGGCCCCGCCTCTGGAATCAGTTCGGCCTTGGGCCGATCGCCACGCTGAAGAAACAACTGCTTTCCTTCTTTTGAGACCGTCATGGTCTTCTCTGGGGCTGCTTCGTACGTCCCGACATAATCCGCGAATGCCCTCGCATCGGCCTCGCCGGGGGCCGGGTCTTCGTAGTAGCGGAGCACCTGTCCGGCCACAATTTGCCACTGTCCATCGCGGCGCATCCAGGTATCGGTCTCGTGATAGCGCGCCATCTGTTTCTGCCCATACACGATTTCAGTCTCATTGAGGTCGTAGCTGAGAATCGCCACATCGCTCTGGATGTGGCTCTTGGCATTGGCCACCTTGATGGTGCCAGAATAGCCCTGCGGCAGCGGAGTGATGCCTGCAACCAGCTCCTTCTTATTCATGTTCTCGCCCCTTTCATCAAAGAACATCGCGTCGTCGTCGAAGTACTTGTTCCAGGGCGCTTGGTCTCCCGGTGCGACCGAGTCGACCAACTCTTGGGTTCTTCGGACCAGTTCGTCTTGGCTGATCCTGGGCCGGCTTGCCTTATTGCATGACAATGTTACGATTAAGATACAGATAACACAGGAGATAGTAGCGATGTGCCTTGGCATTGATCCTCCGACTTCCCGCCTGCTGTCGTTCAAACTGAGCTCGGCATTCCAGTTGGACGCGCCAGAGTGCCCGGCGCAACCCATCAAAAACCACGTCCCAGCTTGACAACTCCCCACTCACATCTCTACAATTAGCACTCATAAGCCTAAAGTGCTAACAAGCAAGAAAAGTGCTACCAAGCATTCAAAAAACCAACCACCATTTGAAAGGAGCAACAACCATGGCAACTAAGTTTACCCCCCTGCACGACCGCATTCTGGTACGTCGTGTAGAGGAAGCTGAAACCACCCGCGGCGGCATCATCATCCCCGACAGCGCGAAGGACAAGCCGCAGGAAGGCGAAGTCATTTCCGTCGGCAAAGGCAAGATCAGCGAAGAAGGCAAGGTTCGTCCGCTCGATGTGAAAGACGGCGATCGCATTCTCTTCGGCAAGTATTCCGGCACCGAGATCAAGATCGACGGTGAAGACTTCATCATCATGCGCGAAGAAGAAGTACTCGGCGTGCTCAGCGGCGCGGCAAAAAAAGAAACCGCCGGCACCCGCCGCTAGTTACGCAATGACGGCGTGAAACACGCCGTAGAGACGGGGCTTGCCCCGTCTCGTGAGCGATCTTAGCCGTTTCTCGGAAAGACACTGGTTTTGGGCTTCAAGCTAGAAGCTAAGAGCTAACAGCTAGTAGCCGATTAGCGATGGCCCAAGCAGAAATTCTGCAGCGTTCAGCTGCAATCAATTTAGGAGATAAAGAAAATGGCAAAGCAAATTATTCACGGAGAAGAGTCCCGCCAGGCCATTCTCCGCGGCGTCAACATTCTGGCTGACGCTGTGAAGGTTACTCTCGGCCCCAAGGGCCGCAACGTTGTCATCGAAAAGAAATTCGGTTCGCCCACCATCACCAAGGACGGCGTCACCGTAGCCAAGGAAATCGACCTGAAGGACGCGCAGGAAAACATGGGCGCTCAGATGGTCCGCGAAGTCGCCAGCAAGACCAGCGACATCGCCGGCGATGGCACCACCACCGCCACGGTTCTGGCCCAGGCCATCTTCCGCGAAGGCGTGAAGACGGTCGCAGCCGGCGCCAATCCAATGGCCCTCAAGCGCGGCATCGAGAAAGCCATCGTCGCCATTTGCGGCAGCCTCGACAAGGAAGGCAACCGCAAGCCCGGCGAACTTGACAAGTTCTCCAAGCAGATCCAGGGCGATCACATCGCCCAGGTCGGCACCATCTCCGCCAACAACGACGAGACCATCGGCAAGATCATCGCCGAGGCCATGAAGAAGGTCGGCAAAGACGGCGTCATCACCGTTGAAGAAGCCAAGACGCTCGAAACCCAGCTCGATGTAGTCGAGGGCATGCAGTTCGACCGCGGCTACCTTTCTCCGTACTTCGTCACCGACCCCGAGCGCATGGAAGCCGTTCAGGAGAACGCTTACATCCTCATCCACGAAAAGAAAATCAGCTCGATGAAAGACCTGCTCCCGCTGCTCGAGCAGATCGCCAAGAGCGGCAAGCCGCTCCTCATCATTGCTGAAGACGTGGAAGGCGAAGCGCTGGCGACTCTAGTCGTCAATAAGCTGCGTGGCACGCTGCAAGTCGCGGCCGTCAAGGCTCCTGGCTTCGGCGATCGCCGCAAGGCCATGTTGCAGGATATCGCCATCCTCACCGGTGGCAAGGCCATCACCGAAGATCTCGGCATCAAGCTCGAGAACGTCCAGGTGAGCGACCTAGGCCAGGCTAAGAAGCTCACCATCGACAAGGACAACACCACCATCGTCGAAGGCAAGGGCAAGCACAACGAGATCGAAGGCCGCGTGAAGGAAATTCGCAGCCAGATCGACAAGACCACCAGCGACTACGACCGCGAGAAGCTGCAGGAGCGGTTGGCGAAGCTGGTCGGTGGCGTAGCCATCATTAAAGTCGGCGCCGCAACCGAAACCGAAATGAAAGAGAAGAAAGCCCGCGTCGAAGACGCCATGCACGCAACCCGCGCAGCCGTGGAAGAAGGTGTTGTCCCCGGCGGCGGCGTGGCGCTCGCGCGCTGCGTCCCGGCCCTCGAGAAGCTGAAACTCGAAGGTGACGAGCAGATCGGTGTCAACATCGTGAAGCGCGCCATCACCGAGCCGCTGCGCCAGATCGTCGAAAACGCCGGCGAAGAAGGTGCGGTCGTCCTCGGCAAGGTCTACGACTCGAAGGACCCGAACTTCGGCTTCAACGCCCAAACCGGCGAGTACGAAGACCTGGTCAAAGCCGGCGTCCTCGATCCGACCAAGGTAGTGCGCACCGCACTCACCAACGCCGGCTCGATCGCCAGCCTGATGCTGACCACCGAAGCGCTAGTCTCGGAGATTCCAGAAAAGAAGGAAGCTCCCATGGGCGGCGGCCACGGCGGCGGCATGGAAGGCATGTACTAAAGAAGGCGTGTACTAAATAACAGAGGGTGCCCCATCCTAGCGCGTTCTCTGCTCTAGGGTGGGGTTTTTGTTGGAATCAGCAAGCGCCACGTCGGCCCACCCGGTTTCGCCGGTCCCGCGGAACTAAGTCCGGTCGAAGAAACTACGCACACCGCAAGGCGGGGTTTCTATTTTGTAGGCAACTGTTCAACCAGTTTGCACATTCGCCGGAATTCCTCGTCGGTAAGAGCCTGCTTGCCCTCCCTAGCCGCCTGGCTTCGCCTTCGGCATGGGCTTGCCCTTGAGATTGAGCGCCACGGCAGCGCGGATCAGATCCTTCAAGGCCGCTTCATCGACCTTGTCGCCTTCGTGGATGTCGATCGCGCGCCGGACATTCCCCTCGAGGCTCGAGTTGAATAGACCGGAAGGGTCCTTCAGCGCGGCTCCCTTGGCAAATGTAATCTTGACGACGTTCTTGTATGTCTCTCCCGTGCAGACGATGCCGCCGTGCGAAAAGACGGGAGTCCCCGGCGATGTCGCCCTGACCCACTTCCGCTCTTCGACGATCTCAGGGTCTGCTCCGTGTATGATCGCGCGCACTTTCGCAAGCATCTTCCCGCGCCAGTCGCCAAGTTCCATGATCTTCTCGTCGATGAATGCAGAGGCAGATTCCACCGGGTGGCTGACCGCGACGGGCTTTTTCATGTTCAGCTCCAACTCTCGCAACTAATTTAGCTGCGCTCAACGTAACCTGCAACCTCCGCAGTGGAGGCCACTTCTGGTTCGATAGCAGTTGAGAAAGATGGTGGCAACCCGCGTGCAAACTTAATAAGGCATGATTGGCACGTGCTCTCTCCCCGAAGCCGTCTATGAGAACAGTCCCAGTCACCGCAAGAATGGATTCTCTTCCCTTTCCTTCCCGATCGTCGTCATCGGTCCATGGCCGGGAATTACGACCGTTTCGTCGGGCAAGGTGAGCACGCGGTCGTGCAGCGAGCGGATGATCTTTTCAAACGAGCCTCCGGGCAGATCGGTGCGGCCGATGCTGCGCGCGAAGAGTGTGTCGCCGGCTATCAGCAACTTCTCCGCGGGAAAGTACAGGCAGACGCTGCCTTCCGTATGGCCGGGAGTGTGCAAAATATTCGCCGAAAGGCTGCCGGCTTCGAGTGTCTGGTCGTGCTTGAGGTCGGCCTCAATCTCCACCGCGCCCGGCGGCCTCATGCCGACCCAACTCGCCTGCACATCGAGCATCTTCAGCAGCGCCAGGTCATTCTGATTGAGCAGAATGGGGGCGCCGGTTTGCGCGCGCAGCTTCATCGCTCCACCCACGTGGTCGATGTGCGCATGGGTAATGACGATCTGCTTCACCTTCAGCTTGTGCTGGTTGATGATCGCGAGGACGTCCTCGATGTCATCGCCGGGATCGATGACCATGGCTTCATGCGTGGTCTCATCGCCGATGATGGAGCAGTTGCACTGCAGCGGCCCGACGGGGAGGACTTTGTGGATCATCGCTTCATTGTCGCCCATGGATGGAAAATTCACCACGGCCGCACGAAGGATTGCACCTGCGACCAGTCATGTTGAGCGGAGCCGGGCCTTCACGCAGTGAAGCCCCGGCGGAATCGGGGTCCCCAGGGCGCCCGGTTTTGGCACGCTGGGGTGAAGGAGTCGAAACACCCCTACCCCCACCGCGCCCCACTTTTGCCGCCATGGGCCTCACGCTCCAGCCTGCCCCCTAGGCTGTCAGCAGCTTCTGCAGCGACTTCACCAGCTCCGGATCATCCTTCGTCGGCACCACCAAATCCGCCAACTCACCCACGCCTTCCACCGCCGCCGGCGCTTTCGTCAGCAAAATGGTGGGGACCTCCGGACGCCGCTGTTTGACCTCCCGCGCAATCACCGCCACCTCTGCCCGGTTGCCATCCAGGTCCAGAACCACCGCATCCACCGGCTCTCGGCTGCACAATTCCATGGTCTCGAATCCATTGCTCGAAGCCAGTACGCGATATCCCTGGCGGCGCAGAAATTCCGCACGCATCATAAGAGCGTTATCGTCGCAGCAAAAATGCAGGACTGTGTGTCTCTTTCTTTGACGCTTAGACATGGCGACCTCACCTTTCGGCGATCGCCGGGCGGCTTGTCTGCCCGCGACGGACCAACCTCATACTGCCACTGCGCGGGGAAATCCCTTTGTGCAATATTGCACATTGGCCAAAAAAGAGTTACTCGTGCAGTACCACATCGAGAAGTGATTCGTTGATCTTCAATCCGCCGTTGTAGTGCAGGAAACCCAGGTCGCGGAACTTGTTCATGAAGAAACTGATGCGCGCCCGTGTCGTGCCCACCATTTCGGCCAGCACTTCATGCGTGATGTCCGGCGCCACAAAAGGCTGCCGTTTCCCCTTCATGCCAAACCGCGCCATCAACAGGAGCGTGCGGGCCAGCCGCTTCTCCGACGAATTGAACAGTTGGTCGATCAGGTCCTCCTGCACCCGGACGGCGTGCGAGAGCAAATAGGCGATGAACATTTCGGAAAAATCATGCTCCTGGCGCATCAGCCGCGCGACGAGAGACTTATCGATGCGGGTCACGACGCAGTCGCTCATCGCCACGGCGGTCGCCAGCCGCCCCTTGTGGCCGGTCAAGCTCTCCTGCCCAAAAAAATCCTCGGGCCCCAGCAGCCCCACCACGGCCTCTTTGCCCTGCGGCGACGTTACGACCAGTTTGACGCGACCGCGCGTCAGATAGAAGAGGGCCGTGCCGGAGTCGCCCTGCGAATAAATGGTCTGCTTTTTGTTGCAAGTAAGGACTCTCTTCCCGGCTCCAGCTTGGGAGAGGAACATCTGAGGATTGAACGCGCTGGGCGCCATGGCCGTCTCCATGTTCGGATTCCCGTCGCCGGACAGCGCGCTTCGAATTACTTCTGAAGCAGGGCAGGCATTCTGCTCAAGAGCCTGCGCTATGACACGACGACAGAAACTCGAAATTTGGACCTTCGCGGTCATTTTACCGCCATCCAGCCTGCTTGTCTCTTGCATAATCGGCAACCCGGCCTCGCCTGGCATATAATGGCGCACACTGATGGGGCTTCCTTCCGGCACAAAACTGGGTCCGTACGAAATTCAGGCTCCGCTGGGCGCGGGCGGGATGGGCGAGGTCTACCGCGCTCATGACGGACGGCTGGATCGCACGGTCGCGATCAAGGTTCTGCCGGCATCGTTTTCTGCCGACCGCGACCGCCTGCAACGTTTCGCCCAGGAGGCGCGTGCTGCCGCCGCGCTGAACCATCCCAACATTCTTTCGATTTTCGACATTGGCGAAGAAAACGGCGCACCCTACGTCGTCTCCGAGTTGCTGGAAGGCGACACTCTCCGCGACCGCCTGCGCAGCGGGCCGATTCCGATTCGCAAGGCAACCGACTATGCGCTACAGGTAATGCGGGGACTGGCGGCGGCGCACGAAAAGGGCATCGTGCATCGCGACCTGAAGCCGGAGAATCTTTTTCTCACCGACGATGGCCGCGCGAAGATTCTCGATTTCGGCTTGGCCAAGCTGACGCTTCCGGCGACGCAAACTGAAAGCGGCGATGCGCCCACCATTCAGGCCACCGAGCCAGGCCTGGTGATGGGCACAGTCGGTTACATGTCGCCCGAGCAGGTGAAAGGAAAGCCGGCCGACGCGCGGTCCGACATTTTTGCCTTCGGCGCGATTTTGTACGAGATGATCTCGGGCAAGCGCGCCTTCCACGGCGACTCCACTGCCGAGACCATGAGTTCGATTCTGAAGGACGATCCGCCGGAACTGACCGAGACAAATCGCAACGTCTCACCGGCGCTGGAGCGCATCGTCCGCCATTGCCTGGAAAAGAATCCTGCGGAGCGTTTTCAGTCCGCGCGCGACGTGGCATTTAATCTTGAGGCACTCACCGACATTTCCACTACCCGCCCCAGCGGCGCCGTGCGCGCCATTCCGGAGGAAACTAGCTCGCGCCGCTGGCTACTGCCCGCGCTTGGCGTAATACTTCTGCTTGCGTCGTGGGCAGGCGTGTATGTGCTGGCGCGCCGCGGCATGCACGTGGCGAATCCCACTTTCCATCAAATCACATTCCGCCGCGGCACGATTTGGGCAGCTCGTTTCGCCCCAGACGGGCAAACCATTGTCTATGGCGCGGCCTGGGACGGGCAGCCGCAGGAAATCTTCACCTCGCGTTACGACAGCTCCGACTCGCGCCCGGTCGGCCTGGCCGATGCTCAGGTGCTAGCCGTTTCATCCAGCAGCGAACTAGCCGTCTCCCTGCACCCGGTCGACAGCAGCGCCTTGGCAGAGACCGGAACCTTAGCTCGCGTTCCGCTCGCCGGAGGCGCGCCGCGTGAAGTGCTGGCAGAAGTGGCGTGGGCCGACTGGACGCCCGATGGCCAGCTCGCCGTCATACACCGTGAAGCGGCGAGCAGGTCTGTACTTGAGTTGCCCGCCGGTAACGTCATCTACAAGCCTGAAGGTTGGGTAAGCCACGTCCGCGTTTCACCGCGCGGCGATTTGATCGCGATCGCCGACCATGTACCCAGCGGCGATGATGGACGGATCGTCATTATTGACCCTCACGGAAACCACAAAACCAGTTCGTCTTTTTACGGCAGCGTGGAAGGACTGGCCTGGACCCCGGACGGAAAAGAAGTCTGGTTCTCCGCGACTCCGACAGGATCGTCGCGTTCGATTTATGGCCTCGATCTTTCGGGCAAAGAGCGCCTCATCTACCGTGCGCCCGGCGGCCTGACCATTCACGACATCAGCCGGACTGGAATGGTTCTTTTG
>Ga0074044_10003289_pt1 | contig 13811 bp, 11 predicted proteins | sample BogForMeECP23OM1_FD_94443 | JGI IMG/M metagenome (GOLD analysis project Ga0074044, IMG submission 94443) | Bog forest soil microbial communities from Calvert Island, British Columbia, Canada - Bog Forest MetaG ECP23OM1 | ecosystem: Environmental > Terrestrial > Soil > Wetlands ... | reverse complement strand
AGCGTTGGATTGTCCCAGTGGCGTTGAAGTTGGTGATGTTTGCCGTTATGGGCGTTGCATTGTTGAGGTCCTTGTTGATGACCATGAACGTCATCGCACCGTCACTGGTTCGCACGGCGCCAAAGGCGGACAGGTTGTCGGGGTCGGGCACGACCGTAAAAATACTCGTGTCACCGAAGGTGGATTTTTGACCGTCGTAGTTGCGATACAGCTTCATGGCCAGATAAGCAGGCGTGTTCGTGGCGGGTGTCTCCCAGCGCGTCGCCAAGTCAAGACCTTGACTTCCAAAAATGCCAAGAATGTCCGCTTGGGCGGTCGCACCGTTGATGTAAGGTTCGGCTCCCCAGTTGTATTCGGTGATGCCGATCTTCGTGCCGGGATAATTGGTCGCGACCCAAGTTTTCATCCGGGGAATGAGCATAATATTGGTATTAATCCAACTGGGATCCACGTAATTGGTGTCCCAGAACACGCGGGTTGATTGGTTTCGCAACAACTCCGTCGCGGAGTCCACCGCGTTTCCGCTGACGCTGCCTTCCTGCGGGTAACAATGAACGGTGAAATAATCCAGGAGCCGCTGATTGGTGTTGGTGTCGTGCTGATGAAACTGGTTGAGCAACCAAGGCATATAGTCCCAGCCGCCGTTGGCCTTCCGGTCGGGATAATCCGCCGGATTGTAATCTCCGTGTTGGCCGGACCATTGCTGGTCGTAACCACTGTAAAAATAGCCGTTCCAGCCCCATTCCTCCGGCCCGCAAACCAGCGCGTTGGGATCGTTGGATTTTACCATGCTGGCGTAAGTGAGCATATCGGTCCAGATTTCCTGCATCGTTGGCCCCACCGGATGAATATCCTGATGCGTCGAGAACCAGATGCTGTGCTCGTTATCCATGATATAATAGCTCACGCCGCCATTGGTGGACGAACCCCACTGACTGATCAGGTGTTGCACATAGCCTTGCTGAAAAATGGAATTGGTGGGGAAATAGGCGTCATTGGGATTGTTCCAGGTAATAGGGGTATTGTTGGTGATGCTGATGCCGTTGCCAGCAGCGGGCAAATAAGGGTCGGTCGAAGTCTGCGGGCCATATTTATTGGTCGAATAACTGTAGAGTATGCTGCGATTGGCACCCAGTATGGGCGACCAGCCGATCATGGGAATCGTGATCATCGGCTGCGCTCCGCCGTACTTGCTGTTGGCGACAAAGGCATCCGCCGTCGCGCCGGGTGGTGTTGCGGTGGCGTCGGGATAACTTTCAAAATACCAATCGAAGTCGAGGTTATGCGCGTTGATCTGCCAGTTGTAGCACGTCTCGTTGTTTCCACCCGACCGGTTCATGGTGAAATTCAAATCCGACAACTGATTCGACGACGCGAAGGCTACGCCGTAAATCAACGGGCTGATCGGGATTCGATTTGACGATGCGTTGATTGAAATGGAAATCGGCGCGTTGGTGCCGGCAATGATGACATTGGTCACCAGAGAAATGTCGTCCACATAAAAGGTCGGCACGGTCGAACTCCCTTCGGCCTGAAGCCAAAAGCCGGTGAAATTTGCCTGGTTGGCCACACCGAGTGCGGACATGGACAAAGTGACCTGCCGCCAGGAATTGGTCGGCAGCGGCCCGATTTGAACGCCTGGTGTTTGTGCAGTGCCGCCCAAAATGCCTTGAACCAGCACCGCTTGACCACCCGTTCCGCCGTTTATCCAAAAAGTCAGGTTGGTAAAGCCGCTGGTATTCATTGCCGAAACACTCAAGTAAAGGGCCTGCCAGTTACTGGGAGTGTTGCTCGCTGTCACACTGATGGAATAAGAGCCGCTATGCACTGGTGAAGTGTTGGCCAGGTTTACAGTAGCCCAACTCCAATTTTGCCAGCCATTTTCCAGCGCGTCGTCGTAAATAATCTGGTCGGCACGCGCTGTCAATTGCAGTGCCAAAGCCGCCAATAGCCAGCACGGCCATTGGCGACGTGCCCGGCGTCTCGAAGCAAGGGTTTTCATAGACAATTTAGAAATATGCACCAAAAATCATGCCAGCGCATCTTTTTTGGGTGTAACCAATAAAGAGGACACCAATCCGGTCGTGCGGCCGGCGACTGGATTCAAAACCAAACAGCCACGGACCATTGGCATTTGATAAATCAGGTCCGCACCTGGCCGGTGCCGATGCCGATCCACTTATAGCTGGTCAATTCGTCCAGGCCCATCGGGCCGCGCGCCCCGATTTTGTCGGTGCTGATGCCGATTTCCGCGCCCATGCCGAATTCGGCGCCGTCGGTGAACCGCGTCGAGGCGTTCCAATAAACCGCCGCGGAATCTACCTCGGCCAGGAACTGCTTCGCGTGCGCCTCGTTCTTCGTCACGATGCTGTCCGAATGCGACGAGCCATATTGATTGATGTGGTCAATCGCCGCTTTCACGCCGTCCACGACCCGCACATTCAGGATGTAGTCGTTGTATTCGGTGTAAAAATCCTGCTCAGTCGCCTGCCGGATTTCGGATTTCGTCCCGCTGGGCGGGAGGATTTCGGATTTCAAAATTGCCTCGGCAGCCGGGTCAACGCGCAGTTGCACATGCTTTTCGCCAAGTTGCTGGCCGATGACTGGCAGAAACGCTTTGGCGATTTTGCCGTCCACGAGCAGCGTTTCCATGGCGTTGCACACGGCGGGACGCTGGACTTTTGCGTTCATGGCGATTTCCCCGGCCATTTTCAAATCCGCGTCGGCGTCCACAAAAACGTGGCAGACGCCCTTGTAATGTTTGATGACCGGCACTTTGGAGCACTCGGCCACGGCGCGAATCAGCCCTTCGCCGCCGCGGGGCATGCACAGGTCAATGTATTGCGTGAGGGAAAGCAAAATGGGAATCGCCTCGCGATCGGCCACGGGCACAACCTGAATCGCGTGTTCGGGAAATTTCGCGAGCGCTTGTTTCCCTGCCTCAATCATGATCCGCGCGATGGCTTGATTCGAGTTCAACGCCTCCTTGCCGCCGCGCAGAATCGTGGCGTTGCCGGATTTGAAACAAAGACTCGCCGCGTCCGCCGTCACATTGGGACGTGATTCGTAAATGATGACCACCACGCCAATGGGCGTGGAAATTTTCCGGAGTTTCAAGCCGTTGGGCCGGACGCGTTCGTCCAGGATTCTTCCAACCGGATCCGCCAGCGCCGCCACTTCGCGCAAACCTTTCGCCATCGCAGCGATGCGTTTGTCGTCGAGCTTGAGGCGGTCGAGCATGGCCGATGAGAGGCCGGACTTCGCGGCGGCGTCCATGTCGGGCGCGTTGGCCGATTTGATGGCGTCGGCGTTTTTTTCGAGCGCAGACGCCATCGCGAGCAAACACGAGTTTTTCTCCGCCGTCGTGAGTTGGGCGAGTTCGCGCGACGCCACCCTGGCCTGTCGGGCCAGCCGCGTCATCTGCTCATTCAAGGTCATGGGGCAAGAAGGTAAGCCAAAAAACCAAAGTGAAAAGTGCGAAGTTTCCAGCGTTGCGCATTCGGGGGCACTGCCCCTCCGCAACCGATGGCCGTTCTTCCTTCACCAAGATCCAACAAACAAGTCGGATTGATTCTGCAATTATTGCTAAGTTGTTACCAAAAAATGTGGAGCGCATTTCGGCGGGGGCGTGGATGGTCGTAACATGATTGCTGGCAGTCAATTAGCGGAACGCCACGTTGAACAAACGATGTCTTCGTCGTCTGCCAGTACCCTGCAGATTGCGTGGCATGAGGTCAGGTTTCCCGTTCGAATCATCGCGAAATTGCGTGCCGCAATCGAAACCCGGGTGCCGGTGGGTTATGAAGATGAAACCGGCTTCCATTACAGCATGAAAGCGTCCGACTGGTTTTTTTCAATTTAAGGTTTGCTCCGCCAATGGCTTTTTGATGCGCGGCGGAGACAATATTGGTTTTGGATTTTGGTTCGGGCGGACAGTCGTTTTTTCCGCGGGATTCTTCATCCCCACCTCCTTGGCGGCTGTCGCCCGAACCGGTTTTCGCACGCGCGGACAGCCGCCCGGCTCTGGTTTTTATTCGGGTGGTGGTTGTTTTTCAATGGGCATCCGCTGCCCGGCCTCCTTGGCAACCATGGCCGGAACCGCTTCCGGCCTCAAAAAAACAAGGCTCTTACTTTGAGCCGGATTTCCGTCCTGAAACCCCGCCTTTTTTTGAATCCGCCTTCTCGTTCAACGCATATTCGGACGGGCGGTGAATCGGATAACGGCTCTTGGCGGAAGCCCCCCGGCTCTTTCCAATTCGATGCGGCGGCAAAGCCAGTTCCTTGGAAAGGGAGATGTCCGCGCGCAATAATTTTTCGATGATGGCGTCCCGGATGAATTGCGAACGGTTCCGGTAGCCGGCCGGACCCAGTCCGGCGTCCAATTCCCGGAGAAATTTCTCGTCCACCGCTATGGGCAGCAATTTTTGACCTGGTGCGCGCTGATTGGGCATGGCGGTTCATATATACTGCTTCGTCACCGAAAATACCAAAAAAATGTTGACACAAGTATAGATTGAATATATACACCACGCCATGAAGCGTGGCTCAGGGAAAAAGCCAAAGGGCCGGTTGCTGGTGGTCTGGGTGCCAGGGGAGCTTCTGCCGCGCCTGGACCAGGGCGCCCGAAAGGAAGATTCGGACCGTTCCAAATTTGTCCGCAACGCCATCCGCGAAAAACTGGCCCGCCATGGTTCCTCCGGGAAATGAGCGAACAAACCACGACCTTGACTCCGCTTAAACCGAAAATCCTGGTTGTTGAAGACCAGCCGGGGGTTTTGGCGACGATGCTTTATCTGTTAAAGCGGGCCGGCTGTGAAGCCACGGGCGCCAAAACCGGGGCGAAAGCAATGCGACTGGCACAGGAGGGAAAGTTTGACTTGATCACGCTGGACATTGATTTGCCGGACATCAGCGGTTTGGAAGTTTGCCGCCGTTTGAAACAAGATCTTCATTTGTGCCACATACCGGTCATTTTTGTTTCCGGACGTTTGTGCGAGGGAAACCGGCCGCGTTGTTTTGAACTTGGCGCCGCTGATTATATCGTCAAACCGTTTGATGCGTTTGTGTTCGTCTCCCGCATCTTTTCCCACCTCAAAACCGCCACGTGACCGCCGCGTGGATGCGGTAATCCGGCACGAGTTGGTTGCCGGTGCTGGCAAGACTCACCGGCAAATCCGCGCCGATGTGCGCGCTTGGCGCGGGAAAATGCCTAAAACATAAAGCTCAGGCTCACCTTGAACAGCACCGGCGCGGCCAATTGATTGCCGGTGAAGTTTTGATAAACGGGAAATTCGGCGTCCGCGTAGATTTTCACCGGATGAATGTGAAATTCAACTCCCGGTGAAAGCAGGATGCGCTGGTAGCCGGAGGAGACGCCGCCGGCCGGATCGTCGTTCGCACCGCCGGCGGCGTTGGCCCCGCTGTCACTGGTCCGTTCGGAAAAGATTACCTGCGCCAGGGGTGAAATCTTCACGCGACCGAGTGAGAATCCCTTGTAATCAATCCCGGCAGCCGTATCCAATTCGACGCCTGGACGATATTCAGCTTGAATCAGCACCGGCACATCCAGTTGCAATTGCCCAAACCAGTCCCATTTTTGGTTGCGATCCAAATTACCACGGTAAAAACCGCCGAGCAAAATATCCGTGCTCCCGGTTCCGATTTCACTGTCGCGATCAACGTCGCCAAAGGCATTATTGAAAGTCCAATCGCCGGTTGGCAGCTTGACGCCGAACGTCACGCCTGCGGACAAATCCGCAAAAAATCCCGTGTAAATGCCTTCCAATCGGATGTCGCCCGGCGCACCCCAGTTTATGGTGGTAATGGGATTGCCAGGAGCCGCGCTGGTTGTCTTGAAGGCACGATAGTCATAAGGCACTTCAAGCTGAACCCCCCAACTGCTGTTGAACATATATTGGAGACCGGCGGTGAAGAAGTCCGTCTCAATTTGCTTGTCGCCATTGTTCGCCGCCGGCGCTTGCGACGTGCCGCTCCAATTGCGGTTCTGATCCTGATAGTCATATTGAAGGAAGGCCATCCCACCTTCGCCGCCGGGGAACATCGAACTCGTGCCCACGTCGAAAACGCCGCAGCCACAGGCACACGCATGAACCACCCCGGGCGCGAGCATTCCGGCCAACAAACCACAACTCACTTTTAACGTTGCTGCCGAATTAAATTTATTTTTCATCCTCAAAATTCAAATTTCCTTGGAAACAATCTTTCATTCTAGCTGCTGCTTCTGACAGGCGGTTAGCGATCCAGACCAGCGTGCCGTCCGGCAGTTTGTCGAAGAGCGGAATCAAATCGGCGTCGGCGAGATGGATGCAGCCGCACGACATGGGCCGGCCAATCGTCGTCTGGTCGCCGGTGCCGTGAATGTAAATGTAGCGCGCGTGCGAATCCACGTTGCCGCCGCGGTTGAAGCCGGGTTCGAGTCCTTCCAGCCAGAGAATGCGCGTGGTGATTTTTGCGTCCGGCATCCCCTGCCATGTAAATCCAACCGGTCGGCGGCCCTTGAAAACCGTTCCCGCCGGCCAGCCGCCGCCAATTTTTTCCACGACGCGATGCAATCCGAGCGGCGTGCCGTTCGAGCCGGCGACTTGGCTGATGCCAAAACGCGACGTGGAGCAGTGAAAAATTTTAACGAATCGAAATTTCTTCGTAGCGGTTCTCGGCAGAGAGCCGGAAAATGCGGCGGTCTGCCGACCGCCGTTACGCAAAGAGAATTTTTCAAAGAGCGAAACGCTTTGGCTTGCGACGCTGACGATGAGAACGAAGGGGGTTGGAACAACACCCTGCGTTTTGCACGCGAGCAAAAATTTTCCGAAGGCGCTCGTTGGTGTAGTCATTGGGAAGTCGCAGGCGGGACGCCTGCGCTACTTTAGTTTCTTCACGAGCACCTTGGAATTTCGTCCGCTTTGCTCGTATTTTTCGCGGCGCCCGGGCGGCAGATCGTCCGGTGTGCCTTCGGCAAAGCCGCCTTTGGATTGAAAATAGGTGAACGCCTGCGTCGAAAGCGTGATGAGTTCGCCCAAACTCATGTCCCGCGCCTTGTTTTCCACAAACTGGATCAGCTTCCGCCCAATGCCCTGGTTTTCAAACGACGGATTGACGTAAAGGCACTCCAGCTCGCCCTTTTTCTGTTCGGGATAAACGTGCAGCGCAACGCACGCGACCGGATTTTTGTCAATCTCGAAGAGGTAATAATCGCCCAGGCTTTTCTCAATGCTCGCCCGGGTGCGTTTGACCAATTCATCCGCCTCGACCGCCGCCTTCGTCAGCAGTTGGATGGCCCGGATGTCCTTTTTCTTGGCGGGCCGGATTTGCTGATACTCGTTGGCATAAATAAGCGTGCCAATGCCGTCATTGGAAAAAACTTCCGCGAGCAGACCCTCGTCCACCTTGCCATTGATGATGTGGACGCGCGGAATGCCGGCCTTGCAGGCAAGGACCGCGTGCTGAGCTTTCGACAAAATCTCCGGCGCGAAGCCGGCGCTGTTTTGCTGCAACAGCTTTTGCAAATCCGCCACGAGCATCTGGCGGATGAGTTGGCCGTTGTAACGCAAGCCGTCCTGCGCCGTGATGAAAATCAATTTGATCGCCTTGAGCGCATCAGCCACGGCGAACGCCACGCCGTCGGAATTCACCCGATAGGTCTTGCCATCGCCGTCAAACCCGAGCGGCGGGATGACCGGCACCACGCCCTGATTGAGCAACGATTGGAGCATTTCCACGTCCACGCGCTCGACTTTGCCGGTGAACAAATGGTCCACGCCCTGGATGATGCCCATGGGATGGGCGATGATGGCATTCGTGCTGGTGGCCCGGAGGTCATTGGCCGAAAGCCCTTCGAGAATTTCGTGCGTGAGCCGGTTCGCGGCGGTGAGCGCAAGATTGAGCGTGGCCGCGTCCGTAACCCCGCCGCCGTAGAGATCGGAGGCCTTGACGTTTTGCTCATCGGCCAGCGCCTTGATTTGCGCCGACGCGCCGTGGACGAGGACGACGCGGATGTTCAACGACCGCAACACCGCCACGTCCAGCAGCAGCGTCGCGAAGTTCTCGTCGGTGACAATCGCGCCGTCAATCGCAAGGATGAACGTCTTCTCGCGGAATTGCGGAATGTATTGCAGGATGCCCCGCAGGTCGGTCAGTTTCACTTTGGCTCGTTATGGTGTTTCAACACAGAGATAAGTATTCGGTTTTCGCCGCGATTCAAATAATTATTTTAGCCGGGGTTCGCTGTATCGCCTGCCAATAACTTTCTCATCTCCTCAATTTTGGCCGCAAACTCCGCCCGGCCTTCCGCCTCCAATCGCTCGAAACGTGCATCGTTAAAAATCTCCGCCTGCACACCTTTCGCACCTTCGCCCAAGTCGTCTTTGAGTGCGCCCGCCACCGCGGCAACGAGACGGTCGTAAGTGGCCACCCGCGACCGGCAGCGACGTGCGCACCTGCACCAACGCGCCGTCAGCCACACGGAAAGTTTCAGCCGCCACGTGAAGGGAAAATTTGGATTAACGCATCAAGCAGGAAGTTTACTGCAGGAGCAGATTCGGAAACCGCTGGTTTCCTTGCAGTCTGCTGCAAAAACTCCGAAAAGATGTTGTCTCGTTGAAATGCCATGTGTCGCGCGAAGATATTTTTTACCAGACTTCGCGGCCCAAGCAAAGTGCTACTTGTAGCCAAGATGAAATAAAAAGCGTCCGCCGTTTCCGAAGGCCGCTTTGAATTTTCATTTCGCGCACGCCGGCGTGGGCGGGTAGGTGGCCAGCCATGCCCAATCAGCAGTGTTTTGGATGGTCAAATATGTGTTCGTAGAGGTCGGCGACGGCAGTTCCGATTTAGCTGGTTGCCTGATTTTGCCCGAGCACGGTTTTCAACGCCTCGAGGCAACGCTGGTTTTCCTTCGGCGTGCCGACGGTGATGCGCACCCATTCCGGCAGTTGATAGCCGCCCATCGGACGCACGATCACGCCCAGCTTTTGCAGCTCTCCGAACACGCGCTGGCCGTCGCCGACGCGCACCAGGATGAAATTCGCCTGTGACGGAACAAATTCCAGCCCAAGCTTGCGGAATGTGCGCGCGTAAAGTCGGAGTCCGCGCGAGTTGACCTTGCGCGTCTTCTCCACGTGTTTGGTGTCGTCCAGCGCCGCCAGCGCGCCTGCCTGCGCCACCATGTTGATGTTGAACGGTTGTCGGATTTTTTCGAGCGCGGCAATGAAGTCGGGATGCCCGATGCCGTAGCCGATTCGTGTTCCGGCCAGGCCGTAAATCTTCGAGAATGTCCGCATCAAAAGCAGGTTCGGTTTGGCGCCGTTCCGGATTTCCGGCAGCAGGTCAAGCGGTTCGTCCAGGAATTCGATGTAGGCTTCATCCAAGGCCAGCAGGACATTTGCCGGCATGGCGTTGACGAAGCGCGCCAGTTCCTCGCGGCTCGCGGTGGTGCCGGTGGGGTTGTTCGGATTGGCGACAAAGACGATGCGCGTGTTGGGCGTGATGGCGGCCAGCATCGCGTCGAGGTCATGGGCATGATTTTTCGCCGGCACGACGACGAGTTTCGCGCCGAACAGGGCGGTCACAATGGGATAAACGGCAAAGCAATATTGCGACACGACAACTTCTGCCGTGGCGGCGACGCCCCCGTCGCCAAGCGAGGTGGCGGTGGCGCCACCGCCACCCAGCAGCGCGTGCCCGACCAATTCGATGACTTCATTGGAGCCGTTGCCGAGGATGAGGTTGGCCGGTGTCACGCCGAGTTTGGCCGCGAGCTTTTGTTTCAGGTAGAACGCGTTGCCGTCGGGGTAAAGGTTCACCTGCTTGAGCGCCTGGCGCATGGCGGCCAGGCCCAGGCGCGACGGACCGAGCGGGTTTTCGTTCGACGCGAGCTTGATGATGCCGCCGGGGTCCAGACCGAGTTCGCGCGCGACTTCTTCGATCGGCCGGCCGGGTTGATAAACCGGCAGATTTTCTAAAAAAGGGCTTGTTTTCATTTGCACCCAATCTGGAATTAAATTCTTCCTGTTGAAATAAAAAAATGGCGGCAATTTTTATGGCTTCGTTGCCGGATATTTTTATTTCCCCAACAGTCTATTTACTTCCGATAAAAGGATGGGAGCAAGAAGCCGGACGGCGGCGTTGCTGTTTCCGAAATTGGCCACGGCTTCCAATTCGGCGATCGGAGAAACGACTTTTGCCGGTTCATTATTCGTTGGCACTTCTCCATAAACGCCTTCGCTGTAATATGGCGTAATTTTCGCGATGGTGAATTTCTTGGCGTTTGCCAGAGCTTTGACTCTCTGGAAATACGTTTCTTCATCGGCATTTGGCAGCACGATAATTTTATGCGCCCGGATGCAGGCGATGATTTGTTGCGGGCTGGCGGTTGGCTGGCTTTTGTCACGCTCAAGACTTGGCCACTTAAGAGAAAACGAACGAATTTTTCCCTGACTGCCGATTTCGAGCCAAAAACCTTCATTGGGCCCGTCGTCCCCATTGCCCCAAAAGCAAATCCCATCAAGCTGACGGGATAGATAGACACTGCGACCACAGATTTGATTCGTAGCCTCCCGGCCATTTTCGTCAAAGTCACAACTTTGGGAAGTCAGAGGCTTTTGCATGAGTTGCTTGGGATCAAGTCCCAGTTGAAAAGCGTATTTCCATGCGCGCATCACAATCGTTTCATCGCTGGGAATCTCTTTTCCCGAACCCGCGCTGAAATTTGGCATCGTATAAAGCATACTTGCGTGACCAGGACTGATTTCAAAAATAGTGGGAATAGAGCCGGGATAATTAGGGCCTTTATCTTCCGAAATAAAAAAGTCATGTGTGGATGGTTTTGGAAAACCTTTGCTCTGAAGTGAGCCGAGAACTATGGCATTGGAAATAACCGTCGCCGAAAAAATTCGCGGCCCCAGCCTTCGATAAATCCAAAAACTTTTCGGCAAATGATTCGTCGGTACTTGCCAGATAATCGGCGTATTGGTGGAGAAATGAGGAGAAAAGTTTTCCAGTGAAGACGTACCGGCGAGAGAAGAAAAAGCCGTTGCTAAAATTACAGCGAGAAATGCAAGGACTTTCATGGCGCGACCATGTTCGTCGAAAGAATCGGGCATTGAAGGTAAAAAGTTGCTGTATTTGTGTTTCCCAAATCAGCGATTATTTCCAAATCCGCATAAGGATACATAAGATCCAACTGCTCCATTCCCAATTGATCGGCATTTAAGCCTTTGCCCAAAGGTTAACAAGCCTTTTTCGAAAAATTACAACGACTCGATGATTTTTTTGACGTTCACGTTTTTGGCGACGAGGTCACGAATGAGGGAAATTTTTTCGGCGTCGGCTGGCCGCGTTTTGACGGTGAGGTTGTGGACTTTGGACGCAACCTGATAACTGTCCGCCTGCGCGAGCAGCACCGGAATCTTCATGGTCTGAATGACCTTGAGCACACTCGCGCCGGGACGCAGACCACCGGTCAGGACGATGCCCGCCATTTTTTCGCTGCTTTGCCCGTCAATGCCCGCACCCGCGGCGAGCACGATGTCCTCGCGATCACCGGGGGTGATGAGCAGTGTGCCGGGCTTGAAGAATTGAACCGCGTTTTGCGCGCCCATCGCGCCGACAACCACGTCGCCCACGAGCGTCTGCAACGTGGGCGGCGTATTGAGCAATTCGGAGCGCAGTTCTTCACGGATCAAATCCACCGTCGGGTTGCACAGCATTTGTTGATGCGGAATGACGCCAAGCAGTTCCAACCCTTTGCGCTTGAGACCGCGGCCAACGAACCGGGCGATTTCGGGAATTTTTTCCTCGAGCACCTTGTTGATGATGACGCCGATGATTTCGACGCCCTCCTTTTCAAACAGCGCCCGGTTGAGGCAGACTTCGTCAATCGGTTTGCCGATGCCGCCCTGGGTGACAATGATGACCTTGCAGCCGAGCGTTTTCGCGACCTGGGCGTTGGATAAATCGAAAACCGAGCCGACACCCGCGTGCCCGGAACCTTCGCACAGCACAAAATCCTTTTCCCACGCCACGCGGTCGAAGGCGTTCTGGATGCGTTGGACCAGCGCTTCGTTGTTCGCCGATTCAAGGTATTTGCGGGTAAAGGCCGGCTCGACGGCGATGGGGCTCATGTCCACCAGCGGGCAGTTCAGGCGATACACCGCGTCCATGAGCACGATATCCTCGTCAATTTTTTGCTCCTCGATTTCGACAAAACGCTGGCCGACGGGTTTGATGTAGCCGATGCGCGGAAAATGTTCCTGCAACGCGGCAATCAGGCCGAGCGACGCGGTGGTCTTGCCTTCGTTCTGGCGCGTGGCGGCAATAAAAACCCGCGGCGTGGTGGTGTTCATTTACTCGCCGGGCAAATGTGCGTCAGCGCCCGGATAAAGTTTCTGATAATCAATCGCCTGCACCCCGATGATGGAAGCGACGCCAAGAATGTCGTGCGCGTTTGAACCGCGCGAAACGTCCGCGGCCGGCCGGTTCAAGCCCAATAAAATATGTCCGTAAGCATTCGCGTGGCCGACGATCCGGACGAGCTTGCTGGCAATGTTGCCGGAATTGAGTTCGGGAAAAATCAGCACGTTCGCGCGCCCGGCCACCTGGCTGTCGTGCAATTTGCGTTCGGCGATTTCCGGCACGAGCGCGGCGTCCACCTGCAATTCACCGTCGAAGTCAGCTTCCAAAAACAACTGTTCCGCCTTGCGTTTGGCCATCGCGGTGGCGGCCTGCACCTTGCCGACGGACGGATGCGACGCGCTGCCCTTGGTGGAAAACGACAGCAACGCCACGCGTGGCCGGACGCCCAGCATGTGGCGCGCAAGCCGCGCGGTCGTCACCGCAATATCGGCGAGCTGATCCACGGTCGGATCGGGAACGACGCCGCAGTCGGCCATGAACAACACGCCGTTTTCGCCGACACGCGTGTCCTCAACTTCCATGATCATGCAACTCGACACGGTGGCGATGTCCGGCGCGGCTTTCACGATTTGAAACAGCGGACGCAACACGCTGCCGGTGAAGTGTGACGCGCCGGAAATCAACCCGTCCGCCTGGTGCATGGCCACCATCATCGCCGCGTAATAATTCGGTTGCCGCACCGCCTCGCGCGCTTCGGTGGCGCGAATTCCCTTGGCGCGGCGAAGCGAATGGAAACGCTTGGCGAAATTATCCAGGTCTTCGCTTTCGACGGGGTCAATGATGCGGATGCCCTCGATTGAAGTGTTCAAGCCCTCGGCGATTTCCGCCACTTTTGCCGGGTTGCCAAGCACGATGGGCGCGCCGAGCCGCAACGCGTAAAACTGCCGGGCCGCCTGCAGGATGCGCGGCTCCGTGCCTTCGGGAAACACAACCCGCTTCGGATGCCGCTGCAATTTTTCGATGATGTTGCCAATGAAACGCATGGCGACAGGTTAACGGCCGGAGGCGCAATCGCCAAATCATTTTGCCGGCGGGTTTCGCGCCCGCCGCCGGGGGCAAGGCCCTCATTTCAAATCCGAATCCCGAAATCCGACCCGCTGCGACGGCGCGACAGCGCGGCGAGAAGAAGCTCGAACTCCGAAACCCGAAGCCAAACGCTCCCTGGCCCGTCAATCATTCCAGATTCGGATCTTCGGATTTTTTCGGGCCGGGACTTCGAATCTCGGAATGATTCTTCCGGGCACATCTCAATTTTTGTACAACCGAAACGCTGTGTCCCGAAGGAGGGTGTTACGAGATACGGAGCAAGTGTTTCACAGGCAACAGGTAGTCGCTAAAAATTGTGCATTCGGTAAACCGGCGCGACAGGTAGGATTTTTTGAGGT
>Ga0074044_10003288_pt1 | contig 13813 bp, 11 predicted proteins | sample BogForMeECP23OM1_FD_94443 | JGI IMG/M metagenome (GOLD analysis project Ga0074044, IMG submission 94443) | Bog forest soil microbial communities from Calvert Island, British Columbia, Canada - Bog Forest MetaG ECP23OM1 | ecosystem: Environmental > Terrestrial > Soil > Wetlands ... | reverse complement strand
TCTTCGCGGCCCCGGTGTGCTTGACCCCGGCTGCGTTGTCGGGCACCGCTTTGGCGGCGTCGCTCATCTCGACGTGCGGGGCGCAAGCCTCGCGGCTAGAAGTGGCGCCAATTCCGCGCCGGCTTGATCGACGGTTCGAGCAATGCCAAAGTCGGCGAGGTGCGTCACCGCAAGGCCGGGATAGCCGCAGGGATCGATGTCAGAAAACGGTGACAGATTCATCGCGACGTTGACGCTCAAGCCGTGGTAAGTGCAGCCGTTGCGGACCCTCAACCCGAGCGCTGCAATCTTCGCTTCGACTCCGCCGCGCACCGTGTAGACGCCCGGCGCCGATGGCTTGCCGAAAGCCTCGACGCCGAGTTCTTCGAGCCATTCTATCACGCTCGCTTCGATGCGCCGGACCATCTCGCGCACGCCGAATTGCGCGCGCCTCAGATCGAAAAGCAGGTAGACGACGAGCTGTCCCCGCCCGTGAAAGGTGACCTGCCCGCCGCGATCAACCTTGAGCACCGGAATGCCGTTGGCGCGCAAGACGTGCTCGCGTCTTCCCGCCATTCCGAGGGTGTAGATCGGATCGTGCTCGGTCAGCCAGATTTCGTCCGCCGTCTCGGCCGACCGCGACGAGGTGAAATCCCGCATCGCCCGCCACGTTGCGACATAATCCGTCAGACCGAGCTGACGCGTCGGCAGCGGCGATGCGCCTTCCGGTGCCTGCTTCCCGCGGACGCGGGCGGGCTCTCCGCGGAAGTCCATCCGCCGCGCCTACAGCACCATCGTCACCATCGGATGCGAGGACAGCTCCCGATACAGCGCGTCGAGCTGGTCGCGCGAGGTAGCGTTCACGGTGCAAGTGAGCGAGAGGTATTTCCCTTCCCTCGAGGCGCGCATTTCCATCGACGCGCTGTCGAAATCAGGTGCATGGCGCAGCACCACGGCAAGGATTGCCTGCGCGAACCCGTCCTCGGTGCGCCCGACGATCTTCATCGGGAACGAGCAGGGAAATTCAAGGAGCGTCTCGGTCATATCCATCGCCCCCATATGGGGCCGGCCGCCGGCTGCGCAAGCCTAGGTGCCAGCGTTGCGATACATGTAGTCGCGCGTCGCCGGGTGTGGCAGCGCCCCGTCGGGAAGGGGTCTGCCGGCCAGCAGCTGAAATATGGACATCCAGCCGCGGTCGAACGCGTGCGCCGACCCGGCAAGGTAGATGCGCCACACGCGGAATTTCTCCTCGCCGACTTCGCGTCGGGCGGCATCGGCTTGGCTTTCCAGACGATCGACCCACTGCCACAGCGTGCGCGCATAGTGCTCGCGCAGTGCCTCGGCGTCGATCAGCTCCAATCCGGCGTCGGCCATTCCCTGGATGACCCGTGACACGTGCGCGAGCTGGCCGCCGGGAAATACATATTGCTCGATGAAATCGCCAATGCCGCTACCCAGGCTGTCAGCGCCCAGCCAGTTGTGCGTGATGCCGTGGTTGAGCACTAGTCCGCCCGGTTTGAGGAGGCGCCGGATCTTGCCAAAGTAGCGCGGATAGTTGCGGATTCCGACATGCTCGAACATGCCGATGCTGGCGATCTTGTCGAAAAGCCTTTCCTCGGGCAGGTCGACATAATCGCAGAGTTGCACCCGCACGCGATCGCCGAGCCCGAGCTCGGCGACCTGCGCCCGCACGTGATCGTACTGGTTCTGCGACAGCGTAATGCCGGTCGCGTTGACGCCGTAGCTCTGCGCGGCGCGAAGGATCAACGCTCCCCAGCCGCAGCCGATATCGAGAAACTCTTCGCCCGGCTTCAGCATCAGTTTGCGGCAGACGTGGTCGAGCTTCTGCGTCTGAGCCAGGGCGAGCGAGTCCGTCTCATTGCGGAAATATGCGCACGAATAAACCAGTTGCTCGTCGAGCCAGAGGCGGTAGAACGCATTCGAAACGTCGTAGTGATGCTGGATGTTCGCCCGGTTGCTGCGGTGACGGTTAAGCCACGCGCGCGCGCGCACCGCCAGGCGGTCGCGCCCATGGACCACGTTGCCGACCAGCGCTTCCGCAATCCCGAGCACGCGCCGGGCGCCGCCGCTGAAATCGAGGTCGTTCGCGACGTAGGCCCGTGCCAACGCCCCCAACTGGGGCGACGCAAGCGTCCTCAGGCCCTGCCAGGTGCGGGCGTAGACATCGACCTCCGGTGCTGCCGACAGCGGCACGCGCCCGCCATCGGGAAGCACGAGCGAGATCGGAATGTCGCGACCGGCGTAACGGTGGGCAATTATCTTTTGCAGAGGCTCGTTCATGAGCGGCGTAGGACGGCGGCGAGACGGATCGCCGGCTACAGTTTAGCAGCCCTCGGCCATGGCGCGCACGCGACGCTGCGGCGCGCCAGGGCGGCTAAGGACGGCAACGGCTGACGGTCGCGCCCCCTTTTTGACACGTCGCGATGTTGCTGTCTAAGATGCGGCGCCCCGGGCGCGCGCTTCGCAGGCGCCGCGGCACCAGACCATGCCGACAGCCGCCAAGCGCAAATCGCGAACCGCCTTCGCCGAACGGCATTTTCGCGACGCGTTGGCGCAATTTGCGACCGGCGTCACCATCATCACCGCGCGCGCGCCGCAGGGTTTCGTCGGATTCACTGCCAATTCGTTCAACTCCGTTTCGCTCCAGCCGCCGCTGGTCATCTGGAGCCTCGCCAGGCGGTCACGAAGTCTGGCGGCCTTCCAAGGCGCCGCGCAGTACGCCGTCAACGTCCTTGCCCATAATCAGATCGAACTGGCCCGCCGCTTCTCGCGCCCGCACGCCGATCGCTTCGCGGGCGTGGCTTTCCGGCTCGGGGCGTCGCACGCGCCTTTGATCGATGGCTGTGCGGCGTGGCTCGAATGCCGGCATTACGCCGTTCATGGCGCCGGCGATCACCTGCTGTTCATAGGCGAGGTCATCTCCACCGCGCACCGGCCCGCGCTGCCGCTGCTCTGGCACAGTGGCCGATACCGGCTGAGCCGGCCGCATCCCGAACATGGCGGCGACTAAAGTCCGCGAGCGCCGCGGATCATGCCGCACGGCGTGGCTTCGGCTTGCTCGCCTGGAACAGCTCGTACATGCGCCGGTATACAGGCCCCGGCCTGCCACCGGCGAAGGGCTGCCCGTCGAGCGTGGTGACGGCCAGTACCTCCTTGGTCGACGAGGAGAGCCACATCTCGTCGGCGCCGAGCGCCTCTTCTTTGGTAATCGGCCGGATCGCGAACGGCAGACCGCCCCCGGCCGCAAGCTCCAACGCGGCATCATAGGTGATGCCCGGAAGGATGTGATTGTCCTTCGGCGGTGCGACAATCGCACCGTCCTTGACGATGAGCACGTTCGACGCGGACGCCTCGCTCAGATAGCCGTCGCGGAACATGACCGTTTCGACCGCTCCACGGTCGACGGCAAACTGGCGCGCAAGGACATTGCCCAGCAGTGAGATGGTCTTCAGGTCGCAACGCAACCATCGCTCGTCGGCCGCCGTGACCACGGCGACGCCGCCCTCGATCTGCTCGCGCGACAACACCGGCAACGGATTGCTCATCATGAACACGGTCGGGATCGCATCCGGCGGAAAGGCGTGGTCGCGCTTGGCGGCGCCCCGGGTGATCTGCAAGTAGACACCCTGGTCATCGAACGGCTGCATGGCGATCAGGTCGTGAAAGATCGCTTCCCACCGCGCATCGGGGTGGGGATTGGCAAGGCGGATGCCATCGAGACTGTGCTGCAGACGGGCCAGGTGCGGGCGCAGACGATAGGGCTGGCGATGGTACGCAGGGACGAGCTCGTATACGCCGTCGCCATAGATGAAGCCGCGATCGAGCACCGAGATCTTCGCTTCGTCGAGCGGCAGAAACTTTCCGTTGAGATAGACCGTCATCGTTTGCCTCGATTCCTCTAGCTTGGCTTCATTTGAACCACAGGCGCAGCGTGTCCCAGAGCCTGCCGAGGAAGCTCGCCGGCGCCACCTCGGCCAGTGCGACCAGCGGGTATTTTCCCACCTGCTTTGCGTCGAGCGTCACGTTCACCACGCCCACCCCCTGGCCGCTCGCCACCGGCGCCACCAAGGGCTCGACGGCCTCCACGGTCAGCTTGAGGTTCTGCGCCTGGCCCTTCGGGAGCGTGACGTACTGGTCGGCAACAAAGCCCACCGGAACGGAGTTGGCGGCCCCTTTCCACACCCGCAGGGTGCTTATCGCCTGGCCGTTCTGATAGAGCTGAACCGTGTCATAGAACTGGAATCCATAGTTAAGGAGCTTCTGCGACTCGCTGGCGCGCGCCGCATCGGATCCCGCGCCGAGGACCACCGACAGGAGGCGCCGAGGCCCGCGCTTCGCCGACGCGACAAGGCAGTATCCGGCCGCGTCGGTAAACCCGGTCTTCATGCCGTCGACGAACGGGTCGGTCCACAACAGCCGGTTGCGGTTCGACTGCGTGATGTTGTTGTAGCGATATTCCTTGAGCGAGTACAGCGGATAGTAATCGGGAAAATCCCGGATGATCGCCATGGCGATGCGCGCGAGATCGGATGCGGTCGACACCTGCTGCGGCGCCGGCAGCCCGGTCGCATTGACGAATCGCGTATTTTTCATGCCCAGCCTCGCCGCCTCGCTGTTCATGCGCACGACGAAGGCCTCCTCCGAACCGGCGACGGCCTCGGCCAGCGCCGTGGCGGCGTCGTTTCCCGACTGCACGATCTCTCCGCGCAGAAGCTCGTCGACGGATACCGCCTTCTTCGGATCGATGAACATGCGCGACCCCTCGGTGCGCCACGCTCTCTCCGATACCGTCACCATCTGCGACGGCGTGAGCTGCTTGTCCCTGAGGGCGGCGAACACCAGGTAGGCGGTCATCAGCTTGGTCAGCGATGCGGGCTCCCGGGGCTCATCTGCATTTTGCGCGACCAGCGTTTGCCCGCTCAGCACGTCGACGAGCAGATACGACTTGGCGGCTATCGCAGGGGGTGGCACGGCCGCAGCGAGCGCGGTCTGCGCCCCAGCCGGAGCGGCTTGCGCCGCAGGCGTAGCGGTTTGCGCCGTCGCCGCCACGGCGAGGAACGCGAACAGGCACGCCAGCGTTGAGAACGGGGGCCAAGACATGGGAAGGATCAATGCGGAAATTGGCCGCATTATACCGTCGCGTCATAAGCGGACCGTCACCGCCTCCCGTGGCGGCCGCCTGATCGCGGCCCGAGAGCCGGCTACCAGGGATAAATGCGCAGGATGCCGATGACTTCCCCGGTGTTCAAGGCAACGACAACGCTCATGTCCTTGTTGCGCGCCTTCATCGGAAGAAAGCCGAGTTCATCCTCCCGCCTGCCGGAGTCGGCCACGAGAGCCTTTATGACGCCGGCCTGGTCCGGCTGGCGCTGCGCGAGGATTCCAAGCGGCTTCGCGCGGGCCGCCGCCTTGGCGGCCACTTGCGTGTAGGGCACGTAGTAATGGGGCCGTAGCGAAAGGTCCAGCCCCCGGAAGTGGACCACATCGCGATCCGCATCTGCTCATCGGGGTCCGCCGGTGGCACCGCCGCGATAATCCTCGGCCCGGAGTGCGGCAACGTCCTGAACTCGGGCAGTGTCGCATCGGCAAGGGCTTCGACAGGAATTTGATTGGCCGCGATCGCTTCGAAACGGTCGACGGTGAAGACGTTGTAGACCGGGCGTGCCTGGAACATGACGTAAATGCCATATGCCAAGGCCGCAAACTGAAGGAGCGCGATGAGCGCGAGATCGAGTTGGAGGTATTTTCTTCGCCGGGTTGAAGATGATCAGCACGATTATCGGCCCGAGGACGACATCGACGCCGACCATGAGCAGGATCAGCTTTTCGCCCCCCATGGCCTCGAAGTAGGGCCACGGGTACCACACCAGCAGCATCAGGCCGACGATCAGCGCGGCGATCGTCGCGGACAACCCCAGATAGACCGTCGCTGCTTTCCAGCGATTGAGTCCTCGCAGGAGCATCGACTGCGCGACAGATGTTGTGCTTGGGTCCAAATTCTAGCGTCGCGTGACGCCGGGCTTCAACCGCCGGCGCGGGAAAAAGCTTTGCGCGAGATGCCGCTCGCTGCGCGCGCAGTCGAACGCCGTTGACGAGGCGAGGGTTGCATTCGGGCTCAGCTGCCGATGAACGCGAAGGCAACCGGGGGCTTTCTCCCGGAAATGATCTCGGCCAGCGCCTTCCCCGAGCCGGCGGCCATCGTCCACCCCAGCGTGCCGTGGCCGACGTTGAGATAAAGATTGCTATAGCGCGTTCTGCCGATCTGCGGCACGCTCGAAGGCGTTGCCGGCCGCAACCCCGCCCAATACTCGATGCGCGTGGCGTCAATGGCGTCGCCGAACCACTCCGTCGCGCGCCGCGTCAGCGCCTCGCAGCGCAGCGCATTGAGCCCGAGGTCGTAGCCGGAGAGCTCGGCCGTTCCCGCGGCCCGCAGCCGATCGCCGAGGCGGGTGAAGACGATCTTCTTGGCATCGTCGGTGATGCTGATCGTTGGCGCCAGCGCGGGGTTGGCGATGCGCAGGGTCGCCGAATAGCCCTTCGCCGGATAGACCGGCGTGCGCACGCCGATCGTGTCGAGGCACTTTGGGCTGTGACTCGACAGGCAGACCACGTAGGCGTCGGCACCAAGCACTTCCTTGCGCTCGTTCTCGTTCACCAAGCGCACGCCGCGGACCGCGTCGGAGCGGACGGCGAGCGACTCGACCGTCACGCCATAGCGGAACGCGACGCCGCGCTCGGCACCGAGCGCCGCGAGCGCCTGCGTGAACTTGCGCGCGTCGCCGCTTTCATCGGTTGCAGTGTAGGTTCCGCCGACGATCCAGTCGCGGCGCGCGGCGAGGGCAGGTTCCAGCGCCACGCATTGCTCGGCAGTCTTCACCTCGCGCGCGATGCCGTGGCCGCGAACCAGCTCTGCGGCCCGCGCGGCGCCCTCGAAGCCCTTGCGATCGGTGTAGATCTGCAGAATGCCGCGCTGCATGTCGTCGTAGGCAATGCCGGTCGCCGCCCGAAGCTCCTTCAGCGCGGCGCCCGAGTAGGCGCTGATCGCCAGGATCTGCAGCATGTTGCGCCGGGTGCGCCACGGCAGGCACTCGACCAGAAACTGCAGCCCCCAGCGCCACTGTCGCCAGTCGAGCCTGGGCCGGAAGAGCAGCGGCGCGTCGGGTTGTCCCAGCCACCTGAGGATCTGCAGCGGCGCGCCTGGGTTGGCCCAGGGCTCGACGTGCGACACCGAGATCTGGCCGCCGTTGGCGAAGGAAGTCTCCTCCGCGGCGGCCGCGCGTCGCTCGACGACCGTGACGTCGTGGCCGGCGGCGCGCAGATACCAGGCCGTCGTCGTGCCGATCACCCCGGCACCGAGAACCAGAACGTTCATGCGCGGGCCGCGCTCAAGCGTAGGCCTCGATCGGAATGCAGGCGCAGAACAGATTGCGGTCGCCGTAGACGTTGTCCGCCCGGCCCACCGGAGGCCAGTACTTGGTCTCCTTGAGGCCGGACACGGGATAGGCCGCCTGCTCGCGACTATAGGGGTGGCTCCAATCCGCCGCCAGCAGCGTTGCCGCGGTGTGCGGCGCATTCTTGAGCGGATTGTCGGCGCGATCCATCCGTCCTTCGTCGATCGCGCGGATCTCTTCGCGGATCGAGATCATCGCTTCGATGAAGCGATCGAGCTCGGCCTTCGGTTCGCTCTCCGTCGGCTCGATCATGAGCGTCCCTGCCACCGGAAAGCTCATGGTCGGCGCGTGAAAGCCGTAGTCGATCAACCGTTTCGCGACGTCGTCGACGGTGACTTCGCTGGTCTCCTTCAGAGGACGCAGGTCGAGGATGCACGCGTGCGCGACAAGTCCGTCGCAACCGGAATAGAGCACCGGATAGTGCGTCGCCAGGCGCCTGGCGACGTAGTTCGCGGAGAGTATCGCCGACTCGGTCGCGGCCCTCAGGCCGTCACCGCCCATCATGGCTATGTACATCCAGGATATCGGCAGGATGCCGGCGCTGCCGTACGGCGCCGCGGAAACCGCACCGATCGCCTCCGGGCCGGCGTCGAGTGCCCGGTGTCCGGGGAGGAACTTCGCCAGGTGCGAACCGACCGCGACCGGTCCGACACCGGGGCCCCCGCCGCCATGTGGAATGCAGAAGGTCTTGTGCAGATTGAGGTGCGAGACGTCGGCGCCGAACTTGCCCGGCGCGGCAAGCCCCACCAAGGCATTCAGGTTCGCGCCATCGACGTATACCTGGCCGCCATGCGCGTGCACAACGTCGCAGATTTCCACGATGCCAGCCTCGAACACCCCGTGTGTCGACGGATAGGTGATCATGATCGCCGCGAGCTCGTGGCGATGCTTGGCCGCCTTGGCGCGCAGATCCTCCAGATCGACGTTACCCTGGGCGTCGCACGCCACGACGACCACCCGCAGACCGGCCATCTGCGCCGACGCGGGGTTGGTGCCGTGGGCCGAAGCCGGGATGAGGCAGACGTCGCGATGCGCCTCGCCGCGGCTCGCGTGATAGGCGCGAATGACCAGCAGCCCGGCGTATTCACCCTGGGATCCGGCGTTCGGCTGCAACGATACCGCCGCGTACCCGGTCAAGGTGCACAGCATGCGCTCGAGTTCGGCGATCATCTCGCGGTAGCCCGCCGTCTGCTGCGGCGGAGCGAACGGGTGCACGTGGGCGAACTCGCGCCAGGTGACAGGGATCATCTCCGCCACCGCGTTCAGCTTCATCGTGCACGACCCCAGCGGAATCATCGACCGATCGAGGGCGATGTCCTTGTCGGCGAGGCGCCGCAGGTAGCGCAGCATCTCGGTTTCCGAGTGGTAGCGGTTGAACGTCGGGTGCGTGAGGAACGCCGACTGGCGGCGCAACGCCGCCGGGTAGCCGTCACCGACCCCGGGTTCGATCGCCTCGAAGTCCGGCGCCGTCGCACCTTTGGGCGCGAGGATCTGCCAAAGCCGCGCCACGTCCGCCGGCGTCGACGTCTCGTCGAGCGAGATGCCGATGTGCGCCGCGTCGACGTGGCGCAGGTTGGCGACCGGCTCTGCGCGCACGTGAACCTCGTCGGTGCGCGCTCCAGTCGCGACGGTCAGGGTGTCGAAGAACGTGTCGTTGACGACGGCCAGGCCGAGGCGCTTGATTCCGTCGGCCAGGATGCCGGTCAGCCGGTGCACCCGCGCGGCGATCGTTTCCAGCCCGTGCGGCCCGTGATAGACGGCGTACATCGCCGCCATCACGGCCGGCAGGACCTGCGCGGTGCAGATGTTCGAGGTCGCCTTCTCGCGGCGGATATGCTGCTCGCGCGTCTGTAGCGCAAGCCGGTACGCCGGCTCGCCATTGCTGTCGACCGTCACCCCGACCAGCCGCCCGGGCAGGCTGCGTTTGAACTCGTCCCGGGTGGCGAAAAACGCCGCATGCGGGCCGCCGAAGCCCATCGGCACCCCGAAGCGCTGGCTCGAGCCGACCACAACATCTGCCCCCCACTCTCCCGGCGGGACGAGCAGGGTCAACGCCAGCAGGTCGGCGGCCACCAGCACGAGCGCGCCGCGCGAGCGCAAGGCGTCGGCCAGCGCATGATAGTCGCGCACGTCGCCGTTAACCCCGGGATACTGGAGCAGCGCGGCGAAGCATTGCGCGCTCGCGGCACCCGCCGCCGGCCCGACGACCACGCCCAGCCCGAGCGGTTCGGCGCGGGTTCGCAACACGTCGATGGTCTGCGGCAGAACGTCGTCGGCGACGTAGATCGTCTCGCTCTTGCATTTGCCCACCCGCCAGGCCAGCGCCATTGCTTCCGCCGCGGCGGTCGCCTCATCGAGCATCGAGGCGTTGGCGACTGCAAGACCGGTCAGCTCGCACACCATCGTCTGAAAATTGGCGAGCGCCTCGAGCCGTCCTTGCGAAATTTCCGCCTGGTAGGGCGTATACGCCGTGTACCAGGCCGGGTTCTCGAGCACGTTGCGCAGAATCACCCCGGGGGTAATCGTGCCGTAGTAGCCCTGGCCGATGAACGATTGGAGCACGCGGTTCTTGCGCGCATACCCTTCGAGGGCGGCGAGCGCCTCATGCTCACTCCTCGCCGCCGGCAACTCGAGCGGCCCGCGCAGCCGGATCGACGGCGGTACGACGGCATCGATGAGTGCCGAACGCGAAACGTAGCCAAGCGTCTCCAGCATCTCGGCCTGATCGGCGGCGCGGGGGCCGATGTGCCGATCGACGAACCCGCCTGGCGATTGCAACTCGGACAGGGGTCGGCGACCGACCGCGGCTGGAAGCTTCTCGGCTTTCATCACGCAGGCCCTAGCCGTTCCCGATGACCTTGGCATAGCCAGCGGCATCGAGCAGCTTGCCCGCGTCGCCCCCCGCGGCCGGCTTGACCCGGTAGAGCCAGTGCGCGTAGGCATCGGTGTTGACCTGCTCGGGGGCCTCGGTGAGCGCGCTGTTGACCGCCACGACTTCGCCGGCCACGGGAGCGTAAATGTCCGAGGCCGCTTTCACCGACTCGACGACGGCCACCGCCTCGCCGGCCACAACCGCCCGCCCGACCTCCGGCAACTCGATGAAAACCAAGTCGCCCAGTGCTTCCTGCGCGTGATCGGTGATGCCCACGGAGAGCGTTCCATCGGCCTCGGTGCGGACCCATTCGTGACTTTCGGTGTACTTGAGGTCTTCGGGGAGTTTCATAGCGAGCCTCCAAAGCGATTATGAGACGAGCACCTTGCCGTTACGCACAAACGGTGGCTTGACCACGCGCGCATCGAGTCGCTTATCGCGGATTTCCACCTCGACCGTGGCACCCGGCGCGACGCCGAGCGGGATACGGGCGAGCGCAATCGATTGCCCGAGCGTCGGCGAAAACGTCCCGCTGGTGACCTCGCCTTCTCCTTGGCCGGTCAGTACCTTCTGGTGGCTGCGCAGGACACCGGCCTTGCCGAGCAGCAGCAGGCCGACCAGTTGCCGCGCCACCGGTGCGCCGGCCAGGGCTGCCTTGCCAACGAAGTCGCGCGGACTGTCCAGATCGACGGTCCAGGACAGGCCCGACTCGAGCGGGTTGTCGGCCTCGGTCATGTCCTGGCCGTAGAGATTCATGCCCGCCTCGAGGCGCAGGGTGTCGCGCGCCCCCAGGCCGCAAGGCCGCACGCCGGCTGCCGCGAGAGCGTTCCAAACCGCCTCCACCTGAGCACCCGGAAGGATGAGCTCGAAGCCATCCTCGCCGGTGTAGCCGGTGCGGGCGACGAAGTAATCGCCGAACTCGCCGGCGACGAACGCTTTCAGCGCGGCGGTCGCGGCACGGCTGCCGGGCAGCGCCTGCCATAGCTTTTCGCGCGCGTTGGGTCCCTGGACGGCGATCATCGCAAGGTCGCGCCGCGGCGCGAGGGACAGGGCCGCCGCACGCTGGGCGTTCAGTGCAGTGAGCCACGCCACATCCTTGTCGGCGGTGGCGGCGTTGACGACGATGCGGAAAGCGTCCTCGCGCCGGAAATAGGCGATCAGGTCGTCGAGCACGCCGCCGTCAGGCCGCAGCAGGCACGAGTAGAGCGCCTTCCCGGGCAGGGCAAGCTTGTCGACGTTGTTGGCGAGCGCGTAGCGAAGGAAGGCGCGCGCGCCCGCGCCGGAAAGGTCGACGGCGAGCATGTGCGAGACGTCGAACATGCCCGCGTCGCGCCGCACGGCGTGATGCTCCTCGAGCTGCGAGCCGTAGCTCAGGGGCATCTCCCAGCCGCCGAAATCGACCATCTTCGCGCCGCAGGCGCGGTGCACGGCATTGAGCGGGGTCTGGCGGAGCATGATCTCTCCCGGACGAAAAAAAGGGGCGCGGTCGTCCAAGCGACTCCGCCCCGTCTGTCCTTTTACCTGAGAGATTGCGGCGCCGTCAGCACGTGGCGCCGGATGCCCCTTCGGTGGGCCGCCCGGCAACCGGCCGGCCACTCTCCAGATTGGTTGTTGCCACCCGCACAGTCCTGGGTACCTGAGCGATTGCGGGAGTTGCGCCTTCGGCGGCGGCCCTTAAGGCCGCGCTCTCCTGCACGGGAGCGCCAAGGGTACCGGCGCCGCTGCGGGTTGTCAAAGAAGCGGGGCTGGCACCTCAACTGGCCACGACCAGCGCGGCCTGCACGGCTTCGAGCGAGTGCAGCGGTGGCAAGCAGGAGCTGCCCGTGCACACCCAGGCGGTGGCCGAATTCTCCCCCTGGTGCGGCCGCGACAGCGCGCCCGGCAAGGCGCCCGCACGCGACAGGTCGAGGACACGCACGCCCGGGCGGTAGGCGCGTTCGAGCGTGCGCTGCCAGGAGGCGCAGGTTGCCGCATCGCCGCGCAACAGCACCGTGGCCGGTGGCGTTGCAAGATCCTCGAGCGCGATCAGCAGCGAGGAGACGCCGGAGGGCCGTTCGAGTTCGCGCCCGAACGCCCGCAAGGTCCGCTCGGCTGCCTCGAGATAGCGCGTCTGGCCAAGCCAGTGCCCAAGCGTGAGCAGCGCCTGCGCCGCGATGCCGTTGCCGGCCGGCGTCGCATTGTCGTGCGCCGGCTTGGGACGATGCAGCAACGCCTCGTGGTCGTGGCTGGTGAAAAAGAAGCCGCCGGCGGGATCCTCGAAGCGCAGCAGCAGCGTGTCGGCGATCTCGATCGCCCAGCTCAGGTCGGCGGCCCGAAACGACGCCTGCAGCAGCTCGAGCAGCGCCGAGAGCAGGTAGGCGTGATCGTCCAGATACGCATTCAGATGGGCGCGGCCGTCCTTGTACGTGGCGAGCAGCCTGCCCTCGCGCCACAGCGCCGCGCGGATAAAATCGGCCGCGTTCTGCGCCGCGGTCAGCCACGTGGCCTCGGCGAATGCCCGCGCGGCGCGCGCGAGCGCGCCGATCAGCAGCGCATTCCAGGAGGTTAGAACCTTGTCGTCGCGGCCTGGATGGACGCGCCGCTCGCGCGCGGCAAACAGCTTCGCCCGCGCCCTCTCGAGCCGCGCCTCGGCGTCGGCGACCGTCACGCCCAGCGTGCCGGCGACGTCGGCCAAGGGTACGGCAACCCGCAGGTGCCATTCCCGGTGCTCGAAATTGGGCGGCAGGTCGAGTCCCCAGTGGGGCCGGGCAACTGCCCACTCGTCCGCAGCGAGCAGCGCCTCGACCTCGGCCGCCGTCCAGACGTAGAACTTGCCTTCCTCGTGCTCGCTGTCCGCATCGAGGCTCGAGCAAAACGCGCCCTCGCCGGCGCGCATGTCGCGCAGCGCCCAGGCTACGATTCCGCGCGCGGCACGGCCGAACGTCGCCTTCCCGGTCGCCCGCCAGGCATCGGCATATACCGAGAGCAGCGCGGCGTTGTCGTAGAGCATCTTCTCGAAGTGCGGGATGGTCCATTCGGCGTCGACGCTGTAACGGCAAAAGCCGCCGCCGATCTGGTCTTGGATGCCGCCATCGGCCATGCGCTCGAGCGTGACCGTGACGATCTTGAGCGCGCTCGAATCGCCGTGCCCGGCGTAGCGCCGCAGGCAGAACTCGAGATCGAACGGGTGCGGAAACTTCGGTGCGGCGCCGAAGCCGCCGTGCACGGGGTCGAACGACCGCGCAAGCGCCGCCAGCGCGCGCTCCGAGGCGGCGACCGGCAACGCAGCGTCCGGGTGCTGCGCTTCCGGATTGGTGAGCGCCAGCGCTGCCTTGAGCCGCCCGGTCTGCTCGGCGATCGCCTCGCCCTGCTCGCGATAGGCTGCGGCGATGCGCGGCAGCAACTGGGCAAATCCGTCCAGGCCGTAGCGCGGGGTCTTGGGAAAGTATGTGCCGCCAAAGAACGGCGCCTGGTCGGGGGTCAGGAACATCGTCAGCGGCCAGCCGCCGCT
>Ga0074044_10003287_pt1 | contig 13814 bp, 8 predicted proteins | sample BogForMeECP23OM1_FD_94443 | JGI IMG/M metagenome (GOLD analysis project Ga0074044, IMG submission 94443) | Bog forest soil microbial communities from Calvert Island, British Columbia, Canada - Bog Forest MetaG ECP23OM1 | ecosystem: Environmental > Terrestrial > Soil > Wetlands ... | reverse complement strand
CATCGTTGACCGTGACCAACGCCGAACTGACTTCCATCACGATCACACCGAGCGATTCCAGCGTAGCTTCGGGCGGTTCCCAGCAGTTCACTGCCATCGGCAATTTCAGCGACGGCAGCACAGAGGACCTCACCACTCAGGTTAGTTGGACGTCGTCTAGTGTGAACGTTGCCGCCATCGACTCCAGGGGACTAGCGAACGCCGCAGATTCCGGAACTACCACGATTACAGCCAGCATGAACGGAGTCACTGGGACGACTGCGTTGACGGTTTACTAGAGTGAGCCGACCCGCCGCTCAGGCGTCGACGGTTTGGGTGGGGCCACTTCTCGAAAAGCGCGAGAAGTGGCGCACCCCCAGTTGTTTCTCTGCCGGCGATTCACAGTCCGTGAGGTGTCCACGGAGCAGATGTGGGCCACCCGCCGGTTGAAGATTGTTTGTTAAGGAGGGTCATCTAGAGTAGTCGGCGCTGGATCGCAACAAAAACCCGCTCAAGCTGAGCCTGAGCGGGGAATCGTGCTGGGTGTCTGGCTTGTTTATTCCGCGTACCAGATCTTACCGCTGGTATCCGACGCCCAAACAAGTTCGTTGCCACCGTCGGTCGCAATGCTCAGGAAATTAGCCTTGGACCCTACTTGTTGCCAACAACCCTTAGCGGTGTAATACCAGACCGCGTTGCTGATTTGAGGGCTCCCGCCGGCGAAGCTGTCCAAGCCAATATAGGTCCCGTTTTTCACCGCCACTTGGGCGAAAGTGATCGCGTCGCTGTTACGGCATTGGACATAGGAAAGCTGTGCCGCACGATAGCCTAGAAATAGCCTTTTTCCGCCGGGCTGTTGAAAGTATGCAGGCGATATGCTCCAGACGACACCGCTGCTGTCCAGAGCAGCGACATCGCTGCCCACCGGGTCTGCGCTTACCTGGTAAGCGCCCCAGCCCGTATTCGTCCACGTCCCGTTGGGGAATTCCCCGGTCGGGTTGTAGAGTTCAATGGTTGGTCCGGACGGTCCGCCGTTCGCGCTGCCGTTGGTGGTCGAGTTGCTTGCGGTTGCGAAAAGGTATCCTGCCGGATTGGCTGCAGTCGGATTCTGCACGGCAAGACTCGTATAGTTGTTCCAATAGTGGGTCCAGTTGTTGCCATACGGGTAGGTACTCCAGACTTCTCCGTTGTCGGTGATGCCCCACACCGCTGGCGTATAGCTGTCGTTGACTATTCCGCTCAGATAGCCACCGTATGCAGGGAGCCACTCCGATACATCGCTGAACCAGCCGTATACCTCGAAGTCGCCATTGGAATCCTTGTGGTTGAGAAGCGCGTAGAGTGCCCCAAAGTCGAGGGGGTTGGATGGAGCCAACATTACCGGTACAGTTCCGGTCTGGTAGATCTCCTGCTCCCAGATATTCGTAGGCACCGCGTAAGGCGGGCCGGGCGAGGTCTGGAAAGAGTACCAGGAATATTGTGCTTGGGCTTGGCTTACGCCAAGGGCGATGGCGCCGAGCGCCACCGCGAGACGAAACACGGCGATGATGTGGTTGATGGTTTTCATGGTTGAGCCTCCTCTATAGATTTGTTTTTGGAAATCTTGTACTGAACTCGCTGGTCCTGAACTTTCCTTTGCCGAATCCGTCCTGGCCATCCAAGCGCCACCTTCGGGACTTTTTCGGTGAGCCGATTTCCGCGCTCATAGCAGAAGGCGGAAAGCGCAAGGGAATCGCCTCACGGTTCACAAAAATATTTTTTGCGCGGCGGCGGGACTTCCATCCCTAAGAAATCACAGCTGATTGACGGGGGCGAAAGATCGAATATGGGAGTGAACCGAAAAGGTAAGACCAGGCGCGTAGACGGGCCCGAAAACAACCCGCCAGTTTGACCCTTCTTTTCTTGCGCCTGTAAGATCAAAGATTCCCTGCTGCGGTTGGAAGACTGCCGAGCGGTGCTCGGCTGGGACGGACGAATGCGTCCGTCCTTACGTATCGCTGGAACTGCACTCATATCATGCCCCACGAATTGCCAAAAGCTTACGAACCGGGCGCCATTGAAGCGCGCTGGGCGGAATATTGGGTCCGGGAAAAACTGTTTCACGTCGAGACGCCTGCACCCAGCTCATCCGGCGAAGAAACGCGTCCCGTGTTTACCTTGCTGTTGCCGCCTCCGAACGTTACGGGGCGGCTGCACATGGGGCACATGCTCAACCAGACGCAGATGGATATGCTGGTGCGCTGGCATCGCATGCGCGGGTTTATCACGCTCTGGCTGCCGGGGACGGATCATGCCGGCATCGCTACGCAGATGATGGTGGAGCGGCAACTGGCAAAAGAAGGCAAGAAGCGTCGCGACATGGGACGCGAGAAATTCGTGGAGCGCGTCTGGGAATGGAAACGCGAGTATGGTGGCGCGATCCTTGACCAAATGAAGCGGCTGGGCGCTTCGGTCGATTGGGGACGCGAATATTTCACCATGGACGAGAACCTTTCGCGCGCGGTGCGCGAGGTGTTTGTCCGGCTGTATGAAGAAGGGCTGATTTATCGCGGGAAGTACATCGTCAATTGGTGTCCGCGGTGCGAGACGGCGATTTCGGATCTTGAGGTGAAGCACGAAGATGTGGCGGGGAAGCTTTGGGAGATTCGGTATCCGGTAATTGGATCGAATGAATTTATCACCGTCGCTACTACCCGGCCGGAAACCATGCTGGGGGATACTGCCGTCGCGGTGAATGCTGCCGATGAGCGGTATACGCATCTGCACGGCCGGAGCGTGCTGCTGCCTTTGATGAAGCGGGAGATTTCGATCATCCTTGATGAGATTGCCAAGCCGGAGTTTGGGACAGGGGCGGTGAAGATTACTCCGGCGCATGATCCGAATGATTTTGAGGCGGGGAAGCGGCACAACCTGCCGCAGATTGATGTGATGGATCTGCACGCTCGCATGAACGAGAACGCGGGTCCTTATAAAGGACTGGATCGGTACGCGGCCCGCGAGGCGGTGCTGGCGGACTTGAAGGAACAGGGATTTCTGGTCGCCGAGAAGGATTACACGGTACCGCTGGGAAAGTGCGACCGGTGCGGGACGGTGGTCGAGCCGCGGCTGTCGGAACAGTGGTTCGTGAAGATTGCGCCGCTGGCGAAAAAGGCGATCGCGGCGGTGGAGTCGGGCGAGATCACGATTACTCCCGAGAATTACAAGCAGATTTATTTGAACTGGATGTACAACATCCACGACTGGACGATCTCGCGGCAACTGTGGTGGGGACATCGGATTCCGGTGTGGCACTGCCAAAATAAAGATTGTCACGAGGTGATTGTGGCGCGGGAGACGCCGGCTCGGTGTCCGAAGTGCGGCAGCGCCAAACTGGAGCAGGATACGGATGTGCTCGACACCTGGTTTTCGTCGGGTCTGCTGCCGTTTACTACTTTGGGATGGCCGGAGAAGACTCGCGACCTGGAAGTGTTTTATCCGACCACGTTGCTGATTACGGCTTACGAGATTCTGTTTTTCTGGGTGGCGCGCATGATCATGTTTGGCTGCCACTTTATGGAGGGGCACGCGCAGGACGCGGCGATCAAGCAGGCTAGCGGATGGGCGGAGAAGAAAGACGACAGCGTTCCGTTTCGCAATGTTTATATTCATGCGCTGGTGCGCGATGCGGAGCGGCAGAAGATGTCGAAGACCAAGGGGAATGTGCTCGATCCGATTGAGGTCATCGCGCAGTACGGGACTGACGCTACGCGGTTCACTTTGGCGGCGATGGCGGCTCCGGGGACTGACATTGCGTTCAGCGAAGACCGCACGAAGGGGTATCGGAATTTTGCTAATAAGATTTGGAACGCGGCTCGCTTCATGTTCATGAACGTGGATCGGATCGATTCCAGCCTTCGGCCCGGGGCGGACGAATGCGTCCGCCCCCACGTGGGCATTGCTGGGTTTCAGACTTCTACGCTGGAGGACCGGTGGATTCTTTCTCGGTTTAATCGTGCGGCTGCGGATGTGAATGCTTCTCTCCAGACTTATCGGTTTGATGAGGCGGCTACTCGCATTTACGATTTCTTTTGGGGAGATTTCTGCGACTGGTACATCGAGCTGATTAAGCCTCGGCTCAACTTCGAGGAAGGCGCGGACCCGGCGGCGGCGCGAGTGGCGTGCACAAACCTGGTGAATTTGTTCGACGCGTCGCTCAGGCTGCTGCATCCGGTGATGCCGTTTATTACCGAGGAAATCTGGCACGCTATTTATGACGGCAAGCCTCCACTGAAGTCGATTGCGCTGGCGGCGTATCCGGCGGCGGACGAGAAGCAGATTGATCTCGGGGCTGAGACGGAGATGGCGATTCTGCAGGATTTGATTGTCAGCGTGCGCAATCTGCGGGCGGAATTGAAAGTCGAGCCCAAGGTCAAAGTGCCGATCGAGGTGTTTGCCCACGAGCCGTCGATTCGGGCCATGCTGGAGAAGAATCTGGGCGCGGTTCTGCTGGATCGTCCGGCGAATGTGGAGACGATCACGTTTGTGGAAAGGTCGCTCGCGAACTTGCCGGGCGCGCGCAGCACTTCGCGGTTTGATGTGCATGCGATTTATGAGAAAAAGATTGACGTGGCGGCTGAGCGCGAGCGTCTTACTAAGGAACTGGAAAAGATCGCGAAACAACTGGCGGGTGCGCAGACTCGACTTGGCGACGGGCAGTTTTTGAGCAAGGCTCCGGCGCATGTGGTGGAGGGATTGCGCAAGCAGGCAGAAGAGGCAACGACTCTGCGGCAGAAGATTGTTGGCCAGTTGAAGGAGATCAGTGGCTAGTGGCCACTGTCCGGTGGCCAGCAAGCGCGCCAATATTTCTGGCATTAACCTAACCAAACGGCCACCGACCGCCGCTTTATATGGATTGGAATTCACGACGCATTACCGCGATTATCGAGAACGCGCTGAACGAAGATCGGGCTACGCGCGATGCTACCAGCTACGCCTGTATCGATCCCAACCAGCGCGCTGCGGCCACGATTGTTGCCAAGCAGGAGTGCATTCTGGCTGGCCTCGGATGCGTGCCCCGGATTCTTGATGTGTACGCGGCGCTCGATGGGGCGGTTACTTCGCATTACGAGGTGACTAGCCATCCTTCGATTTTTGATGGCGTCCGCGCGAAAGCCGGGCAGCAGATCGCGGTGATCCGGCATAATGCGCGGGTGCTTCTTTCGTGCGAGCGGGTGATCCTGAATTTCTTGCAGCGCATGGCGGGAATCGCCACCACCACGCGCAAGTTTGTGGATGCGGTCGCGGGCACACACGTGCGGATTCTCGATACGCGCAAGACGGCGCCCGGATTGCGCGTGATTGATAAGTATGCGGTGCGTTGCGGGGGCGGACAGAATCATCGGCTCGATCTCTCCGACGGAGTGTTGATCAAGAACAATCACATTGCGCTGGCCGGGAGCGCGGCGCTGGCGCTGGAGCGCGCGATCCACAACCGGCGCGGGCGGGGGCCGATTGAGATTGAAGTGCGCTCGCTCGAAGAACTGCAGCAGGCGCTGCAGCACGGGGCGGAAGCGGTTCTGCTCGACAATGTAAGCGTGGAGACGGTGCGCAAGGCGGTTGAAATTTGTTCGCGGCATTCGCGGCGGATTCCGCTCGAGTGCGCCGGCGGAATCAACCTGGAGAATGTGCGGTCGTATGCCGAGACGGGCGTCGATTTTATTTCAGTGGGGGCGCTGACGCATTCGGCGACGGCGGTGGATATGAGTATGAGAGTCACTCCAGCTTAGGGGTCAGGTGTTGGCGGCTCGCTGTTCGTCGTTCGCGGTTCGCTGTTCGCAAAACCTGGGGCGCCGGAGAACAGCGAATAGCGAACGACGAACAGCGAACGACTCGTTATAATCCCTGCATCGTAACTCCCACAAAAACTCGCAGCTTGCCTTCGGTGCATAAAGCTACGGATGTTCGTCTGGGCCGCATCGTCCGCCTGCTTATGAGCCACGCTACTGTGGTCGTGAGCGGCACTAAGGTTGCGGAAGAAATGGGGACTAGCCGGTCGGAAGTTTGGCGGCTGATTCAGCAACTGCGCGGGTTGGGTGTGGATGTCGCGGGACATCCCGCTACGGGATATCAACTGCGCGCGGTTCCGGACTTGCTGCTGCCGGAGATGCTGGCTCCGTCGCTGAAGGGCACGATCTTCGGCGGCACATCGGGCAACGCCCGGCACATTCACCACTATTACAAAATCGGCTCGACCAATTCGGAAGCGATGCAGGCAGCGTCAGAAGGGGCGCCGGAAGGCAGCGCGTTTCTTGCCGAGGAACAACTGGCCGGGCGCGGGCGCGGCGCGCACTCGTGGCATTCGGCGCGGTCGGCGGGTATTTACTGCTCCGTGATTTTGCGTCCGTCGATGCCGCCTTCGGAGGCGCTGATTTTTTCGCTGGCCGCGGGGCTGGCGGTGCGCGCGGCGGTCGGGGAAATTGCGCCGCAGCTCCAGGTCGATCTGAAATGGCCGAACGATTTGCTGCTCGGCGGTAAGAAATTCTGCGGCATACTCACGGAGATGAACGCCGAGGCTACGCGCGTGCGTTATCTGGTGGTTGGGATGGGGGTCAATGTGAACCAGGTTCGGTTTCCGGCGGAGCTGCGCGAGATAGCGACTTCGTTGCGGATCGAGACGGGGACGGAGTGGTCGCGGGTGGAACTCTGCGTCGCTCTGCTGAAAGCGCTCGACCGCGAGTATCGCGGGCTGGTGGAAGATGCGGACGCGCGAGATGCGATTCTGCGACGGTTCGAGGAAAACTCTTCGTCAGTGCGCGGTGCGAAAGTGGCGATCGAGGAGAATGGCGGCCTGGCGGGCGTTACCGAGGGATTGGATGAGCGCGGTTTTTTGCGCGTGCGAGCGGCGGACGGGTTGCGGACGGTGGTGAGCGGAACGGTGAGAATCAGGTAGTGGTGCAGTTTGAAGCGGCTTTGAAAGGGCACGGCTTCGCAGGGAGCGCGAGACCCCGAGCAAAGCGCGGGCCCGGGGAAGCAGTCGTAAGCAGCCTGCTGAAAAAGTCGATCTTGCGCTTGTTTTTGGGTGGCGCAGCGCTTCAGCGCTGCGGTAAGTGTATTGTTTTTGACTGCGGCTTTAGCCGCTGAGGGACGGCAATTTTCAAACTGCACCACTACCGAGAATCATTTGTAATTTGTAATTTAAAATCAGTGGCTTTTCCAATTACAAATCACAAATTACCAGAACTGGTTTCATAAATGGTTTTGGGTAGGGCACGGCTTCAGCCGTGCCGTTCAGGACCGATAACAACCCGGGCTTTAGCCCCTGAGGGCCGGACCGTTTGCCCGGAGAAGTATTTATGAGACCAGTTCCAATTACAAATTCTTTATGCTTCTAGTCATCGATGTCGGAAATACGAATACGGTGCTCGGCGTTTTTGATAAGGTGGCGCATCGTCCGGGCGAGGATGTGACGGGGACGGAAGCGGCGCGCTATGAGCGGCTGGCGGCGAACTGGCGCGTCGGATCGCATCTGGGGCGTACGGTCGATGAGTATGGAGTCATCTTCCGCAACCTTTTCTCCATGGACAACCTCGAAGTTTCGGATGTGCATGGGATCGTGATTTCTTCGGTGGTGCCGCCGCTTGATTCGGTGCTGCGGCAAGTGTGCGAACGCTATTTCAATACCAAGCCGCTGTTCATCGAGCCGGGCGTGAAGACAGGGATGCCGGTGCTGTATGACAATCCCGCGGAAGTGGGCGCGGATCGCATCGTGAACGCGGTGGCGGCATTTGAGAAGTATGGCGGACCGTGCGTGATTGTTGACTTTGGCACGGCGACGACATTCGATTGCGTTTCGAAAAAGGGCGAGTACATGGGCGGCGTGATTTGCCCCGGGATTGGCATTTCGGCGGACGCTCTGTTTCAGCGCACGGCGCGGTTGCCGCGCGTCGAGATTCGCAAGCCGCCGCGGGTGATTGGATCGAACACGGTGGGCAGTTTGCAGTCCGGACTTTATTACGGATATCTCGGGTTGGTCGACGGCATTCTGGAGCGGCTGCTGGATGAACTGGGCGCGGACACTCGCGTGATTGCCACGGGCGGGCTGGGTTCGCTGATTGGCACGGGTTCGCGCTTTATTAAAGATGTGGATGAGTTTCTGACTTTGGAGGGGCTGCGCATTATTTGGGATCGGAACCAGGCGTCGACCTTTCGGCGCGAGGGCGCGGCAAAGGCAAAGGCCACGCCGACGGCTCCGGCCAAGGTCGTGAGTAGCGATGCGAAACCTTGGCCCTCGCCTAAGGGAACCAAGACCAGGTGAGAGGTCAGAGATTGCAAGTCAGAAGTCAAATTGCAGAAGTGAAACCTTGGGATTCTACCTTCTGCAATTTGACTTCTGACCTCTGACTTCCGGAAGCCTCGTGGAAAATTACTTCAATTACTTTACGGAAATCGAAGAGCACTATTTGCGGCGGCGCGGAACTCATCTGCTGCTTTCCACGCTCGATTGGGCGCTGATTGAGACCTGGAAAAGCGCGGGGGTGCCGCTGGAAGCCGTGCTCCGCGGGGTGGATGATGCGTTTGATAAATATGATCAGCGTCCTTCGAAATCGAAGAAGGTGAATAGCCTGGCGTACTGCTCTCAGGCCGTGCTGGCTGCGGCGGAAGATATGAAAGAAGCGGCGGTCGGCGCCGGCGGCGAAGAAAAGGCTCCGCGCGAGCCCGGATTCGAAGCGGCGCAGATTGCTGCGTTCTTGCGCGAAAATGCCGAGCGGTTGGAAAAGGCGGAATTGCCAGAGCGTCCGGGATTCGCGAGCGGAGCACTGGCGCGGGAGGAAGCCGTTTCGCTGCGGGAGATGGCTTCGGAAATCGAACGCTCTGGCAAGCTTCCGCGGCTGGAAGACTTGGAGCGTAGGCTTACGGTGCTTGAGGAAAAACTGTTTGCGGTGCTGATGGCGGCTACTCCGGATGACGATCTGGTGCAGGTTCGCGCGGAGGCGGATCGGGATATCGCTCCTTACCGGCGGAACATGACGGCGGCGCAGGTGGAGCAACTGCACAAGCAGTACGTGCATAAGCGGCTGCTGGAGCGGTGCGGCGTGCCGCGGCTGAGCTTGTTTTATATGCACTAGCCACGCCGTTGTGGTAGTCGAGCCGGCAGTACGTACTAGAAGGTCTCATAAATGGTTTTGGGTAGGGCGCGGCTTGAGCCGTGCCGTTTGGGTAAGGCACGGCTTCAGCCGTGCCGTTTGGGTAGGGCACGGCTTCAGCCGTGCCGTTCAGGACCGATAACAACACGGGCTTTAGCCCCTGAGGGCCGGACCGTTTGCCCGGAGAACTATTTATCAGACCAGTTCTAGTGACACCTTTTTATGAGTTTGTCATCCCGAGCGAAGCGAGGGATCTGCAGTTCGCCGCAAAATGCAGATCCCTCGCTTCGCTCGGGATGACAAACTCTTGGGTTGAATAGCGGGCCGTCCATTGTCCACGGGGTTGGTGCATTTCAACTCGTCAAAACTGCATGCTGCTTGCCATCGAAAAACTGATCTACGGCGGGGACGGCCTGGCGCGCGCTCCCGGGGCGAACGGGCGCTCCATGACCGTGTTTGTGCCGTTTGTTTTGCCGGGAGAGCGGGCTGAGGTTGAACTTCGGCAGGAGAAGCCGGGGTTCGCGCGCGGATCGGTTACGCAGTTGATCGAGGCTTCGCTTGATCGCGTTGAAGCGCGCTGTCCTTACTTCCGGCAATGTGGCGGATGCCATTACCAGCACATTTCTTATCCGCGGCAACTGGAATTCAAGGCTGCGATTCTGCGCGAGACCTTTCAGCGGATTGCGAAGATTGAGCTGAAGTCTGAGATTCGGATTCATGCTTCGCCTCCGTGGAATTATCGCAACCGGACTCGGCTGCAGGTGCGGAGTGCGCCCGAGTTCGCGCTGGGGTACTTTCGGTTTGGGGCGCACGAATTTCTTGCGGTGCGCGAATGTCCTATCAGCTCACCGCTGATCAATCGCGTGATTGCTCGGCTGCTGGAGCTCGGCGGATTGAACTGCCCTGCGGCGGTGGAAGAGATGGAGTTGTTCGCCGAAGCGGAGGACGAGCACTTGCTGGCGTGGGCATTCTGCGGGCGCGATCAGCGAGATTTGTTGCGCTGGGCGGAGGCGCTGGCGCGCGAAGTGCCAGAAATCAGCGGGGTTACGTTCTTCTCTTCACGGCGGAGAGTACAAGAACGAGCCCGAGAAGATGAGATGCCCGACCTCAAAGTGCTGGCGCAGTCAGGCGCCACGGCTATTAGCTATCGCACAAAAAGCCGCGAGTATCGGGTCAGCGCGGGAGCCTTCTTCCAGGTGAATCGGCACTTGGTCGACGAACTGGTTTCGGTGGTGACGGGCGATGCGCGCGGGGAGGTCGCGCTCGACTTGTATGCGGGGGTGGGGCTGTTTTCCGCGGTTTTGGCGGAAAACTTTCATCACATTTTCAATGTAGAGGCGTCACAGACAGCGCATGGCGATTGTGTGCAGAATGTTCCTGCGAACGTGAAAGCGGTCGCGGCGCGAACCGAGGAGTACCTGAGGAGCGAGTACCTGAAAAGCCGGCGGGTGCGAACAAGGCCTGACTTGGTCGTCCTGGACCCTCCCCGCTCCGGTGCCGGCAAAGGGGTGATTCGCTCGCTCGTGGAACTCGCTGTGCGTCGCGTTCGGTATGTTTCGTGTGATCCGGCGACGCTGGCCAGGGATGTCGCTCCTCTGCTGGCGGCCGGGTATCGGATCGAGGAAGCACACTTGTTTGATCTGTTTCCCGAGACGTTTCATATCGAAACGGTGATGCTGTTGGCGCGCTGATCGCTTTCACGCCGCCCAAGTTCCTCCTGGAAGAGGAGTAGTGGAAGGCCCTGGCGCGAAGGACGTTTGCGCCAGGGTTTCCGCTCATCTGGGGCGCTGGCTCAATCACGACTAGCGGCGAGTGACCCAGGCGACCAGCCGCTAAACAGAGTCAAACGTGCCGCGAAAAGGGAAGGGCACGGCTTCCAGTCGTGCCGGATGCACCGAAGAACGCTGCGGCTTTACAGTTTGCTGAAAAATGTAGTGTAGAGACGGGGCTCGCCCTGTCTAGCGGCCTCCGATGTAGCGGCCTCTGAAGTAGCGGCCTTCGATGTAGCGGCCTCCGATGTAACGGCCTTCGATGAACCATGCTCGAGCAAGAACGGGAAGGGCACGGCTTCAGCCGTGCCGTAAGCATCGCATTCTCATTGCGGCTTTAGCCGCCGAGGTGAGCTTTTGAAACCGACGCGCGCAATCTCACCGCGGGGAACATATTTCGTAACCTCAATCACGTGGCAACGAAGAAGCCTCTTTTTGGCCGAACCGATGGCACGCCTCTTCTTGCAGACTCTGTATTCGTATCGCCGCCAAGGAAAGTTTGAGCTGCACGCCTTTGTGCTCATGCCCGAGCATTTCCATTTGTTGCTGACTCCTTCGGAGATCACTTTGGAACGTGCGCTGCAATTCATCAAGGGCGGCTACTCTCATGCCGTGAAAGAGAGTTTGCGAAACCCGATGGAGATTTGGGAACGAGGGTTTACGGATCATCGCATCCGGGATGCGGAGATTTCGGACATCATCGGATGTACATTCATCAGAATCCAGTCGAAAGAAAATTGGCTGCGCAGGCGTCGGAGTTTCGTTATTGCTCGGCATTTCCGGGGTTCAGCCTGGACCCATGGCCCCCCGCGGCTAAACAGCCTGCGGAAAAACTCCAATTCGAGCAGGTTTTTGGGAAGGGCACGGCTTCAGCCGTGCCGTAAGCATCGCATTCCCGCGGCTAAACAGCCTGCGGAAAAACTCGGATTCGAGCAGGTTTTTGGGAAGGGCACGATTTCAGCCGTGCCGTAAGCATCGCATTCTCACGGCTAAACACCCTGCGGAAAAACTCCAATTCGAGCAGGTTTTTGGGAAGGGCACGACTTCAGTCGTGCCGTAAGTCTTTAAAATGGGTTCGCGCTTTAGCGCCCGAGGTGAGCTTTTTTCTCTTCCAACGACTTTTTCCGCAAGCTCTCAAGTCGCGTCCCTCATTGTAGATGCAACTTCAGAACTTTTTCGTTGAAACGACTAACTTACATCGAGCAAAAAAATGACGCTGAACCACAGGCCGCTGCCGCAGCCGTTGTTCTGGGCGGCCGTCGAATTTTCGCTGGGACTGTGGATAGGAGTGCGAGCTTGGCGTCCGCCTTCCTGGTGGGTGATTGCGGTCGTCGTTTTCGTTCTTGCGGCGTCATGGTTTCTTCCGAAGCGCTCCTGGCTGGCCCATGGACTTGCTCTGGGCACGTGGCTTTTTCTGGGCGCTTTTCTGATTCAGGTTCGGGGCCAGTCGGCGGATGGACTACAGAAAGATGTCCCCAGCGTTTCTTCCCTGGTGGATGGGCGTCCGGTTACGCTCACGGCGCGGGTGATGCGGGAGGGATATGCGCGGGCGGCGGGGCCGCGGTCGATTCGCGAATCCATTGACGTGGAAACGGAGGAGATCGCGAGCGGTGGCGAAAGCTGGCCGGTGCACGCCGGAGTGCGGCTGGCGATTTACGAGAAGGTGGAAAGTCAAGAGCCTTTGGGTTTCAATGGCCCGATGACCCGATCACCCGATCACCCGATATTTTCCTATGGTACCCGGCTGCACATTCTTGCCAAGTTGCATCCGGCTCGCAATTACCGCAATCCTGGAGCTTTCGATTATGAAGGATATCTCCGCGACAACGGCATCAGCGTGCTGGGGTCGGCGGAGGCGAAAGACATTCAGCAACCGCCTGGGTTTTCCGGCAGCCGGGTCGAACTGTGGCGGACGGGCGTCCATGCCAGCATCATTCGGAAGATTCACCAGCTTTGGCCCGCGTCTGAGGCTTCGCTTATGGATGCCATGGTGCTGGGCGAGGAATCCTTCCTGCAAAACGCTACCCGCACCGAGTACCAGCGCTCAGGCACTTATCATGTGCTGGTCGTTTCTGGAATGAACCTCAGCATTCAGGCATTCGCCATTTTCTGGCTGCTGCGGCAGTTTCGCGTCGATCCCGCGGTGGCGGCTATTACCACGGTCGTGGTTTCGTTTGCGTATGCGTTTGTGGTGGGAGTCGGGCCTCCGGTGTGGCGGGCAGCGTTGATGCTAGCTGTCTACCTTGGGGCGCGGCTGCTGTATCGCGGACGCAACATGATGAACGCCATTGGCGCGGCCGCCCTGGGAGTTCTGATAGTCGACGCGCGCGCCTTGTTTGGCGCCAGTTTTCAGCTGACCTTTCTCGCCGTCTTCATCATCGCGGGCATTGGCTCGCCGATTCTGGAGCGAACAACTTTGCCCTACGCTCGCGGCTTACGGCTGTTGCGTGCTGCCAGCTACGATTTGCACGTTTCGCCCGCGGTGGCGCAATTTCGGATCGATCTGCGAATGATTGCTGGAAGGTTGCGGAGATTCATCGGCGAGCGGCTTAGTCTGGCGCTGCCTGCAATTTTCCTGCGCGTGGCGATTGGCCTTAGCGAATTGATTTTTATTTCGGCGCTGATGCAGGCGGGACTGGCGCTGCTCATGGCGTATCACTTTCATCGCGCCACCACCATGGGAATGCCGGCGAACCTGGCGGTGATTCCGCTTACTCAGGTGCTGATGCCGTTCGCCGCTGCGGCCGTCGGCTTGGGGTACATTTCGACCACGCTGGCTCAGCCGGCCGTTTGGATTTCCGGTCTCGCGCTTGAGGGCATCGCGGGCACCGTGCACTTTCTTGGCGGGGCGCATCTGGCGGGCGCTTCGATCGCCGATCTTCGTGTTGCCATGCCTTCGCTTGCGATGATTTTGGCTTCAATCGCTACGCTAGCGCTGGCGATG
>Ga0074044_10003286_pt1 | contig 13817 bp, 8 predicted proteins | sample BogForMeECP23OM1_FD_94443 | JGI IMG/M metagenome (GOLD analysis project Ga0074044, IMG submission 94443) | Bog forest soil microbial communities from Calvert Island, British Columbia, Canada - Bog Forest MetaG ECP23OM1 | ecosystem: Environmental > Terrestrial > Soil > Wetlands ... | reverse complement strand
CTCATTGATGCGCTGGCTCTTGCTCTCGAGGAACGGGTCGGTGTGCCTGCCGCTTCGCCCGAGGTACCAGTGTATGTTCGTCCCGATGAGAATATCGCGCGAATATCGATATACCGTGTTGCTGATCACCTCCCCGGTCTGATCGTCAACATCCCAGGAAACTCCGGTCAGATTGGTTGAGCGTCCGTTCAGCAAAAAATTGGTGCCGCTCAGGGTAAGAAAGCTGCTAAATTTGCGAATCTTCCCTAGAGGGTCGTTTGGAATCGCGCCCGGCGGCAGGTCCGGATACCAGGTCTCGGTCGCTTGTAGCGTGAGGAACGTAAACTGCTTGGTCACATATGGGTTGAGAATCGGCACCAATGTTGGCCGGTCAATGCCCAAAACGAAGCGGGCCAGTTCGGTCCATTTTCCGTAGCTTCCGCCGACTTGGGGGTGTGGGAATCCCACACTCTTGGGAACGACGCTTGAAGTTGGTGCCGAAACTCCGACTCGGGGCGCGTAGAGCAGATCGTAGCGGAAGACGGAGCTCGTGAAGTCGCTATCATAGTACGTTCCGGTCCACCCGAAGAACGGGTTGCGCCGATAGTCCGTGGCCTGCAGGGCCAAGGCTCTACCGAGTTTGGGAACGCCGGGACGTGGCTTGCCGTACCAGAACTTGTTGACTTGAAAGAATAATCCGGGAATTCCCAAAAATGGTTTAAAGCCCGCAGGAGCCGGGCATTCGATGCACCGGGCGCTCTTGGGGGCCCGCGCCTCGTACAGAAATATGAGACTAGTCTGCAAACCCTCTCCCACTGGAAGAATTGTCGAATAACGCAGACCGAACTCGCTGTTTTCGAGAGACTTCGAGGGCGGCTTTGAGACGTTCTGATCCTTGAAATCGAGAAACACTGGGGGGTAATCTTTAAAAGAGCCCGATCCTAATGCAATCATCGGCTCTGCCGGTTCATCGAGCAGCGAGGTAATACGGACCGGTTGGCCCTCCTGGTTGAAGAAATTTTGATTGCCAAAAAGGGAAGGTGGAAAATTTGGCACCGACGCATACGGACCGTTGACTGATACGGGCACCGCATATGGGTTGCGCGGGTCCGTTGTCACATCTGCTCCGCCTATGGTGATGTTAGACCTCAGGGCGCTGGCACCCTCGAAATCTCCGGGAATCAGGAACGCCTCGAACTCGTTGTTATCGGTCTTCAGGAAATCCGGCAATATGTAGTTCGCCTTCACCATCTGGAGATTCTTGCGTTCGTCCTCCGCGGCTTCGGCGCCGACGAACCCGTGGTAGCTCACATCGGCGGGATTCGTGATCTCGGTGCCTGCCAGGATGTTGGCCTCGGACCAGATGATCTGCTGTTTGCCAACCCGCATTGAGAAATTGTCGGTGAAGTCGAGATCCACGTAGTACTCGTGGAGGTCGTCGCGGAAGTACTGTTCCTGCAACTCCCGCTGGGTGTAGTTGCTCCAGTCCCTGAAAGGCTCTGCTCGTCCTTGGCTCTTGAGAGTGCCTTCGGCGTCATACCAGGGCCGGTAGTACGCGAAGAAATCCGCGTGTTGCAGCAAGGGAATATCCATGCGGCCGAGCAGCTTGTGGTTCTTGACCAGCTCGTAATGCGGCCGGACGCTGGCCAGTTGGCGCGCCTCGACCAGATCCCAATGGTTGAAGTCGAAGCTGCCGCCGGTTTCGGTCGCCGCAGTGCCAGTGCTGCTAATTTTCCCAGCGGTGAACTTTGACGGTACGGCGTTGTTTCCAGAACTTCCTTCGCCCCAGCGGCCGGCCTCTCTGGTTTCGAAAAAAACGTAAACTGTGAGATCCCCCTGAGTGATGACCGCGAACGCTGCCCCCGCCCGCAACATTACGAACGCTGCCACGATAACAACGCATAGACCACGCTGACGTGTCTGGCGCCACGCTGTCATCAGTTCCCCCGCCCGGAAAGGCCAGCCGTTTGACGCATTATGGACCGGCGCACAGGAATGACGACTCGAGCAGCCACAGTCCGACAAGCGTGACGGTTTAGTAACATCGCAATTCACCGGAAGTCAATCAATTAACCGTTATAACGAACCTCGGTTGTCGTCTTTCAGGCCTCAATCGAACTTCGAACCTCACGGCGCCGCGCCGGTCCTGAACGTCCAGGAGTACTTGGTGGAATCCGCGGTTATCGAAACCGCATAGTTGCTCGACGGCGAGAGCGGTTCCCGTGGGATGATTATCGCGGCACCAAAGGCTGAAAGATCTCGCTGACCGGCAGTTTCTTCGGTTGGGTTGTTGCTGCGAAAGGAGGAAGGCTGGATCAAGCAGTGCTCGATGCTGCGGCCATCGCGGGTGAGCACGTGCTCCGATATATCGGGATCGCTCGATTGCGACGTACCGCTCCCCAGCTGCAGAATCAGGGGTGGGCCGCTTGGAGCCGAATACCCACACGCCTGCAGCGGGTCGGGCCAGTCGCCTCCCCGGTAAGCGCGAACCGGCGTGTTCACTCCGTCCGGTGGAAAGTAAACGGGAGTCTTCAGTCTGCCGCGAGTCGGCGGAATCGGGCCGAGGCGGGCATTCCAGAAGCGGTCGCTTTCGCTTCCTTCGTAAATTTGCAACCTGAGGTCTTTTATCAACCCTCGTTTTACTGAAATTACGGCGGCACACGAGCCTGGCGTGCATTCAGCGCCAAAGCCGACCTGCGTCAACTGCGCGTCTATCATTCTCAGCGCGGTGAACGGCATCGCCATAAGGCGGTCGACCAGGATGCTACCGTCGAGTGAAGTAGAGAACGGGGTTATTGATAGCTCGGTCTCCGGAGCTCCAGAGCCATTCTGCTCGTACGTATTCCTGGTCAACACGTCGACGGCGGGCATCGCGTTCGTTCCTGAATCCGAGAGCGCGCTTGCCGATCCAGGTGTAGACAGGTTCTCGAGCGAAGAATGTGCCTGACTCCGATCGCGCTCGCTCATCGCCTCATCTTGCGACACCTCCGGAAGATTCATTAGCCGGCGGTAGTAATTGATTCGGTCGACGACCATGGAAGAACCGGCGGGTGTTTCGAGCGCGATGTTGTGGGCTGGAGCGCTCTGCGCCAGAGCGGCTGGGGTATCGAGCACCATGCTGCACAACAGGACCGCGACGGAAAAGATGGCTGTAAGTTTGGTTGCGGTTAACTGGAAGCCAACGGGGGCATGGAAAAATCCGCCACTGCGCTCGAGGCGACGGGTGGGTGAAAATCTCTTGCATTCGGGCGAACGCAGCTTCACTGACCCCTCAGCTCCCTCAGTGGCCTGAATGGCCGGTAATCACATGCGATAAATTGCCGTCCTGATGCGGTCTCGCCACGAAAGCGCGAGATCGCACCATGTGATCATCCAACTCTAAACGATCGAAACCCCCGCACTCGCACGTGGCACACGTCTTTGAGGTTTTCTCCCCAATGAGCGCGGAGCACAGCGCGAGCAGACGCTTGAACGCAGGTAGTAATATACGTTTTCCGCTAAATATGCCAATCACGTGCATTCCGAGTGTCACTTTGCTATAGAAGTGAAGCGTAAGTCGTCCGTGCTTGACCATAATCACACGCTGAGTGGGTGGCGGTCGTGAGCGAAAACGGTTACCTGCCGGGATTCGCGGCAGACATCTGTATCAGTTACAGCCCTCTCGACAATCATCACACCGATGTGCGGGGAACCCTGTGGGTCGATAACTTCCACCGCGAACTCCACGCGCTTGTCAACGCCAGCATCGGACATCCGGTTACGATCTGGCGCGATACTGCACCGTCCTCATCATCCGAGCTCTCCGAAGAAACCGCTGACCGTTTGCGAAAGACCGGGATTTTTGTCGCGATTGTGTCGCCCTCGTATGCGGCCTCCGATCTGTGCAAACGTGAGCGCGAGGCCTTCGTCGAGACCGGACGCGGAAGTGGCAACCGCGAAAACAGCAACTCCCGGCGTATCATCAGCGCCTACAAATTACCGGTGGCGGTTGAGGAACTCCCGGAGATACTTGCGCTTGCACCCGGCTTCCAGCTCTACAGTGTCGACCCGCAAAGTGGTCGGCCTAGCGACTACCTGTTCGACCCGCGGCCGGACGCGGAAAGGCTCTATTGGCGCACTCTGTCCGATCTGGCGCAAGCAATTGCGGGTCTTCTCAGGCGAATTCGCAGCGGATCGTCCCCGGCGGGCTTTTCCCCGGCGAGCGAGAAGGGACCTGGTATCAGCGTGTACCTCGCTGAGACTTCTTCCGATCTTCGGTTTCAACGAGAGGCGTTCCTCCGCGAGCTTGAAGCGCGTGGTTGCGTGGTCCTACCGAGCCAACCTCTGTCGCACAATATCAAGCTGTGCTCGGAGCAAGCTCGCGCTGACCTGTCACGTGCGAAGCTGTCGTTCCATTTTCTAGGCGAACATTACTCGCTAATTCCCGAAGGCGGAAAACAATCTATTGTCGAACTTCAGACGGAACTCGCCGCCGAGCGGACTGCTTCCGGTCTTAAGTCTGTGGTCTGGATTCCGCGTGGTCTTCAACCGGCCGACGACCAGCAGCGCGCGCTTGTGGAGCGTGTGCGAAATCAGCACGCAACTGTCTCTGGATTCGAGCTCTTGGAAACCTCCTTCGAGGAGCTCAAGACGTTCCTGGTCGACCTGCTCGAAGGCTCGACGTCCAAGCGAGAGAAGCCCGCTGCACAGTCCGCCGCGTCCGAACCATCCGGATTCCCGCAAATTTACTTGGTACGCGACAAAGAAGATCGGGAGCGCGTCGCCACGCTGTCCAAATACCTCTTCGATCAGGGATTGGAGGTGATCACCCCTGCCGATGAGGGCGAAGAAGTCCAACTTCGACAGAACCATGAAGAAAACCTTAAGATTTGCGATGGCGTGATGATCTGGTGGGGCACCACCAAGAAGATCTGGCTGGACTACATGATGCGCGATCTCGATAGAGCGCGCGGCCTCGGGCGCGGTTCACCCTTTCGAGCTAAGGCGGTATGCATCGGCGAACCGGTGGGACCGGAAAAAGCCGACTTCATGACCCACAAGGCACAAATAATCAGGTTCTTCAACGGATTCGCGCCCGAACCGCTCTTGCCATTGCTCGAGGCCATGAAATCAACCGCGCATGCCTGAGGAAGCTGCATCGCTCTCCACTGAGTTCCAGTCTGAAGAAGTGGTCCGGGAGAATCCGTTCCCGGGACTTCGCTCCTTCGAAACCTACGAAACACATCTGTTCTTTGGCCGTGACGGCCAGAGTGACGAACTGCTGCAGATCCTTGCGCGAAACCGCTTTGTCGCAGTGGTCGGCGTTTCAGGCAGCGGTAAATCGTCGCTGGTCAGAGCCGGATTGTTACCCGCGATCGAAAGAGGCTTCATGGCTGCGGCCGGTTCGAACTGGCGTATCTTAGCCATCCGCCCTGGTACCACTCCGATGGAGAATCTGGCGACCGCGCTGAGTCAATCGACGGCTCTCGAGGCCGCCGAACTCGATATCGGCCAGCGCCAAACCCTGGTCGACGCCGCTCTCAGCCGAGACTCATTCGGTCTAATCGAGGCAGCCCGGCTTACCAGATCGACTTCGCGCGAGAACCTCCTGGTGCTCGTCGATCAGTTCGAGGAAATATTCCGGCTTGGTTCCGCTCGCTTCAAAACTGCCGACGCAGAAGATCCAGCCGCCTTTGTCCGGCTCCTGCTCGAAGCCATCCACCAGACCGAGGTTCCCATTTACGTCGCAATCACCATGCGCTCTGACTTCCTTGGTGATTGCGCCAGATTTCGTGACCTGCCGGAGACACTCAATCGCGCGCAGTATCTGATTCCGCGCATGACTCGCGAGCAACGCCGCCAGGCTATCGAAGGTCCGATCGCAGTCGGTGACGCAACCATAACCCCGCGCCTCGTGCAGCGACTCTTGAACGACCTCGGTGACGAGCCCGACCAGTTGCCGATCCTCCAGCATGCCCTGATGCGCACGTGGGAGGCATGGTATCGAGAGGGAAAATTCGATAGCCCGATCGACCTCGACCACTATGAAGGCATCGGCGGGATGGCCGATGCGCTCTCGCGACATGCTGATGAAGCATACGCCGAACTCGATGAACGCGCCCAGCGGATCGCACGGCGATTGTTTCAGTGTATATCTGAAAAAGGACCCGACAACCGCGAAATCCGCAGACCAACCCGGCTCAGCGAAATCTGCGCGATCGCTGAGGCAGATCAAGAAGCGGTTACAAAGGTAATCGATTGCTTCCGCAGCCATGGGCGGACGTTCCTGGTCCCGCCGGCGCATGAGACTCTCAATCCGAACTCGGTGATCGACGTCTCCCATGAAAGCCTAATCCGCTTGTGGAACCGCTTGCGTAGATGGACCGATGAAGAGGCCGAAGACGCCGCGACTTACAAACGACTGGCAGATGATGCGGCTCGCAACAAGGCGGGCCGTGTTGCGCTCTTGCGTGACCCTGGGTTAGCGGCGACGCTCGAATGGAGAGCTACTCGGCAGCCGAATGTCGCGTGGGCTGATCGCTACGCCCCGGGCTTTTCGGTCGCTATGGAGTTCCTCGATCACAGCCGCCGCGTAAGCCTCTTGAAGCGCTACGGCGTAGGGTCGGCAGTGACTGCGGTCCTTCTTATAGCCTTCGGGTTTTCAACTATCTACCTTAGCCAAGCGAAAAAATTACGCGAAACCGCCCAGGCCGGCCTTGCCCGCGAGCTTGATTTCGAGGCTCAGGCCATTGAACGCGATCATCCCGAGCAATTGGAACTGAGCGCGTTGCTGGCGTTGGAGTCTGCCAAGCTGGCCCCGACGAAAGACGATGACGACTTCCTTCGTCACGTGGAGGCAATTTCTGAAAAGCCGCAGTTCAAGCTCGAGTTACCCGGCGTCGTGCACGCCGTGTCATACAGCCGAGACGGACGACTGATAGCGGCCGCGGCCGGCGAAAATGCGTATCTGTTACAAACCGCGACCGGAAAGATTGTCCAACCGCTCAAGCCTGGCGGAACAGTAACTGCTATATCGTTCAGCCCCGACGGAGGCAGGGTTGCGACCGCCAGCTATGACCAGACGGCGCGAGTGTTTGATGTTTCGACGGGAAAGGAGATCTGGCACAGCGCACAGAACGCCCCCGTCCTCGCGATAGCCTTTTCTCCCGATGGACGTTACTTAAGCACCGGCGGTTTTGACAAGACAGCGAGGATGTTTGACGCCCTGAATGGAAGCCAAATCTGGCAGGCCTCATTCGGGGGAGGTGTGGTCGCGGTAGCTTTCAGCAGCGATGGACGTTTCGTCGCAACTGGCAGTCAGGATAATACCGCGCGAATATTCGAAGCGGCGACGGGTAAAGAGATCTGGAGGTCGCAACGTCGATCTGCGGTGTGGTCGATAGCCTTCAGTCCGAACAACCGTTACTTCGCGATCGGATGTTACGACGGGGGGGTGCTGCTGTTCGATGCGGCCACCGGAAATGAAAAATGGAGAGTCCTGGAGGGCGACAAAATCAACGCGGTCGCGTTTAGTCCAAACGGAAATTACCTTGCCGTGGGCAGTGCAGACAAGACTGCACGCGTGTTCGAAACCGCTTCGGAAGGAAGAGAAAATTGGCGGATCACGGAGGACGGAGGAATCGACGCGATCTCATTCAGTCCGGACGGACGATACCTTGCTACCGGTAGTGAGGAGAAAACGGCTCGAGTGTTCGAAGTGGCCACACAGACGGAACTCTGGCGGCTCGTGCACTCTGACACTGTGGGAAGTGTCGCATTTAGTCCCGACGGACGTCATTTGGCGACAGGCAGCGACGACAAGAATGCTCGGCTTTTCGACATGGCAAAAAATGGCGCCTCTTTCGATACGGGCAAAGATCAGGTGACAACCGCCGTTTTCAGTCCCGACGAACGCTTTGTGGCTGTTCTAGGCCAGACCAAGGTCGGTCAGTTGTTCGAGCACGATACTCAAGTGTTCGAGACGCCCACCGGAAAGAACGTCCTGGTGCTGAAGGCAACTTCGCCCGACAAACAAGTGCTCGCGGTCGCTTTCGGTCCGCAAGGAAATCAGATGGCCTTCGGTATCAAGGATGGTACCGCCCGTGTGATCGAAACGGCGACAGGAAAGGAGATCGCGACCCTCAAGGGCAACGATAGCAAAGTGGTTTCGGTGGCCTTCAGCCCGGATGGGCATTCTGTAGCCACAGGCAGCTTCGACCAAACCGCCCGGGTGTTTGACGCGGCCAGCGGAAAGCAGGTCTCACAGCTCAAGCACGGCGACGTCGTGGATGCCGTGGCATTCAGCCCTGATGGACGCCTTGTCGCGACGGGCAGCTACGACAAGACCGCGCGCGTGTTCGAGGCGGCCACCGGAAACCAGCTCTCGCAACTCCAGCATGATAGCGTGGTGGATTCAGTGGCTTTCAGTCCGGATGGGCGTTTCATCACTACGAGTGACCGCAACAACAAGGTTCGAGTATTCGAATCGACCACGGGACGGGAATTATGGTCTACTACGGAAGATGCGGCTATCAGCGCCGTGGTATTCAGTCCGGACGATCGCTATGTCATCACCACTAACGACGACAAAACCGCTAGAATATTTGAGCTGGCGACAGGCGAGGAGACCTCACGGCTCAGCCTAGAACACCCGATACTAGGCTTGGGTTTCGATCCGCGCAGCTCTTATATCGTAGCGGCGTCGCCCGCGCCCGATCGGCCCGAAATTGATATCGAAAGCTTTCCTCTTCGCGATTCGGACTTGGCCAATGACGTTTGCTCGCGGCTTAGCCGCGATCTTACTACCCAGGAGCGCAAGCAGTACTTGCCGAACGAGCCATCCGGGAAAGTCTGCACGGAATCTCTTTGATCAAAAGGTTTTACCGACCTTGTTCGAGCCAAACCTTCGCATGAGGTCTGGAGAGTCCCACGTCCCGGTTGAGATCCAAGTCTACGAAAGCCCAAGCCTTCGGACGGCCGATTATTACTTCATCGGTGTCGTACTCGAACTCCGATTCCTTGCCATTGTATGTATAAGCGATCTTAATCATTTCTAGGACTTCGCCAACAATCCGCCGCAAAATTTGGCCATTTGACGACTCGTAGCATCAGTATCGCCTCAAGGGTCTCTAAAGCTTGCCGGTGGACTTGATTTGCTTGACTCGAAAGGCGCGGAATTCGCCCTCGTGTTTAGTCTGTATCGCAGTCAAATCGGATTCGATGAACCGATAGGTGCGCTGCCAAACTTCGGGACTAATCAGGATTTCGCCGCCGGCGGCTGCGGCGGTGTAGCGTGAAGTGTGGTTCACGGGCGAGCCGATAACCGTATACTCCATGCGGTCGTCGGAACCGATGAACCCGTGCAGCACCTTACCGCAATGTATACCGATTCCGATCTTGCAGGTAACCTGGCGACGCGCCTGGCGGTGCGCACTCACCTGTGCCACTGCTTCCTGCATCGCGAACGCCGCGCGCACCGCCTTCTCGTACATCATCGGGTCCGGCTCGGGACTGCCGAAGACGGCGAGAATCGAGTCGCCGATAAATTTGTCAACGGTCCCATCGAAGCGGAAAACCTCGTCCACTTGCGCAGAGAAATACTCGTTCAGCAAATCAACGATGTCATCCGATTCCATCCCGGCTGTGAGCAACGTGAAGGCGCGGACATCCGACATGACGATCACCACCTCAGAGTTCTCGCCGCCCAAACGCAGGCGCCCGTGGCTGGCGCGATTCAAAAGCTTCTCGCGAATCTTGGGGGAGAAATTTGTCAGCAGGCGGCTGAGCAGCGCGATGTTGCGAGACAGATCCTCTTGTAGACGGCTCTGAACGGCAGCCATCGCCAGATGCTGAGCGACCGCAATTAGCAACCGCAGATCATCTTCGCTGAAGGCCGGACCGCCCTGGTGATTGTCCACGCAGATCACGCCAAGCACTTCCTCCTTCCACAGGAGTGGGGCATACATGCCCGCTTCGATGTTGAACTCGCCCTGGCTGGCGGTCAGCTCTGCTTCTCGATGCCACACGAAGCCTTTGCGCTCTTGTATCGCCCGCTTCATGAGGGTCTCGCTTACGGCAGGCCGCCCCAATGGAACGCTGCCCTTTGGGAGAAACCGGCCGGTGGCGGAGTCTCGCATAAGGAGTGCGCCGCGCATTGCACACGGTATAACCTTCACGACCCGCTCCGTGATCATCTGCAAGATGTTATCGAGGTCCGGTTGTGCGGATAGCTGGAGCGGTAGTTCGTACAGCAACGCCAGCCGTTGGGTTCCAGTGTCTGTGCTCGATGCGGCGAATGCCGACTCAGACGCATCGACAACCGTACGAATGTCCAGCCGACCCGTTCCGCTCGGACCTTCTCGTTCGCGGTCGAGAATGTCTTCCCGGTCCGGCAGTCGCGTGCGAGTGAGATCGCCAATGTCGGCGGGGGATTCGAGCTTGAGATTGGTTTCGCTGATTCGAATCAAAAGACCTGGCTCAAGAGGAATCTTCCCCTTCCCCTTGATTGGTTTGCCGTCAACGGTAGTACCGTTGATGCTGTTGAGGTCTTCGATCCAGTACTGCCCACCCTCGACCCATATTCGTGCGTGCGGGCGAGAGACGCCCTGATCGGGCGTCAAGTCGAGATCAACACTCAATCCATGTTTGGGGCGGCCGATCACGATCTGGCGGATTTCGCGCTCGAACACCGATTCCTTGCTCGCAAATGTGTAAGTGATCTTCATCACGATTCATCTTCGCGTCTATCATTCCGAGCAAGATCCCTGATCGCGCAGGTACCGGGCTTCCTCCTTGGTAGTCGGACCCCGTACCAACCCTGCGTAATTGAGCGCGTGGCGCTTCGTATTGATCTCGCAAGCACCTCGGCCGCTACCTCTTGTCCGTCGGCGTAGCGAACAAGTCATAAGCCGGGCTCTTCCACTCGACGCCGTAAACACGATAAGCGCCGGCCAATCCTTGCAGGTAGATGTCGCGGCCCTTGTCGAACCGAAAATCACCCGCGCCTTCGGTCGTTTCCTTGAATGTGGCGGATACCAGAATCGCGCCGCCCGGTGCCGCGGCCCCAATTTTCGCCGCCAGGATCACCGCCTTGCCAAAGACGTCACCCGAATCACGAACGGACTGGCTGCTGAGACCGATCCGGACTTGCGGCGTCTGGTTGAGATGATTCCAGCCGTATTGCGATATAGCGCGCTGGATTCCGACGGCGCAAAGTAACGCCCGCTGGGCGCTGGTAAATGCGAGCACGAAACTCTCGTCCACGGTCCTTACTTCGAAACCGCGTTGGAGCTGTACCTGCGAGCGGACAAGACTTCCATAAGTGCGCATCACCTCCTGAGCGGCCGAGTCCCCGATGTTCTCGACGATCGACATGGCATTTTCGACATCGAGAAACATCACGCTGGTCGTTCCGTCAGATATCGCTTGCGTGCTCGGGTTGGCCTCCTCAACCATACGGGGCAAAGCCTGTCGATCCATCGATCGGCGTGACGGATCCATGATCGCGCGCAGACTCTCCTTGACTACGGTAGCATTTGTGGGGCGGTCGGCTGGATCCTTCTCGAGCAGCTTGAGCACGAGAGCATCAAGTCCCGGAGGTATATCGGGGGTGAGAGTCGACGGGGGGGCCGGCGTCGCTCGTAAATGCTGCAGCATCATGGAAGCAAAACTGTCAGCTAGAAATGGAGTGCGGCCCGTCAGCATTTCGTAAAGCGTTGCGCCGAACGAGTACAGATCACTGCGCGGGCTCTGATTCGGCTCCGGCGCCATATACGCTGCCGTTCCCACCATCATTCCTTTCATTGTGAGGCGGAGCTGCTCGGGCGCGATCGCTGATCCAAAGTCACCCAGCTTGGCTTGTCCGTCGTGAGTTAGAAAGACATTGGCAGGCTTGATATCACGATGGACGATGCCGACCGCGTGTGCATACTCGAGAGCCTCGCAGAGTTCCTCGCCGATTCGCACCGCGTCATCGAGTCGCAGGCGGCGGGCCGGCGAGCGGCGCAGCAAATCGTCGAGGGTGCCACCCACCATGTATTGGCTTACGATATATGGCTGGCCGCCTTCGTCACCGATATCATAAACCGTGACAATATGCGGATGATCGCCAAGGCGGCCCATCGCGCGCGCTTCGTTCATAACGCGGGCCTGCCCAGCGTGATCAAGGCCTTCGATTCGGCGCATGGCGACCGCGACGTCACGATCAAGCCGATTGTCGTGCGCGAGATAGACCACCTTGCTGCCGCCTTCTCCCAGAAGCTTGAGTACCTTGTAGCGCTGTCCCCCGATCATATCGGGTAATCGGCGGACGCGCTCCTCCAAGGCGGGCGCAATCACCGTTGCAGATTTTGAAATCTCCTGCAGAGACTCACCGCAACTACCGCAAAAGCGTTGACCAGCGCGATTTAGGCCGCCGCACCGATTGCATTTGACGCTCAGAATCGCGCCGCAATTTCCGCAAAAGCCGGAACGTTCCGGATTGTCTCTTCCGCAGCTGTCGCAGACCATCGAGCTATCACCCCCTAAAGTCCAAGAATTATTTACTGTTTATTCGCAGATTAGGCTATCTCTTGGGTATCCAGGCGCCATCAACTCAGTAGCGTGGGGAGTTTTCAGGGACTCGCTGGCGGAGAAGGGAATTTCGAATCTGTCGCTTCTCAAAACTTGGTCCGGCCCGAATTCCTTCACAAATCTGGATGGCCTCGCATAGCCTGAGGGACGTGTTGAGCGGGTTCCGACAAACGATTGCCACGTCGCCAACCAAGTTTTGAGAGGCGGCAGCTCGGCTCAATTCACCATATGTTCGCCGATATTGTCTGGCTGGCGAGCAGCTCCGTCGAAACTGCCCACGTCGGCGACGCCATGCCGATGAATTTCGAAACCCTAGACTTTTCGCCGCTTTTAGAGTTTTTGGTAGGCACAGCCGATCCGTAACGTTTGCTGAAACACTTGCGGCATCGGCGATCCCGCCGCTTGATGAACCTCGGAGCCAGGTCATTGCTCCCGCAATAGCGGCAAACCAGTTTCTCTGATTTCGACTTGCTGCCCATCTCCTTTCGGAGCGGCCGTGAGGACTCCGCCTCTTTCCGAGCAGCTTTCTTCGCGGCCGATGTTGAGGACTGTCCGATCGGCAGTTTATGCCCCGTTGCCAGTTTCGCGTGTTCCATTCCTCTAAGTCTCCTTAAGCCGTAAGGGCTCGTCGGGATGTTTGCTCTGGTCGGCGCGCGAAGCGAGCGGTTTTCCCCAATTTTCCCAACGTCATTCGCGCAGAAAGGGAGCCGGCCATCGGCGCACATCGAGGGTCTGCGCGATCAGGGCGATTGGAAGGCGAATGGAACCAGCGAAATCGCAGCAGAGAAAACGAGGGCCTGGTAAGAGCGGAAATTGGACCGAAGGGCACCGGCTCGGTTCTCGGCAGAGAGAATCGAGCATGAATAAGCGGCTGCCGGCCGAATCTGAGCTTCTCCGGTGCCCTTAGGTCGAACAAACTCCGCGAACATGTTCGACCTTGGCGTCGCTCGGTTGATTTTCCCGCTGCCGCCTCCTCACGCGATACCGTGTCTAACCGAGGATACTAGCGCGGGCGGATAGTCCAGCCGCGGCCCGAGCAGATCACCTCGCCCGCCTGGTTGTAAAAGACGTTGTCATGGACCACGAACAGGCGCCCCTTCCTGATGAAGCGGTCGAGCGCCCGCGCCACCATCCTGACCGTATCCCCGGGACGCGCCGGGACGTGGTAGAACCATGACTGCCCCGCGTTGATCGTTCCCGGCGTGCGCATCCAGTCGTCGTCGGGCGTGCACGCGAACATCAGCATGATATGGATGCTCGGAGGCGCGATGAGCCCGCACCAGGGCGAT
>Ga0074044_10003285_pt1 | contig 13819 bp, 12 predicted proteins | sample BogForMeECP23OM1_FD_94443 | JGI IMG/M metagenome (GOLD analysis project Ga0074044, IMG submission 94443) | Bog forest soil microbial communities from Calvert Island, British Columbia, Canada - Bog Forest MetaG ECP23OM1 | ecosystem: Environmental > Terrestrial > Soil > Wetlands ... | reverse complement strand
GACGATTCTTCGACGTCCAGAATGTCGTCCACCACCTGAAAGGCCAGTCCGATGTTCTCTCCGAAGCGGCGCAGGCGTTCCTCGTCCGCGGCCTCCACGCCTCCGGCAATCGCTCCGGATACCACGGAGGCGCGGATCAGCGCGGCGGTCTTCGAGCGGTGGATGTATTCCAGCATTTCGGGATCAATCGGTTTGCCTTCGGCTTCCAGGTCGGCCACCTGCCCGCCGACCATGCCGTTCACGGTGCCCGCCGCGGTGGCGATCTCGCGGACGAGAGCGGCGCACCGCTCGGAGGAGAGTTCGGCGCGCGCCAGGACCTCGAACGCGCGGGTGAGCAGCGCGTCGCCCGCCAGGATGGCCATGGCTTCGCCGAACTGTTTGTGGCACGTGGGGCGTCCGCGGCGCAGGTCGTCATTGTCGAGCGCGGGGAGATCGTCGTGGATCAGCGAATAGGTGTGGATGAATTCCAGGGCGCAGGCCACCGGCAGGACGCGCGCCGGGGGATCCAGGAAAATGCGCGCAGCCTCCAGGCACAGGATCGGCCGGAGCCGCTTTCCGCCCGCGAACACACTGTAACGCATTGCCTGGTGGATGACCGGCGGGGCGGTGGATTCGGCAGGCAGAAGGGCATCGAGCGCGGCCTCCACTTGCTTGCGGTCGGCTTCGAAAAAGTCAGGGAATCCCATGGAGCTACGCGTGCGCGGGCCGCGCACCAACTCGACGCTGCGCCGGCCGCGGCGTCACGATGCTTCTTCCTCTTCGCCGCCTTTCGGGCGGAAAGGCTCGGCGGCGAGTTTTCCGTCGGCGGATTTCAGGAGGATTTCCACGCGGCCTTCGGCTTCCTGGAGCTGCTTCTGGCACTGCTGCGCCAGTTGGAGGCCTTCTTCAAAGAGTTTCATCGCCTCGGTGAGGGCGAGGTTCGGCTGCTCGAGCCGTTTGACCACTTCTTCGAGGCGCGCCAGGGACTTCTCAAAATCCATCCCGCTCTGCGGGACGGCCTTTACGCCCGTCTCGGGCGCATCGGCAGGTCGGGGCTTCTTGACGGGTGGGACATTCACCGGGTTTCACCTCGCGCTGGCCGTCATTTCCGGCAATGGGGACAGAAACAGCTCGATCGTCCGGACTGCGTGATGCGCCGGATCCCTTCCGGAGCCGCAGGACCGCAGCGGCGGCACGGCGCGCTCTCGCGCCCGTAAACCCGCAGAATCCGGTCCAGCCCCTGGAACCACCATTGCGGATCGCGAAAGTCCGGTGGCGGCGCGAGACAGCATTCTAGCGCAGCCTGCAGAACGCCAACAATCGCTTTGTGCAGCGTGCGGCAAACGACTTGGACCTCGGGGAGTTCCGGCATGCGAGCGGGGCGGCCTAGGGCGGGGGTGCGGGGAGGAGGCGCAGCGTGTGAACCACCTGCGAGTGCTCCGCTCCTGGACTGAACCTGCTCGGGATGCCGCGGCCTTCATACCACGCGTCGAACTGATCGCGATAATTGGGGCTCAAATACTGCCCGGACTGGCCCATAGTGATGTTCATCAGGGAGCCGTCAAAATTGGAAAGGTCGGCGACGAAGCGCATGGACGGGCCGAAGGTACGGGCGATTTGCTTGACCGAAAAAATGCTGCCGGAGATGGGCATGGGTCCGATGCTGAGCACGCGGCGCAGCAAGCCCTCGCGTCCGAGTGGATGAAACATTCGTAGCTGATTGAAGGCGCCCCATTCCCATCGCGGGACGTCGTTCGTGTGAGACTCTCTGGACATGCTGTTCACGGCGAGGTCCGCGCTCGAAATCAGCAGCTCGTCGTAATTGTGGAACCCGGGCGGGAGCCACCGCGCAGGCCGCTCGCGCAGAACCTTCTCCAGAAACACACCCGCGCGCATCCACGCGTATTTATCCACGTTGGCGCCCAAGCGAGGGCGGAGGAGGTTATAGAGGAGCGCGCGGCGCGTGAATTCGAGGAAGCTCATCATCACCGAGTCCATAGCGGCGCGTCCGTCCCATTTGGTGACGATTCTGAGAAATTGGCTAGTTCGCGGGTCGGCCGCGCGGACTTTGCGCCGCGCTTTGGCGAGTTCCTGCGCGATTTGAACCTGCGGATAGCTGTAGATGTCCGTCTCGATCTGTATGAAATCCTCTGGACGCAAATTTTTCCGGCCGTCCAGCAACTCATAAATGCGGGTGGTGCGGTAGGGAGCCATCCAATTGTCCGTGAGGTACCACTTATAGTCCGGGCCGACCACGCGCGCGTTGGCCGTGGCGATGAGGCCCTCCGGCGGGTTGTAGAGCTGCGGCAATGCGTCGCGCGGGATGTAGCCGGTCCACTCATGGTCGTCGGTGTCGCCCGGAACGGGGATGCCGCCTGTGGGCAGCCTGCGCGTGGGCACCCGGGCGGACATGATGTAGCCGATGTTTCCATCCACGTCTGCGTAGACCGCGTTCTGGGCCGGCCCCGGAGCTTCCCGCAGAATGGCGCGAAATTCGTCCCAATTTTCCGCCCCTCCCAGGAGGAAGTAGCTGGCGTCGAGACCGCCGGGATCGGTGGCCGTCCATCGAATGGCGTAGCCTGTATTTCCATCGCGGCGGACGACGGGCCCATGCCGGGTGAGGATAACGTCGAGATTGCGATCGGCCTCTCCGCGCACGCGGATCACCTCGTGGCGGACGGTGGCGCGCTGCCATTCCCCGTTCACGCGGTAGGCGAGCGGATCCAGCGGGTTGAAGGATTCCGTGTAGACGTCCAGCACGTCTGCAAAATTGTTTGTAAACCCCCATGCGATCCGCTCGTTGTGTCCGATGACCACCAGGGGTCCGCCGGGAAACGTGAAGCCCTTCACGTTCCATCCGGGCGCCGTCAGATGCAGCAGATACCAGATGCAGGGAGCGGTAAAAGTGAGGTGGGTATCGTTGGCCAGCAGGGGATGGCCGGAGCTCGTCCGGCTGCCATTCACTACCCAATTGTTGCTCCCGCCTGCCCCTCGAAAGCCGTCGTCGAGCACGGGCAGCGGGCCATCTGCAGGGCTCCACTGGCTGGAAGGCGCGGAGGGAAGTTGCGCAGCATGCTCCAAGGGAGTGTCTTCGAGCAGCTTCGCCGGCCGTCGCGCGGGTTTTGCGGGTCGCGCGGGCGTGCCCTTCACGGGTTCCGGCGCGAGCCCGACCAGGGGATGGTCCCAGCGCGAATCCGCTGTGGCGGCGTAGAGATCGTTGGCCAGCTCCGGGCCAACCACCTGCGAAACCTCGGCACGTAGCATCTGCTCGTTCCAAAAGCCGGTGAGCTCCTTGTAGAGGTTCGCGGCGATCAACAGGGTATCGCGCGCGGCCCACGGCCGCGGCTTATAGCGCAGCAGCAGGAACTCGACGGGCAATCGGCCGCCGCGCTGTTCAATGTAGAGGTTGACGCCGCGGGCGTAGGCATCCAGCATGGCGCGCCGGTCCGGGGGCATGGCCGCGACAGCCGCGTCGGCAGCCTGTGCGAAGCCCAGCGTGCGGCTCTCGACGTCGTGATCGTACGCAACTTCACCGAAGATCTCGGAGAGTTCCCCGGCGGCCACGCGACGCAGCAGGTCCATCTGCCAGAGCCGGTCCTGGGCCACCACGTATCCCTGGGCGGTAAGGAGGTCTTCGAGCGACTGCGCGCGGATGTGCGGCACGCCCAGCGCGTCGCGCTGCACCTGAACTTCCGCGCGCAGGCCAGGAAGCACGGCGGAACCGTCGAGTTGCGGCAACGTGCGGCGAATCGTCCACCAGCCGGTGAGAATGGCGACGACGGCCAGCAGGAAGGCTGCCGCGAACGCGAAGCGGAGGAATCGGAGAGAGGTTCGCACGGTTGTGCCGGAGGGGGACTCTAACGTAGCGTCTCGCGAGGCGCAATGCATGTCGCTCCGCGGTGGTGTCCTAATTTGAATTCCAGAGTGTGTTGGTTCAGCCAGAAATGGAAATAGGGCGCTCTCCGCCGGTGAGTATTCCACATTTTGGGGCGGGGGTTTTCAAGGCGTGCGGGTCTACCGATCCGATGAGGATTGAAAGGCAGCGCAACAAACGGGTTCCAGCGCTGCCGTCCATCGTCTCGATCAGCCCGCTAGGCTATCCCTCAGCATGGCTGCGTCCTCGCATTGCCTGCTCTCGTTTCGCCCGGCACGATGCTTGTAGGTCCACCGCGTCTTTCGGTCTCAACTTCCGGATGGCCCGTTACACGGCAAGAGCATTCGAGTCGCCGGAGACCTGCGTCTGGGGCGCCGGCACACCGCCCCGAAAGCTCCATTGCGTGCTGGCCCATGAGGCCACATACGCCAGGTTCAAGGGCAGAGTCCACCATATCTGGACGGGCGAACGCCACAGCCTTTTGACCACGCTGGAGAGAGAATAGAAACGCTGATTCGCATATCGAAATCCCGCCAGAAGTTCGTCCACGCTCATTTGCCTGGGTTGAAATACCACCTCGGTGCGTGCGTTGTACTTTCGCCAGTCTCGGGACAAGATGCGCCCTTGGGCGTCCAGTCTCTGAAAGAGCGGGGTGCCTGGATATGGCGTCAGGATATTGAACGTCGCGTTCTGAACACCCGTGTCTTCCAGGAAATCAAGAGTGTCCTTGAAGATCGCTGGAGTGTCGTGGTCAAACCCAAAAACAATCCCGGCTTGAACGGCAATACCATGCGCGTGGACACGCTTGATGATGCGGGCATAATGTTCCACTCGGTTAAAACCTTTGCGTACATCCTGCATGCTTAACTGGGAGACCGACTCTAGTCCCAAGAACAACTGCTTGCACCCGCTCCTGGCCGCAGCGGCCAGAAGTCCGTCATCTCCGGCCCCGTGGATCGTGGCTTGGCTGCTCCACCACTTGCGATAGGGCTCGATCGCACGAAACAACTTTTTCGCATACTGCTTGTCCGCCGTGATGTTGTCGTCCCAGAAAATTATTCTCTTCCCCTGAAAAGAACCGTATTCCGCCGCAACTTCGGCAATAGGGCGCTTCCGTAACCCGTGAGGGTACATGACCACAATGGAGCAAAAATCGCAGTGGTTCGGGCATCCCCTGGTGGCAAAGAGGACGCCGCTCGTGAAATCGTTCCGGTGGTAGAGGGTTTTGCGCGCCATGGGGACGCCCGCCAGAGACGGTGCGCTGGCCTGCTGGTACACGTGACGATGGGTTCCTCTGCCGAAAGCATCCAGGAACTCCTCCCAAAGGCCTTCGGCCTCTCCCACGAAGATCACGTCAGCATGTCGGCCAGCTTCCTCCGGCAGCGCGGTCACGTGCGGGCCGCCCATGACTACGCATGCTCCTCGCGACCGGAACTGGGCCGCTAGGCCATAGGCGCGATGAGCACTCGGTGTATGAAAAGTAATGGCAACGACATCAGGTTGATCCGTCCAGTCGATTTCTTCGGCCTCTTCATCGACGTGAGTTACTTGCCACCCGCAAGGAACCCTGGCAGCCAAGTACGGCATGGTAATCTGCTGGAAATTAAGGAACCGGGACTTTCGTGCTCGGCGGATCTCATCCGAGGATGCGGTAATCAGGAGGAGTTTCGGCATGGCGTATGGAACTCCCCAGTTCGGTGTCGTGCGATCGAGGCCGCCGGGCAAAGCAGTCTGGAACCACCGCCCTTACGCTGTCGCTGGGGCATCCGGCATTTGTCGCTCTGAGCGTGCAGTGCAACTGATTCGTCGAGCGCCGAAAGAATCGCGGAACGAGCCCTGATCTCCGATACTCATAGCATATCTTGCTTTCTAAAGCCGCATCTTCCTTCTTACATGTGTTTTGCCGGACGCTCCGAGTGTATTGTCGGCCAACCGGAAGTAATCCGTTTCATCAGTCACGCGGCCGCTGTCGGCGATCCTCCCGCTGTTCGCTCGCCGCCGGCTTCCTGCTACACTCGGTTCCAGGAATGCAACGGAGTCTCTGTTGATCGCCCTGCGACTGCTCGTGGTCTTTCTGCTGGTGGGATGTAATGCGTTTTTCGCCGCGGTGGAGTTTTCCCTGGTGGCCGTGCGGCCTTCCCGCATCCGGCAACTGGTGGAGGAGGGAAATGCCGCGGCGCGGGTGGTGCAGAGTCTGCTGGAGGAGATGGGCCTGGTGGTGTCCGGCGTGCAGGTGGGCGTGACCCTCGCCAGCCTCTCGCTGGGTTTTTTGGGAGAGGGGGCCATCGCCCTGGCAATGGAGAGCATGTTTGCTGGGCTGGAGAGGCCCGGCAACGTGTTCTTGGTGCACAGTATCTCGCTCGTTGTGGCTTTCGGGAGCCTTACGTTTCTGCATGTCGTATTCGGAGAACTGGTACCGAAGACGATCAGCCTGGAGCGTTCCGAGCGGGTGGCGCTGCTGGCGGCCCGCCCCTTCAGCCTTTTTCTGAGGACGTTCCGTGGGGCCATCAGCGTTTTGGACAGCTCCGCGCGGCGCATCAACCGCGCGCTGGGCGCCTCCACCGGAAGAACCCACACCCTGGTCCACTCCGCCGAGGAGCTGCAAATCCTGGTAGAGCAGGCGCGTGAGCAGGGCCTGTTCGAGCCCGGGGAAGAGAAGTTCATTCAGAGCGCGATCGAACTGGGCGGCGTCCAAGTGCGCGAGATCATGGTGCCCCGCCGGGACGTGCACGCCCTGCCGATCGAGGCCTCGCTGGACGATGTTCTGAGCATGCTGGCGGTGACCCAGCGCTCGCGCCTGCCGATCTACGAGGGGAGCTTGGACCATCCGGTGGGGTTCATCCACGTGAAAGACATCCTATGGGTGCTGCTGGATCGCCAGCGGAGGAGAGAGGAAGGCGCCGCGCTGCCGGAATTCCACCTGCGCGGGGAGATCCGGCCGATGGTTATCGTTCCGGAGACGAAACCGGCCGCGGAGCTGCTGAGCGAACTGCGTTCCAAGCATACGGGCATGGCGATGGTGGTGGATGAATTCGGCACGATTCTGGGGTTGGTCACGTTGGAGGATCTGCTCGAGCAAGTCGTCGGGGAGATCCACGATGAATTCGATGTGGTGGAGAGGCCGCTGGCGCTGCCGGATGGCGCCATGGCCCTGGACGGCTCCTCGAAAATGCGCGACCTGGAGACGGAATATCGCATCGAGCTGCCGGAAGACGCCGCCTATGAAACCCTGGGCGGGTTCGTGATGGCGCGGCTGGGCTTCATTCCGAAGGGGGGCGAGTCGTTTGAAGAGGCAGGCTTCCGATTCACGGCGATGGAGGTGGACCGGCGGCGCGTGGCGCGCGTGAAGATTCAGCGGGTGAGGGCGCAGGTGGGCACGGGGAAGTGACGCAAGGAAGTGGCTGGTGGTTAGTGGCTGGTGACTCGTGACTGGTGACAGGTAAGCGTCCAGTTCACTACGTCTTGGCGTTGACATGCCGTCGTGAAAATGGCTGTACCTCTGGAGCGGTCAGGCAATTTAGATTATGCTTTCAGGCATCTTGCATTATCGAGCCGCGCTGAGAGCCGCTCTCTGAGAGGTTCCGATGAGTGAAGAACTTGGGCTCCTCATTTATTTTGTCGCAGTCTACGCCGGATTCTTATTACCCATCCCGAGTATCATTCTGGCTTGGCGCGAATGGACAAAGATTGGGAAAGTACCTCCAGCGAGGGCGTGGCGCCGAATCATGTCCCGGGTTGGTTTTGTTCTGTTTACCGTTGAACTGGCATTCGCGGTCTCGGCGGCGGTGGCGGAGGGACGGGATATATTGAGTCAACAGTGGTATTACGACTCGTGGCTTATGTACGTCGGTGTCTTGGGATCGGTCGCTACGATTGCGGTCTCCGCGCTCGCTGAAGATAAGCTTAGAAGATACCTATTGGTCGGTGCGATTGGCTTGGTTTGTTTCTTCTGCTTCGGTCTTACAGAAGGGATATAGCTCCAACTAAAGCTTCCTGGTCCGCTGTCGAAATCATCAGCGGCGCGGCGTGGAATGCTTCAGAGGAGTTCGACGGTCACTTCGGCGCCGCGTTGCGCGCCGAGGGTGCGGGCTGCGCTGCCGCGATTGACGCTGATTTCGAGCAGGCCGGCGGAGCCGAGAATTCCGAACGGCTCGTTGGGGCCTCCGTCGCCGTAAGAGAGCATCACTTTGAGCACGTCCTTTCCGCCGACGGTGATGCGGAAGCGCCCATCGGGAATGAAGGCCTGGGGGATCATGTCCGGAGGGATATTCGTCACCAGGTTCCCGAAGTTGTCCACCTTGAGGACCACGCCTTTCACTTTTCCCTCAGCGGCGCGCGGTTTGGGCAGCGTGAAGCGTACCGGGTCGTTGACTTCCTCGCCAAAACTCATGGGCTGCTGATTTTTTGCGAGCCAAGCGGCCACCGGGGCAAACAGATCGCGCCCGTGGAACGTGTTGCTCACGGGGTGAAGAAAATAATGTTCGGAGGTGATGTGCCGGACGCTGAAGCTCTCCTGATTATCCATGACCATGGAGAGCACGCCATTGTCCGGGGCGATGAAGTAGTGTTGATCGCCGGTGACCAGGATGGGCCGCCGCGGGGTTCCCACGCCGGGGTCCACGATGACCACGTGGATGGTTTTCGGCGGGAAGTACTTGTACGCCATCCCGATGGTCAGAGCGCCGTCCAGGATGTCGCAGGCCATGACGTGGTGGCAGATGTCAACGATCTGGATTTCGGGGAGGATTTTGAGCATCACGCCCTTCATCGCGCCGACCAGATGGTCGTGGGTCCCGTAGTCCGTTGTGAGCGTGATGATGGGTGGGTGCAAAGATACCTCGTCCCGGCGCGACCACTCGCCGACTGCCTATTCGGCACGCTAGCCAACCCTCCGCGCTTTGTCAAGAAGCCGCGAGCGATGTGTGTCGTGCGGCAGCCGCTCCGCCTGCCCCATTTTCCCATCACACCGCTCTGGGCTGTTGCTGGGTGAGGCAGTGCAGGGTGCCCAGGCCGAGCACCAGGTCCACCGCGTGAATGCCCACCACCGAGCGGTCCGGGAAGAGTTCGCCGAGCGTTCCCAGCGCGACGCGGTCCATAGGGTCATTGAAAGTAGGCACCAGCACGCACGCGTTGCCGATGTAAAAGTTGGCGTAACTGGCCGGCAGCCGCAGAGTTTCAAAGAAGAGCGGCGCGGGCATGGGCAGGCGCACGACCTCGATCTTGGAAGCGTCCTCCAGGCGCATGCCTTCGAGGCGCTCGCGGTTTTCCTCCAGCGCACGGTGGTTGGGATCGCGGCGACTGGCTTCTCCCGCGAGGACCACGGTGCGCGGGTCCACGAACCGGCAGAAATCGTCCACGTGGCCGTGCGTGTCGTCGCCGGCAATTCCGCGGCCCAGCCACAGGATGTTGGACACGCCCAGGAAACGCCGCAAGGCGTCCGCCACCTCAGCGCGGCCGAGGCCTGGATTGCGCGGCTGCACGCGGGTATCGAGCAGGCATTCCTCCGAGGTGAGCAGGGTGCCCCGGCCGTTCACGTCAATGCTGCCGCCTTCCAGCACAAAGCCGCGGCCGTCCAATTCCGCGGTGACGAGCGGCAGGCGGAGAGCACGGGCGGCCCGCGCCGGCAATTGCGCGTCGCGCCGCCAGTCAGGATATTTTGCCCAGGCGTTGAAGCGGAAACCGACGATCGCCAGGCCGGCCCGGCCGCTGGTGGTCTCCGATTCCCGGCGGACAAAGATCGGCCCCGTGTCGCGGATCCACCCGCGATTCGTGGGAAAGGGGAAAAAGCGCACGCGGCCCGGAGCGACTCGCGCGGCCTCCAGAACGCGGCGAGCCGCGGCCCGGTGGCGTGCGGAATTTACCAGGATGTGCAGGTTCTCCCCTGGCGCCAGCTTTCGGCAGATTTCAGCGTAGACCCAGGGGATCACGGCGAGTTTGCCCGGCCAGTCTGTGGAGTTGTGGGGCCAGACGAGCCAGGTGGCGGCGTGGGGTTCCCATTCCGCCGGCATTCGATAGCGGGGGCAGGCCCGGTAAGCGGTTTCCTGGCCGTGGTTTTTTTCATTCTGCTGCGCCTGGCGCGCAGACCCACGGACAGAACTGCGCTGGCCGTGGCTACCCGCAGTCACGATTTTGCGGGCCACGAGGAGCGGTCCAGATAGCGGTGAGTGATGCCGGCGTAAGCGTCCACGCGGCGGTCGCGGAGGAAGGGCCAGTTGCGGCGCACGTCTTCCAGGCGTTCGAGGTCTACGCGCGCGACGAGGATTTCTTCCTTGTCGCACGAACCCGCGGCCAGCTCGACGCCGAACGGGTCGACGATGAATGAGGAGCCCCAGAACTCGATGCCCGGCCCGCCCGCCGGCGCTTCGTGTCCTACTCGGTTGACGGCGGCAACGTAAGTTCCGTTGGCGATGGCGTGCGCGCGCTGCACGGTGATCCACGCGTCGCGCTGTTCGGCGCCGGAAATGTCTTTTTCCCGCGGGTGCCAGCCGATGGCGGTGGGATAGAAGAGCACCACGGCGCCGGAAAGCGCCGCGAGCCGCGCGCCCTCCGGATACCACTGGTCCCAGCAGATGAGCGCCGCGATGCGGCCGTAGCGCGTGTCGAACGCGCGGAAGCCGAGATCGCCCGGGGTGAAATAAAACTTCTCGTAATACAGCGGGTCGTCCGGGATGTGCATTTTCCTGTAGAGGCCGGCGATTTCACCGTTGGCATCAATCACCACGGCGCTATTGTGGTAGATGCCGGGCGCGCGGCGCTCAAATACCGGGGCCACGATAGCCACCTGATGGCGCCGGGCAACGGGAGCCAGCGCCTCGGTGGTTGGCCCGGGAATACTCTCCGCCAGATGGAACAGGTCGGGGTCTTCCTTCTGGCAGAAATATTGCGAACGGAAAAGCTCCGGCAGGCAAATCACTTGCGCCCCGCGGCCAGCAGCCTCTTCGACCCGGGCCACGGCCTTTGCCAGGTTCTGCTGAGGCTCCGGCGCGCACGACATTTGCACCAGGCCGATGGAGAAAGTCTTCGCCGCGTCCATGGACGCAACTGTACAGGAGAGTGTGATTCGTGACCAGTGACTCGTGACGGGCGCCTCCGGAATCGCGAGCAGCGCCGATTCGGAGCGGGTTCTCGCTCCGTTGTGGCGGATTCACGCTAAAACGGCGAGAATGGGCCACGGCGGTCCACGCCAGGCCCGCGGAAAAACGAGGAGCCCATGATCGTCACAACCGAATACGCGGATATCCGAAACGCGGGCGGCGTCATGCGGACGTTCGTTGCCTCGCCAAAGGCCGCCGGACAGTATCCAGGAATCTGGTGCTACTCGGATATCTTCCAGCTCACCCCTCCCATGCTGCGCGCGTGCGTGCGGCTGGCGGGGTACGGCTTTGTAGCAGCCGCGCCGGAAATCTATTGCCGCATCGAGGCGCCGGGCACGGTGATCCCGTTTGACGACGCCGGGAGGACCCGCGGACTGGAGGATGCCGCAAAAACGCCGGTGGCCTATTTCGACGGGGATTGCCGGAACGGCCTCGACTGGCTTGCGAAGCACCCGAAAGTGTCGAAGGGGAAACTGGGCGCGATGGGATTCTGCATCGGCGGGCATCTGGCGTTCCGCGCGGCTCTGCAGCCGGATATTCGCGCCACAATATGCTTCTACGGCACGGGTATTCACAACGGCAAACTTGGAAAAGACGCGGACGCAGAATCGCTGGCGCAGGCGGGCGCGATCCGCGGCAAACTGTTACTCGTGTTCGGGAAACAGGATCCGCACGTTCCCGAGGAAGGCCGTAAGACGATTCATGCAAGATTGCGCCAAGCCAAGGTGAAGTACCGGACCCTTCTGTATCCGGCCGAGCACGCCTTCATGCGCGATGAAGGGGCGCGTTACGACTCCGAAGCTACCGACCATGCCTTCGCGGAGATGATTGGGCTGTTTCGCAAGACGTTTTCCTGACTCGGTGCGGGGCCACCCGTGAGACCTCCTGTTCGCGAAATGCTGCTGAGCGCCTGGCGGTGCCGCTGCCCGCGCTGTCACCAGGGAGCGCTGTTCAAGGGCTGGCCCAACAAGGTTTTGCCGCGGTGCGGGCAGTGCGGGCTTTCCTATTATCGCGAGTCCGGCTATTACGTGGGCGGAATGATGACGACGTACATCATGAGCGTGGCGGTGCTCGCGGCCGTTTCCCTGGTGGTGTTTTTCATCCTGCCAGACACCGGGTTCTTTTCCGAGAATACGAAGATGGTCATCTGGTTTGCATCCGCGATTCTCCTGACACTGGGTTTCTTGCGGCGTTCCTACAGCCTGTGGATCTCGCTGGACTACTGGATCGAGCCGTGGGAGCCGGAGAAGCACGAATGAGCGGCCCCCCGTTGCCTCTTGCGTCGCGGCGGGTTGCCGTGCTGGAGCGGGCGCGTTAGTCTGAGTCATGGCGCGAAAGACGGCAAAGAGGAAGTCCACCGGGCGGGGGGCAAAGGCGTCCCGCATCGCGGGGACGAAAGCGTTGCGGGGCGAAGCGGCGAGGCGAAAGCCCGGCGAGCCGGAAACGCTCAGCGTCTGTCTGTTGTCGCCGCACCCCTTCGTGCTGGAAAACCTGCGCACGCTGCTGGATCGCCCGAAGTTTCGCGTACAGGTGGAACACGTGGAATTTCTGCCGGGGCAGGGAGGCGCCCTGCCGGCGCTGCCCGCGGCGCAGGTGTACGTGCTCGATGCCAACGGGCCGCTGCGCGCGGTGGTGGCCCTGATCTCCCGCGTGAGGAGCGAGCAGCCGGGGGCGCGGGTGGTGGTGGTGAGCGAGGAACTGGCGGAAGAAGCCGCGTTTCCCCTGATGCGCCTGGGCATCCGCGGCCTGCTCCGGTACGCGGATGCGGCCACGCAGCTGGCCGCGGCAGTTCTGTCCGTCCACGCGGGCGGGTACTGGGTGCCGCGGCTGCTTCTTTCCAGATTCGTCTTTGGCATCCTGGACCAGCCGCGGCTGCCCGTGCCGGGCGAGGCCCGGAAGCTCAGCCCGCGCGAACGCCAAGTGCACGAGGCGCTGATCGAGAATCTTTCAAACAAGGAAATTGCGTCGCGGCTGAATCTTTCCGAACGCACCGTGAAATTCCACGTCTCCAACGTACTGGCGAAGCATCGCGTGCGGCGCCGGGCCGATCTGATTCTGCAGAATTACCACGCGCGGCCCTTCTCCCCCGCGGAGAAGCCTTCCGGCGAATGACCTGTCCTTCCGGCCGGTCTCCCGGCCAGCACTTCCCACTGTCCTTCAACCCGACTTCCCACCAGTAGTTTTCTCGCGGCGCAAGCGTGTACCGTCACCTTCTGGCGTGGGTTCGCCCGCAGCGCCCGCGCCCAGAGGGAAGCGATGGCACGATTGGCATTGCCTTACAATTACAGCGAAAATGAGCAGTCCGAGGCGATTCAGGTGTTTCGCTTCGGCCTGGCACATCTGAGAGATGGGCAGAGCTTTGAGGCCCTGGCGGCGTTCCGCCAGGCTGCTTCGCTCGAACCCCAAAACCCGTACTTCCTCTCCTATTACGGCTTGGCGCTCGGACAGACCTCGCGGAATTGGGACGAGGCAGAGGCGCTGTGCCTGGCGGGACTCCGGAAGCGGCGCCAAGTCCCGCAACTTTACCTAAACCTGGCCGATTTGTACCGCTGCCGCGGACGCGTGGCGGATGCCGTGGAAATTCTCAACGATGGTCTGCGTTTCACGGCAAGCGATGGCCGGCTGGTAGAAGCGCTGGCGACGTTCGGCGTGCGGCGGCCTCCGGTGTTCTCGTTCTTGGGACGCAGCCATGCGCTGAACAGGTACTTCGGCCGGATGCGGCACAGGACGCTGGGATTATTCCATCGAGGGCGCAAGCACAGGTAGCAGTGCGCTGGAAAGCCCGGCGCGGTGACAGCCCGGCCGAGGATCCCCGAAAGAATCCTCGCAATTGCCGCGGTGTTCATCCCGACTCCGAAAGGATGGGGACCGG
>Ga0074044_10003284_pt1 | contig 13822 bp, 8 predicted proteins | sample BogForMeECP23OM1_FD_94443 | JGI IMG/M metagenome (GOLD analysis project Ga0074044, IMG submission 94443) | Bog forest soil microbial communities from Calvert Island, British Columbia, Canada - Bog Forest MetaG ECP23OM1 | ecosystem: Environmental > Terrestrial > Soil > Wetlands ... | reverse complement strand
ATGCGAGCCGCTTCCAGCGTGGCGGGCCGGGTTACGGCCAGCCGGTGACCGCCGCCGAACTCAAGCAGAAGCTGTCGCTCGCGCCATGACCATCGCCGGCGCCGGCGCCAACAACGGTGCCAAAAACGGTGCCAAAAACGGCGCCAAGAACGGTGTAGTGACCGCGTTGCAGCGCGGGTTGGCGAGGGCGGTGCCGGCAATGCCGCAAGAGCGCGCCGCAGCTTTGTGGTCGTTCGCCTATTTTTTCACGCTCCTTGCCGGCTACTACGTGCTCCGCCCGCTGCGCGACCAGATGGGCATCGCCGGCGGGGTGAAAAACCTGCCGTGGCTGTTCACCGCCACCTTCGTGACGCTCATCGTCGCGCAGCCGTTCTACGGCGCACTGGTGGCAAAACTGCCGCGCGCGCGGTTCATCTCCATCGTCTATCACTTCTTCGTCGCCAACCTCGCGTTGTTCTGGCTGCTGCTGTCGCTCGACGTTGCTGCGGTGATCGTCGCGCGCGTGTTTTTCGTCTGGGTCAGCGTGTTCAATCTATTCGCCGTTGCGGTGTTCTGGTCGTTCATGGCCGACCTGTTCACCGCCGACCAGGGTAAACGGCTGTTCGGCTTCATCGGGGCCGGCGGCACTGCCGGCGCGCTCTTGGGCCCGGTCATCACGATCGCGCTCTCGGTGCCGCTCGGCCCGGTCAATTTGCTGATTGCAGCGGCGGTATTTTTGGAAATGGCGGTGTTCTGTGTCTACCGGCTCGAGCGCGCGGCGACCGCGCAAGCGGGGACGCATGCCGAACCGCGGCGGGTCGGCGGCAGTGCGTTTGCGGCGCTGCCCGAGTTCATTCGTTCGCCCTATCTGCTCGGCATCGGCGCGTGGATCAGCCTGCTGTCGTTCTGCGCGACGATCGTCTATTTCGAGCAGGCCAACATCGTTTCGGCCGCGGTGCACGGCGCCGGCGCGCAGACCCGCTTGTTCGCCGGCATCGATCTGGCGGTGGGCTTGCTGACGCTGGCGACGCAGGTCTTCGCCACCGGCCAATTGCTCAAGCGGTTTGGCACCGGCGTCGCCGCCGGCGCGCTACCGGGGATCTATGTCGTGGGCTTCGCCGCGCTGGCGCTGGTGCCGACGCTCGCCGTCGTGGTGGTGCTCCAGGTGCTGCAACGCTGGATGAATTTCGCCGTCGCCAATCCCGCGCGCCAGGTATTTTTCACCGTCGTCGCGCGCGAAGAGAAGTACAAGGCCAAAAACCTGATCGACGTCGTGGTCTATCGCGGCTCCGACGCGTTGTCGGGCTGGGTGTTCGACAGCCTGCAGGCGCTGGGCCTCAAGCTCGGCGCGGTCGCGCTGTGTGCACTGCCGCTGGCGGCGGGTTGGCTCGTCCTGTCGGCGGCATTGGGACGGGCACAGGAACGCCGCGCCCTCGACCTGGACGCGGTCGCCGCCATGGGGAGACCGAGATGACAAGGCGCAAGATGACAAGGCGAATGACGCGACGTGAATTGGCAATGCTGACAGGCGCGGCGGTGTTGGCGCCGCCTGCTTTTGCGCAGACCGCAGCCCCGCTCATCACCCGCGCCATCCCGAGTAGCGGCGAGCGCCTGCCGGCGGTTGGCCTCGGCACCGCCGCGGTCTTCGACACCGCCGACGAGACGACCCGGCAGAAGGCGGCCGCGGTGCTGCAGGCGCTGGTTGGCAACGGCGGGCGCCTGATCGACACGGCGTCGACCTATGGCGCTGCCGAGAGCGTGCTGGGCGAGGTGATCGCGGCCGCCGGCCTGCGCGACAAGCTCTTCATAGCCAGCAAACTCGAGGCGCCCGACGCCGCGGAATTGCAGCGCTCGCTGACCCGATTGAAGATCGCAAAGCTCGATCTCCTTCAGCTTCACAACGTGCGCAGCCCGCAGCAATCTCTCGCTCAGTTCAAGGGCTGGAAAACGCAAGGCGTGTGCCGCTATTTCGGCATCACGTCGACTTTTCACGGCGACTTTGCCGCGCTCGAAGCGGTGCTGGCGCGCGAAAAACCGGATTTTGTGCAGATCGACTATTCGCTCGAAGACCGCGAGGCCGAAAAGCGCATCCTGCCGCTCGCCAGCGAGGTCAAAGCCGCGGTATTGACCGCGTTGCCGTTCGGCCGCGGTCGGCTGTTCCGCGCCGTGCGCGGTGCGACGCTTCCCGACTGGGCGCAAGAATTTGCCGGGAGCTGGGCGCAGTTTTTTCTCAAATACCTGCTGGCCGACCCGCGGGTCACCGCGGTCATCCCCGGCACCGCCGATGCCGCGCACATGACGGATAATCTCGGCGCCATGCGCGGCCCGTTGCCCGATCCCGACCAGCGCCGGCGGATGGTGGCGTTTATCGAGTCGCTTTAGTGTGATGGATTTGAAGTTCCTACCATCTCGCGGCAAACTCGCAGAGGAACTTCAAATCCAAAAATCACATGCCGCGTCGGCAAAACCGCACACGCGCCGTGCCCACGCGGCCGCGAACGGCAGGCGATTTTGCCCACCCTACCCGCTCCTCGCTTTATGGCTCCTGCGCGCCCCCGGGATCGTCCGGCGCAATCAAACGTCGATCTTGAATCCAATGTCGATCTCCGACCCGGGAAGCCCGCCGCGCAAGCCCCAATCCTGCGCAGCGATTTCCAGAAGGATGATCTTGATCTCATTTTTTGCGATGCCCAAGACCGCCAGGTTTCGCACGATCGATTGGTAGAGGCTGCGTTTTGCCTCCAGCGATCGCCCGGCAAAAAGTTTAATCTCTATTCTCGTGAACCGCTCCGACCTGCCCGTCGGAACGATGCGACGGTTTGCATCATAGAGCTCAACAACAACGTCGCGATCCCATTCCGGGATCTTAATCGAAGTCGACAAGGCCGCCTGGACGGCCTCGATCAGTTCCATCTCGTGGCCTTGTGCCCATTGCCCTGTCATGATGCGTGTGCTCGGCATTAATCGCCTCGTGAATTGCGCCTGGTGAATTGCATCGATCTTGAATGATTTTACCCGGCCGTCGCCGGCACGCCCTGCACCATCAAGGTGCCTGGTGAGTCCCATGATCGTAACAAGAAAAGCGGCGGCGAGCACGTCGGCTGCGATACGCCGGGGCGCGGCGGCAGGAGGCGCGAGCCTGCGCCGCCGCAATGTCGCTCACATGCGGGTCACGCTCGGGTCGTGCTCGGATCATGCAACTGCGCAGCTTCAATCTGCTGTTACTCTTCTTCCAGCCGCGCGACGATCTCGACATGCGCCGAATAGCGGAATTGATCGACCGGCGTGACCGCCGCGAGGCGGTAACCGCCGTCGATCAGCTGGCGCATGTCGCGGGCAAAAGTTGCCGGATTGCACGACACCGCGACGATGACCGGAACGCCGCTTGCCGCGAGCTCGCGTGACTGCGCTTGCGCGCCCTGGCGCGGCGGGTCGAACACGACGGCATCGAAGCGGGAAAATTCCGCCGCCAGCAGTGGATTTTTGAACAAATCGCGCCGCTCGACTTCGATCGGCTTGAGACCGGCGGTGGTTGCGGCGGCGCGCTTGAGCGCCGCGAGCGCTGCTTCATCGTCGTCGACCGCGACGATGCGTGCACGATCGGCGAGCCGCAGCGCGAATGGGCCGATGCCGGCGAACAGGTCGGCGACGGTTGCGGCGCCGGCGCAACAAGACAGCACGAGCCGCGCCAGCACCGCCTCGCCTGCTGCGGTGGCCTGCATAAACGCCGCAGGCGGCAACGGCACAATCGCCGCGCCCATGCGCACGGTCGGCGTGCGCTGCTGCGCGATCAATTCGCCGTGGCGCGTCAGGCGGGCGAGGCCATGGGCCGCGGCGACGCGCGCCAGCGCCGTCATGACGGAAGGATTCAGCGGGCCCGAGCCGCGCACGTCGATGTCGAGGCCGGCATCGGTCGCGGTCGCCTGGATGTCGAGCGGCTTGTCGGCTGGAACGAGCGCTTCCGCGATCGCCCAGGCAGCCTTGAGCGCGCCGTCAAGGCTTTTGGCTAAAACCGGACAGCGGTCGATCGGCACGATCTGGTGGGCGCGCGAGGCGGAGAAACCGACCTCGAGCACATCATGCGTGCCGCGCCTGGCGTGGAAGACGACCCGGCGGCGGCCCTCGCCATGGGCATCGATGAGGTCCGCGACCGGCGCCGCGATGCCAGTCTGCCGCAACGCCGCGACGACAAGATCGCGCTTCCACGCGCGATAAGCGGCGGCGTCCCAATGTTGCACGGCGCAGCCGCCGCACACGCCGAAGTGCGGACAGATCGGTGCGATGCGCTCGGCGCTCGGTATTTCGACGTTCAGCAGATGGCGGCGGTCGGGGTGGCCGGGCACATTCTCGACCTCGACCGTCTCGCCGGGCAGCGTGCCGGGAACGTAAATCGGCCCGTCGGGCCGGTCGGCGATGCCATCGCCGCGATGGCCGAGCCGATCGATCACGAGTCGCTCAACCACGCTCCGCCTCGACAAAAAATTCGCGGTTGCCGTCGCCGCCCAGGATCACCGATGGAACGAGACCGCCGACACGCCAGCCGAGCGAGATCACAAACGCGTAAATGTCGTCGCAGATCGCGGCGTGGATCGCGCCATCGCGCACGATGCCTTTTTTTATATCGCGGCGCGCCGCCTCGAATTGCGGCTTGATCAGCGCAACAAGCGTTGCCCGCTCTTTGAGAAATTCGCCGACCGCCGGCAGCACGAGCTTCAGCGAAATGAAGCTCACATCCACCGTGGCAAAATCCGGCGGCTCGGCAAGGCGCGACGGATCGAGGGTGCGGATGTCGGTTTTCTCGATCGAGACGATATCATTGTGGCCGCGCAGGCGCGGATGAAGCTGATCGCGGCCGACATCGATGGCATAAACGCGCCGCGCACCGCGCAGTGCCAGCACCTCGGTGAAGCCGCCGGTCGAGGCGCCGACGTCGAGGCAGACGCGGCCCGCCACGTCGAGCTGGAAATGATCGAGCGCGGCCGCGAGCTTGACGCCGCCGCGCGACATAAACGGATGCTCGGGCTCGGCCGCGATGACGGCTGCCGACGAAATTTCCTCCGACGCTTTGCGCACCGGCTCGCCGTCGGCGGTTACCCGGCCGGCGGCGATGGCGGCCTGCGCGCGCGCGCGGCTTTCGAACAAGCCGCGCGCGACCAGGAGGCGATCGGCACGTTGGCGGGCGGTCATGTCATCCCCGCTCGTCCGCGCGAAAGCGGGGACCCAGAAGCTGGATTCCCGCTTGCGAGGGAATGAGCGGAATACCGGTCAAACCGCCTCAGCCGAGCTTTACGACCTGACCAGCTTCACCCCCTCGCCGCGCATGTTCTGGCCGAGGGCCTCAAACGCCTTGGCGACGATACCTTTGGCGTCAAGGCCGGCCTTCGCATACATCGCGTTGGGCGAATCCTGGTCGATGAACACGTCGGGCAGCACCATCGAGCGGATTTTCACGCCGCGGTCGAGTACACCGTGCTCCGCGAGCGTCTGCATCGCGTAAGCGCCGAAGCCGCCGATGGAGCCTTCCTCGATGGTCAGCAGCACCTCGTGCTCGCGCGCCAGGCGCAGCAGCATGTCGACATCAAGCGGCTTGGCGAACCGCGCATCGGCGACCGTCGTCGACAGCCCGTAGGCTGCAAGCTCGTCGGCGGCCTTCAAACATTCGCCGAGCCGCGCGCCGAACGAGAACAGCGCGATTTTTGTGCCTTCGCGCAGGATGCGGCCCTTGCCGATCTCGAGCGGCTTGCCTTCCTCCGGCATCGGCACGCCGAGGCCTTCGCCGCGCGGGTAGCGCAGCGCCGACGGCCGATCGTCGATCGCCGCGGCGGTGGCCACCATGTGCACCAGCTCCGCTTCGTCGGCCGCCGCCATCACCACGAAACCCGGCAGGCAGCCGAGATAGGCGATATCGAAGGCACCCGCATGGGTCGGCCCGTCGGCGCCAACCAGGCCGGCGCGATCCATGGCAAAGCGCACCGGCAGGCGCTGGATGGCGACGTCATGGACGACCTGGTCATAGGCGCGTTGCAGGAACGTCGAGTAGATGGTTGCGAACGGCTTGAACCCTTCCGTCGCCAGGCCGGCGCAGAACGTGACGCCATGCTGCTCGGCGATGCCGACGTCGAATGTGCGCGTCGGAAATTCTTTCTGGAAAAGGTCGATGCCGGTGCCCGAGGGCATCGCCGCCGTGATGGCGACGATTTTTGCGTCTTTGCGCGCCTCCTTGATCAAACTCTCCGCAAACACCTTGGTGTAGGCGGGAGCGGCCGGCTTCGATTTGACCTGCGCGCCGGTCGCGACATCGAACTTGACGACGCCGTGATACTTGTCGGCGGATTTTTCCGCCGGCGCGTAGCCCTTGCCCTTCTGGGTGACGACGTGAACGAGGAACGGCCCGTTCTTGGCGTCGCGGACGTTCTTCAGTACCGGCAGCAGATGATCGATGTTGTGGCCGTCGATCGGGCCGACGTAGAAAAAGCCGAGTTCGTCGAACAGCGTGCCGCCGGTGACGAGGCCGCGCGCATATTCCTCGATCGCCATCGCCCGCCGCTCGAGCATTTTCGTCGGCATGCGCTTGGCGATCTGGCGAATGAGCTTGCGCAGTCGACGGTAGCCGCGCCCCGAGACGCGGCGGGCGAGATAGGCCGACAGCGCGCCGACCGGCGGCGCGATCGACATGTCGTTGTCATTGAGCACCACGATCAGGCGCGAGTTCATCGCGCCGGCATTGTTCATGGCCTCGTAGGCCATGCCGGCCGACATGGCGCCGTCGCCGATGACGGCGATGACATTGTTCTGCTTGTCTTGCAGGTCGCGGGCGACCGCCATGCCGAGCGCGGCGGAGATCGACGTCGAGGAGTGCGCGGCGCCGAACGGATCATATTGGCTTTCGGCGCGCTTGGTGAAGCCGGAAAGGCCGCCGCCCTGACGGAGCGTGCGGATGCGGTCGCGGCGGTTGGTGAGAATCTTGTGCGGATAGGCCTGATGGCCGACGTCCCAAACGAGGCGGTCGTTGGGGGTATCGAACACGTAGTGCAGCGCCACCGTCAGCTCGATCACGCCGAGGCCGGCGCCGAGGTGGCCGCCAGTGACCGCGACCGCGTCTATCGTCTCGGTGCGCAACTCATCCGCCACCTGGCGCAGCTGGTTCGGCTTGAGGCGCCTGAGGTCGCCCGGGGTCTTGATGAGGTCGAGCAAAGGGGTCTTGGAAGCAATTGTCACGCTATGCTCCTGATATTATCGGCCTAACGGCGTTTATTGGGGTCTCGTGCGCGCCCATCCTTACGCACACACGAATTTACCACTTTACACCACTGGTGCCGGGAAGGGCAATTTGCCTATAGCCCGGCCCCAGGAACTCTTGGGCATGGTAGGTTCTTATATGTTGGGTAGCGTAGGGAGTTTTGCCATGGCGCCAAGGGCCAGTTGGAAGGGTTTTTTGAAGCTCTCATTGGTCTCCTGCAGCATTGCCTTGGTAGAGGCCACCTCAACCAGGCAGCGAATCCGCTTCAATATCATCAATCGGGCGACCGGCAACCGCGTACGGTACCGGCAAATCGACGCGGAAACCGGGGAAGATGTTCCCGAGGAGGACCGGGTCAAGGGTTACAAGGTAGCCAACGGCTCCTACGTGCTGCTCGAGCCCGAGGAGCTTGACGAAGTGGCGCTGGAGAGCACCCACACGATCGCCATCGAGTCCTTCGTGCCGCGCCAGGAGATCGATGAAATCTACCTCGACTCGCCATATTACCTTTTCCCGAACGACGAGGTCGGCGTCGAGGCCTTTGCGGTCATTCGCGACGCCATGAGCGCAACATCGCTGGTCGGGCTCGCCCGCGTGGTGCTGCACAACCACGAGCTCTTGTTGATGCTCGAGCCCCTCGGCAAGGGCATCAAGGCTACGGCGCTGCGCTATCAGGACGAGATCCGCGATGCCAAGGACTATTTTTCCGAGATCGAAAATGTGAAGGTGCCGAAGGACATGCTCGATCTCGCCGAGCATATTCTTAAGACCAAGCGCGCTCACTTCGACCCGTCGAAGTTTTCCGACCGTTATGAGGATGCGCTGAAGGCGTTGATCAAGGCGAAGCAGGCCGGCAAGGCGCCGCCCGAAGCGCCGTCAAGACCCAGCAACGTCGTCAACCTGATGGACGCGCTGCGCCATTCCGTGGGTTCCGAGCGCGGCGGTCGTGGCGGCGGCGGCGGCGAGAGCCCGTCGCGCCGCGGCGGCAAGACCGCTACGCAACGATCCAATCCGGCGACGCCCAAGCGCGGCGCCGCCAAGGGTAAACGCCTCAAACGCGCGAGCTGACGCAACGTGACTCTCGAAGTCTACCGCAAGAAGAGAAAATTCGGCGTTACGTCGGAGCCGCGCGGCCGCACGGAACGAGGCGGCGGCGACCGTTACGTCATTCAGAAACATGCCGCGCACCGGCTGCATTATGATTTAAGGCTCGAACTCGACGGGGTGATGAAGAGCTGGGCCGTGACACGCGGCCCGAGCCTCGACCCCGGCGAAAAACGCCTCGCCGTTCAGGTCGAAGACCATCCCGTCGCGTACAACAGCTTCGAGGGCACCATCCCGCAGGGCGAATATGGCGGCGGCACCGTGATGATCTGGGATCGCGGCCGCTGGATTCCCGAAGGCGATCCGCACCAGGGCTATGCCAAGGGAAATCTGACTTTCGCTCTCGAAGGCGAAAAATTGCACGGCCGCTGGCACCTGGTACGCATGCGCGGGCGCCCGAACGACCGCAATCAGAACTGGCTCCTCATCAAGGGCAAGGACGGGTACGCGCGCGGGCCACGCGACAAGGACATTCTCGACGAGGAACCCTTGTCGGTCGCAACCGGCCGCTCGATGGAGGAGATCGCCGAAGGCAAAGGCAAAAAACGGGTCTGGCACAGCAACCGCAATGCCAAGGCCACGACGAAACCCGCGACAGCACCTCCGAAACGATCGAAGGCCGCCGCCAAGCCCGCAACGCGAGCAAGAGCGAAAGCCGCCGCTGCGGCTACCGCGCAGAAAAAAAGCCAACGGGCTCCGGCGGCGCGGCTGCCTGACTTCGTCCCGCCGTGTCTTGCCGCGCTGCACAGCAACGCGCCGCCTGGCGAGGAGTGGCTGCACGAGATCAAGTTCGACGGCTATCGCATCGAGGCGCGGCTCGATCACGGCAAGGTGCAATTGCTCACGCGCAACCAGCAGGATTGGACGCACCGCTTCGAGCCGATCGCGCAAGCCGTCGCCGCGCTTCCTGCGGATACCGCGCTCCTTGACGGCGAACTGGTCGTGGAGAACGACAAAGGTATTTCGAGCTTCTCGCTGCTGCAGACCGATTTGAAGGACGGCCGGCGCGATCGCCTGGTCTATTATGTCTTCGATCTCCTGCATCTCGACGGCCGCGATCTGACGGCCGAGCCCTTGGTCGCGCGCAAGGCGGCGCTCGAACGGCTCCTCAAGGCGGCGGGCAAAAACGGCCGCATCCGCTACACCGAACATTTCAACGACGACGGCCAGCTGATCCTCAAGCACGCCTGCGGCATGGGACTCGAAGGCATCGTGTCGAAACGCAAAGACGCTTCCTATCGCTCCGGCAGGTCGGAGAATTTCATCAAGAGCAAATGTCACGATCGCCAGGAATTCGTCGTCGCCGGCTATAGTCCCGCGACGGCCGAGCCCAACGCCGTCGGCGCGCTGACGGTCGCGGTCCATGACAACGGCGAGCTTCGCTATGCCGGACGGATCGGCACCGGCTACAGCCGCGAAACGGCCCGCGATCTCTGGCGGCGGCTGCAGCCATTGCAGATCGACCGGCCGCCGCTCGCGCTGCCGAAGGACGAGCGGCGCAAGGATGTCATCTGGGTCAAGCCGCAACTCGTCGTCGAGGCCGAATTCCGCGGCTTGACCCACGGCAATGTGCTGCGGCAGGCATCCTACAAGGGCCTGCGCGAGGACAAGCCGGCGCAGGACGTCGTGCGCGAGGTCCCGGCCGGCGCCGGCCGCATCGGCGGCGGTGCCGCCGCGGCGATGGCGCAGCGGCAGGCGGTGCGCAAGTCGGCGAAAGCCAGCGCCCATAACAACACCGCTATCGCCAACATTCGCCTGACCCATCCCGACCGCGTCTACTGGGTGGATGTCGGCGTGACCAAGGAAGATCTGGCCGAATATTACGTCAGCGTCTGGGATTGGATGGCGCCGCACGTGGTCGGCCGGCCGCTCGCGCTGGTGCGCTGCCCGGCCGGCACCAAGGGCGAATGTTTCTTCCAAAAGCACATCGCCGCCAACGTCAAGGATTCACCGCTGCGCCATCCCGTCGACGCCAAGGAACACGATGTCGTCGCCGTGGACAAACTCGACGATCTCATTGCCCTGGTGCAATACGGCGCCTTGGAGATCCACACCCGCGGCTCGCGGATCGAGCAACTCGAACTGTGCGATCGCATCGTGTTCGATCTCGATCCGGGGGAGGGCGTGACCTGGAACGCCATCGTCGCGGCCGCGCGCGAAATCCGCGAGCGGCTCGACGCGTTGCAGCTGAAAAGTTTTGCCAAGCTGTCCGGCGGCAAGGGCATCCATGTGGTGGTGCCGATCGACGGCACCGATTGGGACACGACTAAGGATTTTACCCAGCGCATCGCCTTCGCCATGGCCGCCGACAGTCCACAGCGCTACGTCGGCAAGATGACGAAATCGCTGCGCCAGGGCAAAATTTTTATCGATTATTTCCGCAATTCGCGCGAGGCGACCTCGGTCGCCCCCTATTCGACGCGTGCCCGCCCCGGCGCGCCAGTGTCGGCACCGTTATCGTGGCAGCAGCTCGGCCGCACCACGAGCGCCAACGAGTTCACCGTGCTCAATCTGAAAAAGCAATTCCAGCACGATCCGTGGGCCGCCATCGGCAAGGTGCGGCAGAAGCTGCCGGCGAAGTAGGGTGGGGCGGGAACCGGCGCCGCTATCCGCTGGCCGCAATATTTGCAACCTCGGCAAGCGACGCTTCGGCGCGGCGCTCGAAGATGACCGCGCCTTGGCGCTCGGCAATGTCGCGAGCGGTCGCAAAAGCCAATCGCGCCTCGTCCTTATTGCCGCGGTCGAGCGCCAGCAAACACGCGCCGCGCAGGCGATAGATTTCCGGCAGATAGAGGCCGATACCCGGTTCGTCCATCGTGGCGATCGCGCGGTCGAGATGAGCAAGGCCGTCGGCCGGCCGGCCGGCGGCGAGCAAAACTTCGCCCGCCAAGCCCAGATAATATTGTGGCACCGGACCGACGGCCGTTGCCTTATCGATCTCGGCGTCGATCTGTCGCGCCGCCTCGGCGACACCCGATCCGATCGCGCCTACCCAAGCCATCAAGAGTAAACTGCCGGCGCGCCACTGTAACAGCCCAAATTTTTCCGCCAGTGCCACCGCGCGATTGGCCAACGCCGAGGTTGCCTCGCGATCGGCGATAAATTGGTAGCACATGCCGCTATTGTAGAACGCATGGGCGAGGCTGTTGGGATGATCGAGCGCTTCGGCGAGGGCAACCCCGTGCGCGAGGCCGTCTTTCGCCCGTTCCCGATCGCCGGACATCTGCAGCGCTAACGCGCTCACGACATGTGCGCAAGCGCCCGGATCGTGGCCGCCAAACATCGCCCCGAGATGGCGATGACGGGTCATATCATAGGATTCCACCCCGATACGGCCATCGCCAATCGCCGCCGCGACATCGCCGCGAAAAAGGGCTGTCGACCAGCGGCAATGGTAGGCTTCGAGCAACAGATCGCTATCACCGGAGCGCTGCGCCAGCGTCACCAGCTCCCGCGCCCGGTCGCGCGCCAGCGCCGTTTTTCGCGCGAGATTGGCGTTAATCCACAGGCCCCATTTGGCCTTGAACGTGGCTGCGCCGTCTCCTAATGCCGCGCCGATCTCAGCCGCGCTGCGATAGGTGTCCTCGACCTCCGCGCTCTGCGAGCCGCGCACCGGCATCAACGCCGGGCCGAGCTTCAGCAAAAAATCCAATTGGCGGCGCATCCGCTCTTCTGACTCAGGCAAGACCTTGGCCGCCTTCAGACCCGCCGAGAAATGCGCGATCGCCTCCTGATAAGCCGATCGGCTGACCGCCTGGTCGCCGGCGCGCATGCGGTAATCGCAGGCAGGGCCGGCCAATCCGGCCTCGCCGAAATGATGGGCCAGCAATTCCGGCTCGCTCGCCGCCAGTTCGGGGAATCGTTCTTCGAGCGCGCGGGCGATGCGCTCATGCCATTGGCGCCGGCGGCCCAAAAGCAAACTCTCATAGGCGGCGTCCCGCACCAGCGCATGCTTGAAACTGAAGCTCCGTTCCAGGCCGCGCCCCTCGGGAAAGACGATTCCCGCCGCGACCAGTTTCGCCAGCGCGGCCTCGAGTTCGGCACCGCCCCTGGGAGCAACCGCGTCAAGCAGCGAGAAGGCGAATTGGCGGCCGATGACGGAAGCGATCTGCGCCACCTCGCGCGCTTCCCCGAGGCGGTCGAGCCGCGCCATCAGCGAATCCTTCAGCGTCGCCGGCACCGCCGCGCTGTCCTCGCCCGCCGCTTCCATCACGCTCTTGGTCAATTCCTCGAGGAACAGCGGCACGCCATCGGTCTTGGCGACGATCGCCGCGACGGTTTCCGCCGACAGGCCGTGCGCAGCAGTGACGCCGGCGACCAACTGCGCGGATTCCGCGCGGCCCAGCCGGCCCAGCGACAGCAGCGTCGCATGCGGCCGCGCCAGCCAGGGCGGCGCGAAATCCGGCCGCGCGGTCACCAAGGCGAGCAACCGAGCCGGAGCGATGCTGTCAGTCAGGCGCGTCATCAATTCGAGCGTGGTGGCATCGATCCAGTGCGCATCTTCCAGGACCAGGAGCACCGGATCGGTCTCGCCCAGGCGGACGGTCTCGTCGACCAGGAGCGCAATGATCGCCGCCTTGCGCTGGGCCGGCGTCAGCGACAGCGGCACGGCGGGCGCCGCCGCCGGGATCGACAATAGTTCCGCCAGCAACGGAATCGCGGTCGCGTCCGACGCCGCCCGGTGCGCGAACAAGGCGCCGAGCTTCTCGATCCGCGCGCTTGGCGTTTCCGCGGCGGTAAAACGCGCCGCGCGACCCAGATGCTGGATCACCGGGTAGAGCGCGCTGTCGCTGTGATAGGGCGAGCATTGCTGATGGATGAGCACGTGCGGCTCGCCGGCGAGCGCCTCTTGCAGCGCCGCGATCGAGCGCGATTTGCCGATCCCGGCCTCGCCGATCACGGTGACGATTTGGCCCTCGCCCTGGCGTGCCAGGCGCCAGCGGTCGAGCAGCAGTCCCATTTCGTGCGCGCGGCCGATGAGCGGCAGATTGCCGCCCATACGGATCGCGGCGAAGCGGCTCTCGACCGACGCTTCGCCGCGCACCCGCCAAGCCGGCACCGGGCGCGAAAATCCTTTTAATTCGTGTTCGCCGGTGGGTTCGAGTTCGAAGAATCCGCGGAGCAGACGCTGGGTCGCCTCGCCGATCAGAATAGTGTCGGGCGCCGCAAGCGCCTGCAGCCGCGCCGCCAGGTTCGGCGTCTCGCCGATGACGCCGCGCTCGGTCGCATTCCCCGAATCCATCAGGTCGCCGACGACAACGAGCCCGGTGGCAATGCCGACACGGGTGTGCAGCGACGCGCGGGTCTTGAGCCCCATCACCGCCGCGATCAGCGCAAGCGCCGCCCGCACCGCCCGCTCGGCGTCGTCCTCGTGGGCTTGCGGATAGCCAAAATAGACGAGGACGCCGTCGCCCAGATATTGCGCCACGAAGCCGTCGAAGCGGCGCACGGTCTCGGCGACGCATTGCTGATAGGCGGAAATAACCTCGCGCAAATCCT
>Ga0074044_10003283_pt1 | contig 13823 bp, 12 predicted proteins | sample BogForMeECP23OM1_FD_94443 | JGI IMG/M metagenome (GOLD analysis project Ga0074044, IMG submission 94443) | Bog forest soil microbial communities from Calvert Island, British Columbia, Canada - Bog Forest MetaG ECP23OM1 | ecosystem: Environmental > Terrestrial > Soil > Wetlands ... | reverse complement strand
GGTGGGAGGCGTGGGGCCCAAGCTGAGTGCGCAAGGGTTTGTCGAGGGTGCTGACACGCTGGGCATCGTTCCCTTGGATCCGAAGATTGAGGGCATCGAGAACGTTGCGTTCAACAACTACACCTTCGGCGTGGACACGACCGGCGAGACCCAGGTCAACAACACATATCAGGGGACGGACAACTTCTCCAAAGTGATTGGGAAGCACAGCCTCAAGGTGGGCGGCGGACTGCATTTCGATCAGGTCAACGTCAATCCAGATGCCGTTTTCAACGGCTCCTTCCAGTTTGAGGGAACCGAGACCGGATCGGACTTTGCCGACTTTCTACTCGGCGTGGCCAGCTACTATCGGCAGGGCGATTCCAGGGGTTTTTACCTGCGCAACAAATACGTGGGATTGTTTGGCCAGGACAGTTGGCAAGTGAAGCCGAACCTGACGCTGAGTTATGGTCTGCGTTGGGATGTGCTTCCTCCGTGGTACGAAAAATACAATCAAGTGCAGACCCTGGTATTGGGCCGGCAGTCGGTGGTTTATCCCGGTGCGCCCGAGGGGCTGGTTTTCCCCGGTGATCCCGGAATTCCGCGAACCCTGGCTCCGACGAGATACAGCAACTTCGCTCCGCGCGTCGGCCTCGCGTACTCGCCAAACTTCCGGAGCGGCCTGCTGGAGAAGATATTTGGCAGCTCTGGAACCACCAGCGTGTGCGCGGGATATGGCGCGTTCTACACGGCATTCGAGGGGCTTTCGGCCGGCATCATGAGCGCCAACCCACCGTACGGCTATGACTACAACAGCAGCGAGCCGCCCTTGTTAACTACTCCCTTCGTGGCGGCTGCAACCGGCCAGAGCACAGGCCAGCCCTTTCCGTCGCCCATTCCCGCCTACGGAGCTTCGGCCAGCCATCCCAATACAACGGTGGACTGGTCCAAGTACGACCCGATCACGGGCGTCCCGGCCTTTTTCCCTGGGAATGTGTCGCCTTATACGGAGAGCTACACTTTGTCGCTGCAACGGCAGGTGGCGGCGAACACCTTGGTTAGCGTTGGCTACGTCGGGAATCAGGCGCACCATCTTCTCGTACTCCAATCGGCAAATCCCGGCAACCCGCAACTATGCCTCAAAACACCAGGATGCGGACCGTTCAGCGAGACCGGTGTAAGAGGGCCGTTCAGCTCGCAATTTGATGCCGTCACTTATCAGAAGACCATCGGGAATTCCAATTACAACGCCCTTGAAGTCAATCTCCGCCACAAAGGTGGAGCACTGGAGTTTATGGTTGGATACACCTACAGCAAATCCATTGACCAGTCCTCAAGCTTGGCGGAACCGGTTTACCCCGTGACCGTTGACGCTTCCGGCACGGAGATTGGTCCCAGCCTTAACCGAGCGATTTCCGCGTTCGACATGACCCACAACTTTGTGGCCAGCTACCGCTACGAGTTACCCTTCGGTCATCGGTTCGAGAATCACGAGGGGATGACGAAGGGCTGGGTAGTTTCCGGTATTACGCGGTTCAGCACAGGTTTCCCGGTCACGCTTTTCAATAACAACGACACTTCCCTGCTCGGCACAATCCCCAACGGCATCAACAACAACGGCGTGGACACCCCAAACGTCGCGTCCGGCAATCTGGAAATCAATAACGACCCGCGCAACGGAAGACCCGCCTTTAACACCTCGCTTTTCAGTCTTCCGGCGCTGGGCCAAATCGGTACCGCACGGAGGCGCTTCTTCTGCGGGCCAGGAATCAGCAATTTTGATATGGCGCTCGAAAAGGATGTACGGTTGTCCGAGTCCAGATCGCTAGAATTCCGGCTGGAGGGCTTCAATGTCTTCAACCACGCGCAGTTCTACGGGCCGGCGGCAGTGAATGGCAACATCAGCAGTGCCAATTTCGGGCAGGTAGTGAATGCAGCATCTCCCAGGCTCGTTCAGTTGGCCGCAAAGTTCTTCTTCTAGGCAATTGAAGGCAATCGGAGCAGCTCCAGCTTCTGGCGCAACTTCGAGATGTGAGCGTCACTGTTCACCGATTATTGGCGCAAACAGGTAGCTCCATGAGTACTTGGCGACGATTCTGGGCCGGTGACGCGCCAACCGGAAGCAATCCACTTGACAGCGTGACGCTCGCATCGAAAACTGACCCGCTACCCGAAATCCACCGGACTAGCCTTCGGCGATCTGCCCTCCAACCTTGTGCAGTCTGTTCTTCAGTCCCTGTACTCCAGCCACTTTGTGGCAATCGGGAAAGCCCTCTACACTGGAACCTTGCGCACGCTGATCACGCTGTTCTTGGTTGCGGTTCTCGCCGCAGGAGGCTGGGCGGCGTTTCAGGTCTATACCCCAGTCATGCCTCCAGCCAATACTTCTCTGCTTCTACATTCCGGGTATTCGACGCGGCGCATTGCGACGGAGTTGAAAAAGGCGGGGGTGATCCGCAGCGAACTTGCCTTTCGGCTGTGGCACTCGACGCATCGAAAGCTGTCCCTAAAGGCGGGTGAGTACCTCTTTGAGCGGGAGGCTACGCTTCCCCGGGTTTACGAGCGGATCGCGCACGGCGATATCTACTTCCACGAGGTCACCATTCCCGAAGGCTACACGATGTTCGACATCGCCAAGGCCATGGAGGACGCCGGACTCGGCTCGGCGGCCGATTTTGTGCATGTGGCCGACACCCAGACGCAGTTGATTTCGGATCTGGCGCCGGACGCCAAGTCGCTTGAGGGGTACCTTTTCCCCAACACCTACCAGTTCACGCGGACCGAGAGCCTGGAGGAAATGGCGGGGGTGATGGTGCGCCAGTTCCGGCAGGTGGCGCAACAGATCGGGCTGAATTCCGATGTGCACCGGGTCGTAACCATGGCGTCGATCGTGGAGAAAGAGACGGCGGCTCCGGAGGAACGGCCGCGCGTGGCCAGCGTGTACTACAACCGGCTGGCGCGAAGGATGGCGCTCGATGCCGATCCCAGCGTGATCTACGCCGAGTTGCTGACCGGCACGTATTCGGGAAGCCTGCATCATGCCGACATGGCGGTCAATTCGCCCTATAACACCTATCGCGTCCCGGGACTGCCACCGGGGCCAATCGGCAATCCGGGGAAAAGCGCGCTGGAAGCGGCCCTGCACCCTGACAGCACAAAATTCCTTTATTTTGTTAGCGATGACAACGGGCATCATCGCTTCGCCCGCAGCCTTGAAGAGCACAATCGGAACGTGACCGCTTATCGCCGCGCACTCGGCATGCGGTGACAGCCTCAGCAATTCCACCCCGGGCTGGCAAGCGCTGAACCCTCCGCTGCCTTATACTAATCAGATACCCATGTGGCAGGAGTTTCCCCAGGTATCGGTATAGGAATGCATCGTCTTCATCTGCGCCTGTTTTTTCTTTTATTTCTGACGGCGGCTACTTTTCCGCTGAGCGGGTGTCTGTTCCGGACACGGACCGTGGAGCGTCAGCTGTCGGACCGGCCGCTAAAGAGCGCAACCCAGCAGGAACTGATCGAATACGTCAACGCGCAGGCCGCCAAGATTCAGTCCATGCAGGCGACGGTGGATATCGACGCCTCGGCTGGAGATCCGAAAAACGGCCGGATCACCGATTACAAAGAGATTCGCGGCTACGTGCTGGCGCGCAAGCCGGCCATGCTCCGCATGAAGGGCCTGCTGCCGCTGGTACGAAACACGGCCTTCGATATGGTGAGCAACGGGCAGGAATTCAAGCTGTGGATCCCTCCCAAGAACAAGTTTTACGTGGGCTTGGACGATGGCGACAACTACCAGCCTGACAAACGGCTGGAGAACCTGCGGCCGCAGTACATTTACGACGCCATGCTGATGCCGGAAGTTGGGCAGGACGAGATTGCAGTGCTGGAAAACGGGTATGAAACCGTCCTGGACGCGAAGAGGCATCGGATCGAGCAGCCGAATTACGCCCTGGCGATCATTCGCAAGGGCCCCCAGGGCTGGTATCTATCGCGCAAGATCGAGTTCAGCCGAACCGACCTGCTGCCGCACCGGCAAAGGATTTACGACCAACAGGGAAACGTCGCAACCGACGCCCATTACCATGATTACAAAGATTACGCGGGGACTACCTTCCCGAGTACGATTGAGATCGAGCGGCCGCGGGAAAATTACGACATCACCCTGAGCATGGTCAAACTGGAAATCAATCGAGCGTTGACCGACGACCAGTTTGCGCTCGAGCAGCCCCCTGGAGCTGAGGTGGTGCACCTCGATCCGTCCACCAGGGCGGCGGCGAAAACGTCGGATGGCCATTAAAAGAACAGTCGCTGGTCAACGACCGGCTTTCCGGAAAAAGCATGATGAATCGCATGATCGTCGCGAATTTGGTGCATCGGCCGGTGCGCTCGCTGATCAGCATCGTGGCGGTGGCGCTCGAAGTGGCGATGATTCTGCTGATTGTGGGGTTTTCGCTGGGGATGCTGCAGGATTCACGCACACGGACCGCGGGCATCGGAGCGGATGTGATCGTGCTGCCCCCGGGATCATCTTTCATTGCCGGGTTGACGGGCAGCCCGATGCCGATCAAGGTGGCAGGCGTTCTGGCCAAACTGCCGCACGTGGAACGGGTTGCACCGGTGATCACGCAGGTCTCAACCGCGGGAGCGCTGGAAATCATCGCCGGTATCGATCTGGCGAGTTACGAGGGCATGTCGGGCGGCTTCCACTATTTGAAGGGCGGCCCGTTTCAGGGCCCCAATGATGTAATTGTCGACGACTTGTTTGCCCAGTCCAAGCATGCCAAGATCGGGGATACCATCGAGATCCTCAATAACCCGTTCCACATCTGTGGCATTGTAGAGCGCGGCAAGGGCGGGCGGAAATTCCTTCCCCTGAGCACCTTGCAGGATCTGACCGGCGGCAAGGATAAAGCCTCGGTGATGTACCTCAAGCTCGACGACCCCGCCAACGCGGATACGGTTGTGGACGAAATCAAGCAGGTTCCGGGCATGGAACGCTACGTCGCCAGCTCGATGGCCACCTACCTTTCCATGATGACCCCGAACCACATTCCCGGCCTTTCAACCTTTATCGACGTGGTCATCGGGATTGCGGTGGTCATCGGGGTCCTGGTGATCTTTCAGGCAATGTACACGGCGGTGATGGAGCGGACGCGTGAAATCGGCATTCTGAAGTCGATGGGGGCATCGAAGCCCTACATCGTGAACGTGGTGCTCCGGGAAACGGCGCTGCTGGCGATAGGAGGCATCCTGCTGGGCATCCTGGGGAGCGTGGCGGCCCGGGCGCTGATTCATAATCGGCTGCCCCTTACGCCCATGGTTCTGGCCTTGGGATGGATTGCGCGGGCCGCCCTGATCGCCCTGGCGAGCGCGGTCGCCGGCGCCGTGTATCCGGCGTTCAAGGCGGCGCAGAAGGATCCCATCGACGCGCTGGCGTACGAGTAACGCGGCCACTCCTCATATTCGCTTTTGGTTCGCCCCTTCGCGGTCGGCCTTTTTTCACTAATAATTTTCCTCGCAAATCGGCGGAGAATGCACGATACTGCCCGTGAAACTGCGCCGTGCTATAATCACGCGCCGTTGCGCAAAAGTAGCGCAGTTTCGCAGCACGTTGTCCTAATTCCCTGGCCCTGCTAGCGAATGCGTGCAGGTGACCACAAATACGCAGGAGGAGATATGCGCTTCAATGATCCGACTCTCTATGGTCGGGACGATGAGACCGATGAGTTCAGCGACAGCGGCGCCTATGGCGAATCGCTGGAAGAAGATTTAGATGAAGAAGAAGAGGAAGAAGAAGAACCCGCCCTGGTGGAGGAAGATGACGAACTTCCCGTGCCTCCGGCACCTGTGGCAGAGCCGGCACCCGTAACTCCGTCGGGCGGCGGCGGGCCGAGTGCGCCTCCCAAGAAGAAGGCTCCTGCCAAGAAGAAGGCGGCCAAGAAGGCGGCGAAGAAACCGGCTGCCAAGAAAAAGGCCAAACCCGCGAAGAAGAAGAAAGCGACAAAGAAAAAGAAGAAAGCGGCGAAGAAGCCAGCCCGAAAAGCGGGAAAGAAGAAAGTCGCCCGCAAGAAAAAACGTCACTAGCGGTTCACGCTAGCCACTAGAATAATGGCGGAAGCCCGGCTCTCATCCTGGCTTCCGCCACCTCACTGCTTTTCTTCTTGCACGATCGCTTCCGCCTCAATTTCCAGCAGCATTTCTGGAGAAACCAGGGCCGTGATCGCCATCATGGTGCTCGCGGGACGAATGTCGCGGAAAAACTCCCCGTGGGCCTTTCCCACTTTTTCCCAATCCGCAATGTTGGTAAGGAACACCCGCGTGCGAACCACATCTTGCAGAGAGGCTCCGGCCCGCTGCAACGCCCGTTCGATGTTCTTGAGGGTCTGCACGGCTTGCGCGTAGGCATCGCCCACGCCGACGATCTTGCCGTCGGCTCCAGTTGCCGTAGTGCCCGCAACATGAATGTGTGCGCCGACGCGAACCGCACGAGAGTAACTGACGATCGGCTCCCATGGCGTTCCGCTTGCAATGTTGATTCGCTCCACTCTGCCTCCGTTTCTTCGGTGCTTCTTGGTGAATAGATTCGCGGAACCAACTTTTCGATCCACGCAATACGGAAATTAGCAGCCGCCTGCTTCAGCTGCCAACAGATACCGCGAAACGCCGCGCCTCGCACTAACGTCTAACGACATAGTGGCTCAATGGTCACTTGCATTGATCATCGATTCGCTGTATCTAATGCGCACGAGTTTTTGTTCCGATCGGAACAAGAGGGCCAAAGTTGGGGAAGGAAGCAGGGGCCATGGAGATTCCGGAAACGCATCCGCTGCAGCAGTTGTTTGTCGAACTGGTCGGCCGTCATTACGCCCAGGAGATTGGAATTCGCGATCCGCAAGTCGTGAACTACATCGCGCATCTGTTGTCGGAGTTTTGCGATGCCGAGCAGCTGTTGAAGATCCGCAATGCGGCGGGGAAGCCGTTGAGCGATGTGGGCGAGATGCTGATCGAGTCGGACCCGATCTACGGCCCAGCGCCTTCGTTTGACCGCGAGCGCCAGGTCCGCAAGCATATTGGCGACTTTACGCTCTTCTACGCCGGCATGTTTCCGGAGAGCATCAACCATTACCGCCTGCGCCGCCAGCGGGTCGAGAACTTCGTGGATTGGGTGAAAGCCGGCAAAGAAAGCTACTACATCGTCTCGAAGTTCGAGCACTTCGAATACGCCAAGGTCGCGCCGCTGTTCGCGCAACTCTCACAGAGATTCGAGCAGTGCGTGTATGGATTGAACCTGGTGAAGAACGAGCTTGAAGTGATGCAGCATCCGATTGTGCGGAGAACGAACGAGTTGATTATGTAGGAAAAGTAAAAAGTCAGAAGTCAGAATGCAGAAGTAAGTTCGCGCCGTTAAGCTGCAGACGATGGCTCTTTCGCCGTTCGGACCGAAGTGACAAAGATCGACACGAGTTCGTTGGCCTCGGTAACAAGGTCGTTCAGCTTTTGCTGGGGAAATATCTCTGCATCACGCATTAGCTCCAACCAGAACACGGTTTCGTCAGCCTCCTCAAGCACAATTCCGAGCTTCGCGATAAATTCAGCTCGCGAACGAGCGCGACACGCCGCACGGTAGTTCGCTCCGATGGATGTACCCGAGCGGAGCAGTTGCCTGCCAAGAATGCGAGCCTCTTCAGTCTTGGGCAAGGAGCGGAACAGCTTAAGGATCCGCAGCGCGAAACGTTTTGTGCGCACGGGCAAATCCTTTAGGTTTCTCATTTCGATAGCATAATTCTGGCGCGACTCAACTGGCAGTGACCGCTCTCACACGATGATTGGTAGGTTTCACTTCTGCATTCTGACTTCTGACTTCTGACTTTCCACCATCCGCCTGCCGGCAATCTCAAACTTCCCTTCCAGCACAATCCTGATTGCTTCGCTGTAGGCGATGTGTTCCTGCTCTAGAATGCGTGCCGCCAGCGTGTGCTCGTCGTCGGAGTCCCGTACGGGTACGGTCTTCTGCACAATAATGGCGCCGTGATCGAGCTCTTCATCTACAAAATGCACCGTGCAGCCGGACACTTTCACTCCATAGGCGAACGCCTGTTGCTGCGCTTCGAGTCCCGGGAACGACGGCAGCAAGGACGGGTGGATGTTGAGAATTTTCCCCGGAAACTGCCGCACAAACCAGGGCGAGAGCAAACGCATGTAGCCGGCGAGGCAGATGAGATCGACTTTGTTATCGAGAAGCGCAGTCACAACTTCGCGGTCGTGCTCCTCACGGGGCTTGCCTTTCGATGGAATAACGAGCGCGTTGAGTTCTTGCTTGCGAGCGGTCTCAAGACCGGGAGCGTCGGCACGGTTTGAAATCACGACCGCAATGCGGGCACCGGGTATCCGGCCAGCTGCAACGCTGTCGGCGATGGCCACAAAATTGGAGCCGCGTCCGGAGAGCAGAATGCCGAGGTTCTTCATAGGACAACATTATTCACCACGGAGGCACGGAGACACGGAGAAAATCGAAGGCGAGCTTTGTCACCCCTCGCTTAGCTCGGGATGACAATTCATAAAAGGGGTAGCTAAGAGCCAGCAGCCAAGAGCTAGAAGCTCCTCCTAGCTGAACATTACCTTGCGGTCGCCCTTGACGATGCGGCCGACGCTGTAGAATTTTTCTCCGGCGCGCTCCAGCAGCGTCTGCGCTTTCTTGAATTTCTTGGCGGGAACCACGATGAGCATTCCGAGTCCCATATTGAAGGTGCGTAGCATTTCTTCCTCGGAGACGTTGCCGAGTTTCTGCAGATGTTCGAAGATAGGCAGAACCGGCCAGGTACCGAGTTCGATGACGGCGGAAGTGCCTTTGGGCAGCACTCGGGGCAGGTTCTCGGTGATGCCGCCGCCGGTGATGTGCGCCAGCGCCGCGACACATTCGCCCGCGATCATCTTCCGAATGATCGACCAGTAGCTGCGATGGGTGCGCATGAGTTCGTTGCCGACCTTGTTCTTGATCTCGCTGACAAAAGTTTCGAGAGAATAGCCGGCGACATCAAAGAGCAGTTTGCGAGCCAGCGAGTATCCGTTGGTGTGCAGGCCGTTGGAGGGCAAGCCGAGAACGCAATCCCCCACCTGCACATCTTTGCCGCTGATGATGCGGTCGCGTTCGACCACTCCGACGATGAAGCCGGCAAGATCGTACTCGCCTTCGGGATAGAACCCCGGCATTTCGGCGGTTTCACCACCAATCAGGGCGCAGCCGTTATGCTTGCAGGCTTCGGCCAGTCCACCGACAATTTTTTCGGCGACCTCCGGGTCGAGTGTTCCGGTGGCAAGGTAGTCCATGAAAAACAACGGCGCCGCACCCTGTACCGCAATATCGTTCACACAGTGATTGACCAGGTCGCCGCCGACGGTGTGGTGCATTTTCATGTCGAAGGCCACCTTTAACTTGGTGCCCACCCCATCCACGCTCGAAACCAGCACCGGATCCAAGTACTTCTTGTCGACCGAGAACAACCCGCCGAATCCGCCAATCTCGCTCAACACGCCCTTGGTAAAAGTTTTGTGGGCCAGATACTTAATCCGCTGCTTGGTGCGGTTGCCACGATCAATGCTGACACCGGCATCGGCATAAGTGATCGAGTTATTTTGAACGCCAGGGTTCTGGGCCACGTTTTTAGTCCGTCATTGCCGGGGTGGAGAGATCTGGCGCGCCACCCAGCCGGAAAAAGCATTTCAGGCGCAACAAATTTTAGCACGTCTGGAGTTGATTCCGGCTTTTCCAATGGTGACCCGCGAAGGCGCTATAATGCTGGTCCAATTCATTTCTCCCGGAGACAAGCATGAGAATTCTCATCGTTCTTCTTTTCGCCGTGCTGACGGTGCCATTTGCGGCGGCGCAGCAAGACCAGGACACGAAACCCGAAACTACGAAGCAGGCTGCGACCAAGAAAGATAAGAAGCAAACAGCACCGGCGAACGCCGCTACTCCGGACAAGCCCGCGGAAAGCGGCAAGCCCGCCGAGCCACCCAAGGCCGACTCCAATGAGGCTACCGACAAGGAAGAACATTATGACGTGGCGGAAGTCCCGCCCGTAATCACGCATCACCAGATCATGCTCAACGGCAAGACTCTCCCTTACACGGCGACAGCCGGCAGGCTCCCCATCAAGCGCGGAGACGGCAAGACGGAAGCCGAAATGTTTTTCGTCGCCTACACGCTCGACGGACAGGAAGCCGCAAAGCGCCCCCTGACGTTCGCGTTCAACGGCGGTCCCGGCTCTGCCTCGGTGTGGCTGCATATGGGCGCGCTCGGACCGAAGCGCGTGGTGCTGCAGCCGAATGGCTTCATGCCGGCGGCGCCTTATCGCCTGGAAGACAATCCTGACACGCTGCTCGATCGCAGTGACATCGTCATGGTGGATGCCATGGCGACCGGCTACTCGCGGGCCGCGACCGCCGAACTTACCAAGAAATTTCTGGGCGTAAAAGGCGACGTCCAAGCCTTCGGGGAATTCATCCGCCTCTACATCTCGCGTTACGATCGCTGGAGTTCTCCGCTCTTCTTGCTCGGGGAAAGTTACGGCACGACGCGTGCCGCCGGCATCGCCGGGTACTTGGCCGATCATGGTATCGCTTTCAACGGCGTCACCCTGCTTTCGATGGCCGTGGATTTCCAGACGCTCGAATGGAACAAGTCGAACGACCTGCCTTATTTTCTGCTGGTGCCCACTTTCAACATGATCGCCGGGTACCATCACAAGCTCTCCGCCGACCTCACCCAGGATGTGGCTAAGACGCGTGAGGACGTCGTGCGGTGGTCAACCAATGACTACGCGTTGGCTCTGGGCAAGGGCGACGCCATGACCCCGGAAGAGCACCGCAAGATTGTCGAGCAACTGTCACGGTACATCGGATTGCGGCCGGAAGTGATCGAAGCGCACAACCTGCGCATTGACGTTCCCACGTTTACGCATGAATTACTGCTCGATCAGAAACTGGTCGCCGGCCGCCTCGATGGGCGCTTCAGCAGCCCCAATCCCGACGAAGACCGTTTCTTTTATGACCCGACAAGCGCTGCCATCTTGCCACCTTACACGTCAGCATTCAACAATTACCTGCGCACCGAACTGAATTACAAATCTGACATGCCCTACAGAGTATTCGCCTACGACCAGCCCGGCTTTCGCGACTGGGACTGGGGCAACGCCGAGCAAGGCTTTCCCAGCACCGCGGGCGGGTTGCGGTCGGCCATGATCAAGAATCCGTATATGAAGGTCCTAGTGATGGAAGGCTACTACGACCTGGCCACACCTTTCGCCGCCGCCAACTGGACCATGGATCACCTGAACCTCGACGGGCAATACCGCCAGAATGTTTCCTACGCCACTTACAACTCGGGGCACATGGTGTACATCGACCGCCGCGAGCACGACAAAATGAAAAAAGATCTGGTCGACTTCATGGAGAAGTGCCTGTCGAAATGAGACAGGTCTCAGGTGTTAGGTCAGGTCTCAGGGAGACCTACACGCCCATCCGCACCGGATATGCTCTAATGCTGAACGAATGCGCGCCGCCGTTATCTTCGGATTGGGAACTTCGCAGGCTGACTTAAAGCCGTTTCAAGCCGGCGCTTCAACCGAGTGGATCCAAGGACTGCCCGCGTCTTCCAGCGACGCCGACGCCATCCTGGTCTTTGGCGGGGACGGCACCATTCATCGCCATCTGCCAGCACTGGTACGGCTCCAGCTCCCTGTAATGATCGTTCCGGCGGGCAGCGGGAATGATTTTGCCCGAGCGCTGAAACTGCGCTCCGTGCAAGACTCCCTGCGCGTCTGGCGTAATTTCGAATCGGGGAAAATTCAAGCACAGGCAGTCGATCTTGGAGTGATCGTTCCATCCACCGCGCCAGAGCGCACCCACTATTTCTGCGGCGTGGCGGGGTGCGGTTTGGACTCGGCCGCGGCTCGGCGTGCCAATCAGATGCCGCGCTGGCTGCGCGGACACGGCGGCTATGCCCTGGCGCTATTGCCGCTGCTGCTCAAACTTCCGGCATATTCCATGCGGCTGACGCAGTTCAATGATGACGATCGAGCAGAAGCAGAAAAGCTCACCTTGCTCGCCGCCTTCGCCAACACGCAGTTCTATGGCGACGGCATGCGCATCGCACCGCAAGCGGATTTCGCGGATGGCAAGCTCGACGTCTGCCGCATCGCGACATTGAATCCCTTCAAGCTCCTTTGCATGTTCCCGACGGTCTATTCCGGTCATCACCTCTTGATGCCCGAGGTCGAGTACTCGCGGGCGGAGCGAGTCCACGTGCAGACTGAGACTCCGATCGAGATCTATGCTGATGGAGAATTTGTCTGCGAAACTCCTGCCGAGATTTCGGTGGCTGCGGGGACACTGAGCGTGATTTTTCCACAACGGTAGCGGCAGACCATGTGCGGACGGGGTTTTGCCCCGTCCAAGCGGGTCGAAGCCCCGCCACCACACGATCTAGTGAACTCGCCCGTAGCGCGCATCGAGCGCAAGATTCAGTTCGAGCACGTTCACGCGTGGCTCGCCCAGGAATCCCCATTGCCGGTTCTCCGAGTTCTCGACGACCAAGCTTCTGACTTCAGTTTCCGGAATCTTGCGTTCCGCAGCGACGCGCCGAATCTGGAATTCGGCCGCCGCCGGCGTGATATCCGGATCCAGTCCCGAACCCGATGTCGTTACCAGATCGACCGGAATGGGAACGCCGGGATTTTCGGCTTGCAGCTTGGCAACGTCTCCGTTGACGCGTGTAATCAACTGCGCGTTGGTGGGGCCCAGATTCGAACCGGTAGAGGCGGTGGCATCGTAACCTGCGGCACCCGCAGCTGAGGGGCGCGAATGAAAGTAGCCCGGCCCCGAACAGGGCTGCCCGATCAGCCGTGAACCGACCACCACCCCGTCCTTCCCGTGGATCAGCCCGCCGTTGGCTTGCTTGGGAAAGATCAGCTGCGCCAGCCCGGTCACCAGCAGGGGATAAAGAATTCCTAGCAGGACCGTGGTCGCGATCGTCATGAGTACCGCTGTAATCAGATTTTTCTTCATAATCTTCTCGATAAGTGGATAGTGAGTAGTGGTTAGTGATTAGTAAAACCAAGCCGCGATGACTATTCACTGACCACTATCCACTGTTCCTAAATCAGCTTGATTCCCGTGATGAGCATGTCAATCGCTTTGATGCCGATGAACGGAACCACCAGCCCGCCAAATCCATACACCAGCAGATTCTGCCGCAGCAGGGCTTCAGCGCTCATTGCTTTGTACGCGACTCCTCGGAGCGCCAGCGGAATCAGGGCAACGATGATGAGCGCGTTGAAAATGACAGCCGAAAGCACTGCCGACTGCGGCGTCTGCAGCCGCATGATATTCAGCGCGTTCAGCACGGGAAATGTTCCGGCAAACATTGCTGGAATGATCGCAAAATACTTGGCCACGTCGTTCGCGATCGAGAAGGTGGTGAGCGCTCCGCGCGTCATGAGCAACTGTTTGCCGATTGCCACCACTTCGATGAGCTTGGTGGGATTGGAATCGAGGTCCACCATGTTTCCGGCTTCTTTTGCGGCTTGCGTGCCGGTATTCATGGCCACGCCTACATCAGCCTGAGCGAGCGCGGGCGCGTCGTTAGTGCCGTCGCCGGTCATGGCAACGAGCTTTCCGTCGCCCTGCTCGCGGCGAATCAAGTCCATCTTGTCTTTCGGAGTCGCCTCGGCCAGAAAATCGTCCACGCCCGCCTCACGCGCAATCGCCGCCGCGGTCAGAGGATTGTCGCCGGTGATCATGACGGTCTTGATCCCCATGGCGCGCAGTTGGTTGAAGCGCTC
>Ga0074044_10003282_pt1 | contig 13825 bp, 17 predicted proteins | sample BogForMeECP23OM1_FD_94443 | JGI IMG/M metagenome (GOLD analysis project Ga0074044, IMG submission 94443) | Bog forest soil microbial communities from Calvert Island, British Columbia, Canada - Bog Forest MetaG ECP23OM1 | ecosystem: Environmental > Terrestrial > Soil > Wetlands ... | reverse complement strand
TCAAACCTCATGCTTTAGTCAGGATGAAAGAACGGCAGATCAAGCATAACCATGTTGAGCAAGTACTTGCGTCGCCGACAGAGACTATTGGAGTACGCTTCTCGAGACAGGCTTCTTTTGGAAATGTTAATGGGCAACGTTTACGGGTTATTTATCAGATTAATGCCGACGCAGGCAGGCAGAAGTTGTCACAGCCTTCTGGATTAATGAGGATGGATTGAGGAAATATGGCTTCACTCGAGTATGACACCAGCAGCACGGCGCTGTATGTAAGAATGAAAAGAGGAAAAGTAGTCACAAGTACTCCTCTCGCTGACAACATCATTCTTGATTTGAATAAGAAAAATGAGCTTCTTGGCATCGAAATAATAGGACCGAAGCCTGAAGATCTCAAAGCATTCAAACCGAAAGCCAAGATCCTAGCGCGGGCCTAGCACAAAGCTAATCAAAACGCTAGGTAAATCTGTGTTTCAGATAGATCGAACAGAGGGCGGCTACGCCACAGGCGTATTCTTTGAGTCGCTACGATAGATCCTACGAGCAAGTAGTACAGGAATGGGTAGACAGGAATGAAATATCATCCCCGTGCTGGAGATGTAAAAGGAACTTACCTCTCTACTCAAGATTCTGTGATGCTTGCGGAGCCTCTCAGAACGTCTAATTCCTACATCGTAACGGAGTTCACATGTATTGCTCCTCTTTCAAGTAGGGTGTGGATGGCTTTGCGGCAGTATGCACCCCAGAATGGGTAGGAGGTGGCTAGTAGACGTAATGGTATACGGATTTTAGCTCATATTTAGCCTAGGGATCATTTGAATACGTGAACGATAATGTGAACATGTGAACGATCCGAGTTAACATGTGAATCGATATGAAGCGATTCTCTTGAAAGCTATCCCCGAGTCCAAGCGGAAGCAGGTTGTGTTGCTATGGTTGGATGGGTTAAGCTATAAGCAGATCTCGGCTCAGCTCGAGGTAAGCGTGGGGGCTATTTCAAAGACTCTGGTAGAACAGCGGAAACGAAATCCCGACATAGAAAACCTCCGAGCCCTCCAACTCGACCTGAACAAGTCCAAGACTAATCTTTACGATGCTCGCAAAGGCGTACAATTTCTGGTAGCATTGGAAAAGCTTGGATTTGACAAAGCCCAGTTTCCAATCGTTCTGGACTTCGTAAGGCACGGCGGCAAAAGATCCGCTGAACTTGCCGCGGCTGGAGAGAGATTAATCGAGCTTGAGAGAGGAGCAGGGAAACCTTACGAGAAATTGATCGCAGAATTCGGCGAAAAATTAAAGGCTGTAGAGCAACGATCAGTCCTTATCCAGAAGCTAGAGAAACGGGAACTCGAACTCAGAAACTCCATTCATCATCTCGAGAAACTTGAAGCGCTACAGACGATTATCGACAAGAATAACATCACACCCACACGCCTAGAGACCCTAATTCCTCAAGAGTTGAGGCTGCTTGAACTTGGTTTCATCCCTGAGAAAGCTGAGGTTCTAGCCAGTGAACTAGGCAAGAGAGGATTAGATCCAACGATCGCTGCTTCCAAGATCGCCGGCTTGCTCAAGGAACGATTGGATCTGGAGGCCGCAAAAGAGAACTCTGAAAACGAAGTGGACAAATTGAAGACCGAGATCAAGAACGCGCTGACTAACGTTGACTCGCTAAAAGGCGAACGCGAACGCCTCCAAGATAAAATTGCCAAGCTCGAGACAGATTACCTAGAATTCAAGGAATCATCGAATAAGAAATACGAGGCACTTACCTCTAGTCTTAAAACTGATTACGAATCGAAACAGCGAGAACAGGAAACTCACATTCAAGAGTTGAAGCAAACCGTAATCACGCTCACGGCTGACATAGAGAAACTAACGACTGTAAAAGCCCAGTTTAATTCAGAACTGTCCCAGGCAGAGACAGCTCTGAATACCGTTGAAGACTCTATTAAGAGATCCAGACCACTGACCACGATCGTTAGACTCATCGAGAACCCCGAATCATTGAAGGCACTGAAAGACACCCTTGAGATGATGTTGGTCATATGCAAGAGCTTTCAGAAGTATTTGGAAACCACTAAAGATTTGGGAGGAATTACAAAACTCGTTCAGCCAGTCAAGAGTCTCTCGGAGCGCTTAACGGAGGAGTTGCAAAGTGGAGTTACCTGAACTCAAACTTCGATCAGAAGAATTTCGAAAAGAAGCCACAAACTTGGCCGCCCTCCTTTCAAGCTGCACTTTGGACGAAACATACAGAGATATAATCAACTTATCCCTGAGACAAAAATTGGTTCAGCAAATAGACGAAGTGAAGATAAACCTTGAACGGCAAGTTGAGCTGCAAGAAAATGAGATTCGGGCTTATCCTAACTTAAACGAGGGGAAGGAAGTTTGGATATCCATGTTTTCAGCAGGTTCCGAAGTAGGCTACGATGCTTGTCTGATGAAAAAAGAGTCGGCTTCCGCTCTCGTCGCTCAAATGAAAACAATGGGAACTCCGCACACGACTCCAACAGAGTTCGCAGAATTTGTCACAAAACTGAAGCACGATATAATAGATGGCAAGTTCGACGATAAGTTGACAAGTAAAGCCGCTAACCTCATTTACGAAACGCTAAAATGAACGACACTTCAGCCTAAACATCTGGGAAATATTTCTTCATCAACGTGATTATGGTTTGGTTCTGTCTCGGATTCAATGAAACCTGCAAACCATAGGACGTTGGCTTCTGTACTATGAGACCTGAACGCATAAGTTCTTTTGCAGCCTTGTCAACTCTCTTCAATCTGCTCTTCCCGAATTCACGGTAACGGTACCTTGTCAACGGATTTTCTAGCTGTTACCTTTCATCGGATGATTGAATAGGCAAACGTACGATTGACCAAACATGGTGTGGTACCCATCAGTTGATGATGCCATCGACATGAACATTAATGCGCTCGATCTCACAGGCGACAAACATCCACATAAGATGTTAGGTACTAAGGAAAGGATAGAGGCATTTTTCAATAAAGTCAAAGCAGAGGAAAGCAAAGGCGTTTTCTATCAAGCCGCACTTATGATGAAAGAGTTTGCAAACGGTCAAGTTTTTGCTGGAGCGAATCATAGGACCGGATATGGTTTAGCCAAGATGTTTCTGAGAAGAAACGATAGAAAATTTAGAGTAAATGACTTCAATGCCGCATATCCGTTTATAAGGGACATAGGTAACAAAGGTATTGACGAAATCAAAGAGTGGATTGAGCATGGAACGACCAAAGAATCCCAATGAGGGTCTCATAAAGGAGATCATTCTAGAGGATTTACCGCTTTTCAAGATGCTCGCCACTAACGGCAAAGACAAACAAGACAAGAAGTAATGAATCGGAACTCGACGCTCATTTGGCAAAACGGGTAGGGCAACTATTCGGTGACAAGAAGGATAATCCGTGGTACACCTAAATGAACTCAGAACAAAAAGTAGAACTTGAACGCTTAATTCAAGTCAAAATTACCCTAATGAAGTGCTACGCTGCTGAACTAGATTTTGCCAACTTCCTAATGGAGTGCTTCGAGAAATAGTCGCCTCACATGAATCGAATTCAACATGCACTAATTCTGCGAGATATGGGTGAAGGAGTCATGTTCAGAAAGGCGTTGTCTACTATCGACCTGATAGGAAGCAGCGAAAGAACTTTTCATAATATGAAGCGGCGTCTGGATGAGATCAGGCGAGAAGACGCATAGTTGTTCTTTTCACCGTAGGTAGCTCAGACTGAGAAACCTATTAACTAACGCGCTTCATATTCTGTAGAGCGGAAGAGCGGCATGGCGAAGAGATCTCTTGATTTTTCTTCGGTTGTCACCAAAGAAGGGAAATGGTATGTCGCAACTAGTCCTGAGCTTGGCGTAACTAGCCAAGGGAAAAACTTCGAAGCCGCATTGGAGAACCTGCGAGAGGCCATCGAACTGTACCTTGAGGATGACGAGGCTAAGATTCCTGAAGGAAGTAATCGACCTATTGTGACAGTGGTTAAAGTTGCCCGGCCTTGAGTAAGCTCCCCGTCGTGTCTGGCCGCGAGGTAATTAGGATTCTAACAAAGATCGGCTTCGAAATAGTTGGCCGTAAGGGAAGCCACATCAGATTGAAGAGGCGCCGAAACAAAGAGCTGTTGATAGTCGTAGTTCCCATGCATCGTGAACTCGCAAGAGGAACGCTCAGATCCATCCTGAGACAAGTCAACCTGACGCCTGAAGACTTACTACGCCTATCGTAGTTCGAAAATTAGTCTTAGATTCACTACGCAGATAACGTCCAATGTCCCTCAAAGAAACCGCGGATGCTCTAAGAAATGGAAGAAGGCCTGAGACGATCTAACTCATCGAGTGTTGTGCTTAATTTTCGCAGTGCTCGCGATATTTCGGGCAAGTTCATTTACCTCTTGAAATCTTTCGTACGGAGAAATGCCCTGCTCAACCAGTTTTTGCGCAAGTTCCGCTTGATGCAACGCCTGTCGAATGTCGTTGTCATTGCTCCGAAGCGACAAACCTTGAAGATGTTTATACTCTCTTACAAACAGCTCGCCAATCGGTGAAGTTCGCATTATTCGTCTTGGTCGGCCAACATTATGCTTTCTTGAGGTTTCCGAGAGCAAGAGACTTCGCTCCTCAAGTTCCTTGATCAGAGCGATCGTCGCATCGGAGTTTGCCCTTACCTTTCGAATCAATTCCGCGACAGACAAGGGGGTCTCACTACAGCATGAGAGAATTGTTGCAGCATGATCTATCCGAAACATGACTTTCCCACATAATTTATTCTCATATGAGAATAAATTCTCCTATCTCTCATATAAAGTGCTGTGCTTGGGCTAACACTGCCATAAGAAGCGACTCGTTACGAAAACCCTCAGACTAATCCTGATCAGTCAAATCCTCGCTTGACTAAGATGCGCGGTCGCTAATCGGGAGATCTGAAGTCGCATTCGTGCTTAAGATATTCTGGTGTCACTAGGTTAGATGGCGATGAAGGCTTCTTGGGGACTCAGAACTGCAGATTTGATCGGTATTAACCCTCGACCCCGAAGAAGATCTTCACTACTGCTTGGAATTCACTCACCTTACCTTCCTGAACAGCGCCTCTGAATGAGATTACTTCAAACCATTGCATATCCTTAACCGTCTTACCTGTTTCGACGACTGCGTTTTGTACTGCCTTCGCGAAACTTTCGGGCGATTGACCAACAATCTCGATGCATTTCCAAACCATACCATTCACCTCTCTAGATATTCGGCTGCGTCATCGGCGTTCGTGATATTTGTGTGTGTGGGGCGGACTCCAAGAATTACTTCAACGTGACACAAAATACTGTAGCCGTTGTGACAGCAGAATTTTCAGTAGCTTAGACTAAAGAAGAAATGGGAAGAAGGGGATTGGTTTTGGGTTTCGGTGTGCTGTCGGTTAGTCAAGGATGCTTGTGATGCCCGTTTCCGTTACCGTTCCCGTTTCCGTTACCGTTGCTGTGATTCCAGTTACCATTTCCGTTGCCGTTATTCCAGTTGCTGTTACCGTTTCCATGATTCCAGTTATTGTTCCCATTATTCCAGTTACCGTTCCCATTGCCGTTATTGCCGTTTCCATGGTTCCAGTTGTTGTTACCGTTGGCGTGGTTCCAGTTACCATTTCCGTTATTCCAGTTGCCGTTACCGTTGCCATGGTTCCAGTTGTTGTTACTGTTTCCATTGCCGTTATTCCAGTTACGGTTCCCGTTGCCATTGCTACTGCTGCCGTAGTAATTGTTTGAGTAGCCTGGATAATAACAGCTGCTGCTTCCGTAATAGTATCCATTATAACAGTTACTGTAGTAGGCTGGAGGGTAACAGGTTCCCCCTGCGTATGCATAGCCGGGCGGACAGTAATTGTACGGGTAACTCTGGTAGATGCTTGAACCAATCGTTATGCTTTGTGAGGTTGTTGCCAGGGGCGATCCGTACTGGCCATTGTTGTTATTGTAAATTGAGACTGAGAACTGCACCGTATGACCTAGGGTTGATAGTGGAAGGCTGAACAGCAATTGTCCAGTATAACTACCACCGCCAACTGAACCAAGCCCTGTACTCACCGTACCAAGATCAGTACTTATCGACGTATCATACGCATCACCCACCGCGAAAAGTGGACCAACGATGTACGAGCACGACGCTGAAACGGGAACTGTGACCGCAATATTGGAGTTATAGTACTGGGGCGATGAGACTACCGGATAACTTGCCTGCGCTATGCACGGGGTCTGCGCATATACTGGACTACCACTCATCGCGAAAACTGCTGCGGCAAGGAAGAAGACTAATGAGAATACCATGAAGTTACGTTTTTCCAAAGCTCGCGTATCACCTCGCACGCACTATGCCCTGTAGTTCACACCTGACTACGTGCCGTAGTTTAATATAAGATGATCGCCTGATTATCAGCTACCAACCGAGAATCTCAGTTTCCATCTGGTAGGTATGATGCGGGTCACTTTCCGATCGAAACCCGGTTCGGTAGGATCTTCATGTTAACCGAGGAGCGCCGCCGTATCTGATAATTGGTTTTTGGAGATCAGCTTGTAGGGCAGGTGAGAAGGCTAGGTTAAGGGCCATACTTGATTGTTCTGTGTGCCTGAGGGGGTTCTAATCACTGAAAACTGCCTATAATGTTCTCTTACCAGACTGTCCGGAATTAATGACTGCCCGTGCTTTCACGTTCGCTTCTTGAACCTATTTTATCATATGCGTCTCATTGGCTAGGTCACGAAAATGTTCATCGCCGGTTACAATTTTTGCGCCATGTTCTCGCGCTGTCGCGAGAACTATCGAATCCGCCAACCCCCAACGTTTCACAGCCCTTTTCCTTTCATCATTTATTATGCCCGCTTTCTCAGCAATTTCTGAATCAAGAGAGATGACACGTGTTTTGCCGAGGATGAAATCACGGTCGGATGCGAAAACCATTTTCTCTCGCCGATACTTTTCAGTCAATTCAACTATTACAATCGTAGGAGTAATGGACTTGCCACTTTCAATGAAAGGTCTTGCTTTGGCTCCAGCGCTCGAACCAGCGAAGTACTCGAACCAGGCAAATGAATCGATCACGTATGATTCTCGTACGCCTGAATCCATTCCTGCGATTCACCTTAGTGTCTGTCTGCAGTAATCTCCTCATGTTCTTCTTGCGTAAACCTAAGCTTCATTCTCTTGTGGGCCCCAAACTTGGACTGCGGGATTCCCGTTCCTCTTTCCATGAGTTTGGACAATAGTTCATTCATACTCTTCGATCCATCTCTCCTCATCATCTGTCTCAACCGGTCCCAAACGTCCTCAGTGACGGCTATCGTTTTAGTTCTAGACATGGGCTATATTCTATAGTTTATAACATATAAGTTATGGCGTGTCGAATTTCTTGCGCTACTCAGCTCGCCATATTATGGCGGAATAAGAGCGTCTATTGAGACGCCGTATTGGATTGGACCGATTCGATTGACACAAAATTGTTTGTGAAAGATTATGGGGCCATCAGATGTAGGAAAGTCAGCTGAAATTATCTACTACGGCGGCGACACTTCTAGTGCATACGAGAAGCAGTTCGGAGTTCTCTTAATTCTAATGGTTTCCATAGCTTTAGTTCTTCGAACCCAATTTGACTCTTGAACCCCTTCCTGCTCAACTCGTCCATGGTTGTCTATTGCTGTCCGTTCTAAGATCGGATCTCTTCCAATTAGACAAAGAGGCAGCCACGTCTTTTTGCGACATCCAGATGGAAGATGCATAGTTGTAGCACTAATAGTAAATCAGACCAGCAAATGTACACCAAACCCAAATACGTCATATGGTAAAATAGTCATAACGTAACTATTATTGGTGGAAGCGTTGTCGGTTTATACCGTTAAGATTCGTCGTGATGAGGAAGGCTACTTTGTGACCCGTTGTATTGAGCTTCCAGCAGCTATGACTCAGGCTAGGACTGAAGAAGAGGTAATCCGTAGGATTAAGGAAGCCATTCATTTGGTGCTCGAAGCCACGAGAGAAGAAAAAACGAAAGAACCCGCCGTAACAACCATTGAACTCGTAGCGTAATTGTCGAAACTTCCGCGCAACATCTCTGGCAGAAAGCTAATCAAAACGTTAGGTAAAGCTGGGGTTCAGGTAGATCGAACAGAAGGCGGTCACGCGTTTCTTAAGCATCCGGACGGTCGACAACTACTGTACCCATACATGATCCCGAAATAGGTCCCGGCCTCATGAGTGACATTATGGACCAACTAAAGATGAGTAGAGATGAATTTCTAAGATTACTTCTAGACCCGAGAAAATGGCGCAAAGAAAACGAATCCGATAGCACCTGAATTTATCAACGGTTATCTGAATAGGTGTATACACTTTAACGAGTAGTTAGTTCTTGTACAATGTGCGTTAATTGGTCGAGTGCATTAACGGGGGCTACGACTAGTATGAGTCCTAGGACAAGCCACGAAGCGATGCTGAGTTTCCTCAGCCTATCCATACGTCGTCATTAATTAGTTACGTTAACCTCGCATCTAATCGTTTTATTCATATCGATGTTATTCCTTCGCTCAGTTCTGATACTTCTCTAATCGAAGACGCGCAGGTTCAGAGGGAAGCGGATATTCTAATCCCTATGAGTGTTGGAGCCATCGGTGCATATATTAGAAGAATAGAATACGCCGTACAGACTTGAAAGAACCACTATCACGTGAATTCAGTTGAGTGACAAACTAACAGACAGGAAATGTTTCGTAACAGGTGGTTCAGGCTTCATCGGCAGCTACATCATAGAAAGCCTACTCAGTCGCGGTTGTATGATCACTGCGTATGACAATCTCGCAGACGGCAAAAAAACTCGGTTAGAGAATTCTCTCAGAGACCCACGATTCAAGTTCGTGCAGGGAGATCTGACGGACTACGATAATTTAGAGAAACAGATGAAGGGTCATGATATGGTGTGGCATTTCGGTGCAAATACAAATATGAGGATTGGGTTGACGGATCCAAAAGTTGATTTTTCGAACGGACTCATTGGTACATTCAACGTCCTAAACGCGATGCGATCGAATAGTATTGGTGAGTTGATTTTTCCGTCAAGCGGTGCCGTATACGGTGACATTAATCGGCCTCCTGCAAGCGAAGAATACGGTCCACTACTGCCGGTGTCAACCTATGGCGCGGGTAAGCTGTCAGCTGAAGCATGGATTAGCGCATACTGGCATTTGGCCAAGATCAGATCATGGATTTTCCGTTTCGGCAATGTGCTAGGCGCACGTATGACCCACGGCGTCATCTACGACCTACTCAACCGACTACAATCCAACTCAGAAGAACTAGAAGTCCTCGGTGATGGGACCGGCGAGAAAAACTACTTCTTGGTTGAGGAATGCATTGACGGCATGATTTACGCGTACAACCATTCCGATCACACGGGTGCTGAGATATTCAACCTTGGGTCAGATACAACCACCCGGGTCTCTCAGATCGTGAAAATTATTCTCGAAGAGACAGGCAAGAATCCAAAGATACGATACAAGGGCGGAGAACGAGGATGGCCGGGAGATCAACCACGCGTCTACATGAGCATCGAGAAAATGAAAAAACTGGGATGGTCAACGAAGCTTAGCTCAGATGAAGCAGTACGAATCGCGGTGCGGCGGTATTTAGGAAAAGCATAATGACCTGCATCGTTTGGTAACCGGAAATCGATAATTCATCTAAAATCAAGAGGCCAGACGCTATCGACTATAAGTTACCGTTAATCCGGTTCACGTGAATCAAAAGAACCGGCGCTAATGTACGGTTTTCTACTGTATTGCGTTAAGACGCGATAATTCCCTGCGATCAGCGTCTACTGCGAGTTGAATTGCGTACTTCGCAGAGACTCCTCGTGCTCGTTCTGTTGTTAGCCGGGGTTCTACCGTTGTTTGGCAGTGGTCAAGCAGCGGCTCTCCCGCAGTACAGCGTACCCCAAATTCTCATGTCTAGCCAAAATTTTCCAATTGACATTGCCGCTGATCAGATAACTAGCACAACAACCTCAACCGTGAAAACCGCGACGGTTACGACAACTTCTACCTCTCGAGTCAGCCAAACTAAAACTGCGTCAACTACGATTGCGACCACAACCACTTATCTTAATCGAACCAGAACGACAACTGCCTCAACTACAGTCGCAACCACAACTAGTACTCTCAACCGAACTGCGACGACAACGACGTCTAAGACGGTTGCGACTACCACTGCTTCTGTTAGCCGAACTTCAACAACCACGGCTCCAACTACGGTCGCAACCACAACCAGTTATGTTAACCGAACAGCAACGGCGACTACTTCTTCTACGCTTTCCACGACAACAACGGCTCACGTAAACAGTACTCAGACGGTAACTGCAACGTCAACATCGACGGCCACAACCTTCACAACAACGACCGTGCCTTCAACTCCTACGGGTCTGCTTATTCCGTTGTTCATCTATCCCACTACTGTTTCAACGTGGAGTAGTATTGCAGCTCTCCCCGCCGCCTATCCGAATGTTCCAGTAATTGCGATAGTTAACCCTGACAGTGGACCCGGTTCTTCTCAAGATCCTAATTACGTAGCCGGTATAAACTCCTTGAAGGCTGCTGGCGTCGTAACGGTTGGATATGTTTGGACGAATTATGGGGCGGTGTCCTTGCAAAGTGTGGAGAGTTCGATTGACGCATGGAAAAACCTCTACGGGGTGACTGGAATTTTTCTTGACGCGATGGCTTACACAACTGGATATGAATCGTACTATCAGAGTATTGTGACTTACGCCAAGGGTACTGATGGGATGAGTATTGTCATAGGTAATCCGGGTACGGATACTGTTGCGTCATACGTCGGTAACGGAGGGGTGGATAATATTGGATTCTATGAGGATTTTGGAACCCCAACCATTGCTTACCTATCATCAACTTTCCATACCTCATATCCGAAAACTGAGTGGTCTTTCTTAGCCCACGGTGTGGCATCGCTGAATGATTCTTTCATCGCTCAAGCAAGCCAGTACGTCAGCTACCTGTACATATCGAGCGGTCCTGGCTCTGCTCCTTGGGGTACGATTCCATCCTACTTGAATCAAATGGCGGCAGATCTCGCTAAAGCTAATCCGCCTGCTCAAACCATCAAAGCCTCTCCGTCGATTATCGCGTCAAATCCGAACGGGATCAATAATGATTATCAACTTAACCCGGGATGTGGAGCTAACTGCGCTACTGACTTCAGCAGATTCTCTTTCCCCAATTCTAGAAACGTTTTGGTTACTGTTGCAATGACTATGATGAAATTTCATCTATCTATGTCGCCGGAATTCCGACCGGAAGTAGATTAGAGGGTACACGGGTACATGAGAACTTGCATCAAACGCTATGGATTTGAGACGCAATATGAACACGAACTAACCGATCAGTCGAGGAACATGAACGTACCATTTACAACACGTTGATATACTGCAACCGAACTTAGAGATCACCAGGTGTCTAACCAGAAATTGAGCTGCCCAGTTTGCGGACGTGGTGTGAATTATCATACGGAACTTGAATCGGTCACCTGTGTCAACGTGGCGAAAGACCGTCCAACCCAGCATAGCACTCAGGCTTCCATTTCAGGATGTTTCAGGTGTCTCGAACAAGAAACGGCCATCAGACAATTATGGTCAATCATACAGAACCGCGAGCACCCCACTTGCCTAAGCTGGCGTTGCACCAGCTGCAACCAAGAACGAAAACTCAGCATAACCTGATCAACATAACAAGTATGGCGCAGTCGTGAAGCAAATCAGGTGAAATCTCGACCACGTTCTTCGATAAGGCGAACAACCGTGCTACCCAAAAGCATGCAGAGGAACAGATATTGTAATGCTTGAGTCTGCATCACGAATTCATGAAAGAAATACCACCCTCCAAGTTCAGGATGTCGAGGAACGCGTTGAACCTGTCACGGAAAAAGATGTAACGATCATCTTACCAGTGCTAAACGAAGAGGAAGGAGTGGTAGCGGTCATTGATGATATTCGTAGTAATGGATATCAGAATATTCTCGTAGTTGATGGTTACTCAGTCGATAACACTGTCGCGGCGGCTGGAGCAAAGGGCGTCGAAGTTGCTGGACAGCATGGTAGTGGAAAGACTGGCGCAATCATAACTGCCATCGAACAAGTTTCAACACCCTACATGTTGGTTATGGATGGAGACTACACATATGATGCCGCCGATATCCAGAAGTTTCTTGATCACGCAAGAAATTATGATGAAATAGTTGGCACTAGGAAATCAGAAAATATCAGCCCACTCCACAGGTTAGGAAACGGGTTTATTTGCGCGTTGTTCAACGCGTTGTTCGGCACCCATTTTTCTGATGTGTGTACGGGAATGTATTTGCTTAGAACGAGTGCCGCGCGGAATTTAGTGTTGCAGACTACGGGGTTCAGCGTTGAGGCTGAGGTGCTTGCTCAGATGTCTATGCTAGGTAGGGCGACAGAGGTACCGATCAATTACAGAACTAGAATTGGAAAAGCAAAGCTGGTTACTTGGGTGCACGGGTTCGAAATATTGAAGTCTGTCCTAGAATTAGCAAGAATCTATAATCCTATCTTCTTATATTCTATCACTACAGCGTTAGCCGCCATCCCAGGTACCGCAATGCTTCTCTGGGTTCTTTGGATGTGGCTGAACGGTTTCGGATTTCGCACGGGATGGGCGATCACGGGTGAGATCCTCGTGATTATAGCCTCCCAAGCATTCTTCGTAGGAACACTAGCGTTACTGATGAAGCGAAACGAATTAAGAATTGAAAAAGTCATTAAGAGTGGAATCGATCGCCGTTAGGATCGAACTTACGCGCCAAACCGAACTCGGGTAGCTTACAAATCTAGTTGATTACCGAACGAGAAAATTAGAACCAAGCAGTAAAACTCTAGTTTTTGAAATCATTCGTCCATTTCTGAGCGATTCATGTTCTCTTTCGTTCGTCTAATTGGTTGATAATTTGTTGCACTTGGCTGCGCGTGAGTTTTGTCTCTCCGTTCTCCAAGGCATCTAGAGTGGCCTCGGCTAGGACCAGTGGAATTTCGAACATATACGTAAAAGCGTCTGGTGGTATGAGCTTCACCTTTTCTTTTGCTCGGTTCAAGTTGTTATGTGAATAGGTGAGCATATGTTCTTGTTTCCAACCAAGGGGGTAAAAGTCAACTTGACGCTGAATATCTTCTTCCCTATTACGTAGAATGTTCACTGCCTGCAAGCCACGTCCGAGTTGGATGGCAAAAGCGTGATCGATTTGTCTGCCGTCGAACCACGACCAGAGATCGCACGAAAGTAATCCAACCGCGCCAGCCACATCAAAAGTATAGTGATTGAGATCAGCTTCCGTTCGAATGTTCCATTTCCGTCTCACCCAATACGCCATACGGTCCGCCATAGTCGCAGCAGCATATCGGATGCGGGGCGCGATGTCTTCTGGAGGATAGGACAGCCACTCACTAATGCGTAAGGTCACCTCGGGTAGTTCAGTTTGGTAGGGGCGAAAAAATGTGTCGAAGTCAAAGCGGGTAAAATCATCCAAAGAGGTCTGTGTTTGCAGGATCCGGCTGACCTTATGGAGTAGTTTTTCCTTGCAAGCGTTATTGAGTTTGGTATTGTCCTCAATCTCATCCAAGGCTCGCATGGATAGATAAGCTGCGGTTGCGGCCTCCTGTAATTTGCTTGGTAGGCGAATTATTGAGATGTGGAAAGTGCGACTAGTTTCCTCGAGAACTCTCAGAAAGTCTGTTTGTAAATT
>Ga0074044_10003281_pt1 | contig 13834 bp, 9 predicted proteins | sample BogForMeECP23OM1_FD_94443 | JGI IMG/M metagenome (GOLD analysis project Ga0074044, IMG submission 94443) | Bog forest soil microbial communities from Calvert Island, British Columbia, Canada - Bog Forest MetaG ECP23OM1 | ecosystem: Environmental > Terrestrial > Soil > Wetlands ... | reverse complement strand
GAGATATACTCCGCCAAAGCATCCAAATTATTGATCGCTGCTCGCAGCCACTCAACGCGCACGACGCGTCCACTTCTTCAGCACCCGCTGCACTTCCTCCTCGCTGGCAAAGTCACCGGCGTCAGCCTCGGCTAGACCTCTCTTGATTTCGTTGATTTGCCATTCGTTGACGGAGACAAATTCCTGGATCGCCTGCGCGGCGACGAAAGAGCGGCTGCGGTTCATGGATTTCGACAAACGGTCGAGCTGTTTCTTGAGTTTGGCATCCAAACGGAGAGTGAGAACCGAAGATTCAGCCATGATGTATACATCATACATCAGTTGTATGCGGGACTGAAGTGCTGATCAGGACGTCCCGGTCACGCGGCCCCGAACCGCACCGACACGAGCTTCGACACGCCGGGCTCCTGCATGGTCACGCCGTAGAGCACGGGGGCAATGCTCATGGTCCTCTTGCTGTGCGTGATCAGGATGAACTGAGTCTGCACGCTCAGCTCGCGCACCAGATCGGTGAAGCGCGCGATGTTGGCTTCGTCGAGCGGAGCATCGACCTCGTCGAGAATGCAGAACGGACTGGGCGTGTACTGGAAGATTCCGACCAGCAGCGCGAGCGCGGTGAGCGCCTTTTCCCCGCCGGAGAGCAGAAGCACGTTCTGCAGTTTCTTTCCGGGGGGCGATGCCACCACGTCAATTCCGCTCTCCGCGCTGTTTTCGAGGTCGGTCAGCCGCATGAAGCCGTGTCCGCCTCCGAACAGCTTGCGGAATGTGGCCTGGAAGTTCTCGTTAATCCGATTGAACGCTTCTTCAAATTTCTGCCGCGACACTTGATCGATCTCGCGAATGGTGGCCGCGGTGTTTTCGATGGCGTCGAGCAGGTCTTTGCGCTGCGTTCCGAGGAACTGGTGGCGCTCCGCCGTTTCCTTGTACTCTTCCAGAGCCATCATGTTGACCGGGCCCATGGCGTCGAGTCGGGCGCGCATCTCGCGGTGAGCCTGATCTTCGGTCGCAAGTTCATCCCCGGTGACTAGCGGAATCGTAGTGCCGGACGTCGCTTCGGCCATCAGGACCTGCCGCTCCATGCCCAGTTCATTGAGGCAGGTGTCGGCCAGGTGTTGCAAATCGGATTGCAGCTTGGCAGCGGTGGCCGAGAGCTCACCCCGGCGGTCGCGAGCGAGATCAAGTTGCTGACGCGTGTTGCGCAGAAGCTCTTCAATTTCTGCGAGGCGCGCCCGCACTTGCTCAGACTCTAGCTGCAGCAAGCCTTCGCGCGCTTCTCCAGCATTGCGCTCGGCTTCGAACTGCACGAACTGCTCGGCCAGTTGCACGTTCTCGTTTTGCCGTTGCGCGATTTCGGCGCTTGCCGATTCCATTTGAGTTTGCAAAGCGCCCGCCCGCTCCCGCATCTCGGCGACAAGCGTCTCGATGCGCTGAAGCAGTGTCGTCGCCGACCGGTGGCGCTCTTCGAGCGTGGCCACGCGAGCGGCGCGCTGCGAAGTGGTTTCAGCGGCAACGTCCCGTTGGCCGCGCAGAGCGGCGAGGCGGTCTTGTCCGGCTGCAAGCTGCATTTCGGACTTGCTGCGCGCTTCCTCGATCGTGGCCAGCTCCGGCTGCCACGATGCGATCAGGCTTTCCTGCTCCTGCCGTTCGGCCGCAAGCCGATGCAGTTCGCGTTCGCAGATCGCGATCCGCTCGCGCACCCGCGACATCTCGCCATCCAATTGCTTGAGCAAATGGCCGGAGGTCATCGCCTGCTTCTCGGCTTCACGCTTTTCGTCTTCCAGGCGATCAAGCAGGGACGTGTGCTCCTTGATTTCGCGCCCCAAGGTGAGCGCCAGCATTTCCTTCTCGCGCAGAGCTCGCTCCAATTCTTCGAGCAGGCGCAGTACATCGCGCAACTCACGCTTCATGGAAAGCGGTCCCTCACTGCGCTGCTTGCCTCCGGTGACGGTCACATTGTGGAAGCATTCTCCTGTTTGAGAGAGGAAGAACGCGTCAGGGCTGGAGAGCGCGAGCTCGCGCGCAACCGCAGGATCAGGCACGATGTAGCCATTTCCCAGCTTCGGCAGAATCACTTCGAGCGACTTGCCGAATCCGTTCAGCACGCGAATCGAGTTCTTGAGCGGGAGCACCGTGTCGTTCAGCGGAGAGTAGTGATGGCTTTCATCCGCGAGAAACGAGAACCTGGCTTGCGAGTCCTCCGGATGCACGAGGAATGTGGCGCGCCCGTTGACGTCGGAGCGCAGCAGGCGCAGGCCTTCGTCGGCGGCGTCCCACGACTTGACCACCACGAAGTTCAGTTCGTCGCGCAGGAAGTCTTCCACGACGCGCTCATAGCGGGGTTCGACTTCGAGGAAATCGGCGAGCACACCAGCGGGAGTGTTGCCTCCCTGCATGGCGCCCGATTGAAAGAGCCGCCGCACCGACTCTGTGGAATAACCGTGCTCAGCGATGACCGCTTCGAGCGAGCCCTTCTTGCCGAGGGCCGTGGCGTATTCGGAGCGGATGGAGTCGAGGTGTCTCTTGGTTTCGCTCTCGGCAGAGCGCTTCGTCTCAAGAGTCTCACGCAGGCTCGCGATCTCCGCGGCTAGGCCGCTGGCCCGTTGCGAAACGCTTTCGAATTCCAAAGCAATCTGACCGCGTTGTCCGCCGAAGGTTTCTGATTGGGACAAGGCGGTTGCAATTTCGGCCTGCAGACGCTGCTCTTCGCGGCCTATGCCCGCCAGCCGTTCCTGGGACTGCGTCAGCTGATTGCGGAGGTTGGAAGCTCCGCCGACCGCCTCAAGAATCGCCGCGCGATGCGATTCCTGTTCCTGTTCGAGCATCGCGAGGTTGGTGGCTGCGCAGGCCGTTTCCTGCTGGCTGAGCGCGAGCTCCTGCTGCGCCGCCGCGAGATCGGCAGCCGCTGAGTCGAGCAACTGCTGGTGACCATCACGTTCTTCTTCAAGCGCCGTGAGCCGATTCTGGGCCTGCGCCAGTTCCGCTTCCGCGGACGCCGTGCGAACGATGAGTTCCGCGCAGCGCTCTTCGTTGGTTCGGATGCGCGCCTTGCCGCGATCGCCTTCGATTGCGATCTGGTTCAGGCGCTCGCGGTTTTGTCGCGTCTCGGTTTCGATCGCGTATCCGCGCTGCGTGCGCTCGGAGTGCTCGGCTTCCGACTGCTGCACGCTCTCGGTCTGCTGGCGAATCTCCTCGCCCAATTGATGGATCTCGGTATCGAGGGTCACGCTTTCCTGCTCCATCTGGGTGAACTTGCTGGCGAGCACAACCCGCAGCTTGGCGCGCATCTCGTCGCGCAGCTTGGCATAGCGCTCGGCCTTGCTGGCCTGGCGTTTGAGCGAGTTCATCTGCCGCGTGACCTCTTCGAAAATGTCGTTCACGCGGTTCAGATTCGTCTTGGCGTCTTCGAGACGCGCTTCGGCAAGACGCTTCCTCGTCTTGAATTTCGTAATGCCAGCCGCCTCTTCAATGATGGCGCGGCGGTCCGTCGGACGGCTGCTCAGAATCTGACCGATGCGTCCCTGCTCGATGAGCGCGTACGACTCCGGCCCAAGACCGGTGCCCATGAACAGTTCCTGGATGTCGCGCAACCGGCATAGTTTTCCATTCAGCAGGTACTCGCTATCGCCGCTGCGGAATAACCGGCGCGTCACCAAAATTTCTCCGGCGTGGTTATGCTGCTGATTGAATTTCCGCCGCCGGATTTTCAAAACCATCTGTGGCCCGCGAACCGCCACTGCGCTGTCGTTATCGGACGATTCGTTAGCCGCCGATTCGTTAGCGGATGCTTCGGCAGCCGGAGCTTGGGCCGCGACCTCGCCTTCAACCTCTTCGTTCTTTAATTGGCCCGGTTGGGCTTCCTCGACCGCGCGTTCAGTTTCTGCGGCGGCCTGGGCACGGATCTCGGCTTCATCCCAATTTTCGTCGCAGTCTATTCCCGCAGAAGAAAGTTCGTCCTGGATCTCGATCTCGGTGGGCGCGTTCGTATCCGGTCCACCATAAATTTCGGGGTCAATCAGAGTCAGGGACACTTCCGCCATCCCGGTGGGGTTGCGGTCGCGCGTGCCGGAGAAGATCACGTCTTCCATGCGCGAGCCGCGCAGCGACTTGGCCGACTGCTCGCCGAGCACCCAGGAGATCGCGTCGGCGATGTTCGACTTTCCGCAGCCGTTGGGCCCGATGATGGCGGCGATGCCTTCGCCATGGAATTTCAGTTCGGTGCGATCGCAGAACGACTTGAATCCCAGAATTTGCAGCTTCTTAAGTTTGAGCAAAATGACTCCTTCGTGGGCGGACGCTGTAGTCCGCGGACTCGGTTTGCGCTGGCTGGAGTGCGCTGCAAATTGCGGGGACCCAGGGTTAACTTCCAGCTGTTAACTCACCCGGTTCCTCGCTGGTCGCATCGTGTGACGGCGTCGCCACAAACCCGGAACGTCACCACGCTTTTGACCAACTCTAACGGCGAATACAGGGACGGGTCAAGTAATAAAACACCACATATTGTGGTACTCGTCCACACACCGCCTTTAGTTGCACAGACACTGCAGCAATAACGCGCAAGTTGCTAGTGAGGAATAAGGAGGCGGGAGTCCGCGAGAGCATAGACACTCTACCGCTGACGAGACGGTTATTCAAGGGCGGCAGCCCCAGTGCGTCGGTTTTCTCACGGGACGCTCAGGGGAGCACCGCAGCGAATTCAGAATTGTTTCGGCCGCCGGCAGCCGGCCGAGCTGCGCTCGGCTTGGACGGGCGAGGCGCCCGTCCCCACACCAGCAAAACAATTTATTTCTTGCGCTCGACGAGGAAGCGAGCGAGGTCTTTCAGAGTCGACGCGGCTGCGCCGTATTTGGTAAGTTCCGCGCACGCTTGATCGACCAGGGCGTCGGCCTTGCGGATTGATTCCTCGATTCCGAGTAACGCCGGATAGGTTGTCTTCTCCGCCGCCTTGTCCTTGCCCGCGGTTTTCCCCAGTTGCTCGGAGGTCTGGGTCAGGTCGAGCACATCGTCCACGATCTGGAACGCCAGACCGATCGACTGGCCATAGGTTCGGAGACGGGCGATGTCCGCGGCAGCGGCCCCCGCATACATTCCTCCGCCGACCACGCTGGCCGTGATGAGCGCGGCAGTTTTCGAACGGTGGATGTATTCGAGGGTGGCGAGGTCGGGCTTCTTGTGCTCGGCTTCAAGGTCAACGACCTGGCCGCCGATCATGCCGTCGACGCTGCCGGTGGCGTGGGCGATTTCCCGGATGATCGCTACGCGCGCCTCGGCAGGGCAAGCGATCTGCGCCAGCACTTCATAGGCCTGCGTCTGCAGCGCGTCTCCGGCAAGTATGGCGATGGCCTCGCCGAAGGCTTTGTGGCAGGTGGGACGCCCGCGCCGCAGGTCGTCGTTATCGAGCGCGGGCAGATCGTCGTGGATCAGGGAATAAGTGTGGAGCATTTCGAGCGCCGCGCCCACCGGCTCGATACCCGCGGGCAGCGCTCCAGCAGGCGGTCCAGTACTCGAACTCGTTCGCGAACTAACATGCGAAGTACCGCCCGAGGCCGCCGCGATCATGCGCCCCGCTTCCATGCAGAGGATGGGCCGCAGGCGCTTTCCGCCGGCAAACACGCTGTGCCGCATGGCTTGATGGATGGAGGTTGGATGCTGGGTAGCCGGCGGCAGGAGTCGATCGAGCGCGGCGTCGGCGGCTTCGCGTCCCTGCTCCAGAACTTGTTTCAGCATGGCATCGCAGTATAACAAGCGGACCTCGCGGAAATGAAAAGGGACGCCCAGGAGCGCCCCTTCTCAAACAAGTTTCCCAAAGAAACTCTTCACCGGAAAAACAAAGGATCAGGCGGCCGCATTGTGCGTGCGCCGGTGCAACAACGAGCGCAACACATCATCGTTGCGCGGCTCACATATGTCGGACGCGCCCAGACTCATTGCCTCGGCCCACAGTTTGTCGTCTGCCAGCCTGTGGGTACCGACGATGCAAAGACCAGGGAACTCATGATGCAAACGCTTGACTTCGTCCGGCCCCGAAGTTTCCAGATCCAGCACCAGCGCTGTGGCGCGATGAAGGGCAACCGCGGGACGGACCTCTTCGTAGGTGCGGGCCAAATGAACAGATTCAAAGTGTTGGGAAAGACTGACCGCCAGAGTTTGTGCAGTTCTGGGGTCATTCTGATAGAGGACTACACTGAGTGGTTCCATGACTTCCCCCTGACGTCACCGCGATTCGCGGCGGCCTTGGCTGCGACAGCTAACGGCTGCACAGGCGTTATCGACTCCGAGCGCGACAGCGTTACTTGCGCAACGCTTTCTCGGCCGGGGGCTCGAACGATTCAGTTTGGAGCTTTCCGTTCTGTTTTAACAGAATCTCTACTTTCCCTTCCGCTTCCTCCAACTGTTTCCGGCAGGTCGCGGAAAGTTGCATGCCTTCTTCAAACAGCGTCAGAGACTTCTCTAGAGGAACCTCCCCTTTTTCCAGTTCCTGAACAATCTTCTCGAGACGCTCGAGGCACTCTTCAAACTTTACCAATCCAATTGCTCCTACCCTTTATTGTAATGCCGAATTGGAGGCGAAATGTCCAACAAAATTTATTAATTCGTGCAATCTCTTGGGCAGGGGGCGTTGCAAAACTACACAGACGTCGGCCGTTTCGAGCCGAGAGCCTCCAGAACATCCACCGCGGAGCTATAGCGGCCCAGGGGAGCGCTGATCTGCGCGCCCTGGACCCGGTCGCGGACCGCCGCCAGCATTTCGCGGGCGATGGCCACGCCTTCGGCGCGAGCCGCTTCCGGACTTGCCGCCCTGGCCATCCGGTTCAGGATTTCATCGGGCACGGAAACCCGCAGTTCGTTCTTCATGAACTCGGCGTTGCGGGTGCTTACCAGCGGCCAGATTCCGGCAATGACGGGGATCCGGCAGTGCGCGATCCGCTTCAGGAATTTCTCCAGCAGACTGATATCGAATACCGGCTGGGTAACCACGTATTCCGCACCCGCTTGCACCTTGTATTCGAAGCGCTTGATCTCTTCGTCCAGGTTGGGCAGTCCCGGATTTGCACCCACCCCAATGACGAAACTGGTCCCGGCGCCGATCGGGTTCCCGCCCAGGTCCAATCCCCGGTTCAGGTTGTGGACAATATTCACCAGTCCGATCGAATCCACGTCAAACACCGCCGTGGCATCGGGATAGTTCCCCATCTTCGGGGGGTCTCCCGTGATGCAGATCAGGTTGCGAATTCCGGTGGCCGCCGCCCCCAGCAGGTCGGACTGAATGCCCAGCACGTTTCTGTCGCGGCAGGTGTAGTGCAGGATGGCTTCAATCTCAACCGCCTGCTGCATCAGCAGCGACAGCGCCTGGTTGCTCATGCGCGCCGAGGCCCGCGGGCTGTCCGGGATGTTCACGGCGTCTACGCCGACCGATTTGACGAACTTCGCGCCCTCGATCTCTTTCCGGATGTCGATGCCCTTGGGCGGCACGATCTCGACCATGGTCACAAATTCCCCAGCCGCAATCTTTGCGCCCAGCCGGGAACGCTCCGCCATGGGAATGTTCGCCGGAGCCGAAGGCGCGGCGCTGGGATGAATCGTCCCTGAAATCGCAGTCTTGCCGCGCGCTGCGTCCACCCGCAAAGCCGATTTCATGGCGCGGATATGATCCGGCGTGGTTCCGCAGCAGCCGCCGATCAGCTGCACTCCAGCCGCCACGAATCTGGGCGTGTAAGTCGCCATGTATTCCGGCGAGCAGAGATAGATATTGCGTCCTTCGACCGAGCGCGGCATGCCGGCGTTCGGTTGCGCGGCCAGGGGCACGGAGGTCACCGCGCGCACGCGCTCGATCGCGTCGAGCATCGCCACCGGTCCCACGCTGCAGTTGATGCCGAGCACGTCGACGTTCCATTCCGTCAGCCGGCGGGCGAAGGCCTCGGGGTCGGAACCATCGAGGCAGTTGCCGTCCTCGTCAATCGTGACCTGGGCCACGATGGGAAGAACGACGGGAAGCTTCGCATTCACCTCCCGGCATGCCAGCACCGCCTGGTGTAATTCTTCGACGTAACCGAAGGTTTCAAGCATGAACAAATCCACGCCGCCCTCGACCAGGGCTGCGACCTGTTCGCGAAACGCCGCGCGCGCTTCTTCAAACGAAGTCCTGCCCAGTGGTTCAATGCGAACGCCCAACGGGCCGATCGATCCCGCCACCCAAACGTCAAAACCCTTGGCCGCTTCCCGAGCCACGCGAGCGCCCGCCACATTGATGTCGCGCACGCGATCGGCCAGGCTGTGCCGCGCCAGGCGAAAGCTGTTCGCTCCGAAAGTATTAGTTTCGATAATCTCGGCGCCGGCCTTCAGATAATCGTGGTGGACGCCGCGGATCAGCTCCGGCTGCGACAGGTTCAGCTCGTCATAGCATCGGTTGATGAAGATGCCTTTGGCATAGAGAAGCGTCCCCATAGCTCCATCGCAGAGCACGGGCGATTGCTTCAGACGTTCAATAAAGTTCTGCGCCATCTTCTTGAGAATACAAGAAGGGGCGAGATAATTGAATCATTGAGCGATTGAGGCATTGAGTCATTGAATTATTGAAGGTCAAAGGCTCTTGGATTTAATGCCTCAATGTCTCAATGAATCAATGCCCCTTTCTGCCTTTGCTATAATCCTTGTTCTTGCATCCAAGCGATTATCCGGCATGAGGTTGGAGTCCCAGGTTTGAAAAGAGTCCTGATCCTTCTGTTATTCCTGCTGCCCGCCAGTTTGGTGTGGCTGAGTTGCGGCGGCGGCAGCTCCTCGAGCGGCTCAAAAACCAGCGGTCTCTCATACCGCGCCTTCATCTCGAATAGCGTCTCAGCCAGTACGCAGGCGGGTGTGTATATCGTCAATGCCCTTAAAGATGTGCGCGGGACCATATCCCCGATTTCCGCCGGCAACACTCCGGGAATGATGGTGGTCACGCCCAACCTAGCCCAGACCCTGGTCTTCAGCGGCAACGGTACGCAATTCTCGGACAACCAGTTCACCATCATCAGCAACGGCAGTGAAACCGCCGCCTCTAACGTGATCTTGCCCGGCATGACCGAGAGTTTCGTCGTTTCGCCGGACAGCTCCACCGCCTACGTTGCCGTACCCACCGCCCTGGTAACCGGACAATCCCCAGGCGTCATTGCAGTCATTAGTCTGCCTTCGGGCGCCGTCACCGCCGCAATTAGCTGCCCGCCTGTGAACCCGACCAACCTCGTCTGCGTTTGGCCCGCAACGGGGCCTCAAGGATTCAACCAGCCCTACCAGTTTCTCTCCATGGGAAATACCGGCACTCGCATCCTGGCTTTCAGCCAGGGCGCGGATTCCGTCGCGAATACGATTGCGGTGATCACGCCATCGAGTGTGGGAACGGCGTATCCCCTTGTCACTTTTGTGCCCGGCTTTGACCATCCGGTTGCGGCGTTCTTCAACAGCGACGACACTACCGCATACGTGGTGAATTGCGGTGCCGAGTGCGGCGGACAACAGGCCAGCATTCAAGCGCTCGATTTGACGACAACCCCTCCAACCCCAGGCACAGCCGTTCCCGTTCCGGCTGCCACCGTCGCCTTGGTCGTCAACTCCTCGACCATGTATCTGGCGGGTACGCCGTATTCGGGAGGAGTTCCCTCCCAGGCCTGCCAACCGGCGCAGACAACGGCCGCAACCTCCTGCGGAGTGCTGACGATCTTCGACCTCAGCAGCATGAGTGTCGTCCAACCTCGGGTTCAACCTCCGTATTGTCCAGCTGGCAAGCAATGTCCGATCGTCATCACCGACGGATATCACACCCACCTGTCGCTCGGCGCCAACGGACAACTCTTCATCGGCGCGCGCACCTGCACCGAGATCGTGGCGCCTGTTCCGCCGCCGGCCGGGGCCGAGGTCCGCGGTTGCCTTTCGATCTACAACACACAGAGCAGCGCCGTGGGCAGTGTTCAGCCTGGCGGCGTCATAATTCCTCCCGCGAACGGAGACGTAACCGGCATCCAGCCCATCGCTAAGCGTGGTAGCGGAATGGCGCAGGAAGCGGTGTATGTGGTCCAGGGCGGATCACTCAATATCTACGACGCCACGATCGATGCCTTGGAGTACAACCCGAACAATACGAATAACCCCGGTGAGGTCAACGGCCTCGTCGGCGATTTCGTCGACGTCAAGCTCGTCGATTTTTGAGGAGCGCTTTTTTGAGGGGCGCTGTTCGTCGTTCGCTGTTCGCTGTTTGCTCTCGGTTCTGGCGAACAGCGAATAGCGAACGACCAACGCCTTCCCTACCGCGGCACCAGCGCCATCTCATGCACCCGGTGCCGCTTGACCTCAGCCTGCGAGAAGGGAAACACGAACGTCGAGCCTCCGTACCACGCCGCCCACTGGTTCATGTAATACGGACTGAGGAAGATTCCGCTCTCTCCCGTCACCACGTTCAGCGTGCTTTCGTCAAAGTTCGCGAAGTTCCACGTCAGCCGTTCGGAAGGCCCAAACCCGCGGCTCACCGCCTTCACCGTGTACGTGCTCCCGCTCAAAGGATGCAATCCCGGCCCCGTGAAGCGCCCAATCACCGGAAGACGGCTGAGCACCAGATGATCGATTTCAACCGGATAATTTTCCCCCCACTTCCATTGATTAAGGTCGGAAGGAGCTCGCGAATCGGCTCCTGGAGGATTGTCCACAACGAGTGCCGTCTGCTTCACCACGTTCTCCACCGCCGCGGTCAGCAGGGTTCCGTAGTCCGAGTATCCCGGCGGCAGCCAGCGCGCGGGCTGCTTGGTGAGCACATTCTCCAGCCAGACGGACGACATAGCCCACTGATAGCTCTTCCAACTCAGCTCGCCACGATTTGGTCCATCCGCTGCCGCGCCCAGCTTCGGCTCCAGCAGCAACCGCGCCAGTTCCTGACGCGCCCTCGTCTCAATCGTCGGCGCCGCTGCATCCGCCGACATCCGCCCATCCCAGTCGCGCAGAATTTCCGCTGCGCGTTTCGCCCGGTCTGAGGCGCTCGCCGCGTGATCGACCGCGTACACGAACTTGTCGGCGCAGAAGCGGTCGTATGTCGACGACACATCCATCTGCAGCGCCAGCATATCCGCGGGCGCAAACTTCTTTCCCGATTCCAGCACGCGGTAAATGCGATCCGTCCGCCAGGGCGCTTCCCATTCCGTGCTGATCGAATACTTATAGCCCTCCGGAGTGATGCGGCCGTTGGCGGTCGCCAGAATTCCCGACGGCGGATCATAAACATGCGGCATCTCGTCGAAAGGAATCCAGCCCTTCCACTCGTGCGCATCGTCGCTGCCGCTCACCGGCAGGCTGCCATCGCCCGCCGCGCGGATCGGCACGCGCCCCGTCGCCTGATATCCGATGTGGCCATCGACATCGCCGTACATCACGTTTTGTCCCGGCGCGCCAAAAGTCGAGAACGCCTTGCGAAACTGCTCCCAGTTCTCCGCGGAGTCCGCGTCGAAGAACATCAATCCCATGCCGTCCTGCAACGTCCAGCGCAAGGCAATCTTGCGCGTCTCGCCGGGAAGCAATTCAGTAATAATCGGCCCATGCCGCGTCGTCACCACGTCGAGCGTCACATCCGGCCTGCCTTTGACGTGAATCGTTTCCTGCCGGTGCTGCGCATCAAGCCATCCTGCCGCAGTCTTGTACTGCCCCTGCGCATTGAACTCCTCGATGAAGTCGTCTTCCACGGTCGGCCCGACGTTGGTGAATCCCCAGCCGATCCGCTGGTTGTGGCCCACAATCACGAACGGAACTCCTGGCAGCGTAACGCCGGCGACGTCGAAGCTGCCGGTCTTTGTTCCGGTTGTTGTTCTTAGGTGCGCCTCAAACCACAGGTTCGGCATCTGGTGGTCGAGGTGCATATCGTTCGACAGCAGCGGTTTCCCCGAAACCGTATGCTGACCGGAAACGACCCAGTTGTTCGACCCCGGCCGGAACGAATCCGCCTCTTCCGGTTTTGGGTAGGGCACGGCTTCAGCCGTGCCGTTTAGTGCCTGGAAGAATTCCGGCTTTAGCCCCTGAGGGACGGGCCGGGAAGGCGCCGCGGAAGTCAGCCGACCCGTCCCTCCCTCCGGGTCGACCTCTTCGTCGTCATCGTCATCTCCATCGCCGTTGTTGGTTGCAGGTTCATCTTCCATCCGCCGCACTTCGCTTGGCGGACGGTCCCGCCAGGAAGAATTCACGTACAGGTCCGCCGTCAGTTCCGGTCCCAGCTTCGCCAGAATTTTTTCTCGCTCTAGCGCACGCTCGTAGGGGTAGTGGTTCAGATACTCCACCAGGAGCGCGCCCACCAGCAAGGAATCCGTCACTGTCCACGCCCGCGGCGTGTACTTCATCAGGCGGAATTCAAGCGAAAGCCGGTCGCGATGCGATTCGAGAAACGCATTCACTCCGCGAGCGTAAGCGTCAAAATAAGTCCGGTCGCGCGCCGAGATGCTCTTCTCCGCTGCTTCGGCGGCGATCCGCAGCCCCAGAATCCGCTGCTCGCGGTCCATTTTCACTGTGCTTTCGCCGATCACTTCCGAAAGTTCTCCGGCAGCGGCGCGCCGCATCATCTCCATCTGCCACAGTCGGTCCTGCGCGGTCACGTAGCCCTGGGCAAAAAATAAGTCTTCGAGCGTAGCCGCCTCAATCGTCGGCACCCCGTGCTCATCGCGCACCACTCGCACCTTGGACGAAATCCCAGGCACGGCGACAGAGCCATCCAACTGGGGTAATGGCGAGCGGGCGATCAAGTAGAGCCACCAGACGCCGGCGATGAGCGCCAACAGCAGCGCGCAAACCGCGTAGTACAGGATCCGAAGCGCGGGATTGCGCCGCCGGACTTCGGGCAAGGAAGCGGTAGCAGACATTACTGAAAGATTGTAGGAGTGCTCTCCGCACCTGACAACCGCGCCTGTAGAGACGGGCTTGCCCCGTCTCCGGCGGCGGAAAATTCAAGGTTCGTATCAGGGCATGCTTTAGCGATGCCGCAAGTGCCGCGTTATGAGAGCGCCTTCAGCCGCTGAGTTAAGGCCGGGTGCCATGATTGGCAATCTTTGCCAATTGTGTTATGATCGGTTCGTAATTCACATCCCTGGAAAGGGCCGCCTATGCCTACCCGCAACGTCAATTTGACCAACGATCTTGACCGCTTCGTAGCCACAAAGGTCAAGAGCGGGCGTTACGAAAATGCCAGTGAGGTTGTGCGCGCGGGGTTGCGGACTTTGGAGCGCGAGGAACAGCAGTACGAAGCGAAGCTCGCCGCGCTTAGGGCGGCGATTGACGCAGGTGACGCCAGCGGTATTGCCAGGGGCGGCGTCTTTGGGCGTGTCCGTAAGGCCATCAAACTTCCCGTGTCGCGCTAGCCGTGGCCGCGTTTCGATTTTCGCGTCGCGCTGAGACCGACTTGTTGAGCATCGCCGATTACACCCTTCGCACATGGGGCAGTGCCCAAGCCGCCCATTACATCGGCGAACTTGAGGTTTGTTGCCAGATGCTTGCTGATAATCCGGCGTTAGGCCGGCTCTGTGACGACGTTCGCCCTGGTTTGCGCCGTTTGGAGCATGGCAAGCATGTGTTGTTCTACCGCCAGGAGCGCGGGGGCGTCTTGATTTCTCGCATCCTGCATCAACGCATGCTGCCCGATAGACACGCCATCGACGATCAAGACAGCGAACCGTAAAGAATTGTGAGGGCGCGCACACCGCACTCTTCTACGTTCGGCGGGTGGCCCTCGATAAGAGAGAAGGCTCTGTCAAGGGCAAAAATATCCTGGGCAGTGCCGAAGCACCGCTTGCTTTGCCAGAGAGGTTGAGGACCAAGGCTCTGGAAATCTCACGCT